>Ga0210406_10001867_pt1 | contig 24791 bp, 20 predicted proteins | sample IncBWC30MmetaG_FD_155454 | JGI IMG/M metagenome (GOLD analysis project Ga0210406, IMG submission 155454) | Forest soil microbial communities from Barre Woods Harvard Forest LTER site, Petersham, Massachusetts, United States - Inc-BW-C-30-M | ecosystem: Environmental > Terrestrial > Soil >...
AGCTGAAGTCCATGCATCCATTTTGAAAGCGCTGAGCATGGCAGGATTCGGCAAAAAGAGGCTCACCATTATCGAGGCCGATAGCCAGGGACGCATGCGCGCGGAGAAGCTGCCACGGCTTTCAAAATCGGCAATCGTCTGTATTCAAGCGGGCAGTGTAAATACCGGGGCATTTGATCCGGCGGAAGAAATCTGCGCACGCGCTCACGAACAAGGTGCCTGGGTTCATGTAGATGGGGCGTTCGGTTTGTGGGCCGGCATCTCTCCCAAATTTCGGCACCTGACAAAGGGATTCGCAAGCGCGGATTCGTGGGCCACCGATGCGCACAAATGGCCAAACGTAAACTACGACAGCGGACTCGTTCTCGTGAGGGATGGCAACGCGTTGCGCGCGTCGATGGGCATGTCGGCAGCGTATCTGCAGGGAGGAGCAAAACGTGAACCGATGCACCACGCGCCAGAATCGTCTAGGCGTGCACGCGGTGTGGAGCTTTGGGCGGCGCTGAAATCCTTAGGCCGCTCGGGACTAAGCGATTTGATTGAGCGGACGTGCGCGCATGCCCAAACGTTCGCCGCTGGTTTGCGTAACGCCGGATTTAATGTATTGAACGATGTGGTCATCAATCAAGTGTTGGTCTCCTTTGGTCCGGAAGAAGTGACCCAAGAGGTGATCCGATGCGTACAGCAGGATGGGACATGCTGGTGCGGCGGCACGATCTTTCAAGGCAGAACCGCTATGCGGATCAGTGTGTCTTCCTGGGTGACGAACGAGGAGGATGTCCAGCATTCGCTGGAAGCCATTATTCGCATTGCACGCGAGTGCCTTGCCCTGTAATGTCTGCACACTCAGAACTTAATTTGATGCTTGCCGGTCCACGAATTTAGGGTCCAGAAGTCCGCTTCGAGGACGTGGCCAATCATCTCCCTCGAACCCCGTTTCTGGCTAGCAATCGGCACTTGTCCAATGACCCGTTGAGCCCGCACGATTTTTGCGAAGGGATGCCACGAGTGGTTTCGAGTGAATCTCTACAGCGTTGCAACGCAAAATTAATGTAAATTACTACTCGTTTCGATCGCCCGACAGGCAGGGCAGTGCGAATTCCCATGTTTCTCGATTTATCACGAGCAGACAAGTCGGACCTCGAGGTTTGACGCTTTGGTTTTGGCTGCCGTCCGAATGCGCAGAACGCGACTGGCTTAACGAAGGGAAAGGCATCCGGGGCGAGTTCCTTGCGGCGCGCAACTAGCTTGGCCGTAGCTGAGGCGGGAATAGAGCAAAGGCGAAGGACCACGTGATTGGTTCGAAATTCGCCAGTGTAGCGGTATAAAATGCACAGTTTGGCAGCCAAGAGCGACAATCCGGGCGAGTGGTCGGCGACGCGCATTCTGGTGGTGGACGACGACGTCGAACTGTGTGAACTGGTGCAGCAGTACCTGGGCGCGCAGGGATTCGTGGTGGAAGCGGTGCACGACGGCGCGACGGGAGTGGCCAGCGCGCTTTCTGATTCCTACCGGATGGTGATTCTCGATGTGATGCTGCCGGGGATGCGCGGGTTTGAAGTGCTGCGGCAGATCCGGGCCAAGTCGGCGATTCCGGTGATCATGCTGACGGCGCACGGCGAGGACGTGGACCGGATCGTGGGGCTGGAGATCGGCGCGGACGATTACATGCCGAAGCCGTTTAATCCGAGGGAACTGGCGGCGCGCATACATGCGGTGCTAAGGCGGACAGAGGCAGGCAGCGCGAGCAAAGAAGTGGCGAGCGCGGCGTCGATCCGGCTGGACGATATCCGGCTGGACACGCGGACGCGTACGGCGTATCTGAAAAGCCGGGATGTGGAGCTGACATCGGCCGAGTTCGAACTGCTGGCATTGTTTTTCAAATCGCCGGGGCAAGTGGTGACGCGGGAAGAACTGGTGAAAAATGCGCTGGGCCGGGAACTGGATCCGGCGGACCGCAGCCTGGATGTGCACATCAGCAATTTGCGGAAGAAAATCGGCCCGTTCGAGGACGGCACGGAGCGCATCCGGGCCATCCGCAACGTGGGCTACATCTACGTAGTGCCGGACGCTTCCTAGTAGCGGCGAGGTTGGGCGGGGGAAAATTGCGCAGCCTGTTTCTGAAAATATTCTTGTCCTTCTGGCTGGCGATGGTGCTGGTAAGTGCCACGCTGATAGCCTCGGTGGTGACCACGCAGTCTCAATTCAAGGCCATGCGCACGGAGCAGTTTGACCGGACGGTGATGCCGCTGATGGCGGCGCGGGCGGCGGACATTCTCGATGATCACGGGATGGGAGCGCTGGCGGACTTTCTGACGTCGCTGCAGACCACGCTGCACTGGCAGGCCTACCTGTTTGACGACGAAGGGAAAGAAATACTGTCGCAACCGACACCGCCTGAAGTGGACGCCATGGCGATGTCGGCATTGCAAACGGTGGGCACGAAGATTCAGGTGTCGCACGACACGAATTTTTCCGCAACGCGCACAACGGGATCGACCGGGACGCACTACGTGCTGATCGTGGGGACGCACGTGGAGTCCATGGCGGACGTGCTGCGCGCTCCGATTCAGGTGCAGATCGTGCGGGCGGCGGCAGTAGTGTTCATCGCCGGATTTGTGTGCTTCTGGCTGACGAGGTACATCACCGCGCCGATTTTGCATTTGCGCGCGGCGACGCACCGGCTGGCTATGGGAAACCTGAGCGCGCGCGTGGGAGCGGAGGCGGGCAACCGCAACGACGAACTGGCGGAGTTGAGCCGCGATTTTGACCACATGGCAGAGCAGATCGAATCGCTGATTTCGTCGCAGCGGCGGTTGCTGGCCGATATTTCGCACGAGCTGCGGTCGCCGCTGGCGCGGCTGACGGTGGCGCTGGGACTGACGCGGCTGCACGCGAATGCGGAGGCGACAAGCGGGCTGGACCGCATTGAACTGGAGGCCGGGCGGCTGAATACGCTGATCGGCAGCCTGCTGCAGCTGGCGCGGCTGGAAAGCGGCAGCGAGCAACTGGAAGGCGAGCCGGTATTGCTCGAACAGGTGGTGGCGGAAGTGGCGGCGGACGCGGATTTTGAGGCCCAGAGCCGGAAGCGGCACGTGCGGGTGGTACAGACCGACGCGTGTACGATTCCGGGAAATAAGGGATTGTTGCGCAGCGCGATTGAAAATGTGATTCGGAATGCGGTGAACTACACGGCGGAAGGGACGGAAGTGGAGATTTCGCTGCAGAAATTGTCGAGCAACGGAGATGCGGCGGCGCTCATTACGGTGCGGGACCGCGGGCGGGGAGTGCCGGAGGAGTCGTTGCCGGATATATTTTTGCCGTTTTACCGGGTGGGACATGCGCGGGACCGTTCTACGGGCGGGTCGGGGTTGGGATTGTCCATAACGGATCGCGCGATTCGGCTGCACGGAGGGTCGGTGCGGGCGATGAATTGCCGCGATGGAGGATTGCTGATTGAGTTGCGGCTACCTTGCGCGAAGGTTCCGGCGGCGGGGCCGGCGCGCGGGTAGCGAGGCCTCAGACGTCTTGGTTGTGGAGATTGCGGCGGCGATACACCAGGTAAGTGATGGCGGTGCAGATGCAGAATGGCGGAATGATCAGGATGACGATGCCGTCGCGGAGGGCCTGGATAGCGCGGGCTCCAGCGGAAGCGGCGCTCTGGTAGCAGACGGCGCAACCCTGGGCAGAGGCGGTGGGCGCGGTGGCCAAGGCTATGGCGGCAAGTGCGCCGAGCAAGAACAGAGAACCTAGGTGAATACGAATTTTGTTGGTCATTCGCGTTTCTCGCTTCCCGCCGGTTTACTTGCTGCCGATCAGTGATGGCCGATACTGACCATGCGATAGGCGTCGGGCCAGATCTGGTTCATCATCAATAAAACAAAGACGATCGAAAGAACGAAAGTCCAAAGCAGCACTGGGCGGTCGTATTTGAGGTGCATGAAGTAGAGCAGGCCGATGCCGGCTTCGATCAGGGCCAAGACGAGAAGCATGGCCAGCTGGGTATGAGTGGAAAATCCCTGGTAGGTGATGAAGACTTCGATGCCCGCCATGCACAGCAGGCCAATCCATACCAGGACAAAAAATTTCATTGCCGGAGTGTGATTCGCATTCATGCCGGGCGTCTCTCCTGTTCGCGGTTGAGGTATCACCGGGGACTCGCGTTCATCAGATACAACAGCGGGAAAACGAACATCCAGACCAGGTCCACGAAGTGCCAGTACAGACCGGTGGTTTCCACGTGGTTTTCGTCGAGCCATTTGGTCTGGAAGCCGATGCTGACAACGATCAAAGCCAGCACACCGGAAATGACGTGAAGCAAATGGAGGCCGGTGATGCTGAAGAAAGTGGCGCCGAACATGACCGAGCCGCCGGTGGGATTCTTGGACAGGCTCCAGCCTTCGCTGAACATGTGAAACCACTCGCGCAAATGGAGCGCGGCGAAAACGACGCCGAGCAGAATGGTGGCGCCCATCCACTTCAGGCTGGTGGGCTTTTGTCCCTGCTTGGCGGCGGAAACGGCAAAGAGCATGGTCAGACCGCTGGTGAGGAGCACACCGGTCATCACCAGGGCGTTGGCGATGCTGGGAGAGAATTGAAAGGGCCTGGACCAGTTGGCCGAACCGACGCGCAGATAAGAATAAGCAAAGAGAATCGCGCCGAAGGTGATGGCGTCGGAGGCGATAAACAGCCACATGGTCAATTTCTTGGACTGCATGCCGTAGGGGGAAGGCTCGATCGTCGCCCCAAGGCCGTGTGAAATGGCCGCCGCGGATTCGCTCACAACTCCTCCAGAAAATCAGGTACGTACGATCAGCAAGACAAGCAGGTAAAGCCACAACCCATCCATGAAATGCCAATAAAGACAGACGGCGGGCAAACCGGTGGTTTGCGCCGCGCTGCGCGTTCTGGCCAGTTTGCGAATCATGTAGGCCAGAGCCAAGATTCCGCCGAGCAGATGCAGGCCGTGCATGGCGGTGAATACATAAAAGAAAGAAGAACTTGGATTGCTGGAGAGAAAAAGGCCCTGCACGACCAGCAGACGCCACACCAACACTTGGCCGACAAGAAAAACCGTGCCGAGGCCAAAGGTGATGTAGAGCCAGTTCATGCCTTCGGAGAAAGATTTCTTGCCGTCTGCACCCGCTGGCGGCAAGGGTTTCGCGACGGTGGTGAGCCGTGCGCGGGCGCGAACCAGAGTCAGGCTGCTGGCGATCAAGGTCAGAGTGTTTAGATAGAGAAGGCGAGGAAGCTCAAAGTGGCGCCAGTCGGGCGAGACGCCCTGACGGACGATCATGGCGCTGGTGAAAGCTGCGAAGGACATGACGATGGCGAAGATGCCGATCCAAACGCCGGTTTCGGAGCGTTCCGGTTTGGCTATAGCGGGTGTTCGCGGGCCCAAGCGGGCGAACGCGGGCACCGGCGTCGGTTCGCTGTCGACCGCTTGATGAATGTCAATTCCCAAAATGACCTCTCGAAAAGCAGAATCGATCTCGCTCGAGCATCACGCGCCCTTCCGAGGCGCGGCCTGCATCACGAAGTCCGTTCCATCCGGCGCTTCGGCGCCGAATTCGTTGGGACCGTTCTCGACCACTAAGTGATGTCCGCCAAAGTTGTCAAACGGGGGCGGCGACGTGGTGGACCACTCGAGCGAAGTGGCCTCCCACGGATTAACGGAAGCGATCGAGCCGCGGAAGCGGCTCCAGAAGAGGTTGAAGAAGAAGATGAGCTGAGCGGCGCCAGTGAGCAGGGCGGCGATGGTGATGAATTTGTGCACAGGAATGAGCGGCGCCAGATAGTCGTCCACAAAGGCTGAGTAGCGGCGAACGTTCCCAACCAGACCGAGGTAATGCATGGGCATGAAAACGCAGTACACGCCGAGGAAGGTGAGCCAGAAATGCCATTTGCCGAGAGTTTCGTTCATCATCCGGCCGAACATTTTGGGGAACCAGAAGTAAGTCCCGGCGAAGACCCCGAACAGTGAGGCGAGGGCCATAACGAAATGGAAATGGGCAACAACGAAGTAGGTGGCGTGCAAATAGGTGTCGAGCGAAGGCTGCGCCAGGTAGAACCCGCTGATACCACCGCTGATGAAAACCGAAATAAAGCCGAGGCAGAACAGCGCAGGAGTATCGAAACGCATTCGACCGCCATAAACCGAAGCAGTCAGCAGCAGGGTCATGATGGTGGCCGGAATGGTGATGATCAGCGTCGGAACGGAAAAAAGATTGGCGGAGAACGGATTCATTCCGCTGACGAACATGTGATGGCCCCAAACCATGTAGCTCAAAAAGCCAATGGCGATCATGCTGCCGACAAGCGCGCGTGGTCCCAGCAGGGGCTTGCGAGTGAACACCGGCAAGATCGTGGCAATGATTCCGATGGAAGGGAGGATGGCGATGTACACCTCGGGATGGCCGAAGAACCAGAACAGATGCTGCCAGAGCAATGGCGAGCCGCCGGAGTGGGGCTGCAACTTGTCGCTCAAAATTAGACCCGCGGGAATGAAGAAGCTGGTTCCGGCGACGCGATCAAGAATCAGCAGGATGCACGCGGGAAGCAGGACTGCGAACGCGAGCAGAGCAATCACGGAAGTGACAAACCAAGCCCACGTGCTGTACGGCATGCGGGCGAGCGACATTCCCTTGGTGCGCAAGTCCAGCGTAGTAGCGATGAAGTTCAGCGCTCCCAGCAACGAAGCCACGCAGAAAAGGACGATCGAAATGGCCCAGAGATTCTGACCCAAGGCCAAGCCGGGGCCGGCGTCTCCGCCGACGGCACTGAGCGGCGCGTAGGCGGTCCAGCCGGAAATGGGCGGACCATCAGCGACGAAGAACGAGGCCATCATCACCACAAAGGCCAGAAATGTGGTCCAGAACGACATCATGTTGAAGCGAGGAAAGGCCATATCTTCTGCGCCAATCTGAATGGGCAGAAAGTAGTTGCCGAAAGCAGCGAAAGGAGCATTGGTGAGGACGAAGAAGACCATGAGTGTGCCGTGCATGGTCAAAAGAGAAAGGTAGTATTCCGGGGTCATGACGCCATCGGGTGCGCCAGTAGCGGAGAATTTCCCAAGCAGTGGAATATGCCAATTGGGATAAGCCAGGTGCAAGCGCAGCAGCCAGGAAAGGATCATGCCCACAAACACCGAAACCAGCGCAAGACCGTAATACTGTTTGCCGATCACCTTGTGGTCGAGACTAAAAACATACTTCCGGAGGAATCCGCTGGGAGCCGTATGCTGGTGAGAAGCCGGGCTAGCTGAAACATCATGCATGAGATATGACCCTCTGAATAGCGGAGACAACCGAGTGCGAATGTCCCCGTGAAATTACCACCTACTGACCCGCCTGCGTCTTAAGCCATTGCTGAAAGTCTTCGGCGCTCATCACTTCGAGATAGGCCTTCATGTTGTAGTGCCCCAGGCCGCACAGCTGGGTGCAGACGATTTCGTATTTGCCGATCTGTGTGGCGGTGAAATGGAGCGGAATATCCAGCCCGGGAACAAAGTCCTGTTGCACGCGCAATTCGCGGACGTAAAAAGAGTGGCCGACGTCTTTGGAATGCAGGGTCAAGGCGACTGGAGTGTTGATGGGAACAACCAGCGAGGCGGCCACGATGTCGTCGCGTGCGGCCTCATCGTTGGCCGGATCGAGGCCAAAGTAGTTTCCGCTGCCGTCGTCTATTTTTTCCGGATGAACGGAGCCAAATTTCCCGTCGGGACCCGCATAGCGGAAATAAAATGCAAATTGTTCAGCTTGCACGTCGATTTTCAACGCCAACGGATCCGCTGGCGCCAGATAAATTGCGCCCCAGGCCTTTGAACCGACAAAGGTAAGCGTAAAGACTTCAATGCCGACCAGGACGATGGCAGCAGTGACCAGCGGCGTGGCCCCGCCAGGAAACGGGCGGACCTTTTTGGTCTTGTCGCTGGCATTCCAAGCGAACCAGCCGAGCAGCAACTGGCCAGCCAGGAAAAGCACGCCTGTGCCGATCAGAGTTTCTTCGAACTGGTGATCAACGGCGGGACCGGTGGTGGAGATGTCCGGCGGAAGCCACCAGGTGTGCATAACGAAGAACGCCACGGAGACCAAAGTGATCAACGTGAGCACGATTGCGAATACTCTACCCATCATGTCCTCATCTCAAGACAGCTGGAGCGTTCGGCAAGAACCCGGATCACCGTCCGGCGCGCTCAAAGCTGCTTGCGGCTTCAAAAAAATTAGTAAGGCAGCGCTTTGAACGTAAAATTCACGGTTTTGGTCTCAGCCCCAGTGATGGTCACTTCCTGAGTTTGAGCGCCGTACTGCTCTTGCCACGCGGAGACCGTGTATTTGCCGGGAGGGAGGCCCTTCAGGCTAAAGGCGCCATCCTGCCCGGTAACGGCGTAGTGCGAAGTGTTCAGCACCACAAAGTAGCCGTGCATCCATGGATGAATGTTGCACTTCACCGGAATGAATTCGGGCTTTTCATATTTGGTGTCAATGGGCTGAGAGCCGGCGGGTTGTGATTTGTTCCATTCGGGATTTACCTTGGCCAGCGGATGGATGTTGTGGGACGTCTGATCGTCGTTGTAGATCTGGAGAACCTGCCCCGTTTGCATCGGCAAAACGTGAGGAAGATACTGGCAGCCCTTCTGGTCGTAGCGAGCAACTTGGGTGCTGGGTTCGGCCTGGGAACCGCCCGCGGAGATATACACCACGACGAACTGCAACGCGTTTTCCGGCCCGGTGGCCACGTTTTCGGTGAGTACCGGCGTGGCGTGCTGCTTGGCGCAGGAAGGCTCCTTAGCCATATCAATCGGTTTCATCTTCGGCGGCGTGCCGGTATAAGTGACCTTGCCGGAGATGGTCGCATTGGCAGGCGGTGCGGGGGAACCCGCCCCAACCGCTGTGGCCAGAAGAACAACACCGGTGACCGACAAAAATAGCTCTGTTCTCATGAATGAATTCCTCCCAAAGTAGATTGCCTACCGCCCGCCGCCAGCGTTAGGGCCGATCGGCTTAACCTCCGCTGCGTGCTCTGCCACATATTTCTTCCATAGCGTCGACTCTTGCGTACGTAAAACCTGCAGCGTGCGCAGAAAATGGACCAGGTCCCAGGCGTCGTTAGGCTGGATAACATCGGCGAAGGAAGGCATAGGAGTTCCGTCCACGCCGGTCATGAAAATGCGGTAGAGATCCTGATTGGTTTCGCCGCACTTGAAACGGGAACCGGTCGAAAAGTTATACGGATGAATCGGGTTGTCCTTACTGTCGGTAAGCGTCGAAGCCGATGGGCCGTCGCCATGTCCTTCGGGTCCGTGACATTTCCAACATTCCATTTTCTGGAAAAGTTCCCGCCCATGGAGAATGCTTTCAATCGTTACGGCTGTTTCTGCGGGAATGTGGATCGGCGGGCCAGGTTTCTCGGTCTTCCAGCGCGGCGAAAACGTCTTGATGTAGGCGACCAGATCGGCACGCTGCTGAGGCGTAAGCGGATTCCAGGACGGCATGTTTGTGGTCACAAAGCCGCGCTGGATCGCGTGATACAAATCGTCGTCGGTCGGCAAGGTGCCGGTAGGCGTGGACCTGCATTTGAAGGTTGCAGCCGTAAAGTCTCGCGGCTTCGGATCAATCCACGGAGCGTTTTCGCCGTTTCCGTCGCCTTGAGGACCATGACAACCAACGCAGAATCTGCGATAGAGTTGCTTACCGCTGCCCTCGCTCCCGCTCAGGTTGCCGACATGACTGTCCTGGGCAAACCCGGACGGCGGGTTGGCGGTGAGCAAAATTGTTGCGCCTAACGCGACAGTTACGAGCACTTTATTGAGTGTCATATCGCCCCCGTCCTTAGAAGTCGAAGTCGAACCCGATCATTACCGTGCTGCTCCAAACCGGCAATGCAGAGTCAAAGACCTGCAGGCCGGCTCCGTTGCCGCTGAGCGGCAGGAAGCCGTTGGACCTAACGCGAGAGTATTCGTTGTGCCAAGCAAGGCCGGCGCGGCTGAACATAATCGGATACCAACGATAGCCGATGGAGTAACCCGTCACGTCGCCGAAGTTGTCAGGAACGCCGGCGTTCACGAAGGGCTGTTGGGAGACACCAATTTTTTCAAACCGGCCGAAGAAAACCAGCTGCGGACTAACGTAGTAGTGGCTCTCGAGGAATCCGCCGACGAACGCGGGAGCCTTCGCGCCCGGAGGCAGCGTGCTGGTCGAAGCCACGCCGGCACCGAGGTAGGGATTGTCATGCCCGTACATGAAGAGCGGCAGGAACTCCAGTTTTTTCAGGAAGAAGTCGCCTCCCACGCCGATTCGGTAGAAGGGCTTGTTGCCTAAGCCGACCAGAGCTATGGCCCCGTCGCTCGACGTTTGGTAGAAGGTGGGTCTTTGCCCAAAAATGCTGAAGGCTCCAACGCGCTGCAAGCCCAAGCTGCCGGCATTGAAGGCTTGGCTGAAAGCTAGATTGACATCATAACCACGGTTGGACGGCAGGCCGGATCCGCTGGTGAAGCCGACATTACCGTCGTTGCTGCTGAGCACAGCAACGGAATAACGTGTGTAACTGTTTTTTGAGTGCCCCGCCAGCTCCACGCCAAGCTGGTTGTCGCCGTAGCCGAAATCGTTGATCGTTCCGGGCACATCATAGTGATAGATCTGATAGAGTCCGCCGTTTGTGGAGAGGAATAAAAAGCGCTTCTCGGAAACCAAGTTGTCCAGTTCAAACTTGCCGAACTTGAGGTTAAGCCAACTACTGTTCTTGAGGTTGTCAAAGCGGACCCAGGCACTTTCAAAGTGCCAGGACGCCGTCGAATCCGATGAGGGAAGCAGTTGAAAGGAAATATTCCTGTACAGCGTTCCGGCCGACCATAGATCCATGCCGGAGAGGTCGAATCCATTTTGCTGCACGGTGCCGGAAACCAGATTGGAGCCTGGTCCACCGCCCGGGACCGAATCTACGGCCAGGTTGTTGGTGCTCTCACGATGCCATTGCGGCGTGATGCGAAAAGTGATTGGAAAGTAGGAAGGATTCTGCCAGATCGGAGAATCGCGTTCATTGCCAAGCTGATAGCCGTTGTCGCGAAAAACCTGGCCGAAGTTGTTGAGCTCGGGCCAGGCAGTATGGCAAGCCGAACACGGGAGACCATATTTCCTTGCAAACGCAGGTATGGCCCGGACAGCAAGAGTAGGCATCGGCGCGGCTTGAACCTCACCTTCCATGCTGCTGAACATGGCCAGCAACAGGAAAGCTCCGACCAGCGGCAAATTGAAAAGCTTCCGCCTCACGAGCCGTGTTCCAGTCAGAAAACCTGTAAACATAGAGCCTCCTGTAGCCGCGAATGCCGATGAGGACGTTTGAGTTTGTGCTGCGGGGAGCATCGCGATGTCTGCACGCGACCGCATCAGCATTGAAAAAACCGTCCGCATCCATCAGAAAACTTGCAGAAGATACTCTCGGTAAATTAATAAAGCAAGTACAAAAATTAAGTTTTCTTTACTTTGGATGGCCGATTTGTCCATGCTGTTAACCGAAAAACCCGTGCGGGCCCGTTTTGGCCCTACTGAACCGTTAAAATTCGGGTTGACGTCTTAACGTTTGAGGTGTACCAATTACCGTGCCCGAGGCGCCCCTTTTTCTGGCTAGGGGCGGCAAGGTTGTGCGGGGCACTGAAAACGACCCTTTAAGGTTAACCGACCGTGATGTGTAAAGCTGCGCCGCTTGTTGTTCGTTGCCTGCCTTTAGAACTGCCCTTTCTTCGCGGGACGGGCTTCCTTCTCCTATTGGTGCTGTTGGCTAATCCTGCGGCCTTTTCGGACAAAGGCCTAACGCCGGGCGAAGGGTTTTCGATCGACTTGCCGAATCCGGAGGCCGACGTCCTCAGGGCCGTTCAAGCGCTGGCGGACGACCACATCATCCACGGCACGTACGTCTATGAGCGAGAGAAAACGCTCAACGAGGCCTCCGCCGAGACGTCGTCGGCTTATTTCGGGCCATGGCAGGAACCGGGGCACGCTTTTTATAAGGTCCGCCGCGATGCGCTGGCGCCGCGCAACTTTAGAAACAGTTCCGACATTGGAATGATCACGGTCCGCTACATCGTGCGTTCGGTTTCCGAACCGAAGACGCATCTAGAAATTAAGGCCGTGTTCGTCGAGGACGGCACGCGTCGCGTGCACGCCTCAGACGGCACGGTAGAAACCAGCGAATACGCGGAGTTGCAGACGCAATTGGGGAATTTAGCGAAAGAGCGGGCGCAGGCTGCCGAAATCACCCAGAAGAGAGCCGCGGTTGCCGAAGAAGCTGCGTTGGCAAAGCAAAAGGACGAAGAACTAGGGCGTTATCAGGCTGCGCAGTCTTCGGTGAAAAACCTGGAGCAAAGACTAAACCAATTACAGCGCGCAGTTGAGGTGCGCGTGTCTGCGCAGGACACGGAACTGAAGTCCGCTCCTTTCCGCGGCGCGGCATGTTTGACCAAGATGCCGGCGAACTCCGACCTGCTGGTGGAAATCGTGACCGCGTATTGGTACGGAGTCGAGACAACCGACGGGCATCGCGGGTGGGTGCGGCGCGACCAGGTGGTGCCGCTGCCATGAGGGCAGGCGTAGAGTTCCGTCGCCTGGTGCGCTGGCCCCTATGCCTGGGAGCGCTTTTCTATTCGAGCCTACTGTGCGGCGGGTTTGTGCTCGCCCAGAACGAGATTTATCAACGAACCTTCCCGGTGTCTGTCAACCAGGCCAAGGCTGCGGTGCAAGCGGCAAGCGTCACCTCCAAAGGGCGGTTACCGACCCTGGAAGGGTTCGTAGAGCAAAACGAGCAGCCCATCGAGCGCTACGAAAAAGGCTACTTTGAGTGTACCTATCAGGTTTCGGCTGCCTCTGGCGGAGGCAGCCTGATTCGCGCGACCGCCAAAATCACCGCATGGTACAGCGACCCGGTTGCCGCACGTTCGGGATATCGCATTCTCATCTCAAACGGCCGCCTGGAGGCCGACACCTTGGATAGAATTGCGGACAGTCTTATGCCAAACTCGGCACTTGCCCCAGCGCCGTCGCCTCGATTGCCGGCGCCGGGGGATTTCCGACGCTCGGCGCAGCCAGTTGCCCCTGCTCCGGGAATTGTCACCAACACGAGCGCGGCCTCTCCCATCGCTTCCACCGCGCATAGCCCTATTTTGCCGGCGTTTTCCCTGCCGGCCGGAGCGAACTTCGACTCCATCAAGGCGATGCGAGCGGCCGACGAGAAAAAGTCGCAGGAGCTAGGCGCGCTCATTAGCAACCTGGAACAGATTCAGAGTGGGCAGTCACATCCAAGCGACTTGGCCGCGGTGAAAAAATCCAAAACGCCAATTTTTGCAAAGCCTGCTGAAAACTCGGCAGTGTTGATGATCGCCGATGCCCAGGACGAGTTTCCTATTTTGGCCCTCGAGAATACCTGGGTGCACGTGCAGATATCAGGCATGTCGCGCGGGTGGATTCGGCGAGCGCAACTCGAGATGCCGTCTGGATTCGCGCAAGCGGCCGGCGGCAGTGCCGCCGAGAATTCCGCGGGCGGTGGCGCGATTTTCAAGGTCGCCAAAGAGGAAACGCGATCCTTCAGCGGAAACTGGCCGGCGCTGAAAGGAAAGCCCGTACAAATTGAATGGGTGGAACCCGCAAATCCGGCGGCGGCCACTTCGCGCCAGGAGAAGCTGGCCTTCGCAAAGTCAGTTTTCCTGCATGGTCTGCCCAGCTCTCCGCAGAATACGGAAGGCTTCGTGGTGGTATTTGATTCCGCCGATGGCGGGCAGATTGCCGCGACGCTGTCCAGTGTAAAGGCACTTGCCAATCGTACTCTTACCGATTCCGCGTTCTGGCGGGAGTGTTCCCTTGATCCTCCCGAATCGTTTCTCGATTCGGCGAAACAATAGAGCCTTGTGAGCGGCCGCTGCTCCGGGCGCTCCGACTGTGGAGAGGGTTGGTCGGCGTGACCGTGATCGGGCTCGAACCCCCACTGCGATGAATGAGCGCCAATCGAGTCAGAAACCTGCGAAGCAAGATAAGAAAACACGTACTCCCGACGTCAGTGTTCGTCATCTTCCTCGTCATCGTCACAACAGGAATATCCTTGCTGGCAACCACTCTGCTGGTGGTGCTGTTCGCAACATCCCCTGCGGCAGTCCTCACCATCTTCCTTGCCACCGCTGTCACTCCAAATCGTGTAAGCCAGCATTTCCAGAGTCTTGACAGGAGTAACCGGGTCGTCGCTGGTGATGACCAACCGACAACACCTCGGACATTTTTCGGTCGCCTTGTATCGAATCACCACGCTTAGGCACGAACCCGGGTGCAACGTCGCTCCTCTTGACAACCAGAAGGAGAAGCTTATTCTCCTCTTGGTAGCCAAGGGGTAGGGGAGATTCTATGTCTCGGAAGCCAAGTGACCTCGTTCAGGGCACGTTAGATATGCTCATCCTAAAAACATTGGCGCTCGAGCCTACCCATGGATACGGGATTTCCGTCCGAATCGAGCAGATAAGCAAAGGTGTTTTTCGGCTCAATGCGGGCTCGTTATTTCTCGCGATTCAGCGGCTACAACGCGACGGACTCATCGATGGCGAATGGAAGGCAACCGAGAACAACCGCCGCGCGAGGTATTACGTTCTGACTAAGAAGGGACGACAGAGACTCAGTAGCGAAACGCGAGAATGGGGCCGGCAGGCGGCAGCCATCGCCAGGATTCTCGAGGCATCGTGGGGGTGAGCTTATGTCCTTGTTGCGAAATCTTCGAAGCGGGCTGCGGTCCCTTTTCCGAAAGGAGCGGGTGAACCGGGAGTTAGAGGAAGAACTGGGCGAATACCTCGAAATGTCCGCCGACGAAAAGATGAAGCAGGGCATAAGCCGCAAGGAAGCCCTTCGCGCGGTCCGGTTAGAGCGAGGAAGCGTCGAAGTCAGCAAGGAAATCGTTCGCTCTGGCGGCTGGGAATCTACTGTGGAAACGTCTTGGCGGGATCTCCTCTTCGCCGCCCGCATGCTGCGCAAAAGCCCCGGCTTCACGCTCGTCGCGATGCTCAGCCTCGCTCTTGGCATCGGTGGAAACACGGCGGTCTTCAGCGTCATGAACACCGTTCTGCTTCGTTACCTTCCTCTGCCCAACCCTCAGCAACTGGTATTCTTGCGCCTTCCCAATGGGCCGCCCGACGGCGTGGGCACCACCGGTGACGAAGACAAGTCCTTCTCCTACCCGGTGTTTGAAGCGCTTCGCAAAGAGCACGCTGTTTTTTCTGACTTGATGGCCTATATGCCGTTGGCCGTCGACAAAGTGGCCGTGCGCATCGGCGAGGATCCCGAAGAAGCGGAAGGCGACATGGTCAGCGGCAACTTCTTTTCCGGGCTGGGCGTTTCCTTTACGCGCGGCCGCGGGTTCGCGCTCGAAGACGAGACCGCGCACGCCAGTGTTGTGGTTCTCAGCTATTCCTACTGGACCACGCGCTTCGGGCGCAGTCCCTCCGCCATCGGCCAAACGATTAACGTAAAAGGCGTTCCATTCACGGTGATCGGCGTGACCGCTCAGGGCTTCTATGGCGTCGAGCCTGCCTCTTCCACCGATTTCTGGATTCCGCTTCAGAATCGCTTCGAGCTCACTGCATGGGGCGAGGAGCCCTCGCTGGACACTTTCTATGGCGCTCCGAAGTGGTGGTGCATTCAGCTGATCGGCCGTCTCGTTCCAGGTGTCACGGAATCTCAGGCAATGGCGAAGTTAGACCCTATCTTTCAAAGCGCCGCGCTTATCGGCCTGGGCACTCCCGATCCAAAGGAGAAGAAAAGCATTTTGGCCTTCAGTTCCACGCAGGGAATTCAAGATATGCGCGACGCCTATCAAAAGCCCATCCAGATTCTCTTGGCCATGGTCGGACTCGTTCTAGCCATTGCTTGTGCCAACGTGTCCACGCTCCTTGTCGCTCGTAATGCCACTCGCGCCCGCGAATTTTCCGTGCGCATCGCTCTTGGCGCTGGCCGCGGCCGTCTTTTGCGGCAGACGCTGACGGAGAGCTTTCTCCTAGTCGCCGGTGGGGCGGCCTTCGGTTGGATGTTTGCGATTTCCGGCAGTCGGGCACTCGCCGCCTGGTCAGGGACGGAAATTCCCTTCGTGCTTGATTCGCGCGTTTTGCTCTTCACTTTGGCAATCTCGATCAGCTGCGCCATTGTCTTCGGGCTGGCCCCGCTTCGGAGGGCTGTCAGCGTCCCCGTCGGAGTTACGCTCAAGACCTCGAACGCCACCGCCTATCGCGACCAGGGGAGCTCCTGGTCAGGAAAAGTTGTCGTGGCCTCGCAGATGGCCTTATGCCTCATCTTGCTGGTTGGCTCGGGACTGCTCGTTCGTTCTCTTCGCAACTATCAGACCTTGCCTTTGGGCCTTCGCGTGGATGGGCTTCTCGTGTTCGGCACGGACCCTTTCTCAGTGCACAGCGACGAGGAAAAGGAGCACTTTTATCAAAATCTGCTTGCCCGCTTGCGTGAAGCTTCCGGCGTTGAGTCCGCTACGCTCGTCTCGCACCGCCTAGGTTCCGGCTGGGGCTGGAATAGCGTTTGGGCCATCGACGGCGTGGAGCCCCAAGGCTCTTTTTCTGAAATTGGCATGAGCGCGAACCACGTCGGCCCCGACTTCTGCCACACTCTCGGCATCCCCATTCTCCGCGGCCGCGACGTTACGGACGTCGACGCGCGCTCCGCGCCCAAAGTGGTTCTCGTAAACGAAGCCTTCTCAGAACGCTTTTTCCCCAAGGGAGATGCGTTGGGCCATTCGGTCACGACAATCTCGTCAACCGCGGTCGGAAAACATAAACTAGAAAACAGCTTCACCATCGTCGGCGTCATCGGCGACAGCAAGTATAAGCGTGTCGACGAAAAATCGAAGCCCACTCTCTACTTCCCCTTCGCGCAATACACTCCGATCCCCAACATGCAAGTCGAGTTGCGCACCCGCGGCAATCCCGAAGCCCTCATCCCCAGCGTCCATGCCGTTCTCCACGGCCTCGATCCCAATCTTCCCATACAAAAGCCCCTGACCCAGCGCGCCCAATTCGACGAGTCTTATTCGCAGGCCCGCCTCTTTGCCCGCCTCTCCATCTTTTTTGGCGTCATCGCCGTGTTGCTGGTCGCCACTGGCCTGTACGGTACGCTCGCCTATCGCGTCGACCGCCGCACTCCGGAAATCGGCGTCCGCATGGCGCTCGGCGCACAGCGCGCGCAAGTGCTGTGGTTGATTTTGCGTGAAAGTCTGCTGGTCGGCGGGGCCGCCATTCTCGCTGGCGTTCCTGTTGCCATTGCTGGCGCACGCCTCATGCGCTCCATGCTCTTTGGCGTCCAACCCGGCGATATGATCTCGTTTCTGCTCGCTTTGTTCGGCGTAATTCTTGTTGCGCTCGCGGCTTCAATCATCCCCGCGCTCCGTGCGGTGCGCGTCGATCCCCTTGTGGCCCTGCGTTATGAGTAGGGGCGCTCGACGTCGGAGCGGCCACTCCAATCGAGACCTTTCTCGTACCCAGATCGATGGTGTACGACAGTTACTGTCTTCGTGTTCCGGTTTGGCTCTCCACGTAAGACGCCTCACATCACTCCGATCTTCCCAGTTTCAGTAGGCCAGCCTTTTTCTGCCGCTCATTTATCTCGAGCACTGCTTCAGGCTCTCCAGCGTCCGGCAGCTTCGCGGCTTCTGCTTTAGAGCGCAATGGGTTCCCCTTGCTTACCGAGGGGACTGGTGCTACCCTAGCCTCGGTTACCGAGGTGAGTGCATGAGTAAGCCTACCGATCTGGTCCAGGGCACGTTGGACATGCTGCTGCTGAAGATTCTGGCCTTACAGCCGCTCAACGGGTTCTCGATCAGCCAGCGATTGAAGCAGGTATCGGGAGATGTGCTGCAGGTGAGCGACGGCTCGTTGTATCCCGCTTTGCACAAACTCGAACAGGAGGGTTGGATCAAAGCCGAGTGGAAAACAACGGATAACAACCGGCGTGCGAAATTTTATGCCCTGACCAGGCTTGGCCGCAGACAGCTCGAGAGGGAAGCGGAGAATTGGAACAGACTCGCGACGGCCATTTCGCACGTGGTGAAGCTCGAGGAGACGTGAGGAGGGTTCCGATGCGGCCGGCGAATTGGATTTACACCCTACCGTTAAGATTCCGCTCACTGTTCCAGCGTCGAAAACTCCGGAAAGAACTCGACGACGAGCTGCGTTATCACATTGAGTCCAAAACGGAGGAATACGTCGCCACGGGCATGAACCCGGAAGAAGCTCGCTACGCCGCGCGGCGGGCCTTTGGCAACCCAACGGTACTGAAGGAAGAGACACAAGACACGTGGGGTTGGGTTCGGCTTGAACAAATACTGCGCGATTTTAGGAATGGCGCACGTTCGCTTTGGCGAACGCCCCGATTTGCAGTAGCGGCAATCCTGGTGATGGGGCTGGGTATTGGGGCGACGACGGCCCTGTTTGCAGCGGTGCGCTCGGTGCTGCTGGAGCCGTTGCCGTTCAAAGATTCCGATCGATTGATTCGACTTTATGAGCAAAGTGCTGACGACAAGTTTTCCTACAACCAAAATTCTGGGGGAGTTTTTGCGGAATGGAAGAAACAGAGCCATGGCTTTTCCGATTTGGCCATCGTTTCGGACGGGGCGACGTATAATCTTTCAGCGCCAGGCGCACAACTTCCGGAAAAGGTGAGTGGCGCTGAGTGCTCCTGGAATTTGTTCGCCACGCTTGGCATACCGCCCGTGGTGGGAAGAGTGTTCGGCGAGGCTGACGATCAGCCCTCAGCAGGTGGGACAGCCATTCTGAGCTGGGGACTCTGGAAGAGACGTTTCCGCGGCGCGTCCTCGGTCATAAATCAGATCATCTATCTGGACTCGAAACCGTACACCGTTATCGGAGTTATGCCACAGTGGTTCGCGTATCCTGGGCCGAGCGTGCACCTGTGGACGGCGATCAACCACGAGGAATCCCCGCAAGAAATGCAGGCCGTGGACTCGCACGACTTCTTGGCCATCGGACGTCTTAAACCCGGAGCATCGGAAGAGCAAGCGACGAGCGAGCTTTCCTTGATTATTCGGAGGATACACGACCAACAGCCGGAAAACCCGTTCATCAGCGTGGCGGCGCAGAGCCGGCCGTTACTGGACGACATCGTCGGAGAAGTTAAAACGCCGCTGTACGTCCTTCTGGCGGCGACGGGGTGCGTTTTTCTGATTGCATGCCTTAACGTTGCGAATCTCCTGGTGGCCCGCGGAGCAGCACGACAGAAAGAGATTGCTGTCCGGACGGCGTTAGGAGGCAGCCGCTGGCGTTTGCTGTGCGAGCATCTTACTGAGAGTTTTCTGCTCGCAGCCGCTGGGGGCGCGGTTGGCGTGATAATCGCTGTCAGTGCGATTCGGTGGTTTGTCACGATGCGGCCGGACATGAGCCGTGTTGACACAATCCATTTGGATGGCTGGGTTCTCGGTTTTGCGGCGGGCTTGGTTCTTCTCTGCGCAGTGTTTGCGGGGCTGACTTCCGCTTTTTCAATCAAGACCGGCCGAATACTTCCGGCGTTGCAGGAAGCCTTCGCGTTCGCACAGTGCGGCCAGGTCCGGGTGCGGCTGCGCAAGGCGCTGCTTTCGTTGGAAGTCGGAGTTACGGTCGTTTTGCTTATCACGGCTGCGTTGCTGCTGAAGAGCTACTCGCGTTTACGCGCGGCCGATCTCGGCTGCATCACGCGTAATGTTCTGACGATGCATTTCAGTCTTCCGGAAACCAAATATAACCAGGCGTCCCAGCGTGTGAATTTTTATGAAGAGCTACTTACCAGAACGCGCTCACTGCCTGGCGTCTTGGGAGCCGGGCTGGTCAGAGCGGTTCCAGGGGAGGGATATAGCGGAGACAGTGGTTTCGCCATTGCCGAACATCCTCCCGTACCCGTTGGCGAAATGCAATTCGCGATTGAGCGCTGGGCCGATCCGGGTTACTTCGGAGCGCTCGGAATTCCTTTCCTTCGGGGGGAGACTTTTGCGGGAATTCGAACTCCGGCGCAGGGACGGCAAGTGATCATCACTGAAGCATTCGCCCGGAAGTATTTCCCCGATGAAGATCCGCTCGGCAAGCACCTGCTTACGATTGGACGTCAATCTTTCCGAGTTGTTGGCGTCGTCGGTAATACGCGCTTCCATGTCGCTGCGCATGGAGAAGCGTGGCCAATGATGTATTTTCCCCTCTATGCACCGATCTACGATGGCGCTGTTCCGAACCGAGTGACGCTCGCTGTTCGCTCCAACGGCAATGTGACCAGCCTCGCTCTACCGATTCAGAAAATTGTTCAACAGCTTGACCCGGAATTGGCTGTCGCAGACATCTTGACAATGGACCAGATTATTTCGAAAACGACGCTGGACGCGAGATTTGAGGCAACGCTATTGCTCGCGTTCGCGGTGTTGTCGCTGGTGCTGGCCGCGACGGGTTTGTTTGGTGTGCTTTCCTATCTGGCGACGCAGCGGACAACAGAACTCGGCGTGCGGATAGCGCTGGGGGCACAGCGGAGTGAGGTGCTGCGGCTAATGATAACGGACGGGCTGCGGCCCGCGGCGGTGGGGTTGATCTTGGGTTTGGGCGTTTCGGTGGGTGCAGCCAGAGTGATTCGAGGTTTGCTTTACGGCGCGCAGCCTTTGGACGCCAGTGTCTTTGTGGCGGCGTCGGTTTTGTTAATGGTGGTAGCTGCAGCATCGTGCGTGATGCCGGCGCTGCGGGCGTCGCGGATCGACCCGATGCAAGCACTCCGGAATGAGTAAAATTCGAAAAGAGCCCCCAAAAACCGAGACCTTTTCGAAGGGTGACCGCTAGAATGGAGCCGGATCTGTAGGCTTAGGGGCCGGGCTCGCCGCGTTGCGCGGTGGGGCCAATCGCACGTTCCGCCTGGAAATTCAGATTGCTTGACCACATAGACTGCCAGCGCACACACGTTGGCTGTCGCCATCATCGGGGTCTTACACAAGAACGTCGATCTCAGCGTTCGACCGCTTTGATTGCGCTGTCCTGGTAGCGACCGCTCCGTCGACATTCCTAAGATTCGGATATTCAATTCTATCTTTGCCTCCGTTTCTTTGGGCTCACCGCTCCGGTAATTCCGCTCCGCTTCGGCCTACGCGTCTTCTGCTTTGTCGGTTCCGCACTCAACAACACTGGGTTCCCTCCGACAATGCAGACGCTAGCCTGCGACTCCACGCCCCCTCGCTCTCTGTCGTGCCCCAAAGAAAACGGGCAGAAAGAAAGGTAAAAGAAAATGTCCTACCTATATGTTAGTGGAATAGATTTTTGAGCTGATTTGCCCGCCGGCGTTTCGGACATTACCGCATGGATCGTCTTGCGCTAGCCACTCCCGTAGCGAAGACTTGCGACGCGGGAGGCGGCGCGCTTAGGTCGTAGCGGAGGGAGTGGCCAGGGACGGATTGTTAGGCGAATCTCGTCCGAGCGCGTACCTTGCGAATGCCGTCTGTAACATCTGCATTACATCCGAGTTGCCCCTGGATCCGACCGTGGATCGTGATTTATTCGTACCTCAGCGCCACCATCGGGTCCACGCGCATAGCCCGTCGCGCAGGGATGTAGCTGGCCAAGGCCGCCACGCCGATCAGCAGCGTCGCGACACTGAGAAGGGTCGTGGGGTCGTTGGTGCCAACTCCATACAGCATGCTGGAAAGGAAGCGTGTCAACAGCAACGCTCCGACTGTTCCTAGCACCACTCCGACGATCGCTAGCATCATTCCGTGTCGCACCACAAGATGCAGGATTTCCCCAGGTTTTGCGCCCAGTGTCATACGGATGCCAATCTCGTGCGTGCGCTGGTTGACCGTATAGGACATAAGCCCGTAAATGCCAATCCCCGCCAGCCCCAAGGCGATCGTGGCAAAAACAGCCAGCAGTGTCATCTGGAATCGCCGACCCGCTACCGAATCCTCCACCACCTGTTCCATGGTTTTAATCCCAGTCAAAGGCTGATCTTTGTCGACCTCCATCACCGCGTGCCGCACCGCCACTGTGAGCGCCGTCGGTCCTGCCCGTGTCCGCACGGCCAGGGCCAAGTAGGGCACGGGCACCTGCAGCAGCGGAGCGTAGACCTCGGGGCGCGCTGCTTCAACGACGCTGTCCTGCCGCACATCCCCTACTATGCCGATTACCTGCCTCCAGACCGGCGCACTACCGTCTTCGAGCTTCACCCGCTTCCCCATGGCGTCTTCGTCCGGCCAGTACTGCCTCGCCGCTGACTCGCTGATAATGGCCACCGGTAGCGAGCCTTCGCTGTCCGCCCACGTGAAAGTCCGCCCGCGCAACAAACGGATTCCCATCGCACGGAAGTAGTCAGGGGTGATCTTCGGTCGCTCTGCTTGAATCTCCGGTTCCACAGGGTGGCCCTCGATGGAAACTGGGCCAGTGTCATTGGTCAGCATCGGCGCCGAGTCTGCTCCTCCTGCACACTCCACTCCGGGAAGCGACGCTATGCGGTCCACCACTTCGCGGAAGAATAGGGCTTGGCGCCTGGGCTCCGGATATTTGGAAGGCGGCAGCATCACAAAGGCGGTCAGAAGGTTCTTCGGATTGAACCCAAGGTCAACCTGCTGTACCCGCGCGAAACTCCGGACCAACAGACCGGCTCCAGCCAGCAGCATCAGCGCCAGTGCCATCTCCGCTACGACCAGAACGCTACGCGCTCTGGCACGCATAGAGCCAAGAGTCAACCGGCTGCCGGATTCCTTGAGCGAATCTTGCAAATCCGTGCTGGACCCTTGTAGCGCCGGTGCGATGCCGAAGATCAGTGCCGTTCCTAGCGTCAGTACAACACTGAAGATAAGCACGTGCGGATCAATCGTTGTCTCGTTGAGTCGTGGAATATCGGGGGCCAGCCGGATGAAAAGGTCCACACCTTGGTAGGCCAGGAGCAGCCCGACGGCTCCGCCAAAGACGGCCAGCAACAAGCTCTCCGTTAGGAATTGCCGTATCAAGCGCGCGCGTCCTGCCCCCAGCGCCTGCCGCAATGCCGCTTCCCGCTGCCGCATGGCGCCACGGGCGAGCAGAAGATTCGCCACGTTGGCGCAGGCGATCAACAGCACCAGGCTGATCGCACCCACAAGGATCAGCAGCGCCGGACGAACCTCGCTCCCCACTTGGCGTCGCCAACCGACAACCTTCACGCCCAGCTCGCGATCCTCGAAGTGCTTCTCGGCCAGTCCACCATTGATGGCATCCATCTCGGCTTGAGCCTGCGCCAATGTGACGCCGGGCTTTAGGCGTGCGAATGTGTAATAGTTGTTGCTGCCACGCTCATTGCGGCTTGGATCGGGTGCTGGCGGGAGCCAGGCGTCTACTCGGTACGACGCGGGAAGTTCGGGAGGAAATCGAAAATCAGAGGGCATCACACCGATCACGGTGTAATTCTGTTGATCGACATCCACAGTGCGCCCGATCACGGCGCGGTCGGAACCGAACCGTCTTTGCCACAGTCCGTAACTCAAAATGATCACATGATCGTGGCCGGGCTGATCTTCTTCTGGCAGAAATCCCCGCCCCAGCATCGGCTGCACCCGCAGCAGTTGGAGGAGCTGCGACGAGGTTATTACCCCAAACAGCGACTCAGGATGATCACCACCCTTGATGCTGATCACCCAGGTTCGCGCGGTGGCCATCTCTTCGAACACAGTGTTTTCGCGGCGCCAGTCTTCAAATCTCGGGTATGCCGTCCACATGCCCCAGCGGTTAGCTTTCGGATTCGTCGACCACATCTGTACCAGCCGATCCGAATCGGGATATGGGAGGGGCCGCAGCAGCACGGCATTTACCACACTGAACACTGCCGTGTTTGCTCCAATCCCCAGGGCCAGGGTCAGCACGGCGGTTGTCGTGAATGCGGGGCTGCGGCGCATCATCCGCGCTGCGTAGTGAACATCGCGGACCAGCATTTCGAGCAGATGGCCGGCGCGAATCTCGCGGACTTGCTCTTTCACTTGTTCAACCCCGCCGAGCTCCAGGCGAGCTTGTCGCCGCGCTTCTTCTGGGTTCATGCCCGCGCGGATGTTTTCGTCCGCTAGCAGCAGCTCGTGCGCGCGCACTTCCTTATCCAACTCGCGCTCCTCGCGTTGTTTGTGCAGTAAGTTGCGCAGCAAGCTTTTCATGCGAGCGAAAGCCATAAGGTTCTCTTCACGACGTTTCGAGCGTCCGCGTAATCGCCAGCGCAATGCGGCGCCAGCGCTTGGTTTCCGCTTCCAGTTGCCGCCGTCCTGCGCCGGTCAGGTTGTAATACTTGGCACGCCGATTGTTTTCCGACTCTCCCCAGTGGGACTCCAGCCAGCCTTCCTCTTCCATGCGATGTAGAGCGGGAAAGAGCGAACCCGGCTTTACCTGGAACGTGCCCTTAGTGATTTGCTCGATGCGACGGGAAACGCCCAGGCCGTGCAGTTCGCCAAGCGCCAGCGCCTTCAGGATCATGATGTGCAGCGTGCCTTGCAGCAGATTGGTTTGATCGGGTGCCAAGTGCCTCTCCTATAGACGCCCTGTAGGAAGATAGGCGCTTTGCTATAGAATGTCAATAGGAGGTGAATCACTCGGCCAAAATCAATTTGTCCGGATGTTACTTTGTTACCAGAATCATTGGCTGTTTCATGGCCGCTCTCCTTTCGCAATGTTAGATGTATATGCATCTATAGCGTCACAAGAAATCAGTTTGGGACGCTCACTTAGTGGCGGCCATCTGCGGCGTTTGTTCGGCGATTTTGCCGGAGTAAAGGATGAATTTGAACGGATCGGTATTCTGGTT
>Ga0210406_10001868_pt1 | contig 24788 bp, 22 predicted proteins | sample IncBWC30MmetaG_FD_155454 | JGI IMG/M metagenome (GOLD analysis project Ga0210406, IMG submission 155454) | Forest soil microbial communities from Barre Woods Harvard Forest LTER site, Petersham, Massachusetts, United States - Inc-BW-C-30-M | ecosystem: Environmental > Terrestrial > Soil >...
GTCGCGAGTATTTACCGTGACAGCCGGAGAGCACTCGGTACAGCCGTAACCTTCAAGTGGTCGGACTCCGAAGCGGTCTTCAAAGGCGATGGAAACTCGCTCGGGAAGCTTTTCTGCTCCTGCCATGACGTACTGCAGGCTGCCAAAATCTTCAGGAGAGCAGCGCCGCGTGTACGACTGTAGAAATGTCGGCGTGGCCAAGAGGAAAGTGACGGCATATTGGCTGACGAGAGCACCGATTGTGCGAGCTTCCAGGGGGTTCGGGTGGAAGACCACACCCATGCCGATAGTGGTTGGCAAGCAGAGCGTTCCCGTAAAACCGAAAGAATGAAAGAAGGGCAGAATGCCAAGGATTTTGTCGTTGCGTCCCAGCATGAAAACCTGGTTCAGTTGTTCGACATTGGACGCCACATTGTAGTGAGTCAGCACGACTCCCTTGGGATCACCCGTGCTACCGCTGGAGAAGATGATGGTAGCGGTATCATCCAGTGCTACCTTCCTGCCGGCGCCTACGCACTTTTCAACCAGCCCTACTGGCAAGAGCCATGAGATTAGCGCTGCTGTTACACGCTCGAAGAACCCCGGCTTTTCGGCCAGATCCTCAAGCATGATCGCTTGCGCCGGTGGTTCAAGGTGGACTCGCTCTAGAAATGCTCTCGAAGTAATTACGGTTTCCAGTTCGCATTGCTTGGCACACGAAGCTAGAACCTCGTTAGACGCTGTGTAATTCAAGTTGACTGGAACCTTGCCCATCAAGAGTGCGGCGAGGTTGACTAACGCACCGGGAACTGACGGCGGGAGCAAGATACCAACCATCTCCTGATTGCCCCAGACTGGGCGGAGTCGGCGCGCCAGAAAAATGGTGCGAGTCAAGGCACCACCGAAGGCAAGTTTTGGCGTTCGGCCATCTGCCATGGCAAAGCGAAACGGATGACGCCGTGCGGTTTGCACAAACGAGCGATGCAGCGTGCGCATATAGCGCTTGCGGAGTCGATACGCTTCGGCGCCAAGCTCTTGCACCGCCTGGCGCACATCTTGAGCGGAGGTGGCTGAGGGCATTGGCTTACCGAAGGTGACGGTTACGGGATAGGGAAGTTTCCGCGGAAGCTTCCAGAGAAATCTTCCACGCTCGAAGCTGAAGACCGATCCCCAGACCCCTCCCAGATTCGCAGGAATGATGGGGACATCTACGCCCTTGATGATTCTTTCCATGCCGCGGCGGAACGGGAGCATCTGACCGATGCGAGTCATCTGGCCCTCGGGAAAGATGCATACAATCTCGCCATCTTTCAACGCTTGAGTCGCCGTCCTGAGAGACTGAATCATTTCGCGGGGACGAAGCTGAGAGGAGATTGGGATCACCCCCATGATTTTGGCGAACGGCTTGACCAGTGGGTGGTCATAGGAGCCCTTGAACATAAGGAAGCGAATCGGGCGATCGATCGAGGCAATCAGAAGAACCGCATCGACCATGGAGACATGATTCGGTACCAGCAACGCTCCGCCCTTGGCCGGAATATTTTCGCGCCCTTCCAAATGAATTCGATACAGAGTATGGGTGGCGATCCAAAGCAAGAGCCGAAGCAGGGCATCGGGCAGGAGATACAGGACATAGAACGTCGCGGCGACCGTTACTAATGAGACGGACAGGAAGATCGAAGGCGGGCTGAAGTGGGCGTAGTGCTGGAAACAATAGTAAACGCCCGCAGCTCCACCAATGCCAACAAAGGAGAGCAGGTTCGCGGCTGCGATCACTCCCCCTTTCTCTTTTTCGTCAGGGCGGTGCTGAATCAGAGCATTGACGGGGACAGCAAAGAATCCGGCGGAAAAGCCGAGAGCGGCGAGGAGCATCAGCACCTGCGCGAATGAGAGGTTTGGGGCGGAGAGCAGCACTCCGAATACGGTCATGCCGACCGAGCCGAGCGGAATGAGTCCGTACTCGACCTTGCTGCTCGAAAGATATCCCGCCGCGAGGCTGCCCAGCCCTATGCCGATTGCTACCGCAGCCTGCAGGATCCCCGTGCGGGTTGAGCTGCTGTGCAAAACATCTTCGCCGTAGAAAACGATGTTGGCGGTTAGCAGCGCAGCAAGAAACCAGAAATAGGTGTTACCGAGAACAGCCAGCCACAGGACACGATCCCGTCGAATTAACCCTAACTGTTTCCACAGATCGGTGAGGGGATTGGCTTGAAACTTCTTGGAGGGATCAGCTGCTCGGACTTTTGTGATCCCGAGACTGAGGATCAAACCGGCAACGGACAGAGCGAGGAAGACCAGACCCGACCAACCTTGGCGCCCGTGAAAAGCGTCTGCAAGGAAAGCACCGGAAACAAGCCCAGCGATCGATGCGAGGAAGGTTCCCAGTTCGATGACACCGTTGCCCCAGGAGAGTCTTGGCTCAGGCAGCAACTCGGGCAGCAATCCGTATTTGGAAGGTCCGAAGAACGCGGCCTGTGTGCTGGCTAGGAAGATTGCAGCCATTTCGAGATGCAGATTCTGCCAGGCTAGCCCGGCGATCGCGAAGGCCATTACGCCAATCTCGAACAATTTCGTCCCAATCGTGACGGTGCGCTTACTGTACCGATCCGCGAGAAAGCCTCCAGTCATGGAGAACAGGATGAAGGGAACGGAGAAGAGGGCACCTGCCACTAGAACGAGCCGGTCACGATCGGCCTTCTCGATCGCAGTGCCGAGGATGATGAAGACGATGAGATTCTTGTATGCGTTATCGTTGAACGCACCCTGGAACTGGGTTGCCACAAGAGACCAAAACCCTCGTCGCCACGATCGTGACACCAAGAGTTCCGCAGGATTCTCTGCGAGTCCATTTGGCGAATTCTCCGGCTCGGTCGCAGAAGCATTTTCGGTCATAGGAAGTCTTGATAAGCGCCTATAGATCTCGGAGTTCTGCACATCTTGTCATGAAGCCGGTTTAGGTTCCAGTCTCAATACACGGAACGCCAGTTACTTCCGAGTTGGCAGGCAAGAATAATGTGCAAGAATGGTACTCCCTCCGTTCTAGTATTTAGGCTTGCAGAACTACGTGTATACGGGGTAGCCATTGGAGCTTCTTGCCGTATTGTTAGCGCTGTTAGTCTTAGCCACGCCGGCGTTAGCTATTTATGCAGTCTGGCGACAGCGCCAGCTTCGCCGACAACTCGAAGAGCTTGCTCACCTGAGCTCTCGACAAAACGATGCCTTGCATCGCGAACTGTTGGAACTCCGGCGTCAGGTCGCAGCATTTCCGGGGCTTTCCGGCTCCGTTGCAGAGCATCACGAAGATGCAGCACAGCCCACCACCTCCATCGTTGCATCGAAGCCGCCGCAACCCGCGGCTCCGCCCGCACCCGCTGAGCCGTTAGTCCGGCCAGTACCCAGTCCGGCTCCGGCGGCCATGAAACCGGATCTGCCCGCCGACAGAACCCGGCCTGCGTTCTGTGCTTGGTGCGGTACCGTCCATGCGGGAGGTGTCGACAACTGTCCCAGGCCGGTCGCCGTGCCCGTGGGTGTTTGCGGGGCCGATTCGACGCCTGTTTCCCTAAAGCAAAAACGAGAGGAAGAGGCTGCGGTTCGGGAAGTGATTTTCACGAAGCCTGCTACCCCGGCCGCAAGCAACCCTGTCGACCCTGCAGGCGGGGAAACTGAGCCAGAACCTGCAGAAGTCGTCACGAGTTTGCCGCTTCCTGCTGCATCAGTGGCTTCAGAGATCTCGACGCAATCTCCAGCTACAACGAAGGCACCTATTCACCCGCGAGCGGTAACCCCGCCCGCGCCTCCGCGCACAGAGACACCGCATACTCCCCCTCCTCCCGTTGTTGCGCTTCCCCCATCGAGCGCTCGCGTTGTAGCACCACCGCAGTTTGCCACGCTCCGCTCGTCAGCGCCAAAGCCAACGGCTGAACAGCGCATGAAGTCGGTGTTCGCTTTGGAAGAGACATTGGGCACGAATTGGCTCAACAAGCTTGGAATCACCATCCTTGTGTTGGGAGTCGCCCTTTTTGGCATCTATGAACTGGGCCAACTGGGCCCGCTCGGCAAGGTTGGCCTCTCCTTTATTGTTTCGATCGCCCTGCTGGCGGGCGGGGTTTTTATTGAGCGGCGCGAGCGCTACCGCGTTCTCGGCCGCACGCTGATCGGCGGCGGATGGGCCCTGCTGTTCTTCACTACGTACGCCCTGAATCATGTTCAGGCTATGCGGGTGCTCAACTCAGAGAACGGCGATCTCATCCTCATGCTCGCCGCGGCGCTAGCGATGGTGGCGCACACTCTGGGCTATCGCTCACAGCTGGTTACGGGACTCGCATTTCTCCTCGCCTATACCACCGTGTCCCTCAGCCATGATGACGTTTACAGTCTCGCCTCGGGAGTGATCCTCGCGGTCGGGCTCGTGAGCATCGTCATAAAAATGGGATGGTTCGAGCTCGAAGTATTCGGCATTCTTTCAAGCTATCTCAACCACTTGTATTGGCTCTATCGTTTGTTGGGCGCAGAGGGCGCACACGGACAAGCGTTTTCCGAGTATCACGCCAGTACCGCGCTTCTCTTGTTCTACTGGTTGATATTCCGAGTGTCGTACGTCCTTCGCAAAGTCAAGTCTCCGGCCGGCGAGCATGTGTCGACGGCGGCCGCACTGCTCAATACGCTGCTGCTGTTGGGAGTGATGAAATTCCAGTCCGCGCAGCCGAAGTTGGCGTTTGTCGCTTTGTTGCTGATCGGTGCGGTTGAATTCGGATTCGGGCAATTGGCGATTACAAAGCGCCGCCGCGAGGCGTTCATCGTACTGACGGTACTCGGCGCGGCGCTCATGATTGCCGCGGTCCCGTTCCGCTATTCCGGCAACAACGTTGCCATCCTGTGGCTGATCGGCGGTGAAGCCCTTCTTATTGCGGGCGTTACAGTGAAGGAGGTGGTCTTCAGGCGTTTGGGTCTGCTTGCCGGATTCCTGGTCGGGTTGCACTTGGTCGCTATCGACTTCAGGCAGGTCCTGTCGGTCCGGAGCACGAGCGAACTTGTTTTGCTAGCCGCTGGGGTGATGTTCGGACTGTGTGCCGTCGTGTTTTATGCGAACGCGCTTCTGGTGGGGCAGCGCTGGAAACTATTCTTTGGTGAATCACCGGATGAACAGCTGCTCTGCGGGCATTCCTATTTAGGCGGATTCGCCGCCGTAGCCGCTGCGTGGGCTTTATGCTCTGACGATTGGACTGCCATCGCCTTCGCTGGCATCATGCTCGTTTTGGCCGCGTTGGGAGTGAAGCTCAAGTCCTTCCACCTTCAAGTGCAGTTCGGTCTGATTGGCATATTGACTTTGTATCGCGTCGTTGTAGTTAACCTGCACAGTGAGATCCCTCAACACACCCACGTTCAGATGCGGCTGCTGACGCTGCCGATGATTGCTGCCGCGTTCTATGTAACGTCGAAATGGTCGCAATTGAGGGATGATCAGAATCAGCGCTCATTCCGCGGATTCTTTGCTCTTGCCGGCACCGCTCTCGTTACTTCACTTTTCTATTACGAAGTCCCGGAACTCTGGCAACCGCTCGCGGCAATTGCCTTTGCAGTGCTCCTTCTGGAAGTCGGGCAATGGGTCCGATATCATGCGCTCGCGTGGCACGCTCACGCATTGACTGCATTGGCCGTACTGGCAGCAGTGACCGCCGATCGGGCCGGAACGCAGCGTTGGCACAATATCCCATTCCATGCACTCGGTGCCTTGCCCGTCGTTGCGGGTGCGTATTGGATTGCCAGGCGCATATCCGTTCCTCACCCGAGCCACGCCGATTTCGGACGGATTGCCTATAGCTGGATCGGCACGGGAATGATGCTATGGGTGCTCTACGAAGCAGTGCCCGCGCCTTGGATTGCTGTCTCCTGGATGGTTTTTGCAGTAGCACTTGCCTTAGTCATGCGATGGATCGGCTACCGGCAATTGGCGTGGCAAGCGAACGTCGTAGCGGCGTGCACGCTGGCGCAGGTCTATTCAAGCAATTTGACCCTTGAACATGCGCTTTGGCCCGGGATCTCTCTGCGGTTGGTTACCGTTTCAATCGTTGCCGCGGCTCTCTATTTTCTGTCGCGCAAAGCCACCGTTCCCGATTCTTCATCGGCGCGCTCAATCACTTACCTGCACAGCTCTTCCGCGACCGCACTGCTGGTCCTATTGGCGTGGTACGAAGCTCCGGGCGCATGGCTTGCTGCAGTCTGGGCCGTGTTCGCCTTGGTGCTGGCGCTGGTGGATCGTCAGTTTGAACTCGAAGATTTGGGTTGGCAGGCACACGTACTCGCTGCTCTCACACTGCTTCGCAGTGTCACTCTGAACTTGTACGTCACCGAGACCTGGCACGGGATGAGCCTCCGCTTACTCTCGCTCGCCGTAGTAACGGTTGTCCTCTACGCGCTGTCCCGAGTGCTACGCATGCCGCAAGACTGGCGCACTCGTGAGTTTCATCACATCTACTCGTGGGCGGCGTCGGCACTGGTGTCGCTGCTCATGTGGTACGAGTTGCAACCGTTGAGTGTTGCTGTGGGTTGGGGGATATTTGGACTCGTTCTCTTCGAATATGGTCTTCTGCGAAATACTAGGCAGTTTCGCTTTCAAGCTTATGGGGCATTGGCCGCGGCGTTCGGCCGGATCTTCTTTGCCAACCTGACAGCCGGCAATCCAGGGGAGTTCTGGGGGCCGCGGATGTACACAGTTCTGCCGCTCACGCTTATTTTCTTCTTCGTATATGCGCAATTGGGGCCAGGCGATGCAAGTATCCGCGACGATCGCCGTCTGCATTTCGACGATCTGCTGGGTTACGTCGGTACAGGCAGTATGGTTGCGCTACTTTACTTCCAATTCGCAAACGATTGGTTGGTCACCGCGTGGGCTGTGGTTATCTTTGTTCTCTTTGGCCTAGCGCTCCTACTGAAACGCTCGATGTTCTTGCATCAGGCAATTCTGCTGACCGTAGGCACTTGCGTCCGAGGAGGAATGCACAACCTGTTCGGCACAAGCTATTTCAGCTGCGGGGACTGGACTGGAAGGTATTTTGTCCTTGGCTCGGCTGTGACAGTGATGCTCGCATGCCTTCCCTTTGCTTTCCTCCTGCGTAATCGCGCAAGAGTGCAGTCTCCCACGAATCGCTGGATGGGGGCGGTGCTGCGGCATCCGGAGCAGTTTATGTTTTTTGCCCCCGTGCTCTTGCTCACGCTCATGCTTGCGCTGAAGATGCGAGCGGGCATGGTCACAGTCGCTTGGGGCGTGGAAGGAGTTCTGATTGTCCTGCTCGCCCTTGGTTTGAACGAACGAAGCTTCCGCCTGACCGGGATGGTACTGCTATTGGTTTGCGTGGGCAAGATAATGTTGAGGGATGCATGGGGACTAGCACCCCGCGATCGCTATATCACCTTTATCATTCTCGGAGCCGCGCTCTTGCTGGTGTCGTTCCTGTACAGCAAGTATCGCGATGCCATCCGACAGTTTCTATGAGGCGCCTGGCCATCTTCGGTGTCGTTCTCGCGGTCGGCGTCAGCGCGCTTTACTTCAGCCAACGCCGGCATGACTCCACTCCCGTCTCGGCCAACGCGGTGGTCGAAGTCGTCGCCGATGCTCAGCGCGACCTGAGCCGCGTGCCCATGCGGTTGACTCGTCTTTCTGATGACGAAGAGATTGCAATCGGCAATCAACTGGCCGACCAGTATTCAGGCGTTACTGCCCACTTGAGTCCCGAGGAACTAGGGCTTGAGGGTTACGTCCGCCGCGTCGGCAACAACGTGTCGTTACATGCCCACCGGCGACTGCCATATTCGTTTCGTCTTGTGCCGAATCGCACCATGATCAATGCTTTCTCCCTTCCAGGCGGACCCGTCTATGTCGGCGAGGGTTTGCTCGACTTGATGACGAGCGAGGATCAATTGGCCGCTGTTCTCGGCCACGAGGTGGAGTACATCGACCACTATCACTGCGCCGAACGTGTCCAGATCGAGGCGCGGCTGCGCAAGCTGAGACTCGATATTGTTGGAGTCCTCGTGCAAATTCCGCTCACGGTTTGGGAAGCAGGCTATAACAAGGATGAGGAACTCGAAGCCGACCGGGAAGGCATGCGGCTGGCAGTGCTCGGAGGCTATTCACCGTATGGCGCACTCTCCTTGTTCGAGAAATTTGCCAGGCTACACAACGAATACATCATTCACGCCCCGAGCCCGGAAGAAGAACTGTCAGAGCTGGCGATTCAGAGCCTGGAAGGATACTTCCGTTCCCACCCTCAGCCGTCCGAGCGGCTAGCCCAAGCCAATCGCTTGATCGCGCAAGAAGGCTGGCAGGATCGAAAGACTGAAAAGCCATTTCGCGTCGAATATGAAACGCGAAATGGGAAGTACGTAAAGTGAATGCGCAGCTCAAACGGATTCAACTTGGGTTTCCATGCGGGGCTATTGAAATAGTTGAAGGCAAAAGCGACACGGGTCGACGCTTTTGCAGCATGCGCAAGATACGGTAACCGGCAGCGGCGGCGGCCAGGTGCTTGAGGGTGTGACCACTTACGATGTGCCCTGCCGCGAAGATTGGTTTGTCGAAGGTTTCCAGCGCCTTTGCCAGGGCGTAGAGACCAAACACAATCGCCAAATCGGTTCCTCGTGTGTATCGTTGCGGTAGGAGCAGTGCTAGCAGGAGGACCAGCGCCGAATACACCTGCACGGCAGCATAAAAACGCAAATCGCCCGAGCCGCGCATCTCACTTGTGTACCATTGCAACACGCTGCCCATCCCAACAAGAATGAGGATCGGCAGCAACCAGAGACCGACTCGGAGACTGATGCGTTCCGCGATTATGGCCGCCACCATCGACATGAACGCGATAGTCATCGGTAGCCTGTCCCACACCAGCCGTGAATTGTTTGGAGACAGGTGATAGTAGGAGGAACCAAACGCCGTCAGTAGCAGACCCACAAACACGAAAAGGTATGGCCATCGTTCGCCCTGCTCAAGAAAACGCCCGGTGACCTGATTTGAACAAGGCCGCAGCAAGAAGATCAGGCCCCATATTCCAATTACGGCGAAAGCCAAGTTGGAAGCAACATCACCAAAGTTCGGTATGCCGAGTAGACTCCGCCGATCCGCAAACAGGTGATACGCCTCTGGTTGCGGAATCCTCGGCAGCAAGAGGAAGATGAGGGCCACGGCGGCTGTAAGAGTAAGCAGCAGTCTTACACTCGTTCTTTGAGACATCGATTTGACCGCCTCTCAGCAATGCGGAAGCGAGTATTCTATCTGGACCTGAACGAGTTCAGAGGGAGGGTTTCCACTAGCAGGAGTCTAATCATCAATCCTTGGCTGGCTTTTGTGCCTCAGCGGCGTTGTGCAGGGTTCCTTTAGTGAGCCTTCGCAGTATTAAAGAATATGGCTCTGTGTCTTAATAACTGAGAATGGATGGGTTAGGTCGCCAGGACGCACATTGTCCACGATCTGGGATATGGAGACCTGCCGACGGATACCGCCGACCTGCAACTCCCGTTCATTTAGTGCTTGAAAGTTCCCCGACAAACTGCTCTACATCGAGCGCCTCAACGCCCCTAGCGATCGCTGTCGTGGGCGTTTGTGAACGAGACTTTCGATGCACCACGAGCAACCGCCCTGACCGTTTTTGCGAGGCGCGTTGTAGGGAAGTTAACGAAGATGCCATCGAAGGTCTCACCGTCTTAGCCGCTTTGGTTTCGACCAGCCAAAGTTTGGCGTTGGGGCGTGGTACAAGGAAGTCCACTTCCAGACCCTGCTGATCACGAAAATAATAGAGCTCCTTCCGCATTCCACGGTCGGCTTGGCTCTTGAGTATTTCTGCTGCGACGAAGCCTTCGAACAAAGGCCCTAGGAAGGGCGATCGCTCAAGCTCCGCCGATGATGTCAGGCCCAGCAGGTAGCAAGCGAGGCCGGAATCTCCCATGTACACTTTCGGTGATTTAATGAGTCTCTTTCCGAAGTTTTCGAAATACGGCGGCACGAGAATGACCTGGCCCGTCACTTCAAGTATGTGAAGCCAGTCGCCAATCGTGGGCACGGTGACCCCGAGGGGCGCGGCAAGGTCGGTCTTGTTCAGAATCTGGCCGTGACGACTCGCCAGAAGGGCGAGAAAACGGCGAAATGTCACCAAATCCCGCACGTTTGTAATCGCCCGGACATCCCTCTCTAAGTACGTTTGCAAGTAGGAGGCAAACCAAAGGTTGCGAGCCTTGGGCCGGGCGAGCACCTCTGGGAATCCTCCGTGTAACAGGTTCACTCTCTTGGTTTCTGCGAGACTGAATGGCAAGAGTTGAAGGATGGCAGCCCGTCCCGCCATCGATTCGCTGATGCCCTGCATCAGGGGAGCCTCCTGGGACCCCGTGAACAGCCATTGCCCCATCCGCCGCGGGCCCGTGTCGATAACGGTACGAACATACGCAAGTAATTCGGGCGTGTTCTGAATCTCGTCGAAGACGACTGGAGGACGGAGTGCCTCTAGGAAGGCGCGGGGATCACTGCGCACCCGTGCTTGAACATCAGGGTCTTCGAGCAGTACATACTGGGCTTTGGGAAAAAGCCTGCGGAGAAGAGTGGTTTTGCCGGCACGCCGAGGCCCTGTCACAACAACTGCGGTAAAGTGTCGAGCTGCGTCCATCAGCACGCCTGCCAATCTCCTTGGGATATATTGCATATGAGAAATATAAACTAACAGTTTAGATTAATCAATACTGGAAAATTGTGAGTTTGAGACAGTTGCCAAGATGTTGTTGGATGCAGGATGCCCCCTGACCATGTTCCGTCAGAGAATCTACCTCATATTTTGCGCAATTTGCGTAAGAGCCTATGCAATATGCGTAAACCTGCTGCGTGGGAGAGAAAGGCTCAGTCGTGAATGCTTGACTGTGAGGGATGCGGCGGTGCCGCCCACCTCACCCTCTCAGTCATAAGGGTGCTGATTTCGTCGAAATGCCACGGGCGGAAATCATGAGTGTCAATACCGACATCCATGGAAAGGGAAGTAGGTGTGTCAGGAAGGTTCCCATGAGAATGTCCATAGAGGTGCCACGCTCCATGATGGGAGCGATTCCAGACGCGCATGGCGTAGTGACAGATCACGATGGGTTGGCCATGTAGGGAGATTTCCGCAAGGTTGCTGAGCCAAGAGAACTCCTCGGTCAGCTTGCGAATTTGTTTGTCGTGATTGCCCGGCACCGCAAAGATCTTCCTGCAGAGAATCTGCTTGCGGCGTTCCAGAGCCCTCACCTTGCTCCCGATGCAGAAATCTCCAAGGAAATAGAGGATGTCATTGGCCTTAACGGAGGCGTTGAGACGTTCGAGGATCGTTTGATCCATTTCCTCGACGTTTCGAAACGGTCGATTACAGTAGCGGATTATGTTGCTATGACCGAAATGAAAATCTGCCGTAAACCATATGTTCGGCATCTCTGTTGTGAACTCCCTGGTGACCCAGTTCCGTCTCAATGGTGTCTATTTCCGTGACGGGAACCTGTTCCGCGACAACACGGCTGACGGACTGGGGGTTATGAGCATTCGGCAGAGGGCCAGAAGCGACGCCAGTTGCGGCGTAAGACCGGTCTGATTCATGGTGGCCCGCTCGGATTTTCCCGCGGCTGCGGCCGAGGTGGCCAGATCCGCGGGCCAGCTGTGCCTGGCAAAGTCCTCCACATCGTAGCCCAGCCAACCCACGCAACACTTCACCACCATCCCGACCGCTTCACCCGACAACCGCCGATTGAGAACCTGGCTGTGACGGTCTTCGAACACCGCGCCTGCACCGTGAGTCCCGATCAGGAGGGGGAGGGAAGAGCCCAAGGCTGGCAGGCCGCAGCGAAGATCGAGATCTGCGCTCTGTTCCGAGCTTGGCCATGTCGACGAGTATAGAGAAGGTTCGTCCCCCCAATCTATCTTCCAATGCGCCAATCTTGTACATGAGTCCAATGACTTCTTCAATCCGTACCAGCCGGCGCCGTTCAGGACGCTTCCATGACCCTTGGACTGGGTGGACTGGTACGTTAATCTCTCGTCGCGTGCTGGTCCCCCGTCATGTGAGTCCCCGTAGAGTCAACCAGAACATCTTTCAGTCCTGCTCCAAAAGAGCCTTTACGTGGAGAAACGAAGTGACGAGCGTAAGCGTCTTCAATATTGTGGTCGCCTGTCTTTGAAAACCGCAAGAGGGGGCGAGAGCCCTTCGTCCATCGTTTGTACACGGTGAGCGAGGGCTTGAGGTCCAGATCGTGCGCGTGCATCCGCAAAATACGCAAGATTCGACTGGCCTTGCCCAAATTGCAGCGTATAGCCCTCTCGAGGTAGGGAATCCGACCGCGCCTCCAGTCCTCGGCCGATTCCGGGGAAAGCAGATCCATACGAATAAAGAGGTCCAATGGAGCGATGAATCCCTTTTCTCGAAGAAGACCCTCAACCGCTTTCACAATCGGAGCGTAGTATGGATCCTGCCGGTAATTGGCCACAGTTGTTTTCTTCAAAAGAGCTCCCTCCCTATCCCGGAGCGGCTTTTCCATTTACCAAATACACCACGTTTCTTCAACTTATTCATCAACAACCCAAGGATCGCCGGTTCGAGTCCTGCCCGGCGAGAAGTGCCCATCCATCGCAGTAATTCGCCAACCGCCCCTGGCCACCATCATCCCCAATAACTTAGCGGAAGAGAGCGGAAATCTTCAATCCAACTTATGATTCTCAGGGCATCTGCCTGCTGATTGGCTGGAAGTTTAGCCTACACCGACTACGTACTCAGCCGGAGTCAGAATGCGAGTTCCCCGTGTAAAGAACCCAGAACCTGTAGGTCTTTATCCGCGGCGACGAACGGATCAGCCTTCGCACGCATGGCGCACTCAAGGAACATATCGTCGTTTGGATCGCGGCGTTCTGTCACTGTCCCGCGGAGCTGTACGCGAACCGCACGCGCCAACACCGTATCCAGCGCGGCGCGCACGCGAGTGGACTCCCAAGCGAATTTGTGAGTCAGAACCCGGAGAATCTCCGCTTCGATTTCAGGGCAACTGGCGATTACATCGAGCGCTCGCGTCGGCGTTCCGCGGTGCTTCGCGAGCTGAAGAGCCGAAATCCAACCGTTCGTATCTAGTACAACCATCACTGGCGGGTGCGCGTATACCGGCGAACAGGCATTTCAGAGCGGACCTCTTCGAAGAGGCGTGGTACGTCGGCTTCCGGGTAACCGGGATTGCGGCGGTTCGAATATTCGCCGATCTCCTTCAACTGTTTGCGAGATTGCTGAGCATAATAGGTACGGAACGCTTCGCGGAAGAGTTCGCTCATCGCGCGACTATCGCGCTTGGCCAGGGCTTCGGCCTTCTGCGCTAACTCGGGAGGAAGGCTGATCGTGTAGACGCGGGAGGTACGAGGTAGTTGCCCATGCTGTTTACACTGTAATGGGAGCCAGTACAACCTGAAGTTGGTGGCTGACTCTGGCAAAAGAGAGTCCGGGGCTTCCTATCCTCGGGCGCTAGGTCGAGCATTGGGAATGGCATTCCGCAACCGGTTACATGCTTTCGAAAACCTTCACCAAGGAGTTCAAACGAATGCGGCTAAGAAGTACGTAAGTCGCTAGGAGCATTACTCTGACCTCAAAGCCTGCACAGGGTCAATCGACGCAGCGCGCCGTGCGGGAATGATCCCTGCGACACAAGCCGCTACCGTCACGGTCGCAATTGCCCCCAATACAATATTGGGGTCAGCACTGGTGATTTCGTAGAGCTGCGCCTTCACGAAACGTACACAGACCAGTGCAACCGGAATGCCGATCGCGAGTCCCAACGCAAGTTGAATGATCGCCCCGCGCATCACCATTTTTACTACGCGGATACGTTCAGCTCCTACTGCCATGCGAAGACCGATCTCCGGAGTCCGACGCGCGACGGTGTAGGCGGTCACGCCATAAAGGCCAATGGTCGCAAGCAACAGGGCTAAAGCGCCAAACAACGTAGTTAACCGTGCGATCATTCGCTCGTCGTTGAAAGAATCTGCGATCTGTTGCTCAAAAGTCTGAAATGTTACAACGGTAAGATTCGGATTGATTCCTGCAATCGTCATCCGCACCAGCTTCTCCATATCGATCATGGGCCGTTCGGTTTGCAGGACGACGGTCCCGGCATACATGGACTCGTCGTTTTCGATCGGATTCCAACTAGCCGGGTACTGTGTCATCGGGACAAAAAACATGGAGTGGTTCTTCCATCGCACGGAGGTATACGTGGTATCCTCCACCACGCCGACAATTTCAAAATCTCCACTGGAGCCTGGGCCGCGTGTACCGAAGCGGTGTCCGATCGGGTTTTCCCGGTTAAAGAACTTTCTGACAAACTCCCGGTTGACCACCGCCACGGTCGGGGCGTTCGAGGTATCCGTCTCAGCGATGCCGCGCCCCATTACAGCCCGCGTTCCCACGGAGTCAAAGTAATCGGCATTTGCCCTTATCCACGACGCCTCGGCATTCAAGTTTGGTTTCCCTTGCACCCAAACAATGTCACTCCAATTGTTGCCTTCCATCGGCGTGTACAGGCTAATGCCGACCTTCAAGATGCCTGGGAGCGCATGAAAGCGCTCTTTGAAGGTCCGGTCGAGTCCCTCTAACTGGTTTTGCGAATATCCCGCCGCCTGAGGATTGATGTGTACGATATATCGATTCTTCGCCTCCAGTTTCAGGTCCGAGTGCTGAAGCTTGCTCAAGCTTTGCGAAAACAATCCTGCGCCCACCAGCAGCACGAGGGAGACAGCTGTCTGCAATACCACAAGGGAGCGTTGCAACTGGGAAGTTCCCCTGGCTGTCGTCCGTGCTCCGCTGCGTAAGGCCTCTACTGGTTGGGCCTGGGCGGCGATCCAGGCGGGCGCCACACCGAAGAGAACCCCCGTAAGCAATGACAAACCAAAAGCAAATCCAATCACAGTCATCGACGGACGTGTGTGGAGGGTGACGCTCTGTGCATCCGGAAATGTGAGCTTCGCCAGCATCGTCGCCCCAGCATAGGCAACAACCAGCCCAGCGATGCCACCCAGCAGAGCCAGCAATACGCTCTCGGTCAATAACTGGCGGACGATCCTTCCACGCATGGCTCCTAATGCCGTACGCACGCACAACTCCGTGCGCCTTGCCATTCCGCGTACCAGCAGCAGATTGGCAATGTTCGCGCAGGCTAACAATAGAACCAGACCAGCAATCGACAGCAGCAGATGCAGATGCGAAGAATAGCGCTCCTGCATATCCTGAATACCAGCGCCCCCGGGCGTCAGCACCACGTGAACTTTCGCCAGCAATATCTTGCCTTCCTCCGATGAATAGTCTGTTCTCTGCGCGAATGCCTGCCGCACTAGCGCGCTTATCTTCTCCTGCAAAGATCCCCTCGCTACTCCGGGCTTCAGGCGCCCAATGATGTAGAGCCATTGAGCCTGGGGATCATGTACATAAGGAGCGTTGGCCAGCATCGGCATCTCTTCAATCGGCAAATAGAAGTCCGGCGGCGAGGTCGAGATCCGGTCGCCGTAATAGCCTTCTGGTGCGATGCCGACTATTGTCACTGCCTTCGTGTTTACCCAAAAGATGCTGCCGATTACGGAATCATCGGCGGCATAGTCTCGCTGCCAAGTCTGGTAGCTCATCACCGCTGTCATGGGCACGCCTTGGACATCGTCGGAATTGGTCAGCAAGCGTCCACCGCGAGGTTGCAATCCGAACGTGCGAAAGTAGTTGCCGGAGACGAACTCGCCTATTCCCGAGCGAGCCACTGCTTGCGTGCCGTCGCGCCGCACAGTGATCGGCCGTCGTTCGAAACCGGCCTGCATCGCCGCCAGTTCTTCCAGCTCGGGCGTGTTCTTCTTTAAATACTCGTACGTATCCGTGGGAAATAGCGAATACTTGCCGTCATCCCTGGTTGCCCCAGTAACGCAGCAATCGCTTGCGTCGCCCAGCCGCACCAAGGTCTTCGGGTCGGTAACGGGCAAACACTGTAGCAACAATGAATCCACAAGAGTGAAGATCGCAGCGTTTGCACCAATGCCTAGCGCTAGGGTCAGCAGGACCGTGGTGGTGAAGGCCGGAGCCTTACGCAACTGCCGCAGAGCATAGCGTACATCTTGTATCAGTGTCGTCAATGTATGCCCCCGGGTTGGACGCGAGCACACTTATCTGGTGAGCACCTTCCGGTGGAGAAAAGCAGGTTGACCGCCAAAATCAGAATGGCTTTTCTCATGGACAATCGACCTCGGATCATCTGTGCTACAACAATATAACTATTGTGCTACACGAACAGGGGTCCAGCGATGAAACGTGCGCGGCAAACCAATTCGCAGCGAGGTAAGGATCGGGCGCGCGAGTTCGCGGCTCGATCAAGCTCAACGAGGTCATGATCATTGCCGAGCGTGAGGGGTTGTTGCGCGGCGAAAGAACCTAAGTCGTTCGAGGAAGAATGCCGGAAGCCGTCGTAGCGAGGGCGAAGAAACGCACGGGCATCAATTCCAACACCGACCTGATTCAGGTGGCGCTGGCGAACATTGCCGTTGAGGACGATTACGCCGATTGGCTGCTTTTCCGCCGAGGCACCGTGAGCCCCGAGGCTGACCTTGAATTCTGAATTTCGAACCACACTCAGGCTACTCAAACCCGAAAAGCGTCGAACGCAACTGAAGGATGAGAAGCCCGGTTTACAGGCGGTTGCGAACCCCGCCCCGGATTTGCCGCCGTTGCCAGGCAAGCATTCCGGCCTCGGCCGCGACGACGAGTACAAACGCCTCGGCACGGGTTCGATTCTGGCTGGACTGGACCTGCACAGCGGGCACGTGACCGCCCGGGTCGAGCGTCGGCATCGGAGTCGGGAGTTCGTCGCCCTGCTCAAGGATCTCGACGCCCACTATCCCGCGGAGTCGGTACTAGCCTGATCATGGACCATCATGCCGCGCACATCTCGAGAGAAACCCAGGCATTTCTGGCGTCACGGCCCAATCGCTTCCAATACGAGCTAACTCCCAAGCACGGGTCATGGCTCAATATCGTCGAGACCTTGTTTGGAAAGATGGCCAGGACCTTTCTTCGACATATCCGGGTGCAATCCTGGGAGGAACTCCAAACCCGCATCCTTCAGGGCATTGCGGAAATCAATGCCGCTCCCGTCGTTCCTCGGTGGAAGAAGTTCGAGGCTCTGACCACCGGATAGTTTGGATATGTTTTAGTGAAACGACATACCAGGTTCGCGGAGTCGTGGAGCTGTCTCGAAAAGGAGTCTACATGAGTAAGAAGGCCCCCTCCCGGCTATCCGGGGGGCGAAGCCATCAAAAAGGCGCTGGGAGAAGGTCTCCGTCAGATTCACGAACGCTGAGTTCTGCATCGGGACTGTCGTTGCGCTTCAGCATCGACCTCGAACGTGGTAAAGCGAAGGATGCCCCCTAACCGACATTCAAAGGCTCACCGTAATTGCCGGATTAAGATTTTCGGAAGAAGCAGTGCATGGAAACATTTACAAGTTGTTGACACAAACTTGACAATATTTCCGCCTAGTTTGATGAGTATTTGTTAGATCTCTTTTGAAGAGCTTGGTTCGGCTCTTTCCTTTTTCAGACCTGATCGGTCTGTTTTTTATGCGCCACGGAGATTTTCTGCACAAGGACGCCGAGACCCCCCTGGGTGAACGCTACATAGCGGCTGGTGCTGTCTGCAGTCTCTCGACCAACTGGCAGCCATTGCTCGAAGCCGCCCGTGATACCTTCCTGCCGTTTGAAACGCCGCCAGACTCAGTCGATTTCTCGATGCGATTGTGGGTTGACAATGCTGACACGGCACAGCCGCCATGGCCGAAGCCCTATGTGCGAGGACTCGGCCACCTGGTGTTTGCTGGATTCGACACGGGGAGCTCTCTACTTGCCGATCTTCACACCCGCCGCGTGATCGGGCGCTTTTCCGCAGGCATGGCCGCAGATACCAAGTACTGGAGGACGGTGATTTTCCCGATGCTGTTGTCCGTTCTGGCTGGGACCGTAGGACTCGTTGAACTGCACGCTTCCTGTGTGGCCATCGATGAGCGAGCGTTGCTCCTGGTCGGGCCATCTGGTTCTGGTAAGTCGACTCTAGCCATGGCGATGACTGAAGCAGGGTTTAAGTTGGTTTCCGACGACCGGATATTTTGTTCGCTAAGGCGGGGCAAATTATTAGCCTGGGGCATGCGCAGGCCGCTGAAGTTGAGGCGCGAGGCAGCCGCTTGGTTCCAGCAATTTCGCGATCGGGAACCAACCGATGTTCAGAACGGGGAACGGGTTTTCCTTTGGGAACCTAATCAGCGCTTCGCGCAGCAACGTGGCCCAGAATGTGAACCACGAAATGTGGTTTTTCTCGAAAGACGGCAAAGCGCCAGCTTTTCCATGACGCGGATGGCGCGCAACGAGGTCAGGTCCCGCATCGAACAGGACTTGATGGCGGAAGTTCCCGAAGCAGTCCACAAACAGGCGGAGACGATCGAGTCGCTGCTCGAGCTCCCGTGCTGGCGCTTGCAGTACGCCGGGCGACCGCAGGTGATCGCGGAGCAATTGGCGCGTCATGCTTGAACAGATCGGAATACCGGTGGCCAAGTGCCACAACATGGAGAGCAGTGTAAAAAGCATGCAGCCGACTGAAGCAGAAGCTACGTCTCAGCTTTGTTCCAGCAACTCTGGCGCCGAGACGAAGCGCCAGGACCTGCTGCACCGGTTCACCTCGACTCCATACGCCACGGACTTACGGCTTATGCAAAGGACTGTGCGACTGGAGACTAATCGCAGTGCTGTGCTGGCACGAACGCTGGACTTTTTCGAGCGCCATCAGGATGGAAGAGCAGCGAAGCCCGATTTTCTTTGGCGCATAGTATGCGAACCTGATTGCCGCGTAGAGTCCATTGCCGTGCAGCTCTCGGCATTTTCGGATTTGGGGCTTCGGTACGTCAACGTAGGACAAAGAGGTTTCCTGGCGGTCGACCTGGAGAGACGTGAGGCAATGGGAGCCCTTGCCGATTTGTTTGTCGAAGGCGAGCCAAGCCTTAGATACAACCGGCCGTTCGATATCCTATTCTGTATGACCGCCCCGAGTCTGGGACTGACTGCCCTCTCCGGAGGCTGTGTCGGTGTGGACGATCGTGGGGTCGTGGTTTTTGGGCCACCCAATTCCGGCAAAACTACTGCCTGTTACCTTGCGGCGAAACAGGGTATGGAATTCCACGCTGACCAGGCTCTGTTCCTGGACATGAGCTGTAACGCACTCCGTGCATGGGGTGATCTTTTCCCAGCTGTATTCCGTCCCGAAACTCTGGATTTCCTGCCGGAATTGCGTCTGTCAGCGCGTCGGTCGGCAAATGGAGATCTTTCGTTTTATTACTTCGACAAGAGGGCTTTACAGGCCCGACAGGCACAACCGGTCGTTCCAGTCTGTAGCCTTTTCATGGAGCGCGGTATCTCGTGTGAACCACAACTACGAGAGATTAGCCAAGAAGATGCTCTTTCGCGACTCCGCGATTGCGTGCTTTTCAACGAAGACACACGATTTGATACGCAAATCAGCGCAGCGTTAAAAGCCCTGGCCGAGCAACCGGTCTACTGCCTGCGATACGGCGGCAGTCCGAAGATAGCTGCCACTTTCATCGAGAAACTGCTGGCATGAGGCAAATATTGTGGAAAACAGTGACGGGTTCTTTGGCGTACCTGGGCATAGCCGTGGCTTGCTTGATCCAATGGAATCGCTCGACACCGTGGCTACGACTTGACTGGTTCGCGGGAGGTTATTTTGCGTTGCGACTGATTGGGTCGTTACATTCGATTGTGTCCAGTCTTGGTGCTTTTCGTTCCAGGCCGCTGCGGGAAGAATGGTGGGCGCTAAATTCTGCTCCTGCCGGATCCCGCTGGGTGATGTTCTTAATGGGTCTCGACCTCCTGGTTTTCCTGGACTACGGTCACTGGCGATTCAGCCCTTCGCTAGAGCAACCGGCGCTGCAGGCCATTGGATTGGCGCTGTATATCGCAGTCATGGTCTGGCAGATCTGGACCGATGCCTACCTCGCCGGATATTTCAGTCAAGGTGAACGATCGCTGGTGCCGATGAGTCGCGGACCGTATCAGTACGTGCGCCATCCCCGCTATGCGGCCGCTATTGTGGGAAAAGTGGCAATGGCGCTGACCTTTGCCAGCCTTTTTGGATGGCTACTGGTTATCGCATGGGCGCTGCTCCTCCTGAATCGAATCGCTGTGGAAGAGAAGCACTTGCGAGAATTGTTTGGGTCGCGCTATGACGCTTACGCACAAACCACGGCCAAAATAATTCCGGGGATCTGGCCAGCGGCATTTTCGTGTTTCTGCAGGTATTCGTCCTTCCCCCGACGCCGCGCGCGGCAATCGGTGATCAATATCCCCGGTGTGAAGCGCCCAGCCAAGCGCCTGCTTAGGGTCCTATTGCCCGGTAAGCCGGTGTGGGTTCAGGTTCGGTCAGGAGTGTCGCAAGGCATGTGGATGCGCCTGGACCTTCGGAGAGAAACCCGACTTTGGCGGGGAGAACACGAACCGATTCTGCAAGGTGCACTGCGTGCGGCTGTCCTTCCGGGAACGGTCGTCTATGACATCGGAGCCCACGTCGGAAGTATTGCGCTGGGAGTTGCACGTCTCGTGGGTCCAAACGGACACGTGGTCGCATTCGAAGCCGACCCCGGGAATGCGGAAACTTTGAGGGAAAACCGAGACCGCAATCATCTAACAAGCACTCTTCGAATCGTTCCTTCCGCAGTGTGGTCCTATTCCTCCGGTCGTATTTCCTTTCGGAGCGGAGGAGAGAAGAGGGCACATGGCGGCGTTGAGATGGACGGACAACGCCCCGTTCTCGGAAGCGGAGAGTTGATTGATGTACCGGCAGTCACGTTGGACGATTTCGTCGCGAACGGCGGACCTGTACCGCAGTTGGTCAAAATTGATGTAGAAGGCGGCGAATACGACGTTCTGCGCGGCGGTGATCGCCTTTTCTCTACGCAACGCCCCCTCTTCGCCGCTGAAATTCATCACAAACAGACTGCGGATCAGATCAGACCCTGGCTCGTCGAACATGAATACTCCTGCCGGTGGGTCGCCCCCATTGAGAAATTTCCCTGCTGCCTCTTTGCGTGGCCCAAAGCGTACCGAGGGCCGGCTTGGATGTGGACTAACGGAACAGACGCAATCGGCGGCATGTTAGCATTGCGGGAGGATGACCTTTTTTGACACAACGGTGACAAATAGTTGGCCGCCCGTCGATCGAGTGAACACTTCAGAGACTTAGTGCGTTTGAAGTGGCGCGAGACGAGGTGGCCAAGCAAGGACAAGGGTGAAAACAGGTGACAACGCGACTCGAGTTGTGATCCTCGGCGCTGGTCCGGCGGGACTGACGGCGGCGTACGAGTTGTCGAACTTGGGCGTGGGGTGTGTGGTGCTGGAACAAGACGCTGTGGTGGGCGGACTGGCTCGCACGGTGGAGTATAAAGGTTTTCGCTTGGACATAGGAGGTCACCGTTTTTACACCAAAGTTTCGTTGGTGCAGCAAATCTGGCGCGACGTTCTCGGCGACGATCTTCTTACGCGCAAGCGTCTCTCGCGCATCTACTACAAATCGCGGTTCTTTCAGTATCCGCTGGAGCCGTTTGACGCCTTGGGTGGGTTAGGCCTGATTGAGGCGTTTCGCTGCGGACTCAGCTTTGTGCGAAGCCGGTTGTTTCCTACCCTGCCCGAATGCAGTTTCGAAACTTGGGTTTCGAATAGGTTTGGCCGACGGTTGTTTGAGACGTTTTTTGAGAGCTACACGGAAAAAGTTTGGGGTATGGATTGCCGCGAAATAGGTGCGGAGTGGGCGGCACAACGGATACAAGGGCTTTCGCTCTGGTCGTTGCTGCGCGATGCGATGTTTCGGCGATCTGATAAACAGATCAAGACGCTTATCAAAGAGTTTCAGTACCCTCGGCTTGGACCCGGAATGTTATGGTCGCGGATGCGAGAAATTGTAGAGCAACGAGGCGTACCGGTGATTCTGAATGCTCCGGTAGAGAACATTCAGTGGCAGGCAGGAAAAGTGGTTTCCGTGCAGGCCGGAGGCAAGACCTATCACGGGGCGCAGTTCATCAGCAGCATTCCCATACGGGAGTTGATTGAGAAGCTAGATCCCGCTGGGCAGCCGGTGCTTCTGGCGGCAGCGGGGAAATTTCGCTACCGCGATTTCATCCTCGTAGCGCTGATGGTGCAAGGCCGAAATCTTTTTCCGGACAACTGGATTTACGTGCACGACCCAGCGGTCACCGCGGGGCGCGTGCAGAACTATGGAAACTGGAGTCCGGAGATGACGCCCCATCCTAATTTGACGTGTTTGGGCGTGGAATATTTTTGCAACAGTTCTGATGCAATTTGGAAGGCGGCGGATGAGGACCTAATCGCACTGGCGAAGCGAGAGATGGTACAGCTGGGACTGGTGCATGGCCAGGATGTGGTTGATGGGGCGGTGGTGCGAATGCCAAAGGCCTATCCTGTTTACGACCGCGGTTATAAGGATGGCCTTGCGGCCGTGCGCGAATTCCTTGCAAAGGTGCCTAATTTGCAGCTCGTTGGACGAAATGGAATGCATCGCTACAACAATCAGGACCATTCGATGTTGACCGCTATTTTGGCAGCACGAAACGTGGCGGGTGCACGGTTCGACTTGTGGAATCTGAGCGTCGATAGGGATTATCTGGAAGCGGGAGGGGAGATTAGTAACGAAGAACTAGCCGCTCTGGAGCAAAACCAGCCGCTGGTGCCAAAGGCAATATGACGAAGGCCCGCGCCTTGGCGGTGCTGATGTTTGCCGTTTTTCTGGCAACCTCGTTCCGCAAGGGTTGGACCCGCAGCGAGACCGATTTTCCAAACTACTACACCGCCGCTGTCCTGGTGCGCCAGGGCACACCTTTGCGCGAATACTACGATTGGACGTGGTTTCAGCGGCAAATGAACTACGCGGGAATCGAACACCAACTGGGGGCGTATCTTCCGCAGACGCCTTTGACAATGCTACCAATCGTGCCGCTGGCTGGATTTCCGGTGCAAACCGCTAAACAGATATGGCTGGCGCTAAACCTGGCATTCTTGGCGGCTACTCTGTGGATGCTTTCAAGAGCCACGCAGATTCGGATTGAGCACATCGCAATACTGATGTTTCTGGGTTACAACTCGATTCAGTCCAATTTTCGCCTAGGCCAGTACTACGTCTTTTTGTTATTCCTGTTGACGTTGGCATTTTACTGTCTGGATCGGGGCAAGTCTGCGGGGAGCGGCTTTCTTTGTGGTGTGGCGTTCGGACTCAAGCTTTACGGCGGTCCTTTTCTCTTGTATTTCGCGGTGAAACGCAATTGGAAGGCGGTCGCGGGAATGATGGCCGCATCCGCCATAGCCATGACAGCTGCAATTGCGCTTTTCGGCTGGGGAGACGTTCACTTCTACGCGACGCAAATCTTGCCGCGATCGCTGGAAGGCGAGATCATCGATCCTTACAACAGTGGAATTGAAACTCTGACGACCCTTCTGCGGCACTCGTTTGTCATGGAACCAGATCTAAATCCGCACCCGCTTTGGAGTGCGCCGATCGTTTTCTTTTTCTTACGCACCTTCACAGCGCTGCTCATTCTGGGATGCACATTATTTGCTCTGGCGTCGGGTGGCAAAGATTCTTATCGGCATGGTTTTGCCTGGTTCACGATAGCGATCCTGCTGCTTTCATCGAACGCAGCTTCATATACGTTTATTCTCTTGTTGTTGCCGGTGGTTCTGTTGCTGCAGCACGCCGGACCGAAGGAAAGAATTTTGCTGATTATCTCGTACATTGCGCTGAACTCTTTTTTGTTGCCGGGCTGGCTGCGATTCTTTCCGAAGGTGTGGATATTGGCTGCGCTCTTCTTCGGGGAAGGGCGTCAATATTTGCGATTGTTTAGCCCCAAACTTGTGGCTGGAGGACTGGTGGCGGTAATCGTCATAGCGGCGTTCGACGCACGTAGGCACCAAGCACGCTATCTGCTCGAACCTGGGCGGCATTTTCAGCGAGTCGCTCTAGACCGAGGGACGTACTTTTCTACATTTCCCGCAGTATCGAGCGCCGGACTTTTTTATCAGGCAATGGTTCCAAGCAGGTACGTGCTTCGCTGGTTGCACGGTGGACAGATGGAAGAATTCGCTTTCGAAGGCCAGGCCTTTCATCCGGTGGCACCTTCGTTCGAGGGGCCAATCTACTTTGAATTGGTGAAAAATGGTGCATCAACAACTGTGACGTTTGATCCTGTCACTCGGCAAGTGGCGCGCGCCGCTTTGCCGCCGCTGGCCGCAACCGAGGGTTCAGTGATCTCGCCTGACGGAAAGTGGATGGCCTTTGAGTCGATGCAAGCTGGGCCCAAGCAGATTTGGCTGCGAGATATGGAGAATGGCAAGACACAAGTAGTGTCGGGAGGGAACTGCAACAGCTCCTCACCTGTATGGGAAGAAGACTCACGTACTTTGATTTTCGCCAGCGATTGTGGACGAGGTCTCGGGTTGCCGGTGTTATATCGCGCAAGTTTACCCCTTTCAAACCTTATCTACCATTAGAGAAATCGGCTCTGAACCGGAATCTGTAACGCACCCACATTAAATCAGGGTTTTTGATTTTCTGGAACTCTGGTTACACTCGGCAGATGAGGGAGACCGATTGGACCAAAGTTCTGGGATGGCCGGGGTATCGGGTCTATCGCCATGAGATCAATGAAGCCGCAAAAACCCTGAAGCTATGGGTTCGACG
>Ga0210406_10001869_pt1 | contig 24784 bp, 24 predicted proteins | sample IncBWC30MmetaG_FD_155454 | JGI IMG/M metagenome (GOLD analysis project Ga0210406, IMG submission 155454) | Forest soil microbial communities from Barre Woods Harvard Forest LTER site, Petersham, Massachusetts, United States - Inc-BW-C-30-M | ecosystem: Environmental > Terrestrial > Soil >...
TGTGGCGCTTTATTTCACCTTCCGCTACTACCCGGAAAAGAGGGCCGCGGAGCGTTTTCTCGACATCCTCATCGCGGGCGACACCGCCAAGGCTTATCAACTCTGGAAGCCCGGCCCGTCCTACAGCATGAAGGATTTTCTCGCTGACTGGGGACCTGATGGCTACTACGGCCCGGTGAAGAGTTACAGGATTCTCCATGCCAAAGCCCCCAGCGGTTCCAACGCCATTGCCATTACGGTTGAGGTCAGCCCCTTTTCCCCAATGCCCGACACTTCGGACGCGGAAAAAAATCGCAGAACGAAAGTCGTCGAAGTTTGGGTCGTGGCCTCGGACAAGTCTTTCAGCTTCCCCGTTCCTTGACCCGAATCGTTTTAGCAATAATTTCTATCCCTGCGGCTACCGTGCAATGTCGTCGAGCGCGTGGACAAGTTCCTCCGGGCTGACGCTGGCGGTGCCCAGTTTGCCCACAACGACTCCGGCCGCAGTATTAGCGAGCATGGCCGCATCGGCAAGCGGCGCCCCAGCCGCGACGGCAAGAGCCAGAACGCTGAGGACGGTATCCCCGGCACCCGTGACGTCGAAGACCTGCCGGCCTGTCGCCCCGCGCTCGATTCCCGCCTGTCCCACGCGCGCATAGGTCACTTCAAAACTCGTCGCCGGAATGCGGATGCGCCGTGGAGAAGACTCTTCGAAAACGCTCATCCCCTCCTCGGTGCGCGTGATCACCACTGCGCCGCTGCCGAAATGCGCAAGAAGCGCGCGGCCTGCTTCTTCGAAGGATTCTTCGTCATAAAGGGAACGCCTAACGTAAAAGCTCGCTTCTTTGGCATTGCAAACGATGGCCCGCGCGCCGCGATACGCGTATAGCTTCGAGGTCTTTGGCTTCACGAAAACAGGAACGTTCAATTGATGCGCGGCGCTCAGAACGCGGTCGGCGAAATCGTCGGTGATTAGGCCTTTGTCGTAATCGGAAAGCACCAGCGCATCAACCTTCTTCAAGGCGGTGATTACCAATCGCAGAAGTTTTTCCTGGGTCTCCCTACGCAGTGGCTCGCAGCGTTCGCGATCCACGCGAACAACCTGGTGGTGCTTTGCAATGATTCGCGTTTTTACCGTGGTGACGCGTTTCGCATCGGCGATGATGCCTTTATCTCCGATGTTCGCGGCGCGGAGGCATTTCTGCAAAGCGCGCCCGGGCTCATCATTCCCCGTAACTCCGAACGCCTCCACGCGCGCCCCAAGTGCGGCGATGTTCGCCGCCACGTTCCCCGCTCCGCCCAGGCACTCGCTCTGCTCCACGAAGTCTACGACGGGAACCGCCGCTTCCGGCGACAGCCGTGAGGCCGTTCCCCACAGGTAACGGTCCAGCATCAGGTCGCCCAGCACGCCGATGCGCTTGCCGCGAAGTCGCGGGATCAATCGTTTCAACCGGGGAACAGCGTCGGCAATGTTGATGGACATGCTCTATCTTCGGTTTTCTGCTGCTTGATCGTCTATTCCTCGGCGATCTTGGCTTCTTCCGGCAGCATGACGGGAATATCATCGCGCACCGGATAGATGCGTCGGCAGGAGACGCACTTCAGGCCCGTTCCATCGCTGAGCAATTCCACCCGCGTTTTGCAAACAGGACAAACCAGAATGTCTAGAACGTACTTCGGCAGTTCCATTCGATTCTCCGTCAGCGATTCGCGCGTCCGCTCGCGTGAATTGGCACTGTACCAAACGCCATCCCGAACGAGCAACTGTGCGCCGCGAAGCGATTCAACCGTGCACTTTGGAATAATCTGACCAAACTTCTGTGCAAGTAAACTGGCCGAGACCAAAACTGACCCTCGGACCAGTAGTTTTTGGAACCGCAAACGCAGTAACCTGCCAGGGATTGCGGGGTTGAATCTCTTCCTGCGGAGAGTAACCGTGTATTGCGACCGCTGTGGACTGAACTTCCTGCCCAAACAGTCCGTGTGCACTCGTTGCAAAAGAGTGCCCACGCGGTACTGGTTCCAATTCATGAGTTTGGTCACGATTTTTATGGCCGTGCTCTGTAACTCGATTCTGGGCGTATTTTTATTGCCGCGGCTGGCCATGGCCAAACATGGGCAACTCTTGTTTCGCGGCTGGTACTGGTTCGACCAGAAGGCCGCCCTGTATGGCTGGGTTCCCTTGGCCATCGGTCTGCTGGCCTGGGACTATTTCGTATGGAAGGAAGCCCGGCCGAAGGTCAAAGGCTGGTTTACGCGCAAATTGCTGACGTTTTCGCTGGCGGCTGGTGTAGCGCCTCTGCTGCCCTGGTGGATTCCCGCTGGACAGCCTCCCGCGCAATTCTTCGCTATGATCGGTCGGCATGCCGCAGCGCCTGTCCTAATGGCCTGGGGCGTCGTCACGGTCGTCACCATTGTTCTCTGCATTGACCCCGAATCCCGCGATTATCTCCTGGGCCACGGAAGAGTCTTGAGCATTGTCAGCACCGGGATGCTGCTGCTCGTGCTGACCATGACGCTAGTCGGCTGGTCCCTGACGTACTGAGCAAATTCCCGGGGCCTGAATCCTTTTCTTCCTAAATCAATAGCCTTTGCGGTTTTTTGTCTGCGCGACCCGCGCTTTCACCAGTTTCTTAACAAGCGCCGCCGGTAGTGGCTTGTCCAAGGGGAATTGAATGGTCCCTTTGGATGTGTTGAAGCCCTTGAGTTCATTCTTAAACGCTTCGATAACAGAGGCAGTAGGGAACATACTGCAGTGCTTCGAGAACGCAGCGAACCACACCAGCACTCCTTTGTGCTTGAACGCAGGCATACCATAACTGATGGTCTCGGTAGCTTCCCGTGGCACAACGGACCGGATCACCGCGCGGATCTTGTTCAAAGTGCCTCGGGCGGGCTCCGGAACGCGTGCAAGGTATTCGTCGATGTTTTTCGGAGCGGAGTTGCATCCCATCCTCGAACCGCGATTACGGGAAGCTGCTCTTTTGGGTCTACCAGCGCGGCGAGTGCGTTGCGTTTCGTTCATAGCTGACTTATTCCCTCCTCGACCTTTGTTCATTCTTCGCGCAAACCAGACTACGCGGCGTCCATCCCGGCCCACAGATTCAGGGTGTTTAGCTCCTCGCGGCCGCAAGATTTGAGGTAGCAGAACAGCTGCGTCCTGTAGGCCGCGTGTCCATTGAGCACCAGATTCACCAACTGCCGCCCGCGAGTGGACGGCCTGCCGAACATGTCTATTTCGCTGCGGAAATCGGCTTCGGTCCATTCGCTCAGAAGGCGGGAGTATTCGTCGGATAGTTTTCGGATGGCGGAGACAGCCTGATCGAAGCTCATGGCTTTCGCAGCGGTTTCCGGGGGGCCCCAGGCCGCGCTCAAGGCGGGGCGATTGAAAGCTCCGGCCTTGATTACAGCAATCTGTGTGGGACCCATAATGGCCATGTACTGCAGCAGTTCCAGCGTACTCCGCTGTTTGGCTGTAGGACGATAGTCGAGTTTGGCCGGGTCAACCTTCGAGGCCAAGTGGAGCAATATGCGTACTTCGTGCTTAAGAGAACCAACCAGCTCATCTTTCGTGAGTACCATCCTCTGCCTCCCGTTTTGCGAACAAGCAAGCTAGAGAACAAAGACTCTTCATCAATTGTTCGCTGTCAACTGCATCACCCGGAGTTTGCCGCCGGCCCAAGCTTGCGGCACCGCCAGCACAATCAGCTCAAGAGGATACCAGTGAGGCCCGAAGGCGGGCCCTTTGTTCCACGTCAGGGCGGCGCCCAAAATGCTCACCGCAAGGCCGACCAGGCCGCCCACCAAGGCGTGCTGCATTGGCCTGTTGGGGGCCAGCCGCGCAATGAGGTAGCTTGCTACCATGCCGTAAACGGTGCGGTAGGCCGTTGCAAGCCCGAGAGCTCCGTCGTAGCCGACCATTGACGCGCCCCATGGCGGGAAGACACCGATTTGGTGGAGCACGATGTCCGTCGCAATTGTGAGTACGATGCCCACGAGCATGCCTACAAGGACGGCGATAATGCTTCGGCCAATTTGCCGCGGAGGATTCGTTTCGTTCATGGCTGACCTGCTCCCTTCTCCATACCAGCGCCTCCCTGCGATGCCAGCAATTGCTCGAGTCGGTCGTAGCTCACGGCGACCCCGCTCTCCATACCGGACTTGAGCACCGAGTCGCGAGTTTCGCGCGTCTCAAAGCGCGAGGTGAGTGTGAGCGTGGTTTTGCCGCTCTGCTCGACCAGGACGTTCGTTACCAAGGCCTCACCCGCGTACCACGCTTCGTCGAACAATTCGGTGTGGACGATCCGTTCCTGCGGCACGATCTCCCGGAAGACGCCGCCCATCCCCATTTCTCTTCCGTCGGCGTGACGCCACACGTAGCGAAACGCGCCGCCCACCCGCAAATCAATCTCGCAGACCGGCATGGTCCAGCCCGGCGGCCCCAGCAGCCACTGCTTGACCAGTTCAGGCTTGGTCAACGCGTCGAAGACCAGTCGCCGCGGCGCGTTGAACACCCGCGTCATGGCAATCTCAAGGTCGCTTGGCGTAGTGACTTTGAATGTTCCGCTATTCATCATCGCTGCTCTCCTTTATCCCTTCGTGCACGCTTTTTCAGCTTGGTCTTCCGTTCGCTGCTCTTCAGTTCTTCGAGAAGGGCGTCCAGGCGTTGAAAATTGCCCTCCCAAAGACGCCGGTACCTCTCGATCCACACTTCAAGCTCCTGGAGCGGCTCAGGTCGCAGCGCATAAATCCGCCGCTGCGCGTCAACGCGAACGTCAACCAATCCGGCGTCACTAAGCACCCGCAGATGCTTGGACACCTGCGGTTGGCGGAGACGCAGCCGATCGACCATGTCGCCGACGGGCCGCGGTCCGTCAAGCAACAGTTCGACAATCTGAAAACGGTTGGGCTCGGCCAAGGCTCGAAGTGTTTCTAGCATGGCGGATGCGAATATGCCTCAACGCGTATATGCTTGTCAAGGAATATTCTTGGGAAAGTATATAAAAACCCGTTTTCCCACAGGCCTGTGGAGATTCACCCGTAAACGAATGATTTAGGGGAGCTTGGGAGAGAAGTCCGTCATCACCATGAACGTGGAATCTATCTTTTCGACGAGTTTCCCGTTCGCTTCGGACTTGTCGCGCACCTTTTGCCACTCGAGGTCGTCCCGGAAGGCCTGCCAGTTGGCCGTGGCGGCCTCGCGGCTCGGATGCGCAAGGATATACACGAGCGTTCTTCCTTTCAGGGGATCGTCCGTGGGCGTCCAGTAGGCCACGTTTTTTATGCCGTGTTTCTCGAAGAGTTTTGTGGTGTGATCGCGAAAGCGGCGCAGCAGGTCGTCAAGTTTGCCTTCGTAAGTGTGGTAGATGCGTAGTTCGTAGACTGTTGTGGCGGATGGCGCGGAGCCCGGCTTGTCTTGTGCCGAGGCAAGCCAGTCGGCAGTTGGGAGCAACGCTGCCGCGGGAAGAGATTGAAGCAGGGTGCGTCTTTTCACGGCAAGGATTCTAGCAGAGGTTTTGCGCGGCGCAAAGAAGCAGCGTACCGTGTGAAATAGTGTGCCCGCAACGGACTCCTCGGAGGCCTTCCAACGATTCGCGTCGCGGGCACACTCTCCCTTTTCACACTATCCGTACAGAAGCTATGACTTCGTCCCAGCCCTCGTCTGTTCAATATTGTACACCCGGCGAAACCGACCGAACGGCAGGGTGCCCGTACAACAAAGGCTAGCCGAGTGGTATAACGAGGGTGCGCGACGGATGAGCCGCGAGAGCACGGAACATGCGGCGCATGAAGAGTCGGGCTCTGAAGCGCAGTAGGAGGCAAGTATGCGTGCCGATCAAGTGGAAGTTTCCTGGGACGCAGGCAAGGCCAAGTGGCTGGTTCGCATTGTGAACGGAGAAGAAGTGATTCGGCGCTATTGCAATTTGCCCAAGAATGCGGACGAAAAGACAGTCGCCGCAGAAGCGCAGAAGACCGTGCAGGATGAAGGCTACGAAGCCGATCCTGCGATGGTGAGCGTGCGCCGGTAGCATCTGAAAAGGGCTGCCCGCACAGCGCAAGTGACGCACCTTCAGACATCATGGCTAAGCTTGGGATAACTGTCCCATAGGTCAGGATACTTCCAAGAGACACTCTCGTACGGAACCCTTGCGGGCCAAGCGCCCTGGCGTTTCAATGGAATTACTATGAGAAACACCAAAATAGCGTACCTTTTCGCATTTTTGCTGATGTGCGCGTTCTCCGCGCCGTCATTTGGCCAGCAGTCAGACCGCGTCTTCAACTGGCAGCCCGGCAATCAAGAGGATGTTCGGCTGGACCCTGCTAACTATCATGCCGGGCAGACGTACCACGCGAGCGGAGACGGCGGCAATATGCAGGTGGATATCAAATCGGAGCGGCCGGTCACGATATTCCTGGCGCATTCCGAAGAGTGGAACGCTGCGGTGCAGCATCCCGAGAGCCTGAACAACCTGCAACAGTTGTGCACCAGAGAACATGTGGTGGAGACTAGGTACACTTGTTTCGTCCCGCCCGTTCCGATGACGCTTATCATTCGCGACGAGCGCTATAGTCCCGATCACGCGGTATTTGCCGGACTCGGCGCGGTTCTGGACCCGAACAATAGGGTCGAGCGCGCAGTAGGCGCGGGAATCACGGGAATCGCTACGGTAATGGCGGAGCGGGAATCCGCCAAGCGGCAGTTCAAAGCGCCCAACGACGTGCACATCCAATACTTCCGCTGGCTGTGTGTGGAAAATTGCGTCCAGCCGGAGTTTCGGTGGACTTGGCAGGTCAAAGAGAAGTATCAGCTGACGTCTTTCCTAAAAGTATATGGCGGGTTCACGCCGGACCATGACGGCGCCCAGGTCAGTATCAAGATCAAGTCCCCTGTGCCGATGGTTGTGGCCATGCTACCTTCGGACATCGCCAACCAGTTGCATGCCAAGCCGGAGATGTTTGAGCCCGCGCTGGAGAAGAATCCCTGCCAGCAGCGCGGCGTCCAGTCTTTGGAGTTCCAGTGCACCTTTAATCTGGCCGACGGCCCGCAATCGCTGATCGTGGCGCCGGAAGACAACGGGAAAGTCCCTCATAAGAAAGCCGAAATCGAGATGCAATTCGTGAAGTGCGTCGAGAATTGCGAGCTCCTGCAAAGCAAACGCTAAAGAGTTACGGCATTTGTCTTTAAGCGTCTCGCAGGGATCTGCTTGTATTTCAAATGGAAAATCAAATTCCGTTCTCAACACAAGGCTGAGGGACGCACCAGAATCTCTTTACGCCCAGCGCAGACATAAAAACATTTGACAGCCTGGAAGTATGCTCCTAGAGTCTCGGCTGAGAATATATCCGGTAGTTTAAATACCACGCGATTACGAAAGTCCCGGAAGGCTCGACGGCGCGTCGAAAATTCGACTATGCGACCTCGCGCATACTTGATCTTGCGAATTCTAACCAGGCTGGGAAGCCTTTGCGCGCTGCTGTTGCTTTCAGCGATTTCCACCAGTCCTTCCTTTGCCGCCGTAATTGGTCCGCAACTCACCCTTGATCTAGTAAATGTAAAGCAGGAAGGATCCGTGAGCTTTTCTGTCCGGTTTGTTGGTTTCGAGAGCCGCGCCGATTTCCCCCAGCCACGGTTTGTCCCGGGCCAGACCGACGACGGAACTTTCCGGCTGTACGTGGACGTCGACAGCATCCAGCAAGTTCGCTTTAATGCGTTCACATTCACGGCGTACGTGGCCGACGCGAAACCAGGTGGACAAAAAGCAGCCCAGTTTCAAATCACCGGTAACCCCACAGGATCGTTTCGGGATGCTCCGGTCAGGGTTTCGTTCCACATTAAGGACACTGGCTCCAGCGCTACCGGAGTGATCCTTATGCCGGTCTACAACGCCACGAAAACGGATCTCCTGCAAGTGGAAGAGCAGAAAGAACCGGCATACGTAAGCATTTCGGGGAACAGCCCCGTGCTGCTCCGAATGGGAAATGTTCCTGATGCCCTGGGAATCTCGGTGACCAACCTAGCCGTCAGTGAGGGATGTCCGAAATGTTGGAAGCGAATTTCTTCAACCGTGAATGAGAAGAACCCCCAGAACATCGAACCGGGTTCGAATGCGACTCTTCCCATCGATCTCCTCCCGAACACCATCCCAGCGCTGATGCAGGGAGCCCTCGTGATCAAGCCCGATATTCCGCATGACACTTTGACGCTGATGGTAACCTACCACACCGTTCCGGGAGGGGCGGATAAGAAACAGAGTGTGCCGTTGAAGATTCGATTTGGCCCTGGCCTTCTTGGATTAGCACTGGCGCTCTGCGGAGGAATTGTCCTGGGTCTGACGGCGCGGTATTTGCTCACGGGCAAGCTGGGAAAAGACGGCGAAAAAGCCGTACACGCAATTTTATCGGCGTTCGTGTTTGCGCTCATCGCCGAGTTTATTGGCGTCATGATGACGGCTTACGGCAATTCGAAACTGGTGCTGTTTGATTTGGACATAGATCCGCGGCAACTCTTTCCTGCCTTCATTCTTGCGATGCTGGTCAGCGGGGGCTCAGCGGTTGTTGGCTGGATGAAAGGCATGCTCGGCAAGGCGACATGAGGAAATTTCCAACACGGCGGCAAGGCCATCATTCATGCGTGAATGTTCTAAGGCTGTGTTCGATCGTGCTTCTGCTGGGCATCTTCCCGCTGCAAGCTGGAGAAGAACCAGGTCGCCCCAGGCTCGAACGGCCCATCATGGTGGACAGCGACGGCCCGGGGTCCCAGCTGTTTGTTCTGGACGCCTGGGGGACTCTGCATGAATTCCGGGTAGCAAAGAACAGCCTTGAAGAATTCGCGAGTATCACTTTGCCCGCCTCGCTCGCGGCTTCAGACATGACCTACTTGCCCGCGGGTGGGCAGGAATCTGTGCTCATCGCCGGAACGCAGATGGGCCGGGGAATCGTGGCCAGATATAGCCTCGATGGACGACAACTCCAAACTTGGGCGTTTCGAAACATTTGCTCCGGGATCGACTTTGGCGCGAGCAGCCATACCGCGTACGTGGCAACTTCAGATTCGAACGAGATTTACCGGCTGGATCTGCAAGGAACCGAGAGTAAGTACGTTGCGCGAATTCCCAATGCAACCAAGCTCGGTCCGCTGGCCCTTGACGAGGCCGGTAGAAAAATATTTATCGCTGACGTGGCCGTAGGGGCCATCTATCAGTATTCACTCTCAACAAAAGCGTCAAGAGTGCTGGTTTCGAATCTAAGCGCGCCGACGGCGTTGTCCTTCTATCCTGAGACGGGCCGCCTGTACATTGCCGATCCTGGGCGCAGAGCGATCTTCACAGTAAATACGCGTTCGAGCCAGCCCGTCCTGACCGAATTTGTATCCGAGCCGCTGAAATCTCCTTACGGGATGGCGCTGCTCTCGAGCGATCGTATGGCCGTTGCGGACTATGGCGCCAACAGCATCCTGGTTTTTTCCAGCAAAGCACAGCTCCTCTTCAGTTTCCCGCCCAAAAACTGATTCCTCATCCGATCTATTTCCCACAGAGAAATCTAAAGGCCCTTCGATTGGCGGAAGGCGCGGACGACAGTGGCGGCGTCCTGGTGCTGAGCGTCGACGGCGTGGTTGAGGCGACCCTCAATAGACGATTGTTAGTGGAAGTCTTTGAAGGCAGGTCCCGGCTCTCGGGTAGACTGATTGGAGTACTTAGGATCTTGGGTTAGGATTCGCTTCATACGTACTATCTTAGTTCTTGTTCGCAAAGAAGGCGGTAAGGAATGGGATCTGAGCGTCGTCGTGCTCCGCGGTATCCCATCATCGCAGACGCCGAAGTCACGGAAATCGCGAGCGAAACAATGCTTAGCGCGAAGACGAGCGACCTGAGTCTCGGGGGATGCTTCCTGGACATGCTAAATCCTTCGTCAGAAGGCACAGAGATTGCGGTCAGAATCTCTTACGCAGAAACCACATTCACAGCACGCGGCAAAGTGGTATTTGTCTTCCCCAACATGGGAATGGGCGTTATGTTCACGAGCGTTCCGGCTAGTCAGCAGGCCATTCTGGAAAAATGGCTCGCCAAGTTAAGCGGTGACGAAGGACAGAGGGAATAGGTAACGCGAGAGGAGTGTGCGGCGGAATCGCAATCACTGCTTGCCAAAGAGGATGTGGACGAGGCGGATGGTGAAGGCGATTTTGGAAGGGTGAGGGGACTCAGTGGAGCTGTGCTAGCGAGCGGTCCAGCCGCCGTCGATCAGAATGGTGTGGCCCGTAATGAGGGAGGCTGCGGGCGAAGCCAGGAAGACGACCGCGCCAGCAACGTCCATGGGCGCGCCGATGCGGTGCAGGGCAGCTATGCGTTCAATCACGTCGGCGCGGAAGGCGGGGTCGGCAAGGGCCTCGTCCGTGCCTGGAGTTGCAATGAATGTGGGCGCGACAGCGTTCACCGTGATGTTGTGTGGGCCCCACTCGACGGCGAGACATTTCGTTAAGTGAGAGACAGCGGCTTTACTGGCGCAGTACACCGATTCGGTGGGCAAGGCCGCGAATCCAGCTTGAGAACTCATATTGATGATGCGTCCGCCTTTTTGGCGCATCATGAGTTTTGCAGCCGCCTGACTGGCAAAGAAGGTTCCTTTCAAATTCAACTCGATGGTGAGTTCGAAGTCCCCTTCGCTGACGTCGAGCGCGAAACCACTGATTCCGCCACCGGCATTGTTGACGAGCACATCGAGCCTGCCAAAATGCTCGGCAGTTTTCTGGATGGCCGCCGAGATTTGAGCGAGATCCGTAACGTCCATTTGCAAGGGCAAGGCCTTGCGGCCCATGCCTTGAATCTCGCGCACCAGATCACCGGCGGAAGCGACATCGCGCAAACCCAAGGCGACATCGGAACCAGCGTGAGCCAACGCCAGAGAAATCGCGCGGCCCAATCCGCGCGCTGCGCCAGTCACCAGGGACACCTGGCCGGTGAGGTCGAATCGGGGAAAATCCGTCATGCTGGCTCCTTCCCTGCGGCCGCCTGCCCGTGGATTGTTCTGCAAGGATGTTGCTTAGGAATCGGCGCAACGTCAACTGGCGCGAGCAGACGGCTTACAAACCCTTGGAAGAACGGAACTGTCGAACGACGGCGGCGGCGTCTTGATGTTGGGCGTCGACGGAGTAGTTCAAGCGGCGGATATCGGCGGCGGAGAGTTTGCCAGCGAGATCGGCCAGCGCGGCGCGGAGTTGCGGAAATCGTGCGAGCGTGGACTGGCGGACAATGGGCACGGCGTCGTAAGGCGGAAAATAGTGGCGGTCGTCGGCAAGAGCGACCAAACCGAGAGCGTCGATGAGGCCGTCAGTCGAGTTGCCGGCGACGATGTCTACCTGATGATCGACGAGCGCGCGGTAGATGAGGCCGAGGTCCATGACTTTGGGAGATCCGCCGAAATGAAGGCCGTAGTTCTTGGTGAGGCCGGCGAAGCCATCGGGGCGCTCAAGAAATTCGTAGCCGACGCCGGCTCGCCACTTGGGAGCGAGAGGCGCGACATCGGAAATCTCTTGGAGATGAAGATTTTTTGCGTCGTCGCCGCGAATGACCATCGCGAAGGTATTTTCGAAGCCGAGCGGCTCGGTGACCTCAAGATGGAACTGATCGGCGTAGAGCTGCTTGACGCGGTTATAGACGGCATTTGAATCCCCTCGCGGAGATTCGTTCAGGACGGCGGTCAAGGCTGTCCCAGTGTATTCGATGTAGAGATCCAGTTCTCCGGCGAGGAGCGCTTTGTGGACGAGGAGCGTCCCGCCGAGGTTGGTTTTGCGAACGACCGGAATGCCGGTCCGCGCTTCAATGTGCTGAGCAAGTAGTTCGGCAAGCACGACTTGCTCGGTGAAAAACTTTGACCCGATGGTGATTTTGGATTGCGGAGTTTTGGAACAAGCAGAAAAGAAATAAAGAAAATTAAGGAAGCAGAGAAAACCGGAAAGTGAGCGGCGCATCGTCAAGAGACTCTCAATTTACGCTCGACCAGTCCTAGCAAAAAATCTGCGAGGAGGGCGAGCAGAGCTGCAGGAATGGCACCGGCGAGGATGAGAGCGTCGCTGACCAGGGCGACGCCGCGGAAAATAAACGTGCCGAGCCCCCCGGCGCCAATGGCGGCGGCGATGGTAGCGACGCCAATGGTAATGATGGTGGCCGTCCGAACGCCAGCAAGGATGACGGCGAGAGCAAGCGGGAAGCGCACGCGAAAGAGAATTTGCGCGCGCGTCATGCCCATGGCTTCGGCGGCTTCGAGGACAGCGGGATCGATGCCGGTAAGGCCAACGTAAGTGTTGCGGAGAATCGGAAGCAGCGCGTAGAGAACAAGAGCGACGATGGCGGTGCGTTTGCCGATGCCGCCGATAAACGGAATGGGAATCAGGAATCCGAAGAGGGCGAGACTCGGAATAGTTTGGAAGATGCTGGCGACGCCCAGCGCGATGGCGCGCAACGCCGGGCGCTGCACGATGAACATTCCGAGCGGAACGCCAATGAGAATGGCAATGATCATGGCGATGACGACGAGCGTGAGGTGATCCACCGTGGCGCTGAAAATTTCGTCGCGGTGTTCCGCAAAAAATGTCCAAGCGTCGCTCTGCGGGTTCATGCGGAAGCTCCGGGAGTCATGTCCAGGGAAGCGGCGAAAGCGTGGACTTCGGGGTGGTCAAGACGAAGAAATTCCTGCGGAGCAGCGCTGGCGACGATGCGGCCGCTTTCGAGGAGCACGATGCGCGAGGCAAGCAGCAAGGCTTCGCGCAGATCGTGAGTGACGAAAACGATGGTTTTGCCAAGGCGGCGGGCGAGCGCCGCGAATTCACGCTGAAGTTCGGCGCGGGTGACGGGATCAAGCGCGCCGAATGGCTCATCCATTAGGAGAATCGGTGGATCCGCGGCGAGGGCGCGGGCGACGCCGACGCGTTGACGCTGGCCGCCGGAAAGCTGGCGGGGGTAGCGGTCGGCAAATTCAGACGGGTCAAGTCCCACCAGGGTGAGGAGCTCCTTAACGCGCGCGGCGGTGCGCGAGGCATCCCACTTTTCCAAAGTGGGAACGAGCGCGACGTTCTCCGCGACCGTGAAGTGCGGGAAGAGACCGGCGTCTTGAATAACGTATCCGATACCACGGCGGAGTCGGATGGGGTCCCAATCGCGCGTCGAGGCGCCTTGGACGAGGATTTCCCCTTTGGTGGGCAGTAACATTCCATTGATCAACTTGAGGAGCGTCGTCTTGCCGCTGCCGCTGCGGCCAAGGAGGACGAGGGTTTCACCCTGGGGGATTTCTAAAGTGATGCCGGAAAGGACCAAGCGGCTAAGAATATCGTTTATGTGAAACGAGACATCGCGAAACTCGATGTTTTTTCTCGCAGAAAGTACTGGTTTCGTATTCATTTCGATTGACAGCAGCAATTCACAGAGGGACTATTTTAGTCTACCTGGCCCCTCGGCGCTGAAATTTGGCGCATCCTTCGTGTGGAATGTGCATCCAAGGGAAGGGGAAAACGCCATGGGAGCACTCGCCACAGCTGTCCGCATCCGTCACGACCTTCATAGCAGGCTAATAAACGCACGCGCGCGCACGGATGAGGTCTTTCGCGTGGTTCGCGAAGAGGCGATGTACGACCGGCCGATTCCCGAAAGACACCGCATTATTTTCTATGTGGGACACGTTGAGGCGTTCGATTGGAATTTGCTGGCGCAACGCGCCTTCGGGTTGCGGTCGTTCCAGCGTACGTTCGATCACCTGTTTGCGTTTGGCATTGACCCGGTGGAAGGTGGATTGCCGTCGGACACGCCTGCGGATTGGCCTTCGCGCGAAGAAGTCGAGCGCTACAACCGGCGTCTGCGCGAAGAGCTGGATCGCGCGATCGAGCATGCCCTGGAACGGCCGGAGGAAGGGCATCCACAGCTGATCACCATGCTGGAAGTGGCGATTGAACACCGGCTGATGCACGCGGAAACGCTCGCGTACATGCTGCACCGGTTGCCGAGCGGCCGAAAGATTCCCATGCCGGAAAAGGCGGCATGGACGGCGCATAAACTGAAGTCGCATCTGGTGGAAATTCCCTCTGGGACCGCAACACTGGGACTGCAGCGCATTCACGACGATGAATTCGGATGGGACAACGAATTTGAGGCCCATGAAGTAGAGGTGAAAGAATTCGCCATTGAGAAGTACAACGTAACGAATCACGATTTTCTGCGCTTTATCCAGGCGGGCGGCTACGAGAACCGCGCGCTCTGGAGCGAGGAAGCATGGAACTGGAAGGCGAAAGAAGGCGTCGAGCATCCGATGTTCTGGAGGCGCGAAGGCAACCTGTGGATTTATCGCACGATGTTCGGCGAGATTCGATTGCCTCAGGAGTGGCCGGTTTACGCGAGCCACGCCGAAGCTACCGCGTATGCGAAATGGCTGGGGCGCAAGCTGCCGACCGAGGCGCAGTTTCATCGCGCTGCTTATGGAACGCCGGACGGCACGAAAGAGCGCAGCTATCCTTGGGGCGAGGAAGGGCCCAGCGCGACCAAGGGAAATTTCGATTTTAGATTATGGGATCCTTCGCCGGTCGGCGCGCATCCAGCGGGCGGGAGCGCTTTCGGCGTGCATGACCTTGTGGGGAACGGATGGGAGTGGACGCGGACAGAGTTCGCGTCTTTTCCGGGATTCACTTCGATGCCCTTCTATCCAGGCTACTCCGCGAATTTCTTCGATGGCAAACACTATGTAATGAAGGGCGGCTCGCCGCGCACGGCTGCCTGCATGCTGCGACGGTCTTTCCGAAACTGGTTTCAGCCGCATTATCCGTACGTCTACGCAACGTTCCGTTGCGTCGAGGACTAATCAAGCCTAAGCCCGGGAGACCCCATGGCGACGCCTGCACCATCGCTCCAGCACGTGTCTGCATTTGCTGCGGACGTGCGCGAGAGCCTCACCAAACCAGGACAGAGAGAACTCCCATCAAAATATTTGTACGACGAAGTGGGCTCGGCGCTGTTTGAAACGATTTGCGTGTTGCCGGAGTACGGGCTGACACGCGCGGACGCGCGGCTACTGGAGAAACATGCGCGCGAAATCGTGGGCGGGCTGCCCTTGCCGATTCACGTGGCAGAGCTAGGCAGCGGCTCGGGGAAAAAGACACGCTGGATTCTGGAAGCGCTCTCGCGGCGGCAAAAAACATATTATTACCCGATCGAGATTTCGCCTTCGGCGCTGGCGGCGCTGGCGAAAGAACTTGGGCAGATCGATATGGTCAGCATCGTCGGGTACGAGCAGCCGTACCTGGAAGGGCTGCGAGCCGTCGCGGAAAGGCGCGAAGAACGGGACAACCTTTTGGTGTTGTTCCTGGGCAGCACGATTGGCAATTTCGATCGCGACGCGGGAGAAGCGTTTTTGCGGGAAATGAGGGCCATTCTCCGGCCGGGGGACGCGTTACTGCTCGGCACGGACCTGGAGAAAGACGTTGAGCTGCAGTTGCTGGCTTACGACGATCCTGCCGGCGTGACAGCGGCGTTCAACCTGAATTTGCTGGCGCGCATCAACCGGGAACTTGGCGCGGATTTTGATTTGACTTGCTTCGGGCACGAGGCGCGGTGGAACTACGCGGAGCGGCGCATTGAGATGCATCTGCGCTCGACGCGGCGGCAAACGGTACACGTTCCGGCCGCCAATCTACGGCTCATGCTGGACGAAGACGAGACGATTTGGACGGAAAGCTCGCATAAGTACCACGCTGAAGAGATTCCGGAGATGGCGGCGCGCACGGGATTCCGCTGCGACGGGCAGTGGATCGACCAGGAGTGGCCGTTCGCGCAGAACCTGCTGATTGCGGGATAGCCGATTGATTCGTGATCCGAGACCAGTGTACCCTGCCCGTGAAAATGGCCCGTCCACCGGCCCCCTTGATAGCTAGCCCCCACCCCCGGTTTTTTGTAAGTGTTGCAGCTAAAGGACTTAGTGCTTTTCGTAAGTGGGTTAGAATCAACACTTACGCGACCGTCCGCAAGTGTTGATTCTAAAGGAGCTTAGCTGTAACTAAGGTTGTACAGAAAACGCGCCCTGCGATCGTCCGCGCCAAATGATGGGGGCCCTTGGATGGGATAGGGATACCGGCTACAAATAAAAAATACGGCAGAGAAACCGCCGCATGGAAGAAGTTTCACACCTTTACCTGTTAAGTATGGTAGTTAGGGAGCAATAAAAAGTCAAGAAAGTTCTGGGTACTGGGCCGGTTTCCGATCACCGCTGCTATCAGGAGTTGGCAATTTATCGTCAGGCAAATCGGTTCCAAGGATTATTCCGGGTAGGCGACGATCGGAGAGTTGCCGCATGGAGTCGGAACGCCTCGTGCCAGGGATTCTCTCTATTTCGAGATGACAATTTGGGAGCTGCTTCGACATATCACTCCGCCCTCAATGCTTCGATCGGATCCAGGCGCGCCGCCCGAAGCGCCGGTGCCATTGCCGCCAGAATTGTCACTATCACAAGAGTTCCAGCCACCACGGCAAGCGTTAACGGGTCGTACGCAGAAACACCGTGCAGCATCGCCACCACGAACCGCGTCGTAAAGAACAGGGCGATCGCCCCCAACAGCAATCCCCAGCACAGTAATCTCATCGCTTCCTTCAAGACCATCCGCAGCACCATCCCGCGTGTGGCGCCCAGCGCCACGCGCACGCCAATCTCGTTGCTCCTTTGCGTCACGCTCGCGGAGAGCAGTCCATACAATCCCAGCGCGCTGAGCAGCAGCACCAGCAGGCCAAAGAAATTTGCCAGCAGTGTGAACAGCTCCTGACTCCCTAGCGCAGCGTCCATTTGTTCGCGGAGCGTAACGAAGATCACCAGCGGCACAGTGGGCGCAATTTCCGAAAGCGTTTTGCGAAACGCCGCAATCGCCTGCGTTTTCGCCGGAGAGTGCATCAAAAACACCAGATTGCCGAGATTATCGATCCGGTCCTTCGATAATGGCAGATAGATGGTCCGCGGTGGCCCCTGCCGCAAGTCGTAAAACTTCGCGTCTTCTGCCAGCCCAACCACCTGGCATGCCACCTGGTTAGGAAACTCCGGTGTCACCCGGTTCCGCACGTACCGCCCCACGGCCTGTTCATGCGGAAAAAAGAACTCCGCAGCCGACTGATTCAAGATGCACACGTTCAGTTGCCGGTCATTCTTCTCAAATTCCCGTCCCACCACGATTCGCGTCTTCATAGTGCGGAAGTATCCCGGTCCTATGTCGTTATAAGCCATCTGCGTATCTTCGGGCGGGATCGGCCCTTCCGCCACAGCGTAAAAATCCCCGGTGATCTTTTGTCCCGTCATCGGTGTCTGCGACGTGGCCGCAGCTGCGTCAATCGCCGGCATCTGCATCAGACGGTCCACCATCCGCTGATAAAGGTCCAGTTGCGCCTCGCCTTTCAACCCTAGCAGGACCATCGGCGAAGTCTGTATCGTCACATGGTCCAAATCAAATCCCGTGCGCTCGCCGCGAAGCCTGACTACGCTCTGCGAGAGGAGGGACGCCAACACTACCAGCACCAATGACAACGCCACTTGAATTGGCACCAACGTTCGCCCCGCGATTTGCCTCCGCCCACCCACGCTCGTCCGCGACTTTAACAGCGTTCCCGGATCCGTCCGTGCCGCGCGCCACGCCGGAAATATCCCAAACAGGAGGGTCGTGAGGACAGCGAACAGCGCCGTCACCCAGAAAACTGTCTTATCCGGGTGTACGGAGATCGGTTCGAACATCATCGGGTCACGGAAGAAATGCAATAAGAAGTTGCTTCCGTACCAAGCTCCCACGGCCCCCAGCGTGCTGCCTACAATCGCGATTACCAAGCTCTCCGTCAATGACTGGCGCACTACTCGCAGCGACGAAGCTCCCAACGCCGTCCTCACAGCAAACTCCTGCTGCCGCGCGGCCACGCGCGCCATCATCAATCCACCTATATTCACGCAGCACACCAGCAACACAATTCCCACCAAACCTTGCATCAAATACAGGGGTTTCGCATACGTATGCGTCAGATACGTCGGCAATCCACTCCGCGCGGAGCTTACCGTCAGATACGCTTTCTGAAAAAATGGGTCATGCCGGAAGCGCTCGGGAATAAACCGCGCAAACAGGTTCTCCTGTAACTGCGCCGCCTCGGCATTGGCCTGTGTTATCACCACTCCTGGCTTCAGCCGCCCGATGGTCGCAACACCGAACAAGGAATCCGCCGCTTCCAGCACATCCTTCTTTTCCAACACCGAGGCAAACTGCAGTGGCAGATACATCTTCGGATTTTCCCCCGGCCACACTCCCTGAAAATCCGCCGGCGTAATTCCCACCACCGTCAGTGCCACATCGGAAAGCGTGATCTGCTTCCCCACGATATCCTCTGCACCTCCATAAAAGTCCTTCCAGAAGCCATAGCTCAACACGACGGTCCAGCCCCCGCTCGGGCCGCCGCGCACATCATCGTAAGGAGCAATCAACCGTCCCCGGTACGGCCGCAGTCCCAGCAGTCCAAATGCGTTCCCCCCCACCAACCCCGCTGCGTATCCCTGAATCGATCCCTCGTGATCCCTCATTAGCACCCATTCTTCGCTCCATGCGGAAAGCTCGCGAAACGACGATTGCTCCTCGCTTAGCGCCTCCATCATGCGGTACGGCATGTAGGCCCCACCGGCGTCGTCCGGTATCGCCGAGCTCGCTATCCCCACCTTCACCAGTTGCCCCGGGTTCGTTGCGGGCAAGCTCCGCAGCACCAGCCCATACAGCAGGGTGAAAATCGCCGTATTCGCGCCAATTCCCAGCGCCAGCGTCAGCACGGCGACCATGGTCAGCACGAGATTCTTGCGCAGCATCCGCAGGCCGAAGCGGACATCCTGGAGCAGGGTCTCCAGGAAGGAGATGCTGCGGACGTCACGGACGGATTGTTTCGTTTGCTCCATGTCGCCGAGTTGATGAAGGTGTCACGGCGAGTTTCGTCGGGAAACATGCCGGCGGCGAGATTGTAATTCGACTCGTAGGCTTCGCTCAAGTCCTGTTGGCTGGAAGCGAGGTTTCGTCGAGGCTCGCTTTTTCTCTCAATGTCCTCAAACCAGTTTCCGCAGGCCCTCCGGGGGACGTTTTTTTATTGGCCGGGGTCGCGCAAGCCACGGTACTTCATCATGGGCTCGACGCTGGGGTCTTTGCCGCGCCAGGCTGCATACATTTTTGCCAGGTCCTCGGTGTTGCCGCGCGACAATACCATCTGGCGGAAGCGATCGCCATTGGCGCGCGTCAGGCCGCCGTGCTCTTCAAACCACTGGTAGGCGTCGTCATCGAGCATCTCCGACCATAAATAGGCGTAGTAACCGGCAGAATAGCCGCTGCCCCAAATGTGGCTGAAATAGCTGGAGCGGTAGCGGGGTGGCACGGCGCCGAGCAGCAGGTGAGTTTTCTCCAGCGCCAGTTTCTCGAAAGCGTCCGGCTGTTGCACGGGCGCACTGGCAGGCAGAGTGTGCCACTGCATGTCGAGCTCGGCAGCCGCGACCAACTCCGTGAGCTTGTATCCCTGGTTGAAGTTCGCGGCTCTCTTGATCTTGGCTACGAGATCGGACGGCATAGGCGCGCCCGTCTTGTAATGGATGGCGTAATGGGTGAAGACAGCGGGATAGAGAGCCCAGTGCTCATTGAATTGCGAGGGAAACTCGACGAAGTCTCGCGGAACTGCAGGCCCCGACAGGCTCGGATACATGGAATTCGAGAACATGCCATGGAGAGCATGGCCAAACTCGTGGAACATGGTGGTGACACCGTCAAAGCTGATGAGCGCCGGCTCTCCCGGGGCGGGCTTCGGAAGGTTCGCGACGTTGTAGACCACGGGTTGAGTGCCCAGAAGCTTTGACTGATCCACGAAGGTGCTCATCCAGGCGCCACCGTTCTTGTTGTCGCGCTTGAAGTAGTCGCAATAGAAGAGCGCCAGTGGCTTGCCGTCGGCGTTCGAGACCTCGAAAACGCGCACATCCGGCTGGTAGACCGGGATGTCCTTTCGTTCCTTGAAGGTGATCCCGTAGAGCTGATTGGCGGCATAGAAGACGCCGTTTTCGAGGACGTTGTTCAGTTCGAAGTAGGGCTTGACCTCGGCCTCGTCAAGATCGTACTTCGCTTTGCGCACTTGTTCGGCGTAGAAGTCCCAGTCCCATGGTTGGACGGTGAAATCGCCCTTCTGTGCGTTAATCACATCCTGGATATCTTTTCTCTCGCTGGCTGACTTGGCGGTGGCGCCCGGCACCAGGGCATCCATGAACTTCAAGGCAGCCTCCGGTGTTTTGGCCATCTGGTCTCCCAGCTTCCAAGCAGCGTGGTTGGGATAGCCGAGAAGCTGCGCTCGCCGAGCACGAAGTTGCGCCAGGCGGGAAATGTCGTCGCGGGTATCGTTGGCATCGCCTCGCTCGGCGCGCTTCCAGGATTTCTCAAAGAGGGCTTCCCGGGTCGCCCGGACACTGAGAGAAGCGAGATCCGGCTGCTGCGTGGTGTTCTGAAGCGGAAGCACATAGCCTTCCTGCTTGCGGCTCTGCGCAGCCTGTGCGGCTGCGGCAATCTGCGCGTCGCTCATACCGGCAAGCGCACCCTTGTCCGTGGTCACGTAGGCCCCGTCCTTCGTGGCGGCCAGGAGTTTTGTCGAAAAGTCGGTCGAAAGCGTGGAGATTTCCTCGTTCAGCTTCTTCAATTCGGTCTTGTCGGCGTCCGAGAGGTTTGCGCCAGAGCGGATGAACCTATCGTAAGTGACCTCGAGCAGCCGAAGCGATTCCGGATCGAGTTTGAGCGACTCGCGCTGTTTGTAGACAGCCGCCACGCGAGCAAAAAGTTTTGCGTTGAGGTAGATGGCATCCTGATGCGCCGCCAGCTTGGGGGCCTCCGCGGTTCGCACTTTCTGCAAGACGGGATTGGTATTCGCCTGGGCGACCCCGAAGAAAGCGGCCGTCGCTCGGCGAAGGAGCCGCCCGGACTTCTCCATAGCCACAAGCACATTCTCGAAAGTTGGCGGCGCCGGATTGTCGGCAATCGCCTGTGCCTCAGAAAGCTCTTCGGCCATGCCCGCCTCAATGGCCGGCTGATAATCCTCATCCTTGATCTTGTCGAAAGGAGGAGCATGGAACGGCAGGGTGCTTGGGGCATAGAACGGGTTCGACGGACCGAAGCGCGCGTCGGCGGCGGTGGCAGGCACGTAGGCCGCACCTAGTGCGATTGCGCCGGACAGAATCAAAGCAGTTGAATATTTCAGCATAGCCTTCCCCGAGTGTGATGTCGTTGGGCGCATCCGGACCGGAAGCCCACGCGACCTGATTGTAAGAGAATTCTAGCGTGGGCCACAAGAATTCGCGCCCTCGCAGCTTTCTTAAGCGCCCCAAGCTAGAGCAATCCGAGATGTTCGGGGTACTTGGCCTGCAATGAACTCACCAAAACCTCGAACGCAGGAAGGTCGCGCAGGTTTTTGAGGCAAGGGTCCTTCAGAAAAAAGGGCCAGCACGCGAATCCGGCGCTTACACTTCGCTCCAGCCACTCGAACGCAGCCTCACGCCGCCCCAACAAGGCAAGAATGGATGCGAATTGATAGTAGCTGTGGTGCGCATGTCCAAAGGATTTCGGGCTCGCGCAAGCCTTGGTCAGGCAGTCGAGGGCCTTTCCGTCTTTTCCTGTCAACGCATAAAAGACGCCTTGCAAACTGACGATGAGTGGTTCTTCAGGCAAAAGCTGGACTGCTTCATCCAACAGGATTTCTGCCTCTTTCCAATCCCCAGTCATCATGGCCAGCTGAGGGGCAAAGTAGACCGGATACTTGTTGCCTGGGTTCTCGGCGCGCCACGCTTGAATCTCCTCCCGCGCCAGATCGTATTCATGGTTCCAAACGTACACTTGCACGATGCTGTGACTAACGGCCTTTCTGGGATGAAATGGCCGCCCTCTCTCGTACATTTCACGGGCGTGGTCGAACAGCCCAATGTGAGCCAGGATCGTGCCGAGACGATTGTAGGCGTGGGGCTGATTGTTCTGCAGGGCAAGGGCTCGCTTGAGTTCGGCAATCGCTTCAAGGTGTTGGAAGTTCTTCGACGGCCCCCATAGCAGAAAAGCGTTGGCGACGTGCCCTTCGGGCAAATCTGGATCCAGTTCAAGCGCGCGATGGCAATGAAACTCGGCTTTCTCCAGCCACACGCTCGCCGGATCGACTTCATAGTGGCGTGTCGCGCACACAAGGGAAAGAGTGGCATGCGCCAAGGAAAAAGCAGGATCGCGCGTGACCGCATTGCCCAAATGCTGAGCGGCTTCGTCAAGTGTCGCGGGATCGCCGGAGGATCCGAGCCGGTAACCCCGTATGAATTCCGCATACGCCATCGGGTCCTTGCTATATCGCGGGCGGCCTTGCAGAGCCGCTGGGCCCAGCGGCCGGTTCAATGCCAGGGCGATTTGCTTTGCAATCTCGTCCTCAAGGTCTGACAGGCGACTCACGTCGAGATCGCGTTTCCTTGTGAAGCAAGCGCTCCGGGCATGGTTATCAAACAGTTCCACCGAGAGCCGCACGACCCCTTTTGACTGTTGAATGGCGCCGTGGACGACAAAACGCACACTGAGACGGGATGCCGTCTCCGAAGCACTCGCCTGAGGCGGCACGTTCAGCACGGCCGAAGTTGGGAGAACATCTATGCTGGGCAGATTTCCGAGACGCGTAACCAGAGCATCGGCAAACCCCAGGCACACGCCGTGGTCATCAGTGGCCTTGCCGAGAAGCATCAGCGGCAAGACCGCTAACGAGGAGCGGTCGCTCCACACATCCGCTTTGTCCGTGCTGACCGCGCGCGCGGATTCAAAATCGGATTGCGGATAGCGCGCATAGATCACACGTACCGGTCCGACGAATCGGTACCCTTTGCCCACCACGGTTTCCAGGAAGCGCGGTTTAGCAGGGTCGTCACCCAGAGCCGTACGGATTTTCCTTACGATGTTGTTGATGTTCAGCTCCGTATCGATAAAGAGATCCGAGCGCCACAATTTCGTGACGATTTCCTTACGCGAAACCAGTTGTTCCCGCCGGGCCACCAGAAAGATCAGCAGCTCCATGGGCTTCTTTTCGAGCTTGATTCGCCGCCCGTGGCGGCGAAGCTCGTAGCGTCCAAGGTCGAGTTCGATTTCGACTGCTGCTGGTTTAGTGCGTCGCATAGACCCTTGTTTGCGCATTATCCCCCAGGAATCAGTAATTTGCGACGATACGCGAAAGATATACAAACTGTATCCGCCCTTCATTGGAATACTCTTTCGAGCAAGACATGATTCCCCCGTTCGACGCTGAGCAACGGAGGCTCAATCATGAAACGATTCTTTTTGCTTATACTCACACTGGCTGGCTCGTTCGCCTGGGCAGCGCGGCCACCCAGTACTGCCGCAAACAATCATTCTCACGAAACTAACGCATTCACTCCGGATACCATTCCCTGGGGACCGGCACCACCGGTGGTGCGGCCGGGCGCGCAGTTCGCCGTCCTCGAAGGTGACCCAACCGCCTCCAGCGGCGACTACACGATTCGCCTGAAGATGCCGGATGGGTTCCGCATTGCTCCTCACTGGCACCCTCTGCGGGAAAACGTCACGATCATCTCGGGCACATTCAAGGTCGGGATGGGCGATGAGTTCGACGCGAACAAGATGAAAGCGTTCATCGCGGGGAGCTTTGCCTTTCTCGATCCCGAGATGCACCACTACGCCATGGCCTGCGGAGAAACCATTGTGCAGGTTCATGGGCAATCTCCGCTGCAGTTCAACTACGTCAATCCAGAAGACGACCCAAGCAGGAATAGGTAGCCACTCGGGCGCATGCCGAACGGCCCAGGAAGCGGCGGCAACCGCTTCCTGGGGCTAACCCAAGGAGACAGCTTCGTGAGAACGCCGCTTCTACATCCCCGGATGTAAATACTAGGAAATTGCAATCGCAAGGAGAACAAGAATGGCAATCGACATGGACAAACTGAACGCGTTCGTAGGGCAATTCGTTGGGGATCTGGGAGCCGCGGTGCACTCCGGCATGGTGGTGATTGGCGAAAAGCTGGGGTTGTACAAGGCACTCGCCGAAGGCCCCCTGGACTCCGCCGAACTCGCGGCAAAGACCAAAACAGATGAGCGTTATGTGCGCGAATGGCTGGGTTCGCAAGCTGCCGGCGGCTACGTCACATATAACGAAAAGACGCGCAAGTTCAGTCTGAGCGAAGAACAGGCCTTTACGCTTGCAAACGAGGACAGTCCGGCCTACATTCCCGGGGCCTTTCAGTTGGCTCTCGGCTCTCTTGCCGCTGTACCCAGGATTACTGAGTCCTTCCGCTCCGGCGCAGGCATGGGCTGGCATGAACACGATGACGACGTGTTTCATGGCTGCGAGAAATTCTTCCGGCCGAGCTATGCAGCCAACCTTATAAGTTCGTGGATCCCTTCTCTGCACGGTGTAAAGGCCAAGCTCGAGGCCGGCGCGCGCGTCGCCGATGTGGGCTGCGGCAAAGGCGCGTCTACAGTGCTAATGGCCAAAGCCTTCCCAAAATCACAATTCTTCGGATTTGACTATCACGATAAATCCATCGAGGGCGCCCGGGCCACTGCCGGCAGAGAAGGCCTCGAGGTTCGCCTCAACTTTGGCGTCGCGAAGGCCAAGGAGTTCCCGGGCAAAGACTACGACCTGGTTACGGTGTTCGATTGCCTGCACGACATGGGCGATCCGGTAGGCGCCGCAACCCATGTGCGCAATTCGCTGAGCAAGGATGGCACGTGGATGATCGTCGAACCGTTTGCCAACGATGA
>Ga0210406_10001870_pt1 | contig 24774 bp, 23 predicted proteins | sample IncBWC30MmetaG_FD_155454 | JGI IMG/M metagenome (GOLD analysis project Ga0210406, IMG submission 155454) | Forest soil microbial communities from Barre Woods Harvard Forest LTER site, Petersham, Massachusetts, United States - Inc-BW-C-30-M | ecosystem: Environmental > Terrestrial > Soil >...
AATGGCGTGTTCGGGGCATGCAGTGACGCACAATCCACAAGACTTGCACGCGTCAGCGTTCGGCGTGTAGGCGACTTTGAATCCATGAACCCGCACCTTGAATCTGTGCAGTACCCCGAGCGAACGATAGTCCGCCTCGTCGATGCGTCTAACGTCGAATACATTTTCGGGACAGACGCGCTCACAATCGCCTTTGCCTTCGCAGCGTTTCAGATCGACCACCGGATAGATGACTCCGGGCTCCCGTTCGCAGGCTGGCGCGGCAGTGCTCAAGTGCCTCCCTCGCGACGGCCACAACGCGCCGCGTAGGATTGTCGAAGTCGCTCGCGTTCTTCCGGCGTCATCGCCTCCCATCGACGCCAGCGCCGACCCCGCCAGCCGCCGCGACCGCGAAGTCCACCAAACAGAATGCGGCAGAGTACCAAGAGCCCCAATGCGTGCCAGTAATCGATGACGCGGCCGCCGACGAACACCATAGGAACGACGGCGTTCCATAGCATCATCACCACCCATCCAAGAACGCCCGCCGCGCCCAAAAACAACACCGGCATACCCAAGCGCCAAATTCCGTACTTCATCGCTCCTCCTTCAGGTTTCCAAATCGTCGTACACGGCTTGCAAACGGCTCCGCAAATGTAGGACCGCACTTCGCTTGCGCGCCAGCAAGGTGTTGAGCGGAACTCCGCTCGACTGCGCCATGTGTTTGAAGCTGCTGCCTTCGAGCTCATGCTTGACGAATACGTCGCGTTGCTCGGGCGGCAGCTCATCGAGAGCTCTCTGCAATGCTTCCAGGACTATCGATCTTGCGTAGAGCGCTTCAGGTCCTTGATCGAGTCCGGGTAATTGAAGGTAAAGCCGATACTCCTGGTCGGACTCATCCGCAGTGCCCTTAAGGTCGGTCGATCGGCGTTTGTTCCTGCGAAAGCGGTCAATGATGCGATTGCGTGCGACACGGAACAGCCAAGCGCTTGCCTGCTCAAGGGGCTCGGGAAGCCGATAGGCCTCGACGAGTTCTTCAAGCACATCCTGTAATAAATCCTCAGCCTCCAGCGGATCGTGGACGCGGCGCCGAATGAAATTGCCGAGGCGCGAGCGTTCGCGCACGACGGTCGCCGTGAGATCGCTATCTCGATCGGTCGCGGGGATAGGGGCGCGGGGCGATTGCATAGATGTGGTGACGCTCGGGAATCATAAATATTGTAGACGGGCGATGAATTTATCAGTGCCAACAACATTTCAGCGGCCCAAACGTCAGCGGAGCTGCACATCCTTGAACGCGCCTGACCGCCGGGAGTATGACAATATCCGCAGGCATTGACAGCGGGTCTTCGCCTCGCGCCGCCGCACGACCCCTTCACCCATCGGAGGCGCTTCGGCCATGAGGAGTCGTTAGAAGCCCTCGGATGCTTGCGCGTAGGCAGACGTTCGTATTTTTCGCTATCCTTATTGGGGGCGAGAGAACCCTCAATGCCGATAGACAGCGTACCCCCATGTATCTTGAACTCTATCGTAGATCTCGGCTAATCACGGAAGGCATTGTTCTATCGATCGCACTTCTCGTCCCGTATGTGATGTCGCATGCGTCTATCGCACTTCTCGTCCCGTATGTGATGTCGCATGCGTCTAGTCAAGACGCTGATGCTCTCGTTCAACAATTGAGCGGGCTGCCTGCGGAAATACAAATCGGTGGATTTAGTCAGCTCTGCAATCCTGCACCCGCACAGTGTCCACCGCGTCCATTGCCACTTGGTGAAGCAAAGAGAAAAAATATCTACGACCAGTTGTTTGCCCTTAAGAAGGAAGGCGTCGACGCTCTCGCCCGCGCACTTGCAAGCCGAGATGTGAGCCTAAGGAGAAACGCGGTTCTCGCGTTGGGTGTCCTAAGTGGAGGATGGTGGAAAGCTAATGGATCAAAGATCAACATCAGCGAATCATTACCAGCGCTCACCATTGCTTTGCAAGATCCTGATTCGAGGACCCGGGCATTGGCTGCGCAAGCCATCGGAAACATCGGGGCGGGTGCCGCACAAGCTGTACCTGCTCTTGTTAAATTGTTAGCGAGCGACGATGAGGGACTGCGAAGCAGCGCCTGCATAGGGCTCGGAGGTATTGGACCACCGGCGAGAGATGCGCTGCCGGCGTTGAGAGTCGCCTTGGCCGATCCAAGCCTCGACGTACGCAGGTTCGCACAATCAGCAATGTCGAGCATCGGAGAGCGGCCATCGCAATAGAGACGCGCAATAAATCCATTGGTCTTATTAGGCGAGCGCGGTCATCAAATCCCCCGAGCTTAATTTCCGGCCGATCTTGTGCCGTAGCTTGGTGAGCTCTGCTAAAGCTGCCTCGACTTCCTCTTTGCTGGGATCGAGAGGCTTTAGCGTTCTGGCCAAGATTGGAATGATATTGCGCCGAATGAAGCGCCGGTTTGACAGCGATATTTGCCAGCCGATGAGGATTATGCCGATCACGCACGTGATCGCGATCGACTGAGGCGCGCTTCCGGGCGCAATGCGCTCGACAATGGCGGATTCAGCGAAGAGTGCTAACAGCACTCCAAAGAAGGTGATGACGGTTTGCAAGTCAATATGTGTGGACGCGTAGCGCTTTTCGACCTTGGGCGACATCAATATCAAGGGATTTCGAATTAGCGCGCGACGTTCTTGGGCGGTCAGCGATGACGGCGAGGTGCGCACGCGCTCTTCGAGAGCCAACACAGCTTGATATGCCGTGGTGAGGTTAGGGAAGGTCCCCATGATCAGCTGCGGCAGCGGCCGCAGGTGGTCGGAAATTGCGGCGTAATTCGTGGGCTTGGCGTCGAGAGTCACGCTGCAGTCACAGCACTTTCGCTGATAGCCTGCCAGAGCCCCTTTGCCGAAACTCACATAGTAGACGTGGCTCGCCACTCCAACGCTCTGCACTTCGAAAGCCTGCGGTGAACGGCAAATCGGACAGAAGTCGGCAACGTAGCCGAGCTTGCTATAGACCAGCTTCTTGCCCCAAATAAAGATCATGGCTCCTCCATGAGATCGACTCTGACCAGTTAATTTTCAACCATTCTTGGGGCAGGATAAGAAAGCTGGCCTGCAAGCTGCGACGATGGGGGTCTCAATTTCTTAAAGAAGAATGCTGCACCTTCCGCAGGTTTGTTCGGCAGCCGCCCTGCGACTCCGCGGCGACCTCTGCGCGTCGTGGTCCTGCTCCGCTCACGGACATGCCGCTGTGTTGCTCGCCCATGTCGCCAACCGCCGCCTGACGTCCTGGACCAGGGTTGCGACAGACAAACCGCGCCATAAGGTGCTGCTTGCTTGCTCAGGGATCAATTCCTTACTATAATTGATTCGGTAAGGATTAAGGAGCAATCATGAGTACAGAAGCTACCCTGACCAGCAAGGGTCAGACGACAATCCCCAAGCCGATTCGCGACAGTCTAGGTATGAAGACTGGGGACAGAATGAGCTTCACGTTGATGCCGGACGGTGTTGTCATCATGCGAGTAAAAAACAAGCGTGTGGCTGACCTTGCGGGGCTGTTGCACAAAAAGGGCAGGAAACCTTTGCCCGTCGAGCTACTGTCACGCTGATGCTGGGTGTCGATACCAACGTTCTCGTCCGGTACCTGACACGAGACGACAAATCTCAGTATGAGAAGGCACGGCGACTGATCGATCGCGAGTTGGCCAAGGGCGAACCGGTCTTGGTGAGTCTGTTGGTCTTGCTGGAAACCGAATGGGTCCTTCGAAGCCGATACGATTTGACGAAGGAAGATATCGTCACGGCTTTCTCAGCACTCCTGGATACGGCAGATCTGGCCGTCGAGGACGAGCCGTCTGTTGAGAATGCCGTCTATTCCTGGAAGGATTCGGCCGCCGATTTTGCGGATTGTCTGATTGAAGCACGCAATCGGCGGCTGGGCTGCCGCGCCACTGCGACTTTCGATGGCAGAGCCCTGAAGGTCCCCGGCTTCATTTCGGTGTGAATGCCTTTGTTTTGACGAGGCGGCGCTGCTTCAAGACTTCTGCCTAGCGTGAAGTTGGCGGAGTACTTGGTCCACAGCGTCGATGACGGCCTGGGGCTGATCCCCCTCAATATCGTGCCCGCTATGCTCAATCACACGGTGCACGCCGCGAGAAGAAAGATGCGCCAGCGCCTCGTGATGGGCGTACCACTGCTTTCTAAGGTCTCGCCCGAATTCTCCTTCCGGCCAATCCCGGTCGGGAGCGCGCGAAAGAACGACGAGCGGCTTATCTCCGAGGTGGAGGTGATCGGCCCCGTCGTAGCGGTGCGTAAAGGATGATGATACCAAGGAGACATGCGTGCTTTCATAGTCGGCGGTGAAAAAGCGCGGCCAGATTTTCCGAAGCGCGGCTGGGGCGCCGTCAGGCAAAGGATATGAGCAGGATTTGTATTCAGGATTGGACGGGTCGAGCGGTCCGTGCGCTGCCAGTAAAGCGCATTTCAGCGCTGCCGGACCCTCACCCTCAAACCCCAACCCCTTGAAGCTCGACATATTGATTAGATCCAGAACCTGGCCCGCATAGCTGGTATCAAGCAGCACCATCCCCGCAACCTCTCCCGGCCACTGCTGCGCAAACACCCGCGCTTCGAAACCCCCGGAGGAGTGCCCCACCAGCACATAAGGCCCTGGTACATCTGCCGCCTGGAGCGCTGCGTGCAGGTCCTTCACGACGTCAGCCATGATTTCAGGCTTGGGCGCGGGGTCGCTGAATCCATAACTGGCTCGATCGAAGGCGCAGACACGCGTCCGAATCGCAATCTCAGGCTGGGTCTTGTCCCAGACGAACGACCAGTGCAAAAGGCCGGCCATCAAAATGACCGTCGGGCCGCCACTGCCGCTGCAGCGCAGGTTAATATGCCGGCCGCCGATATCGACTAGCTGACCCGGCTCGGCATAGGGCAGCAACCTCTGGTCCTCCGCTATCGGCGGTGCCGGCTCGGCAAGAACGAGATCACCAATGGAAAGCAGCAGGGCGCCCAGGATAACGCGATGTGCGAAGGTGGGCACGATAAGCCATGAAATAGTTTTTCGGTGCGTGTCTATCTGAGACCTCGGTGCTTACGGGTGGGAGCGAAGATAACCGACACCAGGATTGACGCCGGAATGACACGATGGGATTTTCGAATAGTTGCGCGCATCGCAATAGCTCGCGAACGAGTAGATAGACTAAGAGGCGAACGCATCGCCGATGGTTTGAATGGCTTCGACCGCCTGATGGCGGCTTAAAACATTAACGCGGTGTCTGGAAAATTGAGGGAAGCCCATAGCGGTCGTTGGTGGCCCTGGTGCTTCCGTCCCCGTTAATGCACCGAGTGTCGAATATCGTAGTGCAGGCGCACGATGCCATTCGGGTGCGTTTCCGAGTGCGTCAGTTTGAGTCGGGTCTGAGCAGCGCCAGCCCCGAGAAACGGGATCCCGCCACCGAGCAGCACCGGCATGATCGCAAGTTCGATGCGGTCGACCGCGTTCAACGCAAGGAGGCTCGCGAAGAGACTGCCTCCTCCAAAGAGCCAGATGTCTCCACCAGGTCGAGAACGAAGGGTTGCGACTGCGTCGCCAATGTTGTCGTTTATTACGGTAACGGGGGGATGCTGCGTCGTAGCCAGTGTCCGGGAAAACACATAGACATGCCAGTCGCGTGGAAACGCTGGCGCACCCGGCTGCTGGGTCAGCTCATATGATCGCCGTCCGAGTAGTACGGTATCTATGCCGGCATATAGAGAAGCCCAGTTCACCGTTGGATCTTGCACGATCCAGTCAATCTCGCCGCGCGAACCTTCGATGTAGCCATCGAGGCTTGATGCCACCCGATACAGTACGCGCCGCATGAGAACGTACTCCCGAGCGAACCGTGCTCGTTGTGAAGGATTCTGAGATCCCGTCGGAAGAAAGGCAAGCCGCCCCGGAACGGCAGCCGCCTGTCTGCCAGCTACCGCGTCCGGCCTGGTCGGCGACTTTCAATCCTGGCAGCTCGGCCCCGAAGGTCGCTTCACGGGGTCGTGAATGTGTGCGAAAGAGCTGATCGTCACAACTGATGTGCGAGAATGGCTCCATGCCGGCTGTCGGCCAATTTAGAGTTATTAAACGGAATATGCTTGCCCCGCGTTCTTGGCACGCCGCATAACGCCGCCATGTCGGCGATCTCCCGCCTCGCGGCCCTTCTCGCCGGTTCGGCGCGAACCGTCGTCTTCACCGGCGCCGGCATCTCGACTGAATCCGGCATTCCAGATTTCCGCAGCCCAGGCGGCGTCTGGAGCCGGATGAAACCGATCGACTTCGACACGTTCATGCGCGACGAAGACGCGCGGCGCGAGGCCTGGCAGCGGACCTTTTCCGGGACGGCCGGTTGGGTCGGCGCCAAACCGAATGAAGGTCATTTTGCCATTGCGCGCCTGGTCGACACCGGCAAGGTCGGCCATGTGATCACGCAGAATGTGGACAATCTGCACCAGGATGCGGGCGTGCCCGCGCATCGGGTAATCGAGCTTCATGGCAATGCCGGCTACGCCACGTGCCTTATTTGCGGGTTGCGACACGAGCTGGCGGACTTGCGCGACCCGTTTCTGGAGCAGGGCACGCTGCCGGCCTGCCGAGCGTGCGGCGGCATCATCAAATCCGCGACGATCTCGTTCGGTCAGCCGATGCCCGTCGAAGCGATGCGTCGTGCCGAAGCGGCTTCGCGTGCCTGCGACCTGTTCTTCGTGCTCGGCTCGTCGCTTCTGGTCTATCCCGCTGCGGCACTACCGATGGTCGCGAAGTCGAACGGCGCCGCGCTCGCCATTATCAACCGCGAGCCGACCGACATGGACAGCAAGGCGGATGTCGTCATCCACGCTGAAATCGGCGCGGTGCTGCGAGAAATAGTGCCCTGATTCAATGTCTCGCCAGTGATTGGCGTTGGCGCATGAGGAAGTCGCGCTCCTTCTTGTTCTCGCAATTGTCCAATGCTAGGCGATAGGCCGACGCGGCATCGGCTGTGCGCCCGATCCGCCGCAATAGATCAGCTCGAACCGCATGGTATAAGTGATATTTCGGAAGATCAATCGCGTCCACCAGTTGAAGCGCATGCACAACGCCGTGTACTTCCGCTACAGCTACCGCACGATTCAGTGCGACAACCGCACTCGGCGCAATGGACATGAGCTGATCGTAGAGTTCCAGAATTTGCTGCCAATCAGTGCCGGCAGCTGAGGGTGCGTTGCTGTGCACGGCATTGATGGCAGCCTGCAGTTGATACGTTCCCGGACGATTTCGTGCAAGGCAGATTCGCATGAGCGCGCGGCCCTCATCTATCTTGGACCCATCCCATAGGGTTCGGTCCTGCCCGGAAAGCAGCACCAAGTCTCCGCCCACCACTCGTGCATCGCGCCGGGCATCGATCAGCAGCATCAGCGCAAGCAGGCCGAGTATTTCGGATTCCTGAGGCATGAGCGTCGCCAGCAATCGACCGAGCCGAATGGCCTCATCGCACAGTTCGGTACGCAGCACTTCATCGCCGGAGGAAGTGCTGTAGCCTTCGTTGAAAATCATATAGACCACCGCCAAAACTGCGCGCAGGCGCGACGGTAGCTCGGCCGCGTCCGGAACGCGATACGGGATATTGGCGTCGCGGATTTTGGCTTTGGCGCGGGACAAGCGCTGTGCCAGCGCAGTGGGTTGCAAGAGAAATGCGTGAGCGATCTCATCGGTGCTCAGACCGCCAATCAATCGCAGCGTCAATGCGACTTGCGCGTCGGTTGCCAGCGCGGGGTGGCAACAGGTGAAAATCAATCGTAAGTGATCGTCATGCACATCGTGCTCCTCAGCCTGCTCCGCGTCGTTCAACAATTGGGCCGCAAGCTCACGCGGGGTTCGAGAGGCTTCCTTGCGCAGACGGTCCAATGCCTTGTTGCGCGCGGTCGTAATGAGCCAGCCCGCCGGAGACGGCGGAATGCCGTTACTCGGCCACTTGGCAAGCGCGACTGCGAAGGCTTCTTGCACCGCCTCTTCGGCGAACGAAATGTCGCCGAGGAAGCGGGTGAGCACGGCCACGCTACGTCCGTATTCGCGCCGAAAGATTGCTTCGATCTCCGCGTTCAGCTTGGGTGCTCCATAAAAGGGCGTACCTCAATGGGTGTGGTCGTAGCGCTTGCGAGTTTTCGAGCCCATGACAGCGCCGCATCGAGGTCCTGTACCCGCACAATGGTGATACCTCCGATTTGCTCCTTACTCTCTATGAACGGCCCGTCGGTCAGCACGATGTCGCCGTTTTGGTGGCGAAGAACCGTTGCGGAATTGGAGGCGTGGAGTCCGCCACTGAAGACCCACACACCGGCGGACTGCATTTCCCTTTGCAGCGCTATTACGTCGCTCATAATCTTGTTCAGTGCAGCCGCTGACGGCTGACTGCCATCCGCGGGATAACAGACACTCAGTAAGTACTGCTTCATGACCAACTCCTCTACTAGCCGGCGACAAGCCGGTTATCAGCCCCTAAACGAACGACCGAGGGCAGTTTCGACAGCTTGTTGACGGAAATCGAATATGCCACTGCGAGCGACGGATCCAAAGTGGGCTGCGCCTGCGAATTGGATACAATACATTTGCCCGCCCAAGCGGGAACAACGACAGGTGGATGCAGTGCGATCAGATATCGAAATTGCGCAGGCGGCAACCCTCAAGCCAATCAGCGAAGTCGCGGCCCGGCTCGGCATCCCCGAGGACGTACTTGACCCGTACGGCCGTTACAAGGCGAAGATTTCGCTCGACTTCATCGACAGCCTGAAGGAGCGCAAGAACGGCAAGCTGATTCTCGTGTCGGCGATCAGCCCAACGCCGGCCGGCGAAGGCAAGACGACGACCACGGTGGGCCTCGGCGATGCGCTCAATCGCATCGGCAAACAGGCGGTGATCTGCCTGCGCGAGCCGAGCTTAGGGCCCGTATTCGGCATGAAGGGTGGAGCCGCCGGCGGCGGCATGGCCCAGGTCGTGCCGATGGAAGACATCAACCTGCACTTCACGGGCGACTTCAATGCCATTGCGCTCGCCAACAACCTGCTCGCCGCGCTACTCGACAACCACATCCACCACGGCAACGAGCTTGGCATTGACGTGCGGCGCATCACCTGGAAGCGCGTGATGGACATGAACGATCGCGCGTTGCGCGACATCACGGTCGCGCTCGGCGGTCCCGGCAACGGCTACCCGCGGCAGGACGGCTTCGACATCGTGGTGGCCTCCGAGGTCATGGCCATCTTCTGCCTCGCCACCGGTCTCCAAGACCTCAAGCACCGGCTCGGCAACATCGTCGTCGGCTACACGCGCGATCAGAAGCCGGTGCGAGCGCGCGATCTGAAGGCCGCGGGAGCGATGACGGTTCTCTTGCGGGAGGCGCTGAAGCCGAATCTGGTGCAGACGCTCGAGAACAACCCGGCTTTGATCCACGGCGGCCCGTTCGCGAACATCGCGCACGGCTGCAACTCTGTGCTGGCGACGCAGACGGCGCTCAAGATGGCCGACTACGTCGTGACCGAGGCCGGATTCGGCGCTGACTTGGGCGCGGAGAAGTTCATCGACATCAAGTGCCGCAAGGCGGGACTGACGCCGGCAGCGGTGGTTCTGGTCGCGACCATCCGAGCGCTCAAGTACCACGGCGGCTGCGATCTCAAGGAGGTCAACAAGGAGAACCTGGCGGCGCTCGAGAAGGGCATCACCAACCTGGAGCGGCACGTGAACAATGTGCATCACCACTACGGACTGCCCTGCGTCGTGGCGGTCAATCATTTCAGTTTCGACACCGAGGCCGAGTTCAAGCTGCTGCAGTCCAAGCTTTCGCACCTGCAAGTGCCGGTGATCTCGGCCCGGCACTGGGCCGAGGGCGGCGCCGGAGCCGAATCGGTTGCGCGCGCGGTGGTCGAACTCGCCGAACGGCGGCAGGCGGAGTTTCGTTTTGTCTACGACGACGCACTGCCGCTGTGGGAGAAGATGAAGGCGATCGCTACCAAGATCTACGGCGCCGCCGAGATCACCGCCGACAGCAAGGTGCGCAGGGAGATCAAGCAGCTGCAGGACGGCGGTTACGGACACTATCCGGTGTGCGTCGCCAAGACCCAGTACTCGTTCTCGACCGACGCACAGCTGCGGGGCGCCCCATCCGGCCACGCCGTCAACATCCGCGAGGTTCGGCTCGCGGCGGGCGCCGAGTTTATCGTCATGGTGTGCGGCGACATCATGACCATGCCCGGCCTGCCGAAAGTGCCCTCGTCGGACCACATCGATATCGACGAGAAAGGCCGCATCGTCGGGCTGTTCTAGGATTATCGCCGAGAAGATTTTGTCGCCGCGATCGTTGGACCCATCAGCGCCGGTTGGAAGAGCAACGCCGACGCTAGCGTCCACAGCAAAGATATCATCAAGAGTTTCCCCATGCTGGCTGTTCCAGGATGGCTGGAGGCCCAGAGGCTGCCAAAGCCGGTTGCCGTCGCGAGCGCGCTGAAGAAGACGCCGCGCGCAAGGCTCGATGTCAGGAGGTGCGAGCCGCCCGCGCGCCAGGACATCACGAAGTAGATATGGAACGCCACCCCGATACCGAAAAGCAACGGCAAGGCGATGATGTTTGCGAAATTCAGCGGCTGCCCGATCAGTACACAGGTGCCCATGGTCAAGAGGCCGGTCAGTACGATCGGCGTCATGGTAATCGCCACATCACGCGCTCGGCGCAGCGCGATCAGGAGCAGACCGCAGATGGCGACGAATGACAGCACGCCTGCCTCGATGAACGCGTCGACCACGGCTCGACCATAGGCCTGACGGTAGATCGCCGTACCAGTGGCGTCGGGCGCAATCTTGATTCCAGCGTCGATGAACCGGCCGACTACCGCATCGTCGTCGGAGTCGCCCTTTGGTACAACTGATACACGTGCCCGTCCGTCGGCGGTCCGCCATTGGCGCACGAGCTCAGGCGGAAGCGATTCAATGCTGACGGGCCGCGGGTGCAATAAATTGCGTATCTGCTCGAGGCACGTGACAAAGCCCGGGATGAGCATCTGCTCGGCCTGGACTCGCGCCGACGGGCTGCCGTGGGCCAGCGTGTCGAGTGCATCGGCGAGCCTACGGGCGTCCGCGCTCAGCGAGGGATCGTCAGTTGCGGCTTGACGTAGCTTGTCGGCCCCTCGGTTCAGACTGTCGATGACCTCTGCATCGGTGGGCGGCGTCGCTACGTCGAGGGGATTCAGCGTGAAATCCAGAAGGTTTGCGGCATCGGCGATGAGCGCGATCTTTTCGCGCTCGTCGGTTGGAATGAAACTCGACAAAGTGTGTGCGCTGTAGACCGTCGGATCGGTCCTGAAAATCGCGGCGAGGCGGTCGGCGCCGGCGAGGTTCGGCCGCATGACTTCCAACGTATTCGGGGACCGGTCCGGATCGCGCATCAAGTCAGCGAGCGTGGCAACCGACTCGACCTTCGCGCTGCGCAGGTGCATCGGATTGGAATCGAAGTGCAACAGCGGCAGCAGGACGGCAGAAACCAATGCCGCGACCGCGGCGACACCGAGCACCAGGCTCCGGTGTCCCAGCACATAGTGGTCGATCAGTGTCAACCGCGCGCCGGGTTGGTGCTCGGGGGCGCCCGGCGGCCGAGCGAGCGTGATCAGCGCGGGCAACAGCGTGATGTTCAACCCAAGCGCAGCGAACAGGCCGAGGCCGGCGATCATCCCCAGTTGCGAGACCCCATAATAGGCTGTGGGTGCAAAGGCCAGAAAGCCGATGCCAATCGCCGTAGCCGCCAGGGTGAGCGATTTTCCCATGGTGCGTGCCGTCGCGAGGAGGGCCGGACCGATGTCCGATCCGGGTCGGCGTTCTGCCCGATAGCGGACACCGAACTGAATGCCAAGATCAATCCCCATCCCGACGAACAAAGGGATGAAGGCGACCGAGATGACATTGAACTGATGAAACAGCGCAAGACCCAAAGCCGTGGCGGTCAGGAGGCCCACCAGGGTCGTCGCGAGTATTGAGGCGATCAACCAGGGCGACCGTACGGCGAACCAAAGCATCAAGATCACCGCGCCGCTGGCAAGACAAGCGATGACACCCGCGCGTTGCGCCAGGGTGGCGAATTCCTCGTCCTGCAACGGTGCGGATCCCGTCAGGCGAACGCGCACGCCATGGGCAGTGTCGAGCTGGAGCCGGCGCGCCGTGCCACGGATCGCTTCGATCGGTGATCTAGCGGATTGCAGTTGGGTGAAATCGAGCACCGGATCGAGCAAGATGACGTGCCGTAGCTCGCGTACGTCCGGCTCATTCCCGGTGATCAGCGTATGCCACGAGAAGAATCGCGGCTTACTCGAAGCGAGGTCCTGGAGTGCTCCAGCCAACGTGTGGATGGGAGTGCGAAGCTCCTGCGGTGCAGGCTTGTCGTGGGTCACGCCTTTCATGGTCAGGGAAAGTGTGTTGGCGAAACCGCGTAAGGAAGGGTCGGATGCCATGGACCCGAGGAATGGACCCGAGGAATGGCTGGACCTTGACCAACTGAGCGATGAGCTTCTTTACCTCCTCGGTCGAGGCGAAGAGCAGGCGGTTGTGCTCCCAGAATGGGCCGCTGTCGGGCCGCTCGACCGAGTGGAACCACCGCGCTTGAGTGCCGAGACTCGCGGCGAGCGTGGCGGTTGCCGCCTCGCTCAACTCCGGTGTCTGGCCGTCGACGACCACGACAATATCCAAGTTATTCTGCGAGAACGCCGTCTCAAACGCCGCCTGCCGCACTCGCCAGGGGAGCTCGTGCGACAACAGAGCGTCGGTGTCGGTGCTCATGGCGAAGTGGCGTGTGACGTAGCAGCCCATCCCTACGCAAAGAATGATTAGGAATGCGACGACGATCCGCGCTCGCGCGACACACAGCCCGACAAGGCGGACGATCAGCGAGGGCTTCAGACTCACTGGCGCGGCGTCAGTACCGCAAGCGCTGCAGAGCAGAGCTGGCGTCGCCGACCGCGACGATCCCCAGGGTCCCGACTCCGAGCATCAGATCCCGGGCGCGGCGCGCAAACGAGGCGGCTATCGCTGTGGCGGGAGGGATCCCGAACGCCGCGGCGGCCAGCATGTAGCTCACCTCTTGCACTCCGGCGGCGGCCGGTACCATGAATGCAAATGTACGCAATCCCACGACCGTGCCGTCAATGGCGAGCGCCTGCGATAAGGTCAGATCTACGCCGAGCAGCCGGAAGATTACCCACGCCTCGCCGGCGCCCAGACACCAGCAGCAGAGGTGCAGCGCGAAGTCCGACCATAGGCGCGTGCGCTGACGAAGGATCCGATCGAAACACGCTTGCAGGTCGCGGCCGGCGCCGCCGTCCAGGGAAAACACAGCCGGCCAACGGGCACTCGCGGCCTGCGCCATTGCGCCCAGCGAGGCGCCGAGCGAGCGGCGCGCGACAGCGAGACTCGCAACCACCACGCAAGTCGCGGCGAAGGCCAGGGATAGCAGACGCGTGAAGTGGGTCTGCGGCCCCAGTGCGAGCAGGGTGAGCAGTGCTGCAAGCACATAGGGCAGCTTCGCAGCGAGTTCAATCACGCCGTCAATGCAAGCAGACACCGCCCCAAGGGTGATCGCCCGGCCCCGACCGAGGGCGCGTACCCCGAAGACGACACCGCCGAGGTACAGGAAGGGCAAGACCTCTCCCGCGGCGTCGCGGACCAATCGCGCCCACACGAATCGCGATGGTGAAGCCGGAGGTTTGTCACCGGAGGCCAGCCTCCAGCCGAAGCCCATCAGGACGACGATCGGCAGATGCAGGAGCGCCAGCACCAACAGCCCGCTCAAGTGGAGACTCTCGAGCGCTTGCGCGACCGCGCCGGCACCGGCACGGATGACGGCTGCGGCCGCGGCGGCGACGCCGATCGTGAGCGCGATGAAGGTGCCTCGCTTCACGTCAGGCCAGAGCGGCTGTCGCTGCCTCTGCTGCGTGATGCTCGATCTCGATACCGAAGGTATCCGTGTAGCGCGCAAAGCGCTCGCGCAGTATGTGCGGATCGAGGCCGAATTCAGCCAGCTTGTACTCCCGCGACGGTCGGCTGATATTGACCGCTGTGCTCGCCCAGCGACGCATGCGCGCTTCTGCCTCTTCAGTCAGCGCGAGGCCGCAATGACGGTAGACCGCTTTGACCGCATCGAGCGGGGAGCGGACGATCTGCCGATAGTGAAGGTGCAGCACCGAGTTGTCACGCGCTGACAGTGCGCTCATTCGTTCAGCGCCGTCCACCCACGATGCGCTCACGTCCCGACCTAGCTCTACCCGATCGACGCTGCGTGCAAAGGATCGACGCAGCACCTCCGTCAGTCGGGTGACCGAAGCCAGGACCGGAACCGGATCGCGATGGATGAACACGAGGTGTGCATCGGGATAAACCTTCCGGATGTCATCGAGCGCGAACACGTGATCCGGTGATTTCAGGATCCACCGGCGCCCCGGGAGCTCGGCGTCGAGATGCTGAAGAAAGCGACGATGGAAGCGATAGCCAGCGAGCAAGCCTCGGCGCTGCAGCCAGCTGCTGTAAGAAGGGACCCGGTACGTGCTCTCGAAGCGCTGGCTCTGGAACACGTGGGCGGTGATATCCGTGCACTCCTCAGGCGCATCGACTGCGACCGGATGCAGGGCGTTGAACTCGGGGGAGAGCATCCGGAACAAGGCGAGCTGCAGACCCACCCACCGCTTGCCCAGCGCGGTTTCGAAGCGGCCGCTCCGCGATGCATGGGGATACACCAGCTGAAATAGCCGCGGCGCGATCGTACGCGGATCCTGCAGAATCAGGCGGTGGAGGAAAGTCGTTCCGCTGCGCGGCACTCCAGTGATGAAGACGGGGGCCTGGATTGGTCGCGCTAATACCGAGGGACAGGCGTCCTCGAACTCTTCAAAGCGCAGCAGATTCCTCAAAAAGCGCAGAACGTCGACTCTCAGCGCGCGGATGCCGAGCATGCTCAAATCCGCCTCCGCCTTGCAGGCTTCGAGCAGGCGCTCGAAGGGGCGAATGAACGAATGGTCGGCAAAATCTCGCCGCCCGCTGCGCTTCAAGGCTAGCTCTATCAGCTCATCAGCACGCGGCACGCGTGGACGGATACCTCGCACGAAGCTGGTGCGGATGCCGTTGTGCTCGCTGCTTGTGTCTGCCATTTCGGATCACCTCAAATGTTTCGAACACGGCGGGCCTTACGCGTCGTGTGACGCCATGCCGGCGACACGTGCTCCTTTGTGCACTTCCTTTTGACGAACTTCTTGAATCATTGCGCTTTTGTGTTGTACGCGGCTCTCACGCCGGAAGGCCCCATTGCGAGCCACTTGAAAGTGATCGTCCCGCCAGCGCACACGGCGCGTCGCGAAGCTCCAGCCCCACAGGGCAAGGCTAAGCGTGTCCCTGAGCGGCAGAAGCAGAAGATGCGCGAGGGCCGAGTCGCGCTCGCGCAAACTAGAATGGAGCATCGCCCGTGCCACCGACGTGATCGCGAGCATCGCTAGCGCGCGTAACGCGCCGGCGGCGAGCATGCTGCCGAGCGCAGCCACCGGTATGCCGAACGTGATGAAGCAAAAAGCATGGCCGACCGGGCGAACCGCGCGAATCGTGCGCAGCCACCGCAGCTCATGCCGCAGCAGCCCGCCGAGGTTACTCTCATCCACCCAGGTCTCGACCACCACATCGGAGAGTACCGTACGCAAACCTATGCTGCGCGTGAGCTCGCCCAGTCGATAGTCATCGGCCAATTGATCGGCGATTGCCATGAAGCCGCCGATGCATGCCAACACCTGGCGCCGCATCGCAATCGTCGCGCCGAAGGCGAATGATCGCGAACCCGCCATCGCGGCAAGCCGCATCGCAATCGTCGCCCCGAAGGCGAATGATCGCGAACCCGCCATCGCGGCAACGCGCACTGACGGCGTGAACCATTCTGTGATGAACATCGATCCCAGGAGCGACCAGAGTCCGCCGCGCGCCCATCCTCGATAGCAACAGGTGACGATGCCAACATCCGGGTCGCGCAGCGGAGCGACGACCTTGGCCAGATAGTCGCGCGTCACCCGCACATCGCTGTCCGATATCACAAGGTAGTCATAGCGCGCGAGGGACATCATGTTGATCAAATTGCTGACCTTGGGGTTGCTGCCGTGCTGCGTGCTGTCGATCGCGACAGCAAGGTCCCTACCCGGAAACTCGCGCTGCAATCTGCGCACCACAGCGATCGCCGGGTCGTCAGACTCAGATACGCCGAAGACAATCTGAAATCGCGGATGATCTTGTTCGCAAAAAGAGCGAAGGCAGTCATAGAGCGCGTGTTCCGCGCCGCAAAGTGGCTTGAGCACCGTCACCGGAGGCGAATCGGCAGGCGCGCATCGCGTGGGACGAATGCGTCGGCGCACGGCGAGCCATGCGGCAATGCTGTAGCCCATGGCAAGGGCGGCGAGCCCGGTGCCGCACCCAACGAACCACGATTCGATCACGTGTGGCATACCCGGTGACTCCATGGCGCACTGCGTCGTGGATGTAAGCCCGGCGAATGGAGGGTTCTGGAGGCGACGGTCTGCACGGTCGTTCGTAGCAAGCGCACTTTTGAGCTCATGGACATCATCAGGCTAGGACGTCGGCCTTTGACTCGCAATCCTATATCTCTCGATGGCATCTATCGTTGGTTCGGATATATCGGCTTCGAGTACATGGTGGCTTGTTGCTGTTGATTGATCTTGAATAAAATGAGCCATATTTGTTTTTGCGTGCGACGCGCGGCCCCACCTGCTCACCGATACAGCACGCGAGTTCAAGACAATCCGTCACGACCCTTGAAGAGTAGGCTATTGAATGAGGTCAACTTCCATGACACCCAAATTCGCGATGCTGTTTTGCATGCTGCTCCTGATGCCGGTCGCCGATCCCGCGTTTGCGGTTGTCAGCGATCCTGCTGCGAGTCAAGTGCAGACCCTCACTGCATCGCTGCTCCGATCCATGCAAGCGGGTCCAGCTGAGCCGATGACTGAGAGATACCGGAGGCTCGAGCCTGTTATCGATCAGGTCATTGGCTTGCGGCTCATGACCCGGCTCGCCGTCGGCCCCGACTGGACAAACTTCTCGCCTGAGCAGCAAAACGCAGTGATCGCGGCCTTCAGCCGTTTCACAATTGCAACTTACGCTCACAATTTTCGCGATTTTAGCGGGCAGAAATTCGCGATCGACGACGTGGTAAGTCGCGGTGAGGACAAAATCGTCCGCACCCGCATCATTCCCGCCCATGACACGCCTGTGAACCTGCTTTATCGGATGCGCGAGGTGGACGGCGTCTGGAAGGTTATCGACGTTTATTCCGACGGCGTCAGCGAACTGACATTGCGCCGAGATGATTTTGTCGCTGCGATCGCCGCCGGGGGGGCTCCCGCCCTGATAGCCCACCTGCACAAGGTCAGCGAAGACCTCATGAAATAGCGATTCGCTTCATCACTGCCGCAACTGCATATGAAACGTAGCCGGGTCTCCCTCGCCAACCCGTTCTCCCGCCAGCGGAAAGCCAGGCGAGTCCATTTTCATGGCAGTCGCGTGATCATTTTGCAAAACAAACGAGACGCGAGACTTCGGCGCTGAACGCAAGGAAAAACTGCCATCTTCCTGCTTGAGCAGCCGCTCCGCGCCCTCGCCCAGCGGCTGGATCATGAGGCGGCCGTCTTCATCGAACACGCGATAGGTCCTCCTATATTGCGCAAAGGAATCGTGTAAATCGGCGGAGACGCGGTCAAGCTTCAGCACAAACGTTCCCGCAAGCCGCTTGCGCTCGGCATCCAATACCGGCTTGTCGGCCAGTTTCGGCTCCGCAGCAGGCGTGGGAGAGGACAATTCAGGCAGCCCAAGGATGGCGCGGGACAGCGCGCGCGTGATCGCGTACGCGTTCTGGCCCTCTGTATTGGTGAGTACAACTATGGTGAGCTGGTCTGCAGGAAAGTCATACAGACTGCCGCTGAACCCCAGCAGCGAACCATGCTGCCCGATGCGTCGGTGCTCATCTTCGTGGTTCAAAATCATGGCGAAGCCGTATTGCGCCTGTGGATCTTGCGCGCTCATCTTTGCCGCAGCCCCTTCCGCGGTTGACATGCGCCGGAAGGTTTCCGGACTAACCAAGTTTTTATCCTTGATCGCCCGCCACAACTGCAGAAGATCGCCGACGGTGCTGCAGAAGCGTAGGTCAGAGTTATAGGCCATGCCGTTTTCATTGGCTGGGACATAGCTGCTCTCGAACCGGCGGTATGCATGGGAAAGCCCGTGGACCAAGACAAAATCGTCACAATAAGTGGTGGACTTGACACCCGCCGGCTGAAAAATGTTTTGCCGGACATAGTCTGGGAAGCTCTGGCCGGTGACGCGCTCCACAATCGTGACCAGCAGCTGAAAGCCGGAGATGGACCAGTCCCACTTCTTGCCCGGTTCGTTCACCCATTTCTTTCCGGCGTAAAGGGCCATCACTTCGTCCAGCGCTTTGGGCTGACGGCTGGTGGCCTCGATAGGATCGCCAAGATAATGGTAGTCGACGATTCCTGAAGTGTGGTTGAGCAACTGACGAATCGTTACATGGTGGCCCTGCAGGGGAAACTCAGGAATGAATTTGGAGATATCGTCATCGAGCGACAACTTGCCCCGCTCGACCTGTTGCATCACGGCGATGCCGGTGAACGGCAGCATAGGGCCAACAACATGGTAGACGGTTTCGTCTTTGGCCGGCGCTTCCAGGCCGAGGTCCGCGAAGCCGTATCCTTTGTGCAGAAGTATTTGGCCGCCGCGCGCCACCAGCACCGAAGCACCTGCTACATGCTCCTGCGCCATGACCCGTTGCACGATGACATCGAGATCTGCGCCGCTGCCGGCGGCCGGCAATGAATTGCCAGCGGCGGAACACAAAAGGAACAGGGCAAACGGGAACGGTGGTGGCGTGCGCATGGCGGGCGATTATAGCTGCGCTGCCCGTATCCGGTGTCGGCGAGACGCATTTCGCACCTGCAGGTGTGGCGGACAATATGTTTAATCGCCCGCCGCTCGTGGGCGAGATTAAACGCACAGTTTCACCAGTCATTTCATACCTTTCACGAAACTATGTGCAAGATGTAGTGATTGCCCTTGTGTGCTGAATCACTATGCAAACAGACATTGGCGCACGGCTGCGGGGCCGCGTGCACCGCGCAGGCGCGTCGATTCGTCGAATATTTCCACTCGGAATAACGGCGCGGCTCGCCATTCCCTTTATCGCCATAGCCGTGCTTGCGGCCACCGCAAATTTGATAGCCCGGGAAAGCGTTTCCGTCATCCTTTGGGTCACACAACCCGCTACAGCCTCGCGCACCGTAACTGCGGTGCGCACGATCGACACAATACCCGCCGAGGCGTTGGCATCCGTCATCGATCGGTTTGAACTTGCAAGCCAATTACGGGCGGAGACGAATTCGGCCAGGAGCGCCGCAGAATACAGCGCCGCGTTGGACGCGCTGCGCCGCAGGTCGTACGAGTATCTCGCGGCCGGACCCGACAAGACCGGGATAGGCCACGCCGCGACGGACTACATCGATCACGGTCGTGAGGTCGTGCGCGTGGCGGACCAGCGCCGTGTGGCACGCGCCGAGCATTCCAAGCTGCTGGCGGCAATCAACGGCCGGCTGCAAACCACGCTCGATGGCGCCTGGAAAATCTTCGGCCGGGTGATCGCACGTCAATCGTTTATCCAGCTGCGCGTCGAACTTGATGCAGTCAGGCAGCATAGCGAACCAATAGTTCTTGGCGAGGCCGTCGACGCCGACGAGCTTAAGGCCCTGACGGCCACTGAAAACGCCTTCATGTCGACATTCGCGAACAACGAAATCAGCTTTGCCAGTGCCGAGGGCGTTGATTGGGTGGAGCGCACCCTTGCGGAGTTCGATGAACTCATCGCGGTGCGGGTGAGCCTGGCGGCCCTGAATTCTCGCTACGATGATGCAATTCATCGCTTTTCTCAAAAGCATGCTGCTCTTTTCGCGGCCATAAGCGCGGCACCGCCGGCGGTACCAGCGCCGTCCGCATCACTGGAACATGACGCCTCATTTGCGCCGCCGGCCGCATCGGCCCAGGCGTCCGCTGCAACGACGCCGGACGTCACCGAAACCGCGATAAGGCACTTGGATCGCCATTCGCGGAACCTGATGGCCGCAGTGACTGCCATTGTCCTGCTTCTCGTAATCGCACTTTCGATTCTGACAGTGCGCAGCGTCGTCAAGCCGGTGCGCAGAATTCTGCAGGGTGCGGGCGCCCTCGCGGCCGGAAACGTGCAAGTCCAAGTCGAGGGCGGCGGCATACGGGAACTCGATACCCTGGCGCACGCCTTCAATGAGATGGCCTCCAGAATTGCGGCGGCGCAAGCGGCGAGCCGCATTCACGAAGAAACCTTGGAGGAAACGGTTCTGCAACGCACGCATGAATTGCAAACACTTGCGCTGCAAGACCCCCTTACTTCGCTGCCAAATCGCCGCCATTTGTCCGAGTTGTTGAACGCTGCGATTGAGCGCGCGACCCGGGAGGAGCGGCATATCGGCGTGTATTTCCTCGATATCGACAACTTCAAGAATTTTAATGACAGCCTCGGGCATGTCTTCGGCGACCGCGTTCTCATGAGCGTGGCCAATCGCCTGGAGGAAATCGCCGACGGCCTGGGATTTGTTGCGCGCTTGGGAGGTGACGAATTCACTTTGGTGTATGAGGACGTCGGCTCGGAGCAGGCAATTCATGAAACCGGCTTGCACCTGGTACAGGCGTTCCAGCAATTGCTTGCGGTGGACGATCGCGACCTCAGCGTCAGTGTCAGCGTGGGAGCAAGCATCTTTCCGGAGCACGGACGCGACGCTGCTGAATTGCTGCGCGCAGCCGATTCCGCACTGTTTCGCGCCAAGGAATTGGGCCGCAGCCGGCTTGCCGTGTTCACGCCCGAATTGATCGAATCGGCAGCCGCCCTCTTTGGCATCGAACAGGGCCTGCGCCGCGCGTTTGCGCATGACGAATTCGAACTGGTTTACCAGCCCGAAATCGATCTTGCCACGATGGAGGTCATGCTGGTTGAGGCGCTCATCCGCTGGCGGATGCCTGATGGCCGGCTCGCCAAGCCGGGAGAATTTCTCGCCGTCGCGGAACAGTCGGGGCTCATTGCGCAGATCAGCAAGTGGGTGCTGCGAACTGCGGTCCAAGCCGCCGCGCAATGGCACCACGGCGGATGGCCCGGGGCTCGAGTCGCCATCAACGTCTCACCAAAACAACTTCTGGACCCGCGATTTTCCCAGTCCCTCGGTGAACTGCTGCAAGAATTCGCGTTGCCGGCTCACGCCATTGAGCTCGAATTGACGGAGACGGTCATTCAGACCGGCTCGAGCACCATCGCAGCGCTTCGGCTGCTGCAATCGCAGGGATTCGGCATCGCACTCGACGATTTCGGCTCGGGATACTCTTCGTTGACGTCGCTGGAGCAGCTGCCCCTGTCTCGGATCAAGCTCGACCGCAGCTTGATCCGGAGTATCGATTCGAGTCAGCGCTCCGCCGCAATCGCGCGTGCGATCATCGATCTGTGCGAAGGGTTAGGATTGGCGGTGACCGCCGAAGGCGTCGAACGACCGACGCAACTGGCGTGGCTGCTGGCAAATCGATCGATATATGTACAGGGCTACCTGCTATCGGACGCCGTGCCATTTGACGAAGTCTTGCAGCGCCGCTCGATGGTGATTCCGAAACTGCAGAGCCTCATTCTGTCGCTGGAAGGTGATGCGTATCGGCGGCCGGCTGAGGCGCGCTCGAAGGCCTCCACGGGCGGGCAATCCTCCGTGACCCGTATCCCGCGCGCAACTAAATCGTGATTCTCTGCTTCACCGGCGAGCGCCCTCGCCGAGGTTTCCGCTCGTCGGCCGTACTGGTACAGTAGGCGCCCATCCAGCTCGATTTGGGGGAGCCTCTATGAGAACGGCGAGCGGCTATCGGATTATTGCCGCAACTGCGGTGATGTTGGTTTTTGCCGGATGTGATATCCCGGTTGATGGCGATGGCTCCACCAAGGTCAACGGGTCCGTTCATATATCCGCCGGAAAGGCTGCGGATGATGCGAGGACGGTCAACGGTTCGATCCACATCGATGATAACGCCAGGGTCACCTCGGCAAGCACCGTCAACGGCAGCATACGCCTGGGCGAGCATGCGACTGCGACGTCGGCGAAGACTGTAAACGGGGCCGTATCCCTGGGTGCTGGATCACACGTCTCAGAAAGCGCCGGATCGGTCAACGGCGATCTGACTCTGGCGAACGGCGCAGAAGTTGGCGGTCACTTGACCAACGTCAACGGCAAGATCGGATTGAGCGCCGCGCATGTCGCCGGCGGCATCAAAACCGTCAATGGCAACATCAGCATCATGGGGGCTTCCCGCGTAGAAGGCGGGATCATGGTCGACAAGCCATCTGGATTCACGTTCAACAGCGACGATCCGGTGATTGTCATCGGACCCGGTGCGGTCGTTCAGGGCGACCTGCGGTTCGAGCGCAAAGTAAAGCTATACGTCAGCGACAAGGCGACCATCGGCACAGTCATCGGCGCGACACCGGTATCCTTTAGCGGCGAAACTCCACCGAATTGAATCGAAGAGGATCAATCATGTTAATCACGTTCGTTCGACCGTTTTTCGTGGCAGCGGTGATCGCCGCCATGAGTTCTGCCACCGCATCAGCCGCTGGGGCCGATCCCGAGTTGGTCGCCGCGGTCGCAAGCCCCGCGCGCCCTGCCGCCTCAGTGGCGCGCGACAAAGCACGCCACCCCGTGGAGGAGCTGACGTTCTTTGGAATCACTCCGAAAATGAACGTGGTGGAGCTGTGGCCGGGCGGAGGCTACTGGACGGACATTCTAGGACCCTATCTTGCGCCAAGCGGTCACTACACCATTGCATTGCCGGCGGCCGGCGGCGAGGAGAGTGCCGGAGTGGCGCGCTTCCGCGCCGGAGTGGCGCGCTTCCGCGCGCGCATCGCCGCGGAGAAGGACCGGCTCGGCACAATTCATGAGACTTCTCTGGGCACGGGGCACTTCGATATCGCTCCGCCCGGCTCGGCCGATCTCGTGCTTACTTTTCGCAACCTGCACAACTGGATGGGGGAAGGCTATGCCGACCAAGCGCTGAAGGCATGCTTCACGGCACTGAAACCCGGCGGCATCCTCGGCATAGAAGAACATCGCGGCCGCAACGACGTGGCGCAGGACCCGAAGGGTGATAACGGCTACGTGCGCCAGGATTATGCGATCGCGTTGGCGAAGAAGGCGGGATTCGTGCTCGTGGGGTCTTCAGAAATCAACGCCAATCCCCGCGATACCAAGGATTGGCCCAAGGGGGTTTGGACGCTGCCGCCCAGTTTCGCGGAGGGCGATAAAGACAGGGCCAAGTATGCGGCCATCGGCGAGGCTGATAACTTCGTATTGAAGTTCCAAAAACCACGCTGAGGAACCGGAAAGGGCCGGAAAATTCGCCATGCGGGGGCACTTGGATGCACTTGATGCCCCCCGCACTTGAAGTCGCAATGTAGCGCCACCATTGTTCATGCGGATGAACTCTGTCCGGACCGTTCGCCGCCTCCTCTTGCATCCTCTCTGGCTGTTTCTGGCACTGCCGGGTTATGTGGGCTGGCGCCTGCTATCGGCCATGTCGCTCGGCCCCATTGTCATAACCGCGGGGATCGTCCTGTTGGTGGCTTTTTGTCTGTTCATTCCCGTCTCCATGCGAGCGCGGACCATGCTCGATCGGAGGCTGGCTGACCGTATTTCCTGGGTGGGCCTTACGGCGATGGGGTTCTTCTCTTCTCTTTTCGTGCTCACGTTGCTCCGCGATGTTGTGCTGGCGGGCACACATCTGTTCATGTCCAGCGAACAAGCGCGACACTGGATGGCACCGAGTGCGCAAGCGACAGTGTTTCTCGCTTTTTTTATGACGCTCACCGGGTTGATCATTGCGCGGCGCAGACCCGGCATCGTCGAGGTGCGTATTCCTGTGACCGGTCTTCCGCGGGCCTTGCATGGCTTTTCCATCGCGCAGATCAGCGATGTGCACGTGGGTCCGACGATCAAACGCGGATTCGTCGAAGGGATCGTTCGCCGCGTCAATGACTTGAACGCCGACCTGATCGCGGTGACGGGGGACTTGGTCGATGGCTCCGTGCAGCAGCTGTCGGTTCATACCGCGCCATTGGCTGGACTGGCCGCGCGCCACGGTGCCTTCTTTGTCACCGGCAATCACGAGTACTACTCCGGAGAGCGCGCATGGACCGAGGAGATTCGGCGTCTCGGCATGCACGTGCTCAAGAATGAACACGTCGTCCTGAAGCACGACGGAGCATCTTTGGTACTCGCCGGCGTGACGGACTACAGCGCACATCGCTTCGATCCCGCGCAGCGCAGCGACCCTGCGGCCGCAATGAGTGGCGCACCCGCCGATGCGGGGGCAAGGATTTTGCTTGCCCATCAACCAAGCTCGGCGACCGCGGCCGCGCAGGCAGGTTTCGATGTGCAGATCTCAGGTCACACGCATGGCGGACAGTTCTGGCCTTGGAATCTATTCGTGCATTTCTTTCAGCCCTTCACCGGCGGCCTGCATCGATTGAAAAACCTCTGGATCTACGTAAGCCGCGGCACCGGCTACTGGGGGCCACCGAATCGCTTCGGAGTTCCTTCGGAGATCACGCGCATTCGCTTGGTACCCGCGGCTCCATAAGCCAATCGACGG
>Ga0210406_10001872_pt1 | contig 24772 bp, 30 predicted proteins | sample IncBWC30MmetaG_FD_155454 | JGI IMG/M metagenome (GOLD analysis project Ga0210406, IMG submission 155454) | Forest soil microbial communities from Barre Woods Harvard Forest LTER site, Petersham, Massachusetts, United States - Inc-BW-C-30-M | ecosystem: Environmental > Terrestrial > Soil >...
GAAATCAACAGCTCGCTCCTGAGCGTCGTCTTGCACGACTGAACCGCTGTCGCTGAAGATAGCTTCCACGCCCGACTCAATTTTTTCCCAATAGCAAGAATGACTCAGGCCAATGGTCTTGAAACCTGAAGTCATACAACTTGGTGACCTATTCTGGCTGCCTGACGCCGTTTTGTTTTCGGATATTGCGGTCGAACAAGGAAAGGTGATCTTCGAGACGCGGATTCGGGCCGAGGACAGTTGACCGGAAGGATCGGAGGGCACGTTCGTGCCCTCCGACAAATTGCCAACGCATACGCCTGACTAATTGCGGGCCGAGTTCTGGCACTAGTTCTTAGGTTTTTTATTGTTGACTGGCGGCTTCTTTTCTCCGCCCTTGGTGTTGATTAACGCCAGGTAATCCTTGGCGTTAAAGGGATACCGATGAGTGGATTTCTGTCCGGTGGTACTCAGGGTGACGTCCACGCGCCGATTGTTAGCCAAGACCAAAACCCGCAAATTACTCAGCATCTGTTTCCGGTCACCCGGGCTCAAGTCAGGATTCTGCGCGATCTGTTCCTTCACCTGTTCCGCAGTCAGATTGTCATTCTTACCGAAAGAGCGCGTATCAAGGTGGTCTGCGGGGACGCCGTGCCCGACGAGGAAGTTTTTGGTGCGCTCCACGCGTCGCTCTGTGAGGGCCTTGTTGTATTCCTCTGACCCGCGCGGGTCTGCATGCCCCCCGAGAATTAGGTGGGCTTCTGGCTTGTATTTCAGATAGTTCTTGTAGTCCTTGGCCAGAGTTTCCAGGATGTCCGCCTGGCTGTCGAGCAGGCCACCTCCCGGATTCTCGGTGGTGGGCCGAGCGGTTTGGAAATAAATACTGTGTAGCGCCAGCCTGGTTTCCAGTTCCTTAATCTCCGGTGCCGGGGCAGGCGGAGGTGGTGGCGGTGGAGCTTCCACGTTCACCGAAGTGGTCGAAGTAGCCGTGAGCGATGGACTGCGGTCATCGTTTACGTTGCACGTAACCGTGATGCGTCCAGGTTGCGCATTCCGCGTACTCAGTGTGGCACTGTCGCCGCTGCCGGAGATCTCACCGGCGGTTGCACTGTAGCTGTACGTCAACCTGCGGCCATCCGGGCTGCTGCCACGCGAACTAATGGTTGAGGTTCCTCCCGCGAGAACGCTCCCTGGATCAGACGAGCATGAAATCACAGGTGGGCGCGGCTCTTTTACGGTGAACTTGGCGCTACAAGATGCAGAACCATTCTTGCTGCCGTCACTCAAGTTGGCACTCACCGCGTACGAGCCGGGCTGCAAGCCCGAGGTGTCAATCTGCGTGGAGGCCTCGCCCCCTCCGGCTTTCACGCCGCTGCCATTCCAGCTGTATTTGACCGTCCGCTTGGGATTGAAATTAGATCCACTGGCGGTAACTGTCACAGATTCGCCAGCAAAGACTTCGCCTGGCTGTACCACGCAAGCCGCGCTTGGTGGCGGTGGAGGCGCTCCCCCACCGAACATGAAATTGAGTCCAGCCTGTAGCCTCACCCCGGTAACATCAGTGGCTGGAGTGTTCGGAGGACCGTACCGATAGCTCGAGTAAACATAATCGACCCTGAACAGCCGTAGCGCTACATGCTGATTAAGCTTTAGATCAAGGCCGCCGCCGAACATTACTCCTAATTTGTCGATATCGTGGAAAGCATCCGGCATCAGGCGATGGTCGCCCACTAACACTTCAAAGAATGGCGAAAAATGTTCGTGGCGGAACGTAATCTTTGGACCAAGCGAGAGGTTTGAGAAAGCGGCATCGTCAATTCTTTTCGCAAACCCCGCTTCCCCGCTGCCCCAGTGGGTGCTGGTATCAAGAGTGAAGCCGAACCAATGATTGAAATTGTAGGTAAGACTGGCCCCGGCGCCCCGAGGGTTCGATTCCTGCCGGGTGCCCGGAAATGGGAGCAATGCTCCCGGAAGCTGGCCATGTAGATCCGCGTGAGGATAAAGGAAGGAGTATCCGCCGTAGAGTTCCCACTTGGGAGCAGGCTGGTCTTGAGCTGCGGCCGTAGTGGCAAACATGCACAGGACAGCAATTGCTACTGGCAGCGCTGTGAAAAGACGAGCAAGGCGGCCCTTTGAATGAAATGACATGCGAATTTCCTCCGAACTTCACCAAACTTAGTTTCCTGTTCTTCGATCCTGCGCGCTAGCAGACCAGCCTCAAGCTGGTCTCACCACTGAATGCGTCATGGACAAGGAGGCACATTGACCTTATTGGTGTCCAATGTGACTGCGCCGTTCCGCGCCAGCGCTCTGCCATTTAGCGTCGCGCCATTGGTTAACGTGATGGAAGCCAGAGCCATAACGTTTCCTGTCATTGTGGTGCCGGTTCCAAGCGTCGCTGAACTGCCGACCTGCCAGAAGACATTCTTGGCTTGGGCACCGCCAATGAGATTGACGCTGCCTGCTGCCGTCGTCAGTGTGGACCCTATCTGGAAAATGAAGACAGCATTCGGATCACCGTTGCCGTCCAGAGTGAGATTCCCGGTGATTCCCAGCGAGCCCGCGGCCGGGGTGTGATAAACGCCAGCTGGCTTCGTTTGCCCTCCTATGTCTCCGGGAAGGAGGTTCGCTGGTGGCGACGCTGATCCCGCAGCTTTGTTATACGCCGTGGTCAAGTCACCTTGGGCCGCCGCGGCAACCGCATCGGCCGAATGTAGTGCGCCCGTCAGTGTTCCCGGTGGAAATCCAACTATCGCGGTCCCCGGCGACACACCAATATTCCCACTGACGTTAGTCCCCCCCGGCACGCTCGTGTTGGTAACCGTGGAGCCGGCCAGAATTCCGAAAGAGCAGGCCGTCGCTCCTATCGGAAATGGTCCTGGACATGCCATCGGTGTAAAGGTCCACACGAAATTGGCCGCCAATGCAACGCCGAAGTTGCTCTGCGCTCCGGTAGTGATCGTGGCGGTATACTGCGTGCCCACCGTAAGTGGGCTCGATGGCGTTAAGGTGAAAACTGTGTTTGTTGAATTAGCGGTAATCGTCCCTGATACGCCAGGCGTCACGGTAAAAGTGGTAGCGTTGATTGTTGCAGGGTTCATCGTTGTGTTGAAAGTTGCGGTGATAAGGGTGGTGGGACAAGCGGTCGTGGAGGCCAGCGCCGGAAGGACGGAGACCACCGCGGGCGTTGTACATGCCACCGGTGTGAAGGTCCACACGAAATTGGCCGCCAATGCAACACCGAACTGGCTCAGTGCGCCGGTGGTTATCGTGGCGGTATACATAGTGCCAGCTACAAGAGGGCTCGACGGTGTTAAGGTAAAAATTGTGTTTGTTGGATCAGCGGTGATTGGTCCTGATACGCCGGGCGTCACGGTAAAGGTTGTAGCGTTGATAGTTGCAGGGTTCATTGCTTTGCTGAACGTAACGCTCACAGCGGTGCTGGAACAAGCGGTTGTGGAGCCAGCCAGCGGAACGACAGAGAGCACTGTAGGCGGGCTGAGGGGAGAAGTGGCACCCCCCGCCTTATCCGAGTCGCTGCACCCAGCCATCACGATGGCCATCGCGGCCGCTAACAGGAACGCCGGGATCAAATTTTTCCGCTTCTTCAAATTGCGCATTAGCTTCTCCTCTTTACACACATGCAAGGCGTTCCCGGCTTCGAGCCGCGATACGGGGAATATACGGACTTGGAAATTTTCTGTCTGTTCTAAATTGCACAGCGCGACCGAAACACCATAAAACAGTGACTGTGCCAATTTAGTACAGTTGTTGAAAGTAGTTCTGCGTAGCTGGCATAGATACGCGCGCTCCGCTCGCTAGCAAACTCCGCGAGATTCAGCATGCGAGTACTCGTGAACCCTCCGCCAGCTCGGATTGCCATCGGATATCCGTGCACTGATTTTTCCGCGCATGGCGAATTCGAGCCAGGTCAAGAACAAAAAACGAGAGGCCACACTGCAAAGGACGCTCATGACGATGCGGACTTTGCAGATGGCCTCTCGGGCAAGTTCAGCGGAGCACTCCGCTGAACCCCATTTCCGGAAACGGCCAACTCGCGGGGCTATGAAAAATCCCGGCAAGCTGGTGAATTCCAACTACTGATTCGAAGCAACGTGGTGTTCCGATTCGTTGCGCGGTGCGCTCTTCTGCAACGCGTTCACGAGATCGCGGCCCGTGCCGGGTACGCCTGTATGTTCGCCTCGCACGATCTGTTTTGCCTTGATGGCGTGGCCGTACACCTGTTCGCTGGCCTCGTCATCCGGACGAATCGTGGAGCCCTCGAGCGAAACACCTGCAAACAATCCGCGTGAACGCGAGTAGCTGAGAATCTCAGCTCGCATCCAGGCATCGGTATCTGCGGAAGCATCACGTCCCTTGGGTCCGCCGGCTATGGAAGCATCTGCCCCCAGCTTGACCTTGCTGCTGAGAATGGACTCCATCCCTCGGTCATTCATCACCAGCAGGATTAGATCCGTTGCTTCGCCGCCGATTTGGAAGCCGACACTGGCGCCTTCCAAAGCGTACATGGCTGGGGCTCCCCAAGGTCCACGGAAATGTTCGCCCGTCCGGCAAACCATCGCGCCGCGCCCGTAGTCTCCGCCGATGCCAAACGCCAGCTTCCTGACGGAAGGAATCACGATGACGCACTCGGCCTTTTCCAGAAGCTCATGGGGAATGTTTTCTGGGACATTGAGGACTTCCTGCATGACCACGCCACAGTTTTCGAGGCGTTTTTGTTCTTTGTTCAACTTCGCCGCGTATAATGTCCCCGCTGCGAGCGTGAGACATGCTGCTGCTACCATGAATTTCTTCATTGCTGACCTCCAAGGTCTCAACTTCGTTTGCTGTCGTTTTGCTACTCAACTGATTCCTGGCTGAAGAACTTTCAACACTTTTAGTCTCGAGAGGGTTATACGTTGCCCGGCTCTCAGGCGGGTTCCTTCGGTAGTTTCAAGCTAAGAATTTTTCTTGCCTCCCATAACCAGCAAGGCAATTCCTCCGACCAGCGTCAGCCCGCCTACGATCGGCGGGATTGAAACTCGCTCATGATCGTCCCGGGTGGCATGGATCGGTCCAATATCGATAACATTTTCTCGATGGGTATAAGTGAATCCCTGATAGGCAAGCGCCAGCCCGCCCAAAACAACCAACAAAATCCCAGCCAAAGTAATCGGTTTCATGTCTTTCACTTTCACTGCTAGACGATGCGCCTTCGGCCCTGAATCAAATTGATTACGAATATAGCCAGGGCTACGAGCAGCAGGATGTGAATGAATCCCCCAAGCGTATATGAAGTGACCACTCCGAGGAGCCAGAGGACAAACAACACCACAAGAATCGTCCAAAGCATCGTTGCTCCAATCTCACAAGAGGCACTTGTTTACAGTGCTTGTGTCGGACCTGGAACCCACATCGTTCTTCCAGTTAACTCATAGTGGGCATCGTCAAATAGTTTGTCTGTCCGCTTAAGCACACTCTCGGTTATGCCGGAGCGTTTGCTCGCTTGTGGCCGGCCCACGACAGCGCCTGCCTGTCCCCTGCCTTAATTCCTCGCGAGTTCATTCCGCGGCGTCCAATCGACTTCCCGCGCGCGTACCACGAACCGTTTGGGCGCAGGCCCAACGTAGTGGAACGGGAAGCAGGTGATAAAAGTCAGCTCGTGACCGCTTGAAGGCTCCAAAACTCGAATGTCCCGGGGAGCGACGACTTCAATGAATTCCACAACGTACTCGAAACTGCGCTCAGGAGTCTTGAATCGGATTTCATCGCCTACTTGAATATCACGCAACGGGCGAAAAAACGTATCCCGGTGACCCGCCAAGGCGACATTGCCCCATTGTCCAGGCAAAGCCGATTTCGATAGGTGGCCAACGGCCCTCCGCAAATTCGCAGAGGAGCCGCCTTGTACAACGATGGCGCTGAGCCCCAGCCGGGGCACTTGAATTTCTCCGATCACATCGCCTTCCGCCAGGACACGCGGTTCTGCGAGGCGGTCGGCTTGCCTGATTTTCCTCATTTCCAGGGCCTGATACGCGTGTGAATCCGCATAGACAAAGCCCGCGTAACCCAGCGCGAAAATCCCCAAAGTGAAAAAAAAGTAGCAAGCAACCCGCAGAAGCTGAGTTTTCGTTGATGGAATCGCCCGCGTCACTTTTAAGAGTGAATTCATCTCGCACCCGATGCCAACTTGGCGGTGGCTGGTTTCTCTGCCGCGAGCGAATAGCCTTCGCGGGTCCGCACCCGCAGGCCGCCATGGCCTTGCGCCGTGACCTTTACTTCGACTTTTCGAAATGCATCAACGCGCTGCAGGTTCTGTGGCTTGTAACCAAGCGTGTACTGCTCGCGGAGATCGCGCGCGATTTCCTTCGATACCTGTGAGGCGGGTTCGCCTTCTTTCGGAAAATAGGCGATGCCTCCGGTATCTTTGCAGAGCCTCCGTAGCAGGTTGGGGTTTTCTTCCTTGTCTTCCGCTCCGACTAGGGCGACGGCATATATCAATGCCTGCGATTGGCGGGCCTGTGCCAGCACTTGCGAATACTTCAGGTGGCTGGCGTTGTCTCCCCCATCGCTGATGATGACCAGCGCCTTCTTCCCCAGATGTCCGTATTGCAAGTGATGCAGGCCTTCGCTGACGGCATCGTAGAGCGCGGTTCGTCCGCGTGCCTTCACGGCGCTCAGGGCTTCTTCTAGTTCTTTGGGATCGTTCGAAAACGCTTTCCCTTTCATGAGTTCAATCAATACGTCATCGTTGAAATCCACCACGAACATCTCATCCTGTGGATTACTGGAATGCGCAAACGAATACACCGCGGCGACGACATCTCGAAGCTTGGGACCCATGCTCCTGCTGTGGTCGACGACCAGCCCCACGGTAACAGGCGTGTCTCTCTCTTCGAATACTGTGAGTTCCTGAATCTGTCGGTCCTCGTAGACCTGGAAATCTTGCAGTTTGAGGCCCGAGACGAATGTTCCTCGCTTGTCGGTCACCCTGACGGGCAGCAAAACGAGGTTGGTGGAAACCGCAATCTTCGCCTGGTCTTGCCGATCCGCTTGCAAACGCTCGTTCCCTAGATAAGGTGAGAACCCGAAAATGCTGGCGAAAAACAAAAATGGAGCAAGGAACAAATGTCCTTTGCCCGCTTTTCGGCTGCGCAAATTGGAAGTGAGGACCACGACTCGGCTTTCTCGCGGCGCGCGACGTGACCCTGGAGATCACGTCCGCGGCGCGCAGAATCACACTCGCTTACGAAGCGCGTTTGAGGCCAAGCTTCAGTCCGAGCGCAACGCTGATGGACAATCCACCCAGCAGTGCGATCAGCGGCATGGAGCTTGCTGTTTGCGGCAGTTCTTCTGTTTCCTTCACCTCGACTGGCGCTGGAGTCGCAACTGCGGCGACTGGCGGCGTGGTCTGGATGACCGTGGCCACTTCTACTTCCTTCTCGTCAGGCGTAACGGCGACGATCGGTATCGTCCTCATCGAATTGTCGTCAAGCGTGTCCGCGGCAACGGCCGGAACGATTTCTTTCGTCGTCTGTGCCAGCTGAATTGCACGCGTCTTTGGGTACACAAATTCCTGTCCGAATCTATTTCCGGGATAGAACCACGCGCGTAGAGCTTCCGGCGCGTCGCCTGCTCTTTCATTAAACTTCATAACGGTGTCGCCGGTCGATTGCAAACGATAGTTATTGATGGCCAGGATCGTAGCGATAAGGTGGCTTCCGTCCGCGTTGAAGATCTGAACGATATGGCGGTCGGAAGGTGAATCCAATAGTTGAAACGTGTATGTCCCGGCGGGAAGAATTTGTCCGGGAACTTCCACGGCCTGGCTGAAAGTAACGACGGTCTTTTTGTTCCATTCATCGGCGCGCGCGCTGGGCAGCACTATAGCGCCCAACATCGTCACCGCTAACAAACCAAGTAATGCTCTTACGTTTTTCATCCGAATTTCCTCCTGAAACTTGTGTGACTTTTCTGCTGTCTGTTTGCGTAGGACAATGCCGAGACGATCTGATGTGGGGTTCTGGGGGCCGCGCGAAAGTCTTTTTGTTTTTTCCTACCGTTGCATCTTAGAAGCGTCTAATAAAACAATCTGTCCGCTTAGACACACAACTGCGCTTATTTATGGTCCGCCGCGAGGCAAATTAACGGCGCATGTCGTCGAGGGCGTGGAGGAGTTCTTGCGGGCTGACGCTGGCGGTGCCGAGCTTGCCTACTACGACGCCTGCGGCAGTGTTGGCGAGCATGGCGGCGTCGGCGAGTTGGGCTCCTGCCGCGACGCCAAGCGCCAGAACGCTGAGAACCGTGTCGCCTGCCCCAGTAACGTCGAAGACCTGCCGCCCAGTGGCTCCGCGCTCTACTCCGGCTTGGCCGACGCGCGCGTAGGTCACTTCAAAACTCGTGGCAGGAACGTGCAGGTGGCGCGGGGAAGACTCCTCAAATACGCTCATGCCGTTCTCGCCGCGCGTAATCACCACCGCGCTGCATCCGAAATGCGCTAGCAGTGCGCGTCCGGCCTCTTCCACGGATTTTTCATCGGAGAGCGAGCGCGTAACGTAGAATCCCGCTTCTTTGGCATTGCACACAATCGCTCGTGCGCCGCGATATGCATAGAGCCTGGAAGTTTTCGGCTTCACGAAAACCGGAACATGCAATTGATGTGCGGCGCTCAGAACACGGTCGGCAAAATCGTCGGTAATCAGCCCTTTGTCGTAATCGGAAAGCACCAAAGCATCAAGTCTTTTGAGTGCCGTAAAAAGAGTCCGCAAAAGTTTCTCTTGTGTCTCGGCGCGCAGAGGCTCACGCCGCTCGTGATCCACGCGCACCACCTGCTGGTGCCGAGCGATGATCCGCGTCTTCACCGTGGTGACGCGTTTCGAGTCCGCGATGATGCCTTTGTCCGCGATATTCGCCGAGCGAAGACATTTTTGCAAAGCGCGCCCAGCCTCGTCATTTCCGATGGCGCCGAACGCTTCCACCCGCGCGCCCAGCACAACGATATTCGCGGCCACATTCCCCGCTCCGCCAAGGCACTCACTCTGCTCTACAAAATCCACGACGGGAACGGCCGCCTCCGGCGAAAGCCGCGAAGCCGTGCCCCATAGGTAGCGGTCCAGCATCAGGTCGCCGAGCACGCCGATGCGCTTGCCCCGCAGCCGCGGGATCAATCGTTTCAATCGGGGAATTGCATCGGCGATGTTATTGGACATACGGTCTCTTTGATTTCTGTTGCCCGATCGTTTATTCCTGCGCGATCTTCGCTTCTTCCGGGAGCATCACGGGGATTTCATCGCGTATCGGATAAACCCGGTGGCAAGTGACACACTTCAGCCCGGACCCGTCGCTCAGCAGTTCCACACGTGTTTTGCATACGGGGCAAACCAGAATATCCAGGGCATATTTCGGAATCGTCATTCATCTCTCCGTTCAAGATGCAAGCACTCGATTGCGTGAACTGGCACTGTACCAAACGCCGTCGCAATGGAGCAACCGCGCTACCACTATGCGCATTCGATGAAATGTCATAGCGGTGGCTCGCGAGAATCCGTGTCCCGTAATCGCCTTGACCAGTGCTCATCGCGGGCGTAGCTTGTAATTATCCCCGCGGAACATCGGAGTCACCCATGATCCTTCCCTTTGAGCCCGGAGTTCCCCAGCAAACGAAAATCGCATGTGAAATGCTTGATGCCGGATCTGCACGTACAGGCAACTCACGACGAACTCCAAAGATTTTTTGCGTGCTGTTTGCACTGGCTTGTCCGTTTGCCGCAGCTTTCGCGCAATCGTCTTCTTCCTCCGAGCAGTCTTCGTCTTCCTCACAGCAATCTTCCGCAGCAGCCCAAACACCATCCCAGACTCAGCCCGCTGCCGTCGACGCGCCGCCGCAGAAACAAGATTCGCTCGCGGAAGCCGCCCGCAAAGCCAAAGCCAACAAACCGGCAGCTGCAAAAGCAAAGGTGTATACCGAAGATGATCTGAAGGGCATGAAAGGCCCCGGTGTTTCCGTAGTCGGCGATCCCGCAAAGAAAGGCCCGCGTCGCGCGCAGCCGTCCGATCCAGATGGGGATAACGGAGCGAACGCGGAAGAATACTGGCGCGACAGGGCGCGGCAATTTTTGGATGCCATCGCGCAGACCGATGAGCAAATTGCCCAGAAAAAGGAAGAAATCAGGAAATTCGGCAGCGGCGGTTTTGACGTAACCACCGGGATGAAGAACAACATCGCGTACATCAACGACCGGAATGCCCAATTGAAACAGTTGGAAGCGCACAAAGCCGATCTGGAAAAACAGTTTGAAGAACTGCAAGACGAAGGCCGCAAAGCGGGAGTGCCTTCCTCCTGGTTTCGCTGAGCAAAGCTGCGAAATCCGATGACGGGAACAGGAAAAAGCGTTCGATCCCGCTTCCCCCCAGCAAACAAACTTTTGTGCAAGAAAAACGAGCGATACCAAAACTGACCCTCTGACCAGTAGTTTTTGGAATCATAAACGCAGTAAGCTGACGGCAATGGCGGGTTTGCATTCCTGCCGTGGGGAGAGCTGCCGTGTATTGCGACCGCTGTGGACTGAACTTCCTGCCCAAACAGTCCGTGTGTACTCGTTGCAAACGGGTACCCACGCGGTACTGGTTCCAATTCATGAGCCTGATGACCATTTTTGTGGCCGTGTTATGCAATACGGTCCTGGGCCTGTTTTTGCTTCCACGGCTGGCCATGGCGCAGCACGGGCGCGGCCTCTTCCGCGGCTGGTATTGGTTTAACCAGAAGTTCGCTCTGTATGGCTGGGTACCGCTGGCAATCGGCCTGCTTGCCTGGGACTACTTCATCTGGAAAGAAGCCCGTCCAAAGGTTAGGGGCTGGTTCACCCGTAAATTGCTGACGTTCTCTCTGGCTGCGGGAATAGCACCGCTGCTACCTTGGTGGATTCCGGCGGGACAGCCTCCTTCGCAATTTTTCGACATGATCGGCCGCCACCCCGGCGTGCCGGTTCTGCTTGCCTGGAGCGTAGTGCTGGTCGTCACCATTCTTCTTTGCATTGATCCCGAATCGCGCGACTACTTGCTGGGGCACGGACGGACGCTGAGCATCGTCAGCACGGCTATGCTGCTTCTCGTGCTGACGATGACGGTGGTCGGCTGGTCGCTCACCTACTGAGACAATCGCCAATAGCTGAATTTCTTCCCTTCCCACTGCCACAGCCTTCGCATTGCCCCGCTTACGGTCCGTTCGTCTCTATGAAAGAAATGACGACGCGGCTGAATTCTTCGGGCTTTTCCAGGTACATCAAATGACCAGGTTCAGGGATGACCACTCGTCTTGAACCGGGATGCCTGCTTCGATAGCTCCCGCGTGAGCGTGCACGTCGGGAATGTCCGCGCTAGAACCGACCTTGCCGGATCCAGGACGAAACTTCGGCCTCGACGGAAAACCCACGCTCGGGATGCTCCTCGAATCGCGAGCCCAACTCATAGGCGTTAATTTCGAGGGGGATGCCGTCGTAGCCGCCGCCATTGAGAAATCCTCGCACGTAAAGTTCGGTAAAGCGCGGCACGCCCAGCTGGCGGTATTGTTCGACATGCACAAATTCATGGAACAACAGACCATCTGAGAAGGGCTCGTGGGAAACCACCACATCCTTGAAGGTGACCGCGCCCATACGCACGAAATCCGGCAGGTTGGAAAAGCCCATGCCTTGCAGCATGGCGTAAAAACCGGGATTTCCAATTCTTTCCTTCTCCAAAACCACGATCTGAGTTGTCTCCAGCAAGTCGGCGCGAAAGAATCCACCGATCGCAACATTTTGCGCGCCCGATAATTTAACGGAAAGGCTCAGAAAGCGATCGCGCTGGCTCACAATATATTCAGCGACAGCCCGGGATACTTGTTCGATTTGCCCGGCAGAAAGCGGCGGAGTCGCCATGGCCTGCTAGCTTACTTCCCCAACCTGCGTTTCGCAAAAATGCATCCGGCCGTGCGTTTTATCTAATCAGCCTCGTTTCCTGCGTTCATTTTCGGCGATACGGGCTTTCACTATTTTTTTCACTAAAACGGCAGACAGCGGCTTTTCTACAGAAAATCGAATGGTGCCTTTCGATGTCTGGAACTTCTTGAGCTCGTCCTGAAACGTAGCGATCACCCTTCCGCTCCCTGGAAAGAAACTGCAGTGGTCGGAAAAGGCCGCGAACCATACCAGCGCCCCTTTGTACTTGAACGAGGGCATCCCATAGCTGATGGCTTCGGTGGCCTCCGCGGGCACCACGGACCGAATCGCCGCGCGAATCTTGTTTAAAGTACTCCGCGCCGGTTCCGGAACGGCCGCAAGGTATTCGTCAGTGTTCTTCGGAGCAGGACTGGAATTTCTTTTTTTCATGGGCACAATCCTAGGGCTGCGCTCACTGCAAGTCTACACCGCAGTCATGCAAGTTTGTGCGGCCCGGCTACGGTTGGTCCATTCCGCCCCACAGATTCATGGTGCTCAGCTCTTCTCGGCCGCAGGATTTGAGGTAGCAGAAAAGCTGAGTGCGGTACGCGGCGTGACCGCCAAGCACCAGGTTCACCAATTGCCGCCCGCGGGTGGTTTTAGTGCCAAACATATCGATTTCGCCGCGGAAATCGGCTTCGCTCCAGTTCCCCAGGAGACGGACGTATTCGTCAGATTGCTTTTTGATCGCGGCGACGGCCTGATCGAAGCTCATCGTTTTCGCGATTGCTTCTGCCGGGCTCCAGGCGGCGCTCAAGGCGGGCCGGTTAAATGTGCCGGCCTTGATCAAGGCAATCTGAGTCGGGCCCATGATGGCCATGTACTGCAACAGTTCCAGGGTGCTGCGCTGCTTCTGTGTGGGGCGATAGTCGAGCTTCGCGGGATCTACCTTCGAAGCCAGGTGGACCAAAATGCGCACTTCGTGCTTGAGACAACTGATCAGCTCGTCCTTCGTAAGGACCATGACCATCTCCGGTTTTGCGGACATCCGCTGGATATTGCGATGAAGTTCTTACTGCGGTGCGTCCATGCTCAACTGCTTTACACGGAGCTTGCCGCCCACCCAGGCCGTCGGCAATGCCAGCACCACGAGCGCGAGCGGATACCAGTGCGGCCCGAACGTCGGGCCCTTGTTCCAGGTTACCGCAGCCCCCAAGATGCTCACGGCAAGGCCGATGGCGCCGCCTACCAAAGCGTGCCCCATGGGCCGAGACGGCGCCAGCCAGGCTGTAATGTAACTGCCCAGGACTCCATAGACAGTGCGATAGATCGTTGCCAGCAGCAGGGCTCCGCCGAACCCGGCCATGGACGCACCCCATGGCGGAAAAACACCAATTCTGTGCAGCAATTCGTCGGTCGCGAGTGTCAGAGCGATAGCAACGACCATTCCGACAAGCACGGCCAAAACGCTTCGACCAATTCGACGCGGAGGTTGCGCCTCAGTCAAGAGAAAAACCTTTCTTTAATCTCGCACAAACAAACTAAGGCAGCTTGGGGGAAAAATCCGTCATCACCATAAAGGTGGAATCCACTTTCTCCACAATCTTGCCGTTGGCTTCGGATTTGTCACGCACGCTTTGCCATTCCGGATCGTCGCGGAAGGCCTGCCAGTTGGCAGTGGCTGCTTCGCGGGTGGGATGTGCAAGGATGTAGACGAGAGTCTTGCCTTTGAGTGGATCGTCGGTAGGCGTCCAGTACGCCACATTCTTTATTCCGTGCTTCTCGAACAGTTTTGTGGTGTGGTCGCGGAAGCGGCGCAGCAGATCGTCCAGCTTCCCTTCATAAGTGTGATAGATGCGAAGTTCGTAGACGGTTGTGGCGGACTGTCCGGCGCCGGTCTTTTCTTGAGCCGAAGCCAGCCAGTCCCTGGCTGGGAGCAGCGACATTGCAGAAATCGATTGAAGCAAGGTTCGTCTTTTCATGGCGGGGATTCTACCAGAGGTTTTTGCAAAATGGGGAGGAATGAAGACGCGCTTTTTAAGGCAAGAAAGACGCGGCTGGGCCACCTGTACGAACGGTCAGGATACTTCCAGAAGACACGCTTGCACGCAAACCTTGCGAGCCCAAGTACATTGGCGTTTCAATGGAATCACTATGAGAAACACAAAAATTTCGTTCGTTTTCGCGAGTTTGCTGATCACCGCCTTCTCCGGGCCGTCTTTTGGCCAGCAGCCAGAGCGAGTTTTCAACTGGCAGCCCAGCAACCAGGAGGATGTGCGGCTGGACCCCGCGAACTATCACGCCGGGCAGACATATCATGCGGGCGGAGACGGCGGCAACATGCAGGTGGATATCAAGTCGGAGCTTCCGGTCACGATCTTCCTGGCGAGATCCGAAGAGTGGAACGGGGCGTTGCAACATCCCGAGAGCCTGAACAACCTGCAACAGTTGTGCACGAGAGAACATGTGGTGGAGACTAGATATTCTTGCTTCGTCCCGCCGGTGGCGATGACACTCATCATTCGCGACGAGCGATATAGTCCCGATCACACGGTGTTTGCCGGTCTTGGCGCGGTGCTGGATCCGAGCAATAAGGTCGAGCGCGCAGTTGGCGCGGGAATCACGGGAATCACGGCGGTATTGACGGAGCGGGAATCCGCCAAGCGGCAATTCAAAGCGCCCAACGATGTGCACGTACGATACTTCCGCTGGCTGTGCGTGGAAAATTGTATTCAACCGGAGTATCAGTGGACCTGGCAGGTCAAAGAAAAGTACAACCTGACGTCGTTTCTGAAGGTTTATGCCGGATTCACGCCCGACCATGACGCTGCACAGGTCAGTATCAAGATTAAGTCCCCAGTGCCCATGGTGGTGGCAATGCTGCCGTCGGATATCGCCATCCAGCTTCATGCCAGGCCGGAGATGTTCGAGACCGCTCTAGAAAAGAATCTTTGCCAGCAGCGCGGAGTCCAATCTTTAGAGTTTCAGTGCACCTTCAATCAGGCCGACGGCCCGCAATCGCTGATCGTCGTCCCTGAAGACACCTCTCGCGTCCCCCACAAAAAGGCCGAAATCGAGATGCAATTCGTGAAGTGCGTCGCCAACTGCCAGATGCTCGAAAGCAAACGGTAAGAATTTACAAATTACATCTTTGACGAAGTTCCCTGCCCTTCCAAGCCAACGGGTTTCTATCCATTCTATTGTCCGGGTATCCTTCGACGGAAGAGATACCGCACAAAAATCTACTTTTCGCTGGCAGTCTCTCTTGCACGGTCTTAGGTGTGGTGAGTGAAGGCGACTTGGAAGAAGGCGCGATGACCTGGTTGGCTAGGTGAACCGGGCGAGGTCGGCCCGAGGGCTTTCTCAGGCCTAGGAAGCGTCATTCGGTGGCACAGGTTTGTGGTACTCGAAGAGGGGCATGCCGAAGAAATCGGTGACTTTGCCAGAGCGGCGGAAGCCGACTTTTTCGTAGAAGCACATGGCGCTCTCGAGAGGCGCTGTGGTGTCGAGTGTAATGCGCGTGCAATTTTGGCGGCTAAGTTCAGCTTCGGCGCAGGCGAGCAATTGGGCGGCGATTCCAGCGCCTTGATAGTTTGGGAGAACCGCCATGCCTCGTAGGTGGCCTTCGCCGTGGCTGATGGCTTGGCAGGCGATGGTGCCGACGATCTGGCCTGAAGAAGTCTGGGCAACGAAAACTTGCATCAGGATGAGGCGGTCTTGGAGGGATTCCGGAGTGAGGACGGTATCGAGATAAGCGTCGGCGGAGTACGAGTCGCGATAGGGAGCGAAGGCGGCTTGCAGGCAGGCCAGGATTCCCGGAGCGTCGTTGTCGGTGGCGTAGCGGATGGAAATTGCCGGGTGTGAAGTAGACGCAGGCATGGTGTTCTTGGTGCGATGACGAGAATAAGAAGACCTCGGCGAGCGGCCAAGCACCATTTTGGTTTTCAGCAAAGAATTCAGCGAATGAAAGAGCTCAGCCACGAATATTTGTAACAGCGAACAAAAGCAGGGGGCTAGAGGCCGCGGGATTGGCGGAAAGCGCGGACGACGGCGGCGGCGTCCTGGTGCTGGGCGTCGACGGCATAGTTTAAGCGGCGGATGTCGGCGGCGGAGAGTTTGCTGGCGAGATCGGCCAGGGCGGCGCGGAGTTGGGGAAATTGCGCGAGCGTGGATTGGCGGACGATGGGGACAGCGTCATAGGGCGGGAAATAGTGACGATCATCTTCGAGGGCGACCAGGCCGAGGGAGTCGATGAGGCCGTCGGTGGAGTTGCCGGCAACGATGTCCACTTGATGATCGACGAGCGCGCGATAGATGAGCCCGAGGTCCATTACTTTGGGAGATTCGGCGAAATGGAGATTGTAGCGGGCGCTCCAACCTCGGAAACCGTCAGGGCGCTCGAGGAATTCGTAGCCGACGCCGGCGCGCCATTTGGACGCGACACCAGTGATATCGGAAAGTTTTTGCAGATGGAGATTTTTCGCGTCGTCGCCGCGGATGACCATGGCGAACGTGTTTTCGAAGCCTAGGGGCTCGGTGACTTCAAGATGGAAGCGATCGGAGTAGAGCCGCTTCACGCGATTGTAGACGGCACTCGAATCGCCTTCGGGTGATTCATTCAGCACGGCTGTTAGAGCCGTGCCGGTGTACTCGACGTACAGATCGAGTTCGCCTGCGAGTAGCGCTTTGTGCACGAGGAGGCTGCCGCCCAGGTTGGTTTTTCGAACGACAGGGATGCCGGTCTTGGCTTCAATGTGCTGGGCCAGCAGCTCAGCGAGAACAATCTGTTCGGTGAAAAATTTGGAGCCGATGGTGATTTTGGATTGAGGTGCTTTGTGGCAGGCAGAAAAACAAAGCGCAACGATGAGGAGAGGAGCGAAGAAAGAGCGGCGCATGTCAGGTGACTTTCAATTTACGCTCTAACATTCCCAGCAGCAAATCGGCTAGGAGCGCGAGGAGCGCGGCGGGGATGGCACCGGCGAGGATGAGAGCATCGCTGACGAGGGCGACTCCGCGGAAGATGAACGTGCCCAGGCCGCCCGCGCCAATCGCGGCGGCGATGGTGGCGACACCAATGGTGATGATGGTGGCCGTTCGGATGCCAGCAAGAATTACGGCCAGCGCGAGCGGGAATCGCACACGGAAAAGAATTTGCGCGCGGGTCATGCCCATGGCTTCGGCGGCTTCGAGAACAGCCGGATCGATTCCCGTGAGCCCGACGTAAGTGTTGCGCAGAATAGGAAGCAGCGCGTAAAGGACGAGGGCAACAATGGCCGTGCGTTTGCCGATTCCGCCGATGAACGGTATGGGAATCAGAAAACCGAAAAGAGCAAGGCTCGGGATGGTCTGAAAGACGCTGGCGATGCCAAGCGCGATGGTGCGCAGCGCGGGACGCTGCACGATAAACATGCCGAGCGGCACTCCGATGAGAATCGCAATCACCATGGCGATGACGACGAGCGTCAGGTGATCGAGCGTGGCACCGAAAATTTCATTGCGATGCTCGGCGAAAAATGACCAGGTGGTCGTTTGCGGGCTCATGTGGAAGCCCCCGGCATCACGTTGAGAGAAGACGTGAAGGCGCGAACTTCGGGATGGTCGAGGCGAAGAAATTCCTGCGGCGTTGCGCTGGCGACGATGCGGCCGGCTTCCAGCAGGACGATGCGCGAGGCCAGGAGCAAGGCTTCTCGCAGATCGTGCGTAACGAAAACAATTGTTTTGCCGAGGCGCTGGGCCAGGGCGCTGAATTCGCGTTGTAGCTCGGCGCGGGTGACGGGATCGAGTGCGCCGAAGGGCTCGTCCATCAGCAGGATGGGAGGATCGCCGGCAAGGGCGCGGGCGACGCCAACGCGCTGGCGCTGGCCGCCCGAAAGCTCGCGGGGACGGCGATGCGCGAATTCGCGAGGGTCGAGTCCAACGAGTTGGAGCAATTCATCGACACGAGCAGCGATGCGGGAGGAACCCCAGCGTTCCAGATTGGGAACAAGTGCGATGTTTTCGGCAACTGTGTAATGGGGGAACAACCCGGCGTCCTGAATAACATAACCGATGCCTCGACGGAGTCGGATGAGATCCCAATCGCGAGTCGAGCGGCCCTCGACGAGGACTTGCCCTTCCGTCGGCAGCAACATGCCATTGATCAATTTGAGGAGAGTGGTCTTGCCGCTGCCGCTGCGGCCGAGAAGAACCAGCGTTTCACCCTCGGGGACTTCTAAAGTGATGCGTGAAACGATTAAGCGCTTAAGAATATCGTTTATGTGAAAAGAGACTTCCCGGAACTCAATATTCTTCTTCGAAGAAAGTGCAGTTTTCGTATTCATTTCGATTGACAGCAGCAAGACCGAGAGCGACCATTTTAGTGCACCTAGCCTCCCGACGCCGAATTTTGGCGCATCCTTCGCGTGGAAGATGCATCCAAGAGAAGGGGTAAAACGCCATGGGAGCAGTCGCCTCAGCGGTCCGCATCCGGCACGACCTTCACAGTAGATTACTAGATGCTCGCTCGCGCACCGACGAGATATTTCGCGTGGTTCGCGAAGAAGCCATTTACGACCGGCCCATCCCCGAGCGGCATCGCATTATCTTTTACGTAGGGCATGTCGAGGCGTTTGATTGGAATCTGCTGGCGCACCGCGCATTTGGTTTGCGTTCCTTCCAGCGAACATTCGATCATCTTTTTGCGTTTGGGATTGATCCTATAGATGGGGGATTGCCGGCGGATACTCCGGCGGATTGGCCAGCGCGCGAAGAAGTCGAGCGCTATAACCGGCGTTTACGCGAGGAATTGGATCACGCAATCGAGCATGCCCTGGAAAGGCCGGAAGAAGGACATCCGCAACTGATCACTATGCTGGAAGTAGCCATTGAGCACCGGTTGATGCATGCGGAGACGCTGGCGTACATGCTGCACCGGCTGCCGAGCAAGCGAAAAATTGGCGGACCGGAGATTGCGGCGTGGAAAGCGCACCGCGTGAAATCGAATCTGGTGGAAATACCGGCTGGAACCGCAATGCTGGGGCTGGAGCGTATCTCCGGCGATGAATTCGGGTGGGACAACGAATTTGGCGCTCATGAAGTCGCGGTGAACGAGTTCGGCATCGAGAACTACAACGTAACGAATCATGACTATCTACGGTTTATGCAGGCGGGGGGCTACGAGAATCGCTCTCTTTGGAGCGAAGAAGCCTGGGCCTGGAAGGCGAAAGAAGGCGTCGAGCATCCGATGTTCTGGAGGCGCGATGGCAACCTCTGGATTTACCGGACGATGTTTGGCGAAATACGCTTGCCGCTGGAATGGCCTGCCTATGTGAGTCACGCGGAAGCCACGGCGTATGCGAAATGGCTTGGGCGCAAATTGCCGACCGAGGCACAGTTTCATCGCGCGGCGTACGGAACGCCGGATGGCACCCGGGAGCGCAGCTATCCCTGGGGCGAGGTATCTCCGAGCGCGGCCAGGGGAAATTTTGATTTCAAATCGTGGGATCCTTCGCCAGTGGGCGCGCATCCAACCGGGGCGAGCGCTTTTGGAGTGCACGATCTTGTGGGGAACGGGTGGGAGTGGACACGGACGGAGTTCGCGCCATTTCCGGGATTCACATCAATGCCCTTCTATCCGGGTTACTCCGCGAATTTCTTTGACGGCAAGCACTACGTCATGAAGGGTGGCTCGCCGCGCACCGCAGCGTGCATGCTGCGGCGGTCGTTCCGAAACTGGTTCCAGCCGCATTATCCGTACGTCTACGCAACATTCCGTTGCGTCGAGGACTAATCCAAACCAAGCACGGGAGACCCCATGGCGACGCCTGCACTGTCACTATCGCACCAGCACGTGTCTGCATTTGCGGCGGATGTACGCGAGAGCCTTACTAAACCGGGACAGCGAGAATTGCCGTCAAAATACTTGTACGATGAAGTGGGCTCGGCGCTCTTTGAGACGATTTGTGTTTTGCCGGAGTACGGGCTCACGCGGGCCGACGCGCGGCTGTTGGAAAAATATTCGGGCGAGATTGTCGGGCGGCTTCCTTCACCGATTCAGGTTGCGGAACTCGGCAGCGGTTCGGGAAAAAAGACGCGATGGATCCTGGAAGCGCTCTCGCGGCGGCAAAAGACGTATTACTACCCGATCGAAATTTCGCCATCGGCGCTGGCGGCTTGCGCGAAAGAGCTTGGGCAGATCGACATGGTCAGCATTGTCGGATACGAACAGCCGTACCTGGAAGGCTTGCGCACTGTCGCCGATGGGCGCGACGGATATGATCATTTGCTGGTGTTGTTTCTGGGCAGCACGATTGGCAATTTTGATCGCGACGCTGGAGAAAAGTTTTTGCGCGAAATGAGGGCGATTCTCAAGCCCGGAGACGCGTTGCTCCTTGGCACCGACCTGGAAAAGAGCGTCGAGTTGCAATTGCTGGCTTACGACGATCCCCCGGGCGTGACGGCGGCGTTTAATATGAATTTGCTGGCACGCATTAACCGTGAATTGGGCGCGGATTTTGATTTGAGCTGCTTCGAGCACCACGCACGCTGGAACAGAGTGGAACGGCGGATCGAAATGCATCTACGCTCGACGCGGCGGCAGACGGTGCATGTTCCGGCGGCGAGCCTGCGGCTCATGCTGGACGAAGACGAGACCATCTGGACGGAAAGCTCACACAAGTATCAGGCCGACGAAATTCCGGAGATGGCGGCACGCACGGGCTTCCGCTGCGACGGCCAGTGGATCGACCATGAGTGGCCCTTTGCGCAAAACCTGCTAATTGCAGGATGAAATGACACGTGTTCCGTGTTCCGTGTCCAGGTCCAGTGACCCGTGGAAGATAGAACCCGCATCCTAGGCTTCCTGGGAGGCGCGAAGAGCATCCAGGGCAAGCCTGGTGGAACTATGATTAAGCATTGCGACTCCACCCCCCCTGTTTTTTGTAAGTGTTGCATCTAAAGAACTTAGGCTTCATCGTAAGCCATTTGTTTGCAATATTTTGTAGAGGACTTCATAAGTGTTGCATCTACAGAAGTTATGCGGACGACGTGTTAGTTAGAAAGTAACTACGTTGGATGCGGGCTGCCGCGCTTTCCCGAGAAACTGCGCACTCTTACCTGGAAAATACAGTAGCACACAATACATATCCGGTCAAGGCGCATTTTAGTGCCAACTTCCGAGTTGCCAACAATCCGGAGTTGGCCCCTTAATCACCACAAGCGCGTTTCTCGATACTAATCCGACCGACGAACGATAACTTGCGGGTTGCCCGTAATTCGTCCACGATCGATGCCAAGCGCGGGATCGCTTCCTGCAACCCAACTTTTCGGTACTGATTTCTCCGCGAGGTCGAGTTTCTACTCCGGTCGACCGATAAGGCAGGCACGGCCTCGCCCTCCCTGCGCCCTTCGACTGCACAATGTCAGTGCGAAATGGATACTTCGCGAGGAGTTCGGTCGTACATTTCGCGGGCCTGTTGCACCTGCTGGATGTTCGCTTCAGCCCAACCGCAGATGCCTTCGACCAGACCACATAAGGATTGCCCCAGGCTGGTCAGTGAGTATTCGACCTTGGGTGGAACGCTGGCGTAAATTCGGCGCGTCACGATACCGTCCCGCTCCAAGCTGCGCAGCGTGTTGGTTAGGACTTTTTGCGAAATTCCATCAACGGCCCGGCGCAACTGTGCAAACCGGAGAGTTCCATTGGAAAGACGCCGAATGATCAGCACTGTCCATTTATCCGCAATACAATCAAGTACTTATCGGGTTGGACAATGGCTGTCAAAGACGTTCCAAGGTGGACTGGTTTCCAAAAGGTTAGTATGGCTCATAAAGGTGCCTACTTGCGAATATACCCCCAAGCAGCGGAACATTACACGGTAGAAATCGAATGCAAAAAAGAGGGGCGCGTGTATGACAGAGAAAGATACACAGAAAATCTCTAGGTTGGCGGTCATTGCACTCGCGTTGTTTTCCTTTAACAGCGTGGCATCCGCCGCGACCTGCGACCGTGTTTGCCTTCTTGAGCAAGCGAAGCAGTTCAACGCAAACATGCTCGCACATACCGCGGAAAAGATCCCGCTCGCGGCCAATGCAAACATACGCGAGAACACCAAAGCCATCGCACTTGGCGATAGCAAGTGGATTGGGGTAACGAAGATTCTGTCAGAAGGGGCGTACACTGACCCAATTCTAGGAAATGTGATTGAGCATGTGGCAGCGGAGACGGCGGCTGGAAAAACGGTCTATATCGGCACGCGGCTCAAGCTGGTGGACAGAAAGATCAAAGAAGTCGAGATCAATTTCGACGACGGCCCAAGGGTCAACATCAAAAACCTGGTGCCGTACGATCCGATTTTCAACACCATTGTGCCGTCGGAAGAGCGTTCGACACGCGAAGAGTTGGCGCGGATCATTACTGCCTATTTCAAGGGACTCACTGACCACAATCCCATTCAAGCCGACTACGACCCTCGGTGCGACCGCTACCACAGCGGAAACCGCGTTACGCATAACCCGCGGAATGGTATTGAGGAGGGCGGCGACGTCGGCTGCTATGAGAGCAATCTTGGGCCGAAGCCGTGGGGGCCAGCAACCGAGGTACGCATTGGATTGGTCGATCCGGAGCGCGGGATCGTTGTCGGCTACGCAATTCTCTACTACGGCAACGGCAACCGCAGGATGCAGATCAACGAGGTGTTCAAGATTCTGGATGGCCGCCTTCGGATGGTGGACAACATTGGCTTGATGGAAGAAGGAATCACAACGTCGGGATTCACGGAATGATCGGGTAAATCAGCACGCCTTCGAATACCAAACTCAATGGAGAAGAATGATGCGACCCAAAAACCCCCAATCGCTTGTCGCCGGTGCCGCATTGGCCGCACTCCTTTCCGCCGCGATCGGAGTTGTTGCTCAGTCGACGCCGAGTCGGTCCTTGTTGGCGCTTTCCAAGCGTAACCACACACTCGCCATAGTGGACCCGAATACGCTGCATGTCATCGCACGCGCTCCTGTCGGCCCCGATCCACACGAGGTAATCGCCTCTTCCGATGGGAAGACAGCTTATGTCTCGATCTACGGTGGGGGCCGATACCATGCTCTCTCCGTTATCGACCTGGTCGGGCAGCGGGCGCTGCCCGATATCGATACCGGAGCCTTGAATGGCCCACATGGTCTCGCGTTTATGGGCGGAAAGGTCTGGTTCACAGCAGAAGGCGCGAAGGCGGTCGCAACCTATGATCCCGTATCCGCCAAGATCGATTGGATCATGGGCACTGGCCAGAACCGGACGCACATGCTTTACGTCACTCCGGACGAGAAACAGATCTACACAACCAACGTGAGCTCCGCGACGGTCAGTATCTTGGAGAAGGTCACTCTTCCACCGATGGGACCTCCTCCGGGAATGCGGCCGCCTCAGGGCTCCGCGCCTCCTCCGCCCCCACCGGGAGGGAATCAACCGCGCATGGATTGGAATGAGACCGTAATTCCGGTTGGCAAGGGCGACGAAGGTTTTGACGTATCGCCGGATGGGCGCGAGCTATGGACCGCAAATGCGCAGGACGGTACGCTTTCGGTGGACGACCTCACCACACGGACCGTGACGGCCACGCTGGACGCGAAGACGTTCGGTGCAAACCGACTGAAGTTCACTCCTGATGGAAAGCTTGTGCTGATTTCAAGTTTGGGCGATGGCGATCTAGTGATCTACGATGCAGCGTCGCGCAAGGAATTCAAGCGGGTGAAAATTGGCCACGGAGCGGCGGGCATTCTGATGGATCGGGATGGTAACCGTGTCTTCATCGCCTGTGGGCCTGACAACTACGTCGCTGTACTGGACCTGAAGACCTTAGAGGTCACGCGCCACATCGACGTTGGGGGCGAGCCGGACGGTTTAGCTTGGGCGATCCGACCGTAACTCGTAGGATGGTCAATCGATGACACGGTGAAAGATCTCGGCGGCGACTCAAGATTCCGCCACTGACAAACCTCAAGGTACTACAAAGAGGAAACCATGACCCCCATCACTCGCCGCGAATTTGTGAAAGGGAGCGCCACTCTGCCGCTTGCGCTCTCAACTCTTACCACCGGTGCACGGACAGCCATGCCATCCGAAAGTTTCGACGTGGTAGTGGCCGGCGCTGGACATAACAGCTTGTTGTGCGCCGCATATCTTGCCAAAGCCGGTTACAAGGTCGTGGTGCTAGAGGGTCAGCCGACCATTGGCGGTGGGGTCAAGACCGCGGAAGTCTGCCGGCCAGGATTTAAAGACGACCTTTTCTCCACTGCACACGTCGGGTTTTCTCAGAATCCGGTGATGAAGAATGATGAGCTGAAGCTTCACGATTACGGTTACGGTGAATATATCGAGTCTGATCCAGTGATGCACATCCCGTTTGCCGATGGTGCGGCCATCACCGTCTGGCGGGACATTGACCGCACCTGCGAAACCATTGCGCGTGTCTCCAAGAGAGATGCCAACACCTTTCGCAAGATGGTCGCCGAATACAAAGCGTACACCGCGGCCACGCGCGAGGCGGCCGAGGCCAAAGCCGGATTTGCTCCCAAAATTCCCTTGGCCGGGCTTTGGAAGCGCCGGTACGCCATGTCGGGATACCAGCTTACCTGCGCCCTATTCGAGTCCGACTATATGCGACGCGGTACTCTGATGTGCGGGCACTTAGGTTCTATTCCCCCAAGTGATCCGGACACCGGCGGTCAGGCTTATTCACTGGTGAATTACCAGATCTTCGGTCGCGTGGTTCCCAAAGGAGGTTCGGGAACGCTGGCGGTCGCGCTTGGCCGGTACATCGAAGCACACGGAGGACTGGTTCTCACCAGCAAACCCGTAACAGAGCTCATCGTCGAAGGAAATCGATGCACCGGTGTTCGCTGCG
>Ga0210406_10001873_pt1 | contig 24772 bp, 19 predicted proteins | sample IncBWC30MmetaG_FD_155454 | JGI IMG/M metagenome (GOLD analysis project Ga0210406, IMG submission 155454) | Forest soil microbial communities from Barre Woods Harvard Forest LTER site, Petersham, Massachusetts, United States - Inc-BW-C-30-M | ecosystem: Environmental > Terrestrial > Soil >...
CTCAGCGATTTCAAGGGCGATCCCAGGCATTTCCACGAACCGACGCTGGAAGCGATCCGTGACGCCTGGAGCACGGAGTTCCAGGAACGCACGCGGAACTGGGCCTGAGCCGCTGCGCCTCCCTCCCGGCGTTTGCGCGGAACCTGCATCGGCAACAAATACACCGAGAATTAACCTCACCGGATTGCGCCGCCGAGCGTCCACCGGTATAGTCGTATCTATGTCACGGATCTCCATCCAGAACTGCACGCCACAGGCGGCTTGTCTGTGTTGTTGCCGGAAAGCGCGTTCTGGCGTGTGGAGGCTCGTGACGTAGAGTATCTGTAAATTAGAGCCCTTATCTGAACCCACCGCCAGGATGTACTGGCCGGTGGGTTTCGTGTTTTGGGGCAGCTTTTTTACGAGGGAAAGACAGGCCGTTCCGGCGGCAACATCAGAACCGTCACCCATCGCAGGAGGATGAAATGCAAGTTCACTACGACCGGGACACACTGGAGACGCACACCGCCGAACAGGTGATCGACCTTGTGCTCGGCGAACGGCCGGAAGCAGAGGCCTGCATCACGTGTAGCTTCCAGGCGGCTGGGATGGTCGTTCTACACCTGCTGCGCCAACGTGTGCCGGAGATTCCTGTGCTGTTCCTCGACACCGGCTACCACTTTCCTCAGACCTACGACTTTCGCGACCAGCTCGCGCGTGAGTGGAAGTTGAACCTCGTCAACATCACTCCTGTCCAAACCGTCGAGCAGCAGGAGTCGGCGCTGGGGATTCTGTATCTCAACGATCCAACGAGATGCTGCCAGTTGCGAAAAGTCGAGCCACTGATACGGGCGCTCGCGCCCTTCGAAATCTGGTTCACCGGTCTGCGCCGGGAGCAGTCAGTCACCCGCAAGGACGTAAGGAAGGCCGAACTCCATTGCTTGCCGACAGGAAAGACGCTGACCAAGGTGAATCCTCTTGCGGGCTGGTCATCGGAGCAGGTGTGGGAATATACCCGCGCCAATAACCTGCGGTATCTTCCGCAATACGACGAGGGCTACCTGAGCATAGGATGCCAGCCGTGCACGGCACTCCCCGAAGATCCCGCCAATCCCAGGTCCGGACGCTGGGGCGGTCGGAAACTCGAATGCGGCATTCACACCTTCTCGGAGCAGCCGCAATGAACCGCCGAGGGGCCGGCCCAGCCTCAAGGCCGATGTCGTGGCTTGTAATGAAATTTGATGCGCCGTTCGGACCTATCTTGTAGATCGTGTCCGCTGTGAAGTCGTAATCGTTACTGGCGTAGGCGGCAGAGCCATTCCCAAGGAGGCAGCAGCCGAGCCGCGTGTTTGCGTTGTGAAAACTCGTCGCATAGAGTCCCTGTACCATTCGGCGTCGCGAACAACACTCCGTTCGCCAAGCCTTGCGCAACGATAGCGATCGGCCCCACAGGTGGCACTTGTTCCGCTCCCGCCAGGCCGATTCACCAAAGACAAAAGGGGTTCGGGCCGCGAGCAAATCGAAGCCTGCCTGCGGAAGCAGCCGGCATGCAAAATCGAGGAACCAAGCTGTTCTCGCCGTGCTTGGAAAGGTCGTCGAGCGAAGCTACTGCGCTTTCCCAGGAATTGACCGCGACCTTTATGCGCGCAGGGCTTCGCCCGGAACCTGCGTTCGCCGCCATCCGCGCTGCCGCCATCGAGTGTCAGAATTGGTTTCTCGCCGAGCGCCCGGCTGGCCAGCTGCCTGACGGCCTTCGTCATGAATCCGTGGTGTGGGGAATGGGCAGCAGGTAAGCTGCAACCAGTCGCAACGCAAAGCCTCCGAGATCGTCAGGCTCGCAGGCTATCTGTTGTGCGATATCTAAAGGCAGCGTTACCGTGGCAGGCAGACGTCACAATTCCTTGGCTACTCTCTCGCCAAGGCGTAGTAGCCCTGGCGGGCCTGCACCTTGTAGTCGCTGCTCTTGGTCTTGATCTGGATCTTGCGGTAAGAGCCATCGAGCCTGCTGTTGGTCGGCGTGTAGCCAATGTTGTACTGGCTGCGTAGCTCGTCCTGAATCTGATCGAAGGCAGCGCGCAGTTTCTGCTGGTTGTTGCCGACCTCGATGACGCGCCCGCCGGTTTCCTCGGCCAGCTTCTTCATGTCGCCGAGGCCGAAGCCCTGGTACCATCCGCCGCGATCGGCAATCAGGATCACATAGCACATGGTGTCGGCTTTTTGGGCGGCCTCGATGGCATCGCGGATTTTCAGGCGGCTGCCTTCGTCCTCGCCATCGGTAAAGACAATCATGGCCTTGCGGCCGACTTCGTTTCGCAGCTTCTCGTCGGCGGCCAGGTAGATCGCGTCATAGAGCGCCGTGCTACGGGGATGCGAGTTGGGGACGGGACCTCCCCCCATGCCAACCGGACCGCCGCCGGCCGAGCCGCCGCCGATCTGCAGCTTATTCAGCGCGCGCGCGATGGAGTTGACGTTGTTGGTGAAGTCCTGGTCGAGGTCGATGTCGGAATCGAAGTTGATCAGAAACGCCAGGTCCTTGGGACGCAGCACGCTGTGCAGAAACTCCACGCAAGACTGCTGCTCAATGGTGAGCACGCGCTCCTGGCTGGGACTGGTGTCGATCAGCAGGCCCAGCGTCAGCGGCTGGTTCGAGTCGGCGCTGAAATACTTGACGGTCTGGGGCTTGCCGTCTTCGATCACGTCGAAGTCGTTCTTGGTGAGGTTGGGAATCAGCAAGCCGTGGTGGTCCTTCACATTAAAGAAGATGCTGACCACGTTGACCTGGGCCTTGAAGGTCTGCCCGGAATCTTCAGCCTCGGGCTGCTGTGACTGCTGGTCCTGGGTCTGAGGCGGCACTGACGAGGTCGGCGGCGCCTGGTCATGCACGGTGGACTGGGCCGCCAGCCAGACGGTAGACAACAAGAGCAGCGATACAACGGCGGCAAAGGGACGAATACAGGTCAACAAGCTGGACACTCTTTCACTCTGAATGCATCTATTGTATTGCATGTATTGCAACGGCCTGCTGCGAAACAGTTCCTGACGTTCCGCCAAAGAAAGGATGCGGGGTATACTGGGGCTAACTTCCGGCTCATTGGAGAACACCCACTCAACATGTCGAAGCGTCGACTGAATCACTGGGTCCAAACCGCCTTCTTGCTGGCGGTCGTGGCCATCGCCGTCACTTTTGCGGCAGGTCAGCAGCAACCCCTGCCTGACGCTCCCAGGCCGCAAAACAATGCGCCTGCGCCGACGCCCGCTCCCTTGCCCGACGTCACCGCGCCCGTTCCCGGCATGAGTGACGACAGTAGCGCGGACTCCACGTCCAAAGCTAACCCGCAATCGCAGCCAAATACTCGGTCAGCCGAAGACACGCCGCAAGATGCGGCGGGGAGCAATCCCCAGGCGCCTCCGCCGGGCTCGCAGGGAATCAAGACTGTTCCTGCCACCAAGGGTAGCAGCGCGCCGGGAAACGACTTCGACGAACTCTACAAGCTGAGTGTTAACGTCAACTTCATCAGCATTCCGGTTACGGTGAAAGATCACGACGGCAAGATGGTCGATGGGTTGCTGGCCCAGGACTTTACGGTCTACGAGGACAACGTCAAGCAGACTATCAACTTCTTCACCAGCGATCCGTTCCCGCTGTCGGCGGCGGTGGTAATCGATCTCGGCATTTCCGATAACGTGCTGAGGAAGGTATCCCAGACCTACTCGGCCCTCGACGGATCGTTCGGCCCCTTCGATAAGGTCGCGGTCTTCACCTACGGCAACTCGGTGCACAAGCAGTCCGACTTCGGCAATCCGCAGCGGCTGCAACTGGTATTGCAGCGCATCCGCGACCTCCAAGGCCAGAACCCGGGCGCGCCGGTCGTGGCCGGTCCGTTTGCGTCCGGACCGACCAACAACGGCAAGCAGGTCGATGGCTCGCCCTTGCCGCTGCAGACCGGCAGTCGCGAGTCGCACGTGTTGAATGACGCCATCCTGATGGCGGCGGGAGAGCTGGCCCACCAGTCGCGTGGCAACCGCAAGATCATCTTCGTCATCAGTAACGGCTACGAGTACGGCAGCCGCGCCAGCTATGCCCAAGTGCTGAAGGTGCTGCTGACCAACGGCATTGCGATTTATGCCGTGGGTATCGAGGACACCACCATTCCGGGGATGGGCAAGCTCGACAAGCTGCACATCCCGGGACAGGGCTACACCAACATCCTTCCCAAGTACGCCAACGCCACCGGCGGAGACGTGCTCGATTCGTATTCGCGCGAGGCGATCGAGAGCGCCTACCAGACCATCACGGCGCAGGCGCGCAACCAGTACACGCTGGGATACGACACGCCGCAGCGCGCCTCGAGCACCTATCGCGACATCGAAGTGCGAGTGAAGCGGCCGGGTCTCCTGGTCACCGCCAAGCACGGGTATTACCCGCTTCCTCCCCAGCGCGAGACGCCGCCCGAGCAGCCAGCCGATTCGGCAACACCTCCGCCAGCGCAGCCGTCATCGCCGAATCCTAGCCAGTAGGCGGCGAAATCCCGCTTTCCTCGTGAGCTGCGTTGAATCGCTACGGCACTTCGATCAGTTCGATCTTGCCGTCCTTGCGGCGATGGAGGACCTTGACGCGGCCCTTGCCGTCGCGGAAGACGAAGACCTCGCGGTCGCGGAACTCGCACTCCTTCACCGCTTCTTCGATGGTCATGGGACGCATGGCGATCGAGTCGGAGGACTTCACCAGGTGCGCCTCGGTGGTGCGGGCGATGGAAGGGAACTTGTGCACTACGACGGGCACAGCGGTGGCGGCACTGGCGCCGACGGTGATCTGGGTCTCGGCCTCGGCTTCGACCGGCTCAGTCCAGCTCTTGTCCTTGGGCTTGCGATGGGTGGCGCGACGGCGTCCGTTGCTCTTGAGCGCCTGGGTCTCGATGTGCTCCAGCGCCTGGTTGACGGCGGCTACCATGTCGGTTGCCTCGGCCAGTCCAACGAGATGGCCGCGGCGGCGCTTCACGGTGATTTCCGCGATGTAGCGGTGCTTTTCGACCGTCAGGATTACCTTGCTGGAGAAGTTGTCGCCGAGGATTTTCTGGAGTTTGGTGAGGCCGTCTTCCACCTCACCGCGAACGGCGGGAGTGATTTCGTACTGCCTGGCTAAATACTCTACGTTCATTGAGCTCCCTCCTCACCGCAGCTCACTGGGTTACGACTTGATGGGGCCGCGGTGTTGTTCACCACGTCGGCTTCCCCTTCCGGCTGGCATTCGCGGCTGCAAAAGACGCGGGCGAAACCGGGGGACGCCGGATACAGCCGCTAATCTTTTACTCTGCGCTGGTGAGTGTTGGGGATGCGCATGTCTTCCCTGTACTTGGCTACCGTGCGGCGAGTGACCTGGATGCCCTGCGACTGAAGGATGCGGGTGATCTGCTCGTCGGTCAGCGGGTTGGCTTGATCTTCTTCTTCGATGATCTTCTTGACCCGGCGCTTCAGGATGAGCAGCGAGGTTCCGCCGCCCTCCGGGCCATTTACGCTCTCACTGAAGAAGTACCGTAGTTCGAAGACGCCTTGCGGAGTGTGAGCATACTTGTTGGCCACGGCGCGGCTCACGGTCGAGGGGTGCACGCCGATCTCCTCCGCCACTTCCTTGATCATCATGGGCTTCAACTGGTCGATGCCCTGGTCGAGGAAATCGCGCTGCCGGGCGAGGATGGAATAGCACACGCGCTGGATGGTCTGCTTGCGTTGCTCGATGTTCTTGATGAGCTGGATGGCCGACTTATAGCGTTCCTTGACGTAGTTGCGCACGTCTTTCTCGGCGACGTCGCGGCTTAACAGACGACGGTAGGCCGGGTTCAGGCGCAACTGCGGAATCTCTTCGTCGTTCATGACGACAAGGTATTCGTCGCCCTGCTTGACAAAGGCGACGTCGGGCTCGATGAGGCGGGTCTCGGCCTTGTTGTAGCGGAGACCGGGGCGCGGATCGAGGGTGCGGATGAAATCCATGGCGCGCATTACGGCTTCCAGCGGACGCCCGAGGGCCTTGGCCACGTCCTTGTAGTTCTTGTTCTGCAAGGTGTGCAGGTGCTGGTCGACCATGACGATGGCGTCGTCGATCGATTCCTTTTCAACCAGATGATTGCCGTTGTCGTCCTTGCGCTCAATGATTTTCAGGTGCTGCAGCTGGGCCAGCAGGCACTCGCGCAGATCGCGCGAACCGACGCCGATGGGATCGAGTTGCCGGACCAGGTCGATGGCTTCGCGCAGGGCATCGCGGCTAAAAGGCACGCGGGACGGCCCGGTGCGCGGCGGTACCAGCGAAGGACGCGTAGCCAGAGCTGCGTTGGCTTGTGCCAGCGAACCTATTGCAGCTTCCGCGGGTTCTTCCGCTGGCAGGTCGGCAGCTACGGACTCGGCGACCGACGAGGGCGGTTCGTGTCCGTTGGAATGTGGTTCCACGGTCTCGAAAGGGGTTACGGCGGGAGTAGCGTCCGCCTCCGTCGCAACGACCGGCCACTCCAACGCACCCTGCTCATATTCCATGAGGCCGAGCAGCTCATCTTCGGTGGCGGTCAAGTAGCCGTCTTCGTTCAGATTGCCGATGACCAGCTCGACTGCGCGATAGACGTCATCCTTCACGTGCAGCGAACCGAGTTGCCAGATGAGGTGGTCAGTGAGAGTAGTGGGCTTGGAGAGGAAGTTTTCAAACGAGGGCTTCTCGCTGTCTTCCATCTCGATGGACGTGCGCAGGCCGGGATCGAGGTATTCGGAGAAGAATGTGCCGAAGTCGATTTCTTCGAAGGGGTCTTTTTCCTCGGCGGTCTTAGGAGCTTCTTCCTGGACGGCGGCTGAGCTGTCGCGGTCCATCTTCTCTTCGCGGGCCGAGACCTCGTCGAGGAGAGGAACGGAACCCTCCAGCTCTTCGAGGACAGGATTCTCCGTTAATTCCGCATTAATCATGTCAGCCAGTTCCAGCTTGTTGAGCGCCAGAACGCTGACCATCTGCACCAGCCCGGGCGTCAGAATCTGCTTCTGGGAGACGCGGAGACTCAACTTGGGCTGCAACAACACCATGACTGCGGGACCTCGGGGGGAGCCACTCCTCCTGCCGAAATTCTAAACCTAAACCATCGAAAAGCTTTCGCCTAAGTAAACCTTCTTCACTTCCGGGTCGCTGCCTAACTGATCGGGCGTTCCGGCGCGGAAGATCCTACCGTCATTAATAATGTATGCGCGATCGGTCACAGAGAGCGTCTCACGCACATTATGATCCGTTACCAGCACTCCGATACCGCTTGCCTTCAAATCAAAAATAATCTTTTGCAGATCGAGTACCGCAATGGGATCGATTCCTGAAAACGGCTCGTCGAGCAAAATGAACGATGGCGAGATGCACAGGCAGCGAGCAATCTCGACGCGGCGGCGTTCTCCGCCTGACAGCGCGTAACCACGGTTCTTACGGATGACGCCCAGTCCGAGCTGATCGATCAGCCGCTCCTGACGCTCGCGGCGTTCGTGCCACGAGATGGGCTGAGCTTCCAGCACCGCCAGAATGTTGTCCTCCACCGTGAGCTTGCGGAAGATCGATGGCTCCTGCGGCAGGTAGCTGATACCGAAGTTCCGCGCCCGAAGGTACATGGGAACATCGGTAACATCCTGATCGTTGATCAGTACGCGGCCAGTGTCGGTGGGAATGAGGCCAACAATAATGTAGAAGCTGGTGGTCTTTCCCGCTCCGTTGGGCCCCAGGAGACCAACAACTTCGCCTTGTTTCACATTAAGGCTGACGCCGTTGACGACCCTTCGTCTGCGGTAACTTTTGCCGATCTCGTCCGCCGATAAGGTCTGCATTTACTTAGTGATACGTGCGCGAGTCACGGTGGGCGAAGCGTGCTTGCTCTCCACCAAAACCCTATCATCGCGACTATAGAAAGTCAACGAATCGCCCCATATGGTGCCGTGTACGGCATCAAAAATGCTGGCAGATTTCCCGGTAAGGTAATACTTACCGTCATCGGCGGTGTAAACCAGCCGATCGCCTACCGCACGGCGACTGGGTTCTGTGACCACGACCTTCTCCACCGCAACCATGTGATCGACTTTGCTGGGGCCTTCGCTGCCGGGGATCGCGGGCTTCGAGGTCTTGACTGCGGTCGCCGGCTGAGTTCCGTCGGCGGAGTCGGCCGGCTTCGAGTAGACATCGATTTGTTGCGCGCTGATGGTGCCGGTGGTGCTCTTGACGAGGACGCTGCCGGTATAACGCGCTCGACGTTCGGCATCGACATAAGTCAGCTTGTCGGCGGTGACGTCGGTGGGCGTGAGTTTGCCGTCCTGCCCCTGTTGCACAAACAAGCTGGACACCGATTGGGCCGTGTCAGCGTGCGCAACGATAGTACGGTTTTGCTGGTCGAAGTCGATCAGGGGAGCGCGCACGACATTGGCGGCCTGCCAGAGGCGGACGTTCCCGGTGTAGTGCGCGATGCTTGGCTGCTGGCGCGAGGTCATGTGCAGCGCGGTCACGTGCACGGGGTCGGAGGCTGCAAGCAGCGCGCCGTCGGGCTGGGGCTTGAGGTCGCTGTATGTGGTTTTGACGTTGCCGTCGGCGAAAGCCTCACCCGACTGACGGTTGAGACGGATCACGTCGGCCGTGGTGGTCACATCGCCGTCGATGGCTCGCGGCGATCCGTTGAGGACCAGGATCTCGTCGGCGGGCGTGTAGGTGGCCTTGTCGGCGAACATGGCACGGCCGCCGGTGTCAGGTTTCGCCGAGGGCTCGTGGTAGGCAAAATCGCCGGTCTGGACGAGTTTTTCCGCACCGCCGTCTGGAGCAAAGGTAACGTCGACGTTCTGTGAGGTGCTGACTTTCTCGGGCTGGCCGGGCGAGATAGAGACGATGCGCGCGTCGGGCGAGCCATGCAACGTCTGCATGCGGTTGCCGGCGCCAAAAGTAGCGCGGAACTTCCCGGCTGTGGCCACGGTGGTGGCGTTAGGGGAGCCGAAGTCCTGCCCGGCTTTGGCGTCGGCCTTGGCTTGCCTGGCACCGGCGGGCGAAGGAAATATGGTGATCTGGGCCTTGCCGACAGTGTCCCCGGTCCTGAGTTCGTTGCCATTCTCCAGCACGAAATTGAGCTGGTCGGCGACGATTTCCATGGGCTGCCCGGGAGAGCCGGGCTTGCCGGGTTGCGGCTCCTGCCGCATGCGGGCGTTCTTGATCATGTGGAAGAACCTCGGCTGGTTGTCGGCCTCGAAATCGAGAATGAATGTGTCGGCCGAGCCGTGGCTCAGGTTATCGCCGCGGGTATTGTACTTTGCGCCTCCGGTCACGATGGCCTGCACGACGGAGTTCTGCTCGCCCATGTTGAGGTCGCCGCGCGGGCCGCTAATGTCCACGATGGTCGGCCCGCGAACTTCGATGTTGACGTTGCCTTCCGCCTGCGCGTGCTGAATTGAGTTGTCCGGCTCAAACACCATGGTGAGCTTGTCGGTGGTGAGGGTGCGGTCAGGCTCATAGATGGCCGCGTTGAGAAGGACAGCCTGCCGGGGATCCTTCTGAATCGTGCCGCTGGAGCCGTAGATGTCGGCGGCATTATCTCCAGTGGTGACGATGTGAACTTCAGAGAGCAACTGCAACTGGTTGGTCTGGGAGTCGTAGTGCGCTCCCTTCGCAGTGCCTGAGGCCTGCAAGGTGCGAAATGAGACCTCATCGTCAGTGCTGGCAATGCCAGTCTTTTGATTGAAGGTGAGCGAACTGGTGGTGATATGAATGGGGTTCTTCAGCTCCTCGGGAGGGGCCTGGTCGGGCTTGGTCGGGCCTTCGGCGTAACCCTGAAGGTCGATGTTCACTTCACCCAAGGCGATGATGTCGCCACTCTCCGGGTCGTAGGTGAACTCCTTACCGTAGATCTGGTCGAAACGGTCGTGGGCCTTTCCGTAAACCACGATGTGCACGTTCTTGAGGTCGGCGTGGCCACCCTTCTTGAACTGGACGGCGCTGGAGGCACGAATGGTGTAGATGGTCCGTCCTCCCTCGGACTTGGAGAGCGTGAAGCCTTCGCTCGTCTGCTGAATGTCGAGACCCAGCAGCTTGGGAGGTTTGTGCAGGTGCGGCTTCACCCGAGTTTTGGCGATGAAGTAGGAGGCGGTGACCAAGGCGAGAAGCGCCACAGCAAATCCCACCAGCCATTTGCGTACCTGTGCGACAGATTGGAACATCTGACTTCGAGTGTACCCCTGCGGATAGAAGCAGGCCAATCGCGGGCGAAGGGCGGCCGCGAGATTAGCGACGCAGAATCGAGAAGCGCTCCGGAGGCACACGGATGACGACGCAGTCGGAGGGCATATCGTGGAGCGCCTGGCGGCGCTTGGTCCACCCCGCCATCATGAAGCCGACAGCGGCGGTGAACAGCGAGAGGAACTTCATGAAGTGACGAACGGTGGCCTGTCCGAAGGTCAGGCGGCCGCCGGACGCGGTAAGAACCTGCAATCCCACAATGCGCTTGCCAAGGGTAGCGCGGTGGCTGGAGCTCTCGCTAAAAGCGCTATACAACCACGCGCCGATGGTGAGCACAAGAATGAACGCTATTCCGGTGACATAGGACGAGGTGATGGGGCTAAGCCCGAAGTGGCCGCCTATAACCTTCATGGCGAAGCCAACGATTACGGTGATCACGAGGGCGGCGAGCGCTTCCAGGGTGCCGTCGATGGCACCTGCCCAGACCCGCAGCCAAAACCCGGCGAACTCCGGCGGCTCGGGACTCGCCGCGTCGTAGGCGTTTCTCGGGTTGGAAGGATCGGCTATTGTCGATGCCTTTTCTGGCGATTCAGAGAGCACGTCTCCGCAGAACAGACAGAACTTACCGTCGGGCAACGCTGGGTTGCCGCAATTACTGCAGACTTGCTGAGCCGCAACCGCCATCGCGGTGAATACTATCGCCGATGCGGGCTGGTGTAAAGGCGAACTACACTTCGCGACCGGGGGTGAGGCTAGCGCCACACTACCGGGACTGGACGGCAAAGTCTGCCAGCGTCAGTTGAACGCCACCAAAGTCGGGGTGAGTGTTGTAGTCGACAGTGAAGGCGAGGTCGAGGACGTCTCCCAGCAACAGCGACTCGCGAGCGACACGCCCAGCCATGCGCCAACCTACGACTTCCTGCGGGCGCTGAAACCTGCCGTTGGTGTTCGAGCCAGCGGAAGACACCCTCAGCTTGAGATGTTTCTCTTTCATAATGCGGGGAGGCTGAAGCAGCTTCACGCCGCGGCTCACGAATACGGGCGTCGGGTTGCCTGAGCCGAAGGGCTCGAGCTTGACGAGCGACTCCCAAAATGCCTGGTTCACGTCGTCGAGCGCGAGCTCGCCGTCATAGTCCAGAACGGGGACGAAGTCTTCGGGCACCAGCCGTTGACGGGCATAGGCCTCAAATCTCTCTCGCAGTTCGGGAAGGCGATTGGCGGGCAATGAGCAACCGACGGCATGGGAGTGCCCGCCGTAGCGGGTGAACAACTCAGGGCAGGACTCGAGAGCGTCGAGCAGGTGAAAGGCCTCGATGGAACGACCCGAACCGTAGGCTTCGCCATTCTCGCAGGCGAATACCAGGGCTGGGCGATGATAGCGCTCGACTACGCGAGTGGCGCAGATTCCGATGACTCCGCGATGCCAGTTGTCGCCCGCGACGATCAGGGAATAGGCGTCCTTCCATTCGGCTACGGAGTCGATCTGGCGAGAGATCTCGTCGAGGATTCGCTGCTCTTCAGCCTGGCGGTTGCCGTTGAGTTCGTTCAATTTCATCGCCATCTCAGCGGCGCGGGTGTCGTCCTTCTCGGTGAATAGCTCGATGACGCGTTCGGCCAGGTCCATGCGGCCGGCGGCGTTGAGGCGAGGGGCGACGCGGAACGCGATGTCTCCGGCGCTCAGGGGACGCGAGCCGTCGAGTTGGCAGTTGGCCAGCAGGGCGCGCAGGCCGGCATTGCGGGGGTTGCGCAGTCCCTGCAAGCCCAGCTTGGCGAAGACACGGTTTTCGCCGACCAGCGGAACGGCGTCGGCGATTGTCGCGATGGCGACGATCTTGAGGAATGACGGCAGGAGGCTGGTGCGTCCTGCGCCTTCGAGAAGTGCCTGGGCAATTTTGAAGGCGACACCCGCGCCGCAAAGCGACTTGCAAGGATATTCGCAGCCATGCTGGTTGGGATTTACCACCGCCCGCGCTTTGGGAAGGCCTTCGGCCCGGGGCAGGTGATGGTCGGTGACGATGAGATCGACGCCGCAGCGCGCGGCAGCCTCCGCGGCGGCGAAGGCGCGGATGCCGGTGTCGACGCTGATGATCAGGCGAATGCCAGCAGCCGCAGCCTGCTCGATCACCTCGTCGCGCATTCCGTAGCCTTCGCGGATGCGGTGCGGAACGTGGTACTCCACCTTGCCGCCACAGATTTCGAGCGCGGTCTTGAGGATCACGATGGCGGTGGTGCCGTCCACGTCGTAGTCGCCGTAGATGAAGATGGTTTCGCCGCGTTCGATGGCGGCGCCGAGCCGCTCGACCGCGGCACGGAGTCCGGCCATAAGGTAGGGCGAGTGGAGGTTGGACAAAGACGGCGACAGGAATTCCTGCGCCTGCTCGGGGGTGGCGATGCCGCGAGCGACGAGCAAGCGCGCGATGGTGGGCGAGAGCCCGGCCTCGCGCGCCAGACGGTCAATTACGGTGGGATCGGAATCGCGATGGCGCCAGCGCACTTAGTGTTCTTCGTCCTGGTCGGAGTCGTCGACGGTGAGGGTACCGAAGTCTTCGACGAGGTCGAGCAGGCGTTGATAGCGCTCATACCACTCGGTCGAAACTTCATGGAGGAACATGATTCCCTGGTGGGGCCAGCCCAGCTGCAGGAATCCGGTCCTACCGACATAGCTACGCAGCCAGCGGGCTTCCTCTATGTCGTCGTCGCTGGGATAGGTGGCTTGCTGCAGCCGCTGCACGAGGTAGTCGAGCTCGTCGCGCTCGAGAACTTCCTCGTCCATGGAGAGGAAGGCGCAGCCGGCTTTCTTGGCCAGCTCGACGAAGTCTTTCCAGCTCTCGGGATTGTCGCGCGGGTCCCACATGACGCTGTGCACGTCTTCGGTGACGTAGCCCTGGAAGCGGCTCATTCCGTGGCCAAGAATGAAGGCCACCATATCGTCTTTGAGGCTGGAGAGATCGTCGGACATGAAAGTTTCTCAGGGCTGGGGAACGGGGGATCGTGGCGCCCCAGCGAATGTTCATCATACTCCGAGGCGGGCGGGGCAAGGCAACGGATATGCCGCCGATGGACTGCCGTGGCCCGGAAGCGGAGGCCTCGCAAGGGCAGGCCGATTTGGTACGATGGGTCTGTCGCCACGTCCATCCGCGTTTGAGAGGGCGAAAGATCACGCTATCACCAATGCATACTCTAATTGTTGCTACCGCCGTCATCGTTGGCTTAACTGCTATCCCTGCGCTGGCTTCCAGTGCGGAGTTTGGCCCCGACAATCCATTCTTTGCGCCAAGCACGCTGCCGTTCCAAGCGCCTCCTTTCGACAAGATCAAGGACTCGGACTACCGGCCGGCCATCGAAGCCGGGATGACCGAGGAGCTCAGGGAGATGCAGGCGATTGCGAACAATCCGGCGCCTCCGACCTTTGAGAACACCATCGTCGCCATGGAGAAGGCGGGCCAGTTATCGGAGCGCGTCCAGTCTGTGTTCTTCTCGGTGAGCGCCGCGAACACCAATGACGAACTGCAGAAAGTCAGGTCGATCGAGGCGCCCAAGCTCGCGGCACACCGGGACGCGATCTTCCTGGACGCGAAGCTGTTTCAGCGCGTGACCACCGTCTATAACCAGCGCGCGTCGCTCAAGCTCGATGCGGAGTCGCTGCGGCTGGTTGAATATATCTACGACGAATTCGTACACGCGGGAGCCAACCTTAGCGAAGCCGACAAGACAGAGTTGAAGAAACTCAACGAAGAGGTAGCGACCCTCAACAACACCTTCACTACCAAGCTGCTCGCTGCCACCAAAGAGGGTGCGTATGTGACCACTGACAAGGCGGCGCTGGCGGGGCTGAGCGACGCGGGGATCAATGGCGCCGCCGAGGCAGCGAAGAACCGCAAGGTCGAGGGATACGTCCTTCCGCTGCAGAACACGACGCAGCAGCCCGACCTGGTCAGCCTGAGCAACCGTACAACGCGGCAGGCGCTGTTTGAGAATTCCTGGAACCGGGCTGAGAAAGGCGATGCCAACGACACGCGCGACACCATCTCGCGCATTGCACAGCTTCGCGCCCAGAAAGGCAAGCTGCTCGGATTTCCAAACTTCGCTGCCTGGAAGATCGAAGACCAGATGGCCAAGACGCCGGAAGCGGCGTTGAAGTTTATGAACGCGCTGGTTCCCGCGGCCACTGCACGGGCTGCCAGCGAGGCGCAGGACATCCAGAGCCTGATTGACCAGCAGAGTGGCGGATTCAAAGTTCAGCCGTGGGACTGGGACTTCTACGCCGAACAGGTGCGCAAGGCCAAGTACGATCTCGATGAAGAGCAGGTCAAGCCCTATTTCGAGCTCGACAGCGTCCTGCAGAATGGCGTGTTCTACGCGGCGAACCAGCTTTATGGAATCACCTTCAAGGAGCGCAAAGACCTGCCGGTGTACGCCCCGGGCGTGCGGGTGTTTGAGGTGTTCAACGCCGATGGCAGTTCACTGGCGCTGTTCTACTGCGACTACTTCAAGCGCGACAACAAGCAAGGCGGCGCCTGGATGAACAGCCTGGTGACGCAGTCCAGGTTAATGGGCAAGAAGCCCGTGGTGGCCAACGTTGCCAACTTCTCGATGCCCGCTCCGGGTGAGCCGGCGCTGCTGACTTCAGACGATGTCAGGACGATGTTCCACGAATTCGGTCACGCCCTGCACGGCATGTTCGCGAACACCGAGTTCCCCGGTCTTTCCGGCACCGCGACAGCGCGGGACTTCGTGGAGTTCCCCTCGCAGTTCAATGAGCATTGGGCGACTTACCCCAAGGTCTTCCGGAACTATGCCAAGCACTACAAGACCGGCGCTCCGATGCCGGAAGAGTTGCTGGCAAAAATCAAGAAGTCGGACACGTTCAACAAGGGCTACGACGTTACCGAGTTGGTGGCAGCGGCAGAGCTTGACATGAAGTGGCATACTCTGCCCGCCAGCGCGCCAGTCCAGGCGCCGGACGGTTTCGAGACTCAGGCGCTGGAACAGACGCACCTGTTGATCAGCTACGTTCCACCGCGCTACCGCTCGAGCTATTTCAGTCACATCTGGGGCGGCGGATATGCGGCCGGATACTACGCCTACCTGTGGACGCAGATGCTCGACGACGATGCCTACCAGTGGTTCGAAGACCACGGCGGCCTGACGCGGGCCAATGGCGACCGCTTCCGCCAAATGGTGTTGTCTCGTGGCAATACCGAAGACCTGGAGAAGATGTACGTGGCGTGGCGCGGAGCGCCGCCCAGTATCGAACCTATGCTGAAGTATCGCGGACTGGCTGCGAGCAGTCCGACGAAGTAGTCTCAGCGAACTCCGGTTACGGTGTAGAGGTCCGACAACCGCACGCGGTAGTCGAATCCGTAGGTGTTGCCGTCTGGCGTGATGATGGGCGGGTCAGGCACCACGCCTCCGATGGGAGCTGTGGCGAGGACACGCCAGGGAGTACGCGCGCCGGTGTGAGGGTCGAGTTTTTCGACCTTGACGCCTGCGCCGGCAGCGTCCGCCGTGGCGACATAAAGCTGGCCTTCACTGGTCCAGCCCAGCGGGAATTCGCCGGGTTTCAAGCCGCTGATTTCGACAGTATTACCGCCGTCCATGAACAACAGGGCCTGGGTTCCTCCGCCGGTGGCGGCGTCCCTCACGGACACGAGAGCCCACTTGTCGTCAGGAGAAACTGCCTTGGCCAAAACTCCTTCCGTCGAGATCGGTTTCGGCTCACCGCCATTCAGATCCTGCAACCAGATTCGGGGTAAGTGCCCGGCTTCGCTTGCGGAATAGACGACGCGCTTGCCGTCGGACAAAAACTTGGGAAGCATGTTCGCGATGGCAAGGTTCGGCGGGTTGACGCGACGAGGCTCGCCCGGGCCGATGGGCAGCAGCCATACCTCGTGGTTGGGCTCGGTGAGTTTGATGGCTATCGCCCACTTCTTGTCCCGTGAGAGGGAGCCGGCATAACCCTCGCCGATGGGGACAGCGGCTGAACCGTCGGTGTCGCGCACGTACACGGTGTAGTTGGCGGTCGAGGAACCCTCCTCCTCGAAGAGGATCATCTTGCCGTCGTCGCTGATGTCGCGAATGTAACTGAAGTCGAGCCACGAGAGGTCACGCAGCGAGTCGCCGTGATTGCTGGAAACGACAATGCCGCGGCGCGCGATGCCCTGCCCCACGAGAAGTTGACCTTTGGATGAAATGTCGCGCAGGTGAATGCGGCCGGGCATGGCCAGGGGGTCGCGGGTCTTGCCCGAAAGCGATAAGGCGTGGATCTCTCCGGATTCGAGAGGAGAACTGCTCCACACTTCGTCGCCGCCCACGCTCCAGGCCAGTCCCTGAGAGCTTTCATACAGCGGGCTGGAGGCGACTTTCTCGCCGTTGGTACGGACGACCATGACCGTACCGCGATCGTCGCTGGGATTGGTATGCGCGATGAAAGCGAGGTATCTGCCGTTGGGCGAAAAGCGGACGTCGTCGATGAGCTTTTCGCGGAAGATCACTTTGCCAATGGGGTACTCGAGCTGACACCGGTACTCTGTGGGAACGTAACGCACAATGGCGAGGGCCGAGCCATCGGGAGTGAAGTCGGCGGCCTGGATGTTCTCGATCTCGGGCTTGGGAGCGCTGCTGCCGGTGGTGCGGGCCAAATTGCCAGGTGCCAGTAGCGTGGTGAGTGCCTGAGGAGCAAGTGCAACGGCAAGTTCGCCCTTGCTGGAAACCGCCAGCAGTCGGGCGTCCTTGATGCCCATGGGATGGCCACCCACTCCGTCGGCAGGCACACTGTAGAGCTCGGGCTCGGCAGCTTCCCATGCGGCGGTGTAAATGACGTTCTGTCCGTCAGGGGTGAAGCGCGCCGTGCCGGGCGTACCGCGGCGATAGGTGACCTGATGGAATTGCGCACCAGTGGAGTGACGCGAGGTCGCGAGCAGCCATCCCACCAATGCGGCCAGCAATACCAGGGCGGCGGCGCCAGCTAGGAGGAACGACCGAGTTTTGCGCTCCTTGACCTTGGCGGCGGAGAGGCCGCCGGAAGTGGTCAGCGTGGTGATGGACTCCAGATCGAATGCCAGATCGCGAGCTGACTGGAAGCGCTGCTCGGGGTTCTTCTCGAGGCAGTGATGCACGATGCGGTCGAGCGCCGGAGGCAGAGGGCGGCCGTCGGGCGGGTTCTCAGGCGGATCGTCGTGCAGGATCGCCGTCATGGTTTCGGCGGTGGTGTCGCGCTTGAAGGCGCGAACTCCCGTGAGCATCTCGTAAAAGACGGCGCCGAAGCTGAAGATGTCGGTACGGCAATCGACGGCGGAACCGCGAACCTGCTCAGGCGACATGTAACCCACGGTGCCAACTACAGTGCCGACACCCGTAGCCGGAATTTCGGAGGTCATGGTGGCCAGGTGGGTGCCTTGACTGTCGGAAGACTTTTCGATGGTCTTGGCGAGACCGAAGTCGAGGATCTTCACGCGGCCTTCGCGGGTGATGAAGATATTGTCGGGCTTCAGGTCGCGATGAGCAATGTCTTTGCCATGGGCGGCGGCCAGCCCGTGAGCGATCTGGACGGCGTAGTCGATGGCCCGGCGATGGGAGAGCGGGCCGCGGGCGAGGACGTGGCGCAGGCTCTCGCCCTCGAGCAACTCGGAGACCATGAATGGAGTACCGTCGGTCTGACCGATATCGTGGACCCCGAGAATATTGTGATGATTGAGCCCGGCAACCGCACGCGATTCCTGCTCGAAACGCCGCAGGCGGTCGGGATCGGCGGCGAAGGAAGCGGGCAAAATTTTGACCGCGACGTCGCGTCCCAGGCGCTGATCACGAGCGCGATAGACCTCTCCCATTCCGCCAGCGCCAATCATTGCGACGATTTCGTAAGGTCCGAGTTTGGTACCGGCAGTCAGGGCCATGAGGTGTGCTGCATTATAGCGTGAGAGCCAGTTCCGAGAACGGCGTCGCGACGGATGTACAGAGTACAAGCACTCAGAGCGCGGGGGGGCGCCTAAATCCTGTGTTAAAATCAGGTGTTCCGACAACCGTTTTCGACACGCATGCATTTCTCCAAAGAATATGTGGGCTACCTGGCCCGCGAAGTCACCAAAAAACTCATCGACGGTGATTTCATCGAGACCCCCAATCCCCAGGAGGTGCGGGAGCGTGTCCACGCCGCTCTCCTGGAGGAGTTAACGCTCGAAGACCGCATCAATGATGAGGTGCGGATCATCCTTGAGACGTACTCCGACGAAATGCGGCAGAGCGGCGCCAACTACCAGGAAATGTTCAAGAAGATCAAGAACGAGCTGGTGCGCAAGTACAAGGCTGTGCTATGAGAATCAGCCGTGAGAAGGTCAACAAGCTGGCGCATGCCGTCGCCGACGCCCTGGCGGAGACGGACAGTGTGGACTTCATCGAGGACCGCAACACCATCCGGCAGGAGGCGCGCCGCCTGCTGGAAGCGCTCATGGCCGAGGAAGCGAAGATCGACGCCGCCGCCCGGCAGAAGATCGAAAGCCAGCGAAGGACCATCCTGGAAGGCTCGCAGGAGTGGGACATCCTGTACCGCAAGTATTACAACGAAGAAGTGAAGAAGCTGGGAATCTAAGCGACAGAAAGCAGTAAGCAATTAGCTGAAGGTGCGTTGCCGCTCAACCCAAGTCTCTCCCGCCGGACCGTGACGGGTCAGCTATATAGTCTCATTGCGCGGACTTGGTGTCCGGTGTTTTAGTCGGCGGGCGGTCCGGGTTCCACATGGGCTGGCCGGCCGGGATGAATACAACCAGCAACTCGGGAAAGAGCGGCCGAAGGTCGTCGGCACATTGCTTCATGCCGTCTTCTTCCGACACTTCGTGGCCAAGAAGAATCAGGGCCTTGTGACGGCCCTGCGCGCTGGCGTCGCGCGCGTACTCGACGGCTTCCCATTCAGCGGCTTCGCCGGCGATCAGGACCTCCACATCATCGCGCCGTAGGGCGAGGACCTGCTTCTGCAGGCCGGAGGCTCCGGGACGGACGGCGACGTGCGTGATGGAGAGGCTGGGATCTCCGATCACACGCAGGGTCTGGGCATTGAGTTTCTTCGCCAGCATGCGAGAGAGGTCTAGGAGCGTTGTCTTAGGGATTGTGAGAAAAGATGGGTTGCTGCCGTCGATATAGCTCTGCCAGCCCACGGCTCGAGCCAGCGCCAGTGTCATTGGGTCGGGTGACGCGGTGTGAATTCCGTCGTGCAGGCGGAAGACGACCATATGGTGCTGCCCGATGAATGCCAGCTTCTCGCGGTAGACAGGATCGTCGGCGAAGAAGGCCTTATCGTCGAGGTGGTTGTAGAACGTGGGTTCGTGAGTGATCACAAGATTGGCGCCGCGACGTGCGGCCTCACGCAACACGTCCACGGTGTCGAGGAAGGTGGTCGCGACTCCCGTGACGGGAGTCGACGGATCGCCGGCCTTGATGGTGTCAACGGTGTTGGGTGGTAGTTCGGATGTGTAGCGCTTCTCAATACGTTGGATAGCCTCGGCGGCGGTGAGCGTTTGCCCGAGCGCAGCGGCCCGGAGCACTGTGAAGACAACCATGAGGACGCAAACTGGAGCTAACGTAATGGGCTTCAATGACTGTCTATTCCTTTCGCGAGCAAAAGTAGTTTAGTAGCGCCGGTCCTTCGGCGACGGTCGTCAGTAGTAACAATTCTATTAGTAGTCGGCATTCATGCAATTGTAATTAACGGTGTTTTCATCAGAGCGTCACCACTGCCCAACGCGCACACACTAACAAGGTGAATGGAACAATCTCGACTTCATGAGATTCCATGAACGGAGTGTGTCTATGCGACAAATTCTTGCGACTGCCTTGATGGCGTCGATGACCTTTGGACCCCTAGCCAATTCCGTGATGGCCGCCGAGGCCGCACGCGCGCCGCAGTTACGGACAAATCAAGTTAAAACAACCACGCCCATTAAACACCTGGTGATCATCTTCCAGGAGAACGTCTCGTTCGATCATTATTTCGGTACCTACCCTGCTGCCGTCAATCTGCATGGCGAACCGCCGTTTCATGCCGCTGCTGGGACACCCACCGTCAACGGCCTCAGTAATGCCCTGCTACACGCTAACCCCAATCTGAACCCCGCGAATGGCACTGGGGCCGCCAATCCGTTCCGACTGAGTCGCTCGCAGGCTGCAACCGCCGATCAGGACCACGACTACGGTCCGGAGCAGGCTGCGGCCGATGGCGGGTTGATGGACCTATTTCCGTCGAAGGTGGGGACCGCCGGTCCGCCGCCCAGTCCTCCGCCGTCTGCCGTGACGACGACTGGTTTGGTAATGGGCTACTACGACGGAAATACTGTCACCGGATTGTGGAACTACGCCCAGAACTTTGTCATGAACGACAACTCGTATGACACCAACTTCGGTCCTTCGACGCCGGGCGCAGTCAACCTGATTGCAGGACAGACGAACGGCGTCACGGTAAACCAGAATGCTGATTTTGCCGTGGTTGCTGACGGCGCTGGCGGACTCACACTGATCAGTGATGCTGATCCGCTCGGCGATACCTGTTCGGGCAGCGCACAGGTCCTAATGGGCGGCAATAACATTGGCGACTTGCTTAACAAGGCAGGCGTGAGCTGGGGGTTCTTTGAAGGCGGCTTTGACCTAAGCATCACCAACGCGAACGGCACCACAGGCTGTAAACGTTCAACTACATCATCGGTTACGAACGTCACCAAGAACGACTACATACCCCACCACCAGCCGTTCCAGTACTACGCTTCGACGGCAAACCTGGCGCATGCGCGCCCGACATCGTTGGCCATGATCGGACAGCAGGGCGACGCTGCCAATCACCAGTACGATATCAACGACTTCTTCGCTGCGGTTTCGGCTGGCAACTTTCCGGCGGTCAGCTTCCTAAAAGCTTCTGGCTACCAGGACGGGCATTCCGGATACTCCGACCCCCTGGATGAACAGACGTTCGTGGTTGACACGGTAAATTTGCTGATGAACCGTCCGGAGTGGAAAGACACTGCGGTCGTGATCGCGTATGACGATTCGGATGGCTGGTATGACCACCAGATGAGCCCCATCGTCAATCAGTCACAAACCTCGCAGGACGCCCTGAACGGACCGGGGTTGTGCGGAGGCGCACCTCCGGTTCTCGCCGGCATTTCTGCGCGCCATGTGCAGGGCCGCTGCGGCTACGGTCCTCGTCTGCCGCTGCTGGTTATCTCGCCGTGGACACGTCCCAACACCGTCGATCACACCATTACCGACCAGACGTCGATGATCCGTTTTATCGAGGACAACTGGCTGGGCGGGCAGCGAATCGGCAAGGGATCGTTCGATGAGGTCGCCAATTCCATCAACTCGATGTTCACCTTTGTCCTGCCATCGACGTGTTATCGCACGGTAACACTGGATGACCAGACAGGCGAAGTCACGCAGAAGGGATGCGCCCACTAAGCGTTTTCTCGCGGCCAACCCTCGGCGAAGGAAACGAAGGCATGTGTTGCAATGCAGCACATGCCTTTTCTGTTTTCGTCACAGGCGCCGCATACTGGATAAGTTGAGATTTTCGTCGAGCAACGTGTTTTGACGCAAAGCCCGAACCTGCACAACGCTAGTCTTAGTCTAAAGCACTACACTACCTTCGGCAAGACGGATTATGGAGTTTCGTAAACTCTAGTTCTGCGGTGGCAAGGTGGAGAAATCGATTCCTGCCGGCTTTCCATCGCTGGTTTGTATCCACTTGGGGTCGGCAAGCTCATAGTTTCCTTTGGCTGCATCCATCCAGCGAAGAGACTTCGAAGTTAGATTGTGTGGAGGGAAGGTCTGCGGTCTGCTGTCGCTGGGAACATAGATGACATTTCCATAGAACCGTTTGTCGAGCGCCTGTGAGCTGTCCGATGCTCCCATGTATTGCGTCAGTCCGCTCGTCCCCTGCAGTCCAAATTCGCCGGTGGGCGGGCGGCATAGTACGTTATCAAGTATCCATACGTTGTTCGTCAGGTTCGAGATCGGAAGCTTCTGGCCTCCCGTGTTGAAGTACACGGAGTTCCAACAGGGGGCTGCGGCCGACGCGACCATGGTGTTGTGCTCGAAGACCACGTCGCGCAGCACGCCCGGGCTTTTATTGATTCGATCGTAGCCGCCACCCAGCGCCAAACCCAGGTTACGGTTTCCGCCGGGCTGTTTCGGGTCGTAAAACAGGATAAGGTTGTTGGCGATGGTCCAGCGCGCCTGGCTGCCGGCGCTCTTGCAAGTCGTATAGGGGGGAGTCCCGCAAACGTCGTCTTTGGCAAGAGTGTTAAAGCCGCTAACCACGTTCTTCAGGACATTGTTGGTGATGGTGATGTCACTTACGGCGGTGAAATCCCCGCTCTGCGACGAGCGTACGGTGAGCACAATCGCGTACCCGATCTGGCCGGCGGCCCACACATTCTCAATCACGTTGCTATCAAACAGCACCCGCTGCGCGCTCTTCAGTTCGAAGGCGTTCTTTACCACCATGGTGTTGCCTGGCGGGATGGAGACTCCGGCCTGCGCCCACGCCAGCGGCTTGAACAGGTGGTTGTTGCGGATCTCGATATCGCTCGGAACGCCGCGGTTGAAGTTCCTCCCCGCTCCCCCGAACATCACGTTTTCACCGGCTGCTTCCAGGTAGTTATTGACGATCTTGAACGGGCCCGGCGTGTCAAATGCCGCCACCGCCTGCGAATCCTGCCCAGGCGCATGGATATCGCTGATATAGCTGTCGATCACTGCGTAGTTGGAAGCGTTTCCTTGCACCGCCGTCACAATATCCTGCTGCGCCGTCCCGTGGATGTAGCAGCGGTCAATGGTGATGGAATCGGGCAAGGGAGACTGGTTGAACTGCGATCCGATGAAGAAGTAAGCGTACCCATTTCCTGTTTTACTGCCGGGAGGAACATAACTCGAAGCCGATGTGAGCTCCAGGCCCGCCAGCCGCCAGTGGTTTGCTCCACCGTTCACTTGAAACACCGGCATGGCCTTCGGTGTCGCCAGCTTCGGCATGTTCGCCGCGTCGCTGGGGCCCACCCGCTGTGCTGCCGGAAGTTTCGCAATCGCTGAACTGACGATGTAAATCCACTTCTGCTGTGGGTTGTCCTTGGGCGGAAGTCGGAAGCCTCCCGTGTAAGTCGCGCCGGCATCGAGCACGATCACATCGCCTGGCGCGGACTTCTCCAGGGCGGCGGTGAGTTCCCCGGAAGTGTGAGCCCGCCAAACCCGGCCGTCTTTGGGCTGATTCCACGTGGTGTCGAGACGCACCCGCGGCAGTTCCGCCACCGGTTTCTGCGCGGCAGCGGAGGCGATGAGCACGAACAGCGCGCTGAGCGCCCACATCATCCCACGCTTATCGATAGCTATCTCCGACGCACAATTCAGCCACTTCATGACGACAAACCGCCTGGCTTCGCTGGCGACCTGATTCGCCCGCAGCGATGATTTGTGAGACTCGCGAACCGCCTCAGTATAGTCGAACGTCGCAACGCTGTACCCGGCTGCTGAAAAGGCCGAGAAAGCGGATTCCCTCGCGGACTAAAGTCCGTTCGGGATGACAAAAATAAATTAGACGCTGGCCCTTCGGCAAGTTCAGGGCAGGCTCTGAAGGCCAGCTCTACCACAATAACGACTTTTTCAGCCGCTTGTTGAGCTTCCCGTTGCAGATTTTACGTTACGTGCCAGAATCTTGCTCACCGTAAATGCATGCCAGCACTGGCCGGACCGCGGCGGAACCGACTGCTCGTTCAGCCGGGTCGCGATCTGGTTGAAGCTCACGCCGTCAGTTCGCAGTGTCCGCATCTGCTCGAGCACTTTTCGCTCGTCCTCGCGGAAACCGTAAGGCTTCCGGCCTTTACAGCGCCCCGTCTTGAGCTTTTTTGCGCAGCCGCGCACCGCGGAGCTTAAGCGATCTGCGATTTGTCGAATTCGCCGAGCATTTGCTGAAAGGCGCGACGCGTGGGATCGTCCGAGATCAATTCTGCCTCGGCGACCGATATCAGCGCGAACCCGTTCTTGGCCAGCTCGGCCAGTATGGCTTCCTGAATCAGCAGGGACCGGGCAAGACGATCCAACCGCTCGATGATGCTGGTACGCCATTCGAGTGCAGCGCCGTCATCATCGCCTGCCATGCCCCGGTCGATCCAGTGTTTCTCGCGCCTGAGCCACCTTCCTCACGAAAAAGGGGCCCACCATGCGGAAGCCATGCGCCGCGCCGTAAGCTGAAAATGGTTGGTTCAGCCTGAAATGGACAAAGGGCGCTCTCCGTTAGTGAGTATTCCGCCTTCGGGGGAGGGGATTTTCAAGGCATCGATGAGCCCACCAGGATATCCCTCGGCACGGTTGCATTCCTGCAGAGCCCGTTTCCGTTTCACTTGGCACAGTCATCGTAGCTCCGGAAATCACTGGCGGTCTCGTGGTGACATCGGATTTCGGGGGGCCCGGCGGTCGACCTTAGGTTCTGCGCGTTTTCGTCATCATGTTCGTTTGACCAGACGGCAACGCACAATAGCTGTTGTAAATTCGCGCGTTAAGCGGTTGTGGAAACGTCGAAGCTTCGTGATGGGTACAAGTTCGAGGCTG
>Ga0210406_10001874_pt1 | contig 24770 bp, 29 predicted proteins | sample IncBWC30MmetaG_FD_155454 | JGI IMG/M metagenome (GOLD analysis project Ga0210406, IMG submission 155454) | Forest soil microbial communities from Barre Woods Harvard Forest LTER site, Petersham, Massachusetts, United States - Inc-BW-C-30-M | ecosystem: Environmental > Terrestrial > Soil >...
CTTGAACCTAGCGGCCCGTCCTTGACGATTGGGCGGGGATAACTGAATGGGTTTTTATAGAGAAACGATTTTTTTGATCTGTTATCCCGCCCAAGTTCGACAGGCTCCAGGCCGTCTGCATATCCCGCCCTCCTAGGGCGAGTTGGCCTAGCCAACGGCCCGAGGCACAAGCGTCTCAAGGTGCCTGACCCAGGGTTTGGGACGCTGAGACACCGTTTAATTTAGCCTATAAGGCTCGTCAGGCGCACTTTCCGCCTCCCCGCCCTCATCTTCCCGGCCCGGTTCCAAAAGCCCCTCGGCAGCGGCCCTAAGCCGAAACCGGCCCGCCTCGCCGTGGGATATCCCTAGAATGGTCTTCACCTGCCGGACGCTCCTGCCCTCCTGGAATAAGGTGGCCGCCTGTTCGAAGACGGAGGGCTTCAGGTCACGGGCCATCCACCGGATAGCGGACTTGCCCCCTTCTGTCTTGAACGACTCCACGGCCGCCTCGAACGGGCTGGCTCCCTCGCCTACCATGGATCGCGTCTTTTCAAGGTGGATTTCGAACCGAGCGCCTTCCTCGGGGGAGTAGTCGGGAGGACGGCGCAGGGCGATCACCGTATCGAGGGCATCCTCACGACGGCTCGTTCCCCGTTGCCGACCGTTCACGCCCGCATGGTGGATTAACAGAACGGCAACGCCCTTCCGCCGGAGCCTCAGAAGCCAATTCTGCATCGGCAGCCACGCATCGGATGCCCCTTCGCTCCCGCTGGCCAGAAGAGTCGAAAGGTTGTCTAGAATCAAAAGATCGACTCCGTCCAGATGCCGTTCAAGCTCCTGTTGACCTTCCTCACTGCTCAGGTTGATACCTTGTTCAGTTTGGTCAGCGGCAAGAACACCAAATCCGCCAACCGGAATCTTGGTGTCCAGTCCAGCAAGGATCAGGTTCAATCTGCTTTGGAGGTCTGTGAGCAACATTTCCCCGTCCACGAACAAAACGCGACGAGGTCGTGGTGCCGTCCAATGAAGAACGGAACTGCCACTGGAGACTGCAAGCCCAATCGTCAAGCCAAGCCACGATTTTCCAATTCCCCTTGGAGCGTAGAGCATCGAGAGGCTTCGTTCTGGCAAGATCGGAGCCAGCAGCATTTCCCGAGGCGGCACCTCAAGAGCCAGAAAATCTTGCAGGCCAACCGGCTCGAACACCTGGGAAGCGGCCGCACGATTTCGCCCAGTCTCAGACACTGGCTCTCGGGAGCGAACTGGGAAAAAACCTCTGAGGAAATCCACCACGCTCGGCATCACACTCTCACGTCCGGATGCCCGGGTTTTGAATCCCACGCAGCAAGTGCGGTCGCCTGCCGCTCTGGTTCTTTCTGAATTCGATAGATGGTCTGGCGCTTCAGCCCAGTCTCCTTCGCGATTTCCGCAACCGCGATGCCCTGGCTCAGTAGCTCCTGGACGGCAGCGAAGGTGGCCCAGTTGAAGCTTGGCTTGCGGCCTCGGAATTTCGTGCCGTCGTCATTTTCCTGAGCGTAGATGATGCCCGCCCGTTGCGCTTCCTTCGTTGCCTCGGCTTGCGCCTGAGCGGTTGCGGCCATGAACGCGATCAGAGCATCCCGCACCGCTTGCTGCATCGGGTCCCTGGTTGCTCCGTCAAACACCATTCCGTTGATGACAGTGCGGATGAGAACACCCCGCCGCATGAACTCGCGAATGGTGTCGGTTACGTCTCGATAGTTTCGGCCAAGCCGATCCACCCATCGAACCACGAGCGTATCGCCCGCCCGGAGGATATCGAACAACCGTCGCCCCTCGGGCCGATCCTGTAGGGCGGTGCTGACGCCGGACACGCCATGGTCGGCGATCACCTTGTCCAGGTGGAAGCCAGCCGCCTCGGCCTGTGCCCGCTGGTGGGCGAGCGTCTGCTCGGCCGTAGAGACTCGGGCATACAGCACGGTTCGCCCTAGCCCCTTCTTTTTGTCCACAGGGGCACCGTCCTTTGAGACCTTGTCCATAGGCGGCAGACCCACCCTAGCGGACTGGATTTCGGGCATTTTTTCGAGGTTCATTAGCCCATACCCTTACGGACAATTCGAAAATAAAGTTGGACTCAACTAATTGTGGCGACGCGAGAAATAAGTCAATGGTAGTGCTGTGACGCTGTAGCGTCGTGGTGTGGTGCCGGTCCCTTCCCTCCCCGAGGGGCCGTAGAACAGCCCGCAAAAGCCCTGGGAGCCCGTAGGAGACCGATTCATGCCCAAGCGCAGCAGAACCCCACGGCCGACCGCCACCGCACCAGCAAAGCCCCAGGGCCGACAAGGGCGACCGGGCATCATTCACACCAGCCTTTACGTGCCGGAGGCCGTTTATGAGGGCCTCCGGGAGGCGGCCTTTCGGGAGAGGTGCAAAATCCATGATATCGTTCTGGAGGGGATTGAAATGGCACTTCGGAAGCGGGGACGGAGGAGTTGAGCGGAGTGGGCGGTCTTCGGGGCGGGTGCCGAGCCATGCCTGCCCGAGCCAATGTCGGAGCAGGTTTTGGAGCCGGAGTTAAGAAAAGCACGCTCCTAAAACCGTCATATCACTTCTATTCTGCTCACGAATCAGGTCTTGCTACCCTAAGCGCATCCTGCGCTTCGGGAGCACCAACCATGGCTATTTCCAGCAATGCGGAGAAACCAAACGGCGCGTCCAAGACGAGCCGTCCCGTTACGCTCAAGCATCTTGCAGCGGCCTTGGCCGAGGAGCATCAACTGACGAAACGGGCTGGCGAGGCCCTCCTCGGCGATCTTGTTGGTCTTATCACAAAGCATCTAAAGAAGGGCGAACGTATCCGTCTTGCAGGTCTTGGCATCCTGCAGGTCAGAAAGCGGGCTGCACGCAGGGGCGCAATCCCGCAACAGGAGAAGCGATAAAGATCAAAGCGAGCAAGAAAGTCGCGTTCCGGGCGGCCAAGGATTTGAAGATGGCGGTCTAGCCGCTCCGGATTTTAGCGCACTCAAGTGTACTCCCCGTCAATGAGAGTTGACGGGGTGCCGCTCACGAAAGCATCAAGGACCTCGGTGGCTCGGGAGTGTCGGGAAAGTATTGACCTGAAAGCCACACTCATCGGCTAAGACGAGTTATCCACAGGCCGCGAATTGCCTGGACATCCAAGGGATGGTGAAATTGTTAGTTCAGGTGTGAGTGGGGGTCGGTGCGATGAGTAATCGTGGATCAGCTGCGGCAGAAACGATCGTTCAGCTGGCACCAAAAACGAACGCCAAGCCAGAAGATGGCGATCCAATTGACCTGGCAGCCCAAGCCATTTTGGGGCTGGTTCACCGCACGGCCAATGATGCCAAGGCAAAGAACCAGCATGCTCTCGCGACGACTCATCAATTGTCCGCTCAACTCGGAGACGCTGAAGACCGAATACGAGAGCTTGAGGCAAAGGTCCGGCACCATCAGGACAGGGCAGACCGGGCCGAGAGGTGGTTGCATCAAATCTCGGTGGAGATTGAGCAGAAATTCTTTGGCCGGGAGGATAGTCGTCCCTCACAGCCACCGCCTCCCCAGGCGCATTTCCGAAAATAAGCGGCGATAGGGTTCTCAGGACTCGTCACCGCCAATTCGATTGAGGAACTTCGTTCTATTCCCTGGCGTTTTGCTTAATTGTTTCAAGAGCCAGGCCCGGCTATCCCTCCGAGCAGCCTGCAATAGTTCAAGTCCTGCAAGCAAATATTTGGCATGGCCGGTGGGGTGGCCATTGCTTTCCAGTTCGGCGATAACCTCGCGTTGCCGAGCAATTGGCGCAGTCCGCTAGCAATTTGCTCCTCAGCTTCTGCTAAACGCCGCTGAAGAACAGCACGGTTCATGCCCTCAGCATAGCATTACAAAAACCTCGCTGCTGCTCAGACCGATCCCCGCTCCCACAATGTCCGCCTGGGGAGCCGGAGAAGCAGAACCCGAGAAGCAGAAATTCTTTGGCGAGGAGGCGGTTCGTTTTTCGGAACCACCGTATACCCAGGCAGAGCGGCTATAGATCGTTCAAAATCGCGCCCAAACGGACGCGGAGGAGTTAGAGGCCAACGACGGGAAGGACCCGACCGCTATCGGCTTGAAAGCCACAGGCGGCCAAAAAAGCCTCATCCATTGGGGATCGAATTGCGTTCGGCCCACTTGCGTGGTGGAATTTGCGTCCGGCCCGGGGCGGCCAGGTGTGGAGTGAGTGCGATGAGTGATCGCGGTTCAGGCCCAACGCAAGCAGTTGTTCCGCTTGCCCCAAAATTGAATGCCAGATCGGACCCTAGCGATCCGCTTGAAAAGGCGGGCCATTTGATTTTGGACATGGTTGGACAGGCCGCCAGTATCGCTGAGGCAAATTACCAGCAGGCCGCCGAGATGAGTCGCAAGCTATCCGCTCAACTTCGAGGTGCTGAAGACCGGATACGAGAGCTCGAGGCAAAAGTCCACCAACACGAGGACAGGGCGGATCGAGCCGAGAGATGGTTGCATCAGGTCTCGGTGGAGATTGAGCAGAAATTCTTTGGCAGGGAGGATAGTCGTCCCTCACAGCCAGCACCTCCTCAGGCACATTTCCGAAAATAAGCGACCATAGGCTGCTAGCATTGAGCCAAAGCTTCGCTTGGCCATTCAAGGATGAACTGTTCCGAGTGCTAAGGAGAGGAAATATGAGACGACGAATCGCGGTTGTCATGTGCTCTGCTGTCCTGGGACTTATGACGTTGTCTTCACACGCGGTAGCGCAACAAAAAACGGCAAAGGAATGCCGGGACGAGTGGAGAGCCAATAAGGCCGCTAATCAGGCCAGCGGCGTCACCGAAAAGGCTTACGTAGCTCAATGCCGTGGCGAGGCTGCACCTACCGCAGCCCCGGCACCACCGCCTACTCCAGCCCCTATTCCCGCAGCCGCGACTACGGGACAAAAGACTGCGAAGGAGTGCCGGGAAGAGTGGAGGGCCAATAAAGCCGCCAATCAGGCAAGTGGTGTCACGGAAAAAGCGTACGTGGCTCAATGCCGGGGCGGCGCTCCAGCCGCCCAACCGACAGCGGCACCCGCAGCACCACCGGCTCCTCCTCCCGCTCCTTCGGCGGCACCGGCAGCACCTGCGCCAACACCAACGGCAGCCGCTCCTCCGGCCAGACCAGTTCCCCCTGCAACAACAGCCGTCAGACCGGCTCCCAGCACTCCGGCGGGTCCCGTCGGGGCGAACCAATTTTCAGCCGAAGCACAGGCTAAGGCCAACTGTCCCTCTGATACCGTTGTGTGGGTCAATTTGAAATCCAAAGTCTACCACTTCAGTGGTACCAAAGACTATGGGACCACAAAGCACGGCGCATACATGTGCGAACGTGATACCGCCGCCTCAGGAATGCGAGCCGCCAAAAACGAGACGCACCCGTGAACAAATTTAAGCTGTAAGTATCGGACTGAACGCCTCGGCTGCGGCGTGGGGACGGAGGAGTTGACTGCCCGTTTGAATGCTCATGAGGCTTTTGGCTTGGCCTCGTCCTACTGCCGGTTCGCCCATATATTCGGGCGATGCTCTTTGACTTGCAGCTATTGGGCAAACCTGACGCCGCTGGCAATGCGGGCGTGATCGAAAATCGCACGCTTGCTGCTGCGTCGATTGAAGAGGCTGTGCGGACGGCAAAAAATATAGTCCTGAACACGCCAGTGCCCGGCGTTTACGGCTTTCGCCTATTGAGGAGCGGCCTAGAAGTCTTTCATTGGTTTATTGGACAGGACGATGCCTAGAGGCCTTATAGTTGGAGGCCGGGAACGCCCTTGCCCGAATCGCCAAGAGCCAGATCAAGGTGTAACTTTGCGGATAGACACGGGCGGGAAACCGTTGCGACGGAATATCCGATCACCTCATCGAATACCCACGATCCCGCCGGAGCGGATCATCGGATGATCTGTGGGGCTTGGAAATCCTATTGGTCGAGGATTCCTGGAGTGTCGGAGAAGCGATGAAGGACCTGCTTGAGCTTTTAGGAGCCCAAAGAGCGCCAAAATCGCTGGCCGCCAGGGTAGGCAAGCCAGCCCGCTCTCAGAATAATTTAATGACCACGTAGCCGAGAAGGCCTATCCAGCCAACCGCTGCGAGCATTGCGAGAGTTAGCCCGGCCAATGGCCAAACGCGGTGAAATTCTGCAAGCACGACACCTAATATCATTCCCTGTTTATTGTTCAGGACCCCTTACAGGGGGTCCTTTGATTGGCCTCTCGCCAACATCGAATAACCTAGGAAATCAATCGCCACTGTGATGGCCATCACAATTTGGGTGATTGGGCGCTATGAGATAACAGGAACTGTTCTACAGCCTCATGCGGCATTTTTTTCGCCTTTTCTTTCCAACAAATTCTGGCTACAAGGCCTCGTCGTTTCCACTTGGAGATTATTAGATGCCTAGAAACTCAAAGCGCCGGTCGTGGACATCATCAGACGTCCGCACATTGAAGACAATGGCACGAAAGAAAACACGGGCGGCGAGCATCGCCCGAACCCTGAAGCGGACCGAAGGCGCTACTCGGCAAAAGGCGTTCAGTTTGGGATTGTCGCTCGATACACGCGGCTGAAGGCAACCTGCGCTACACGAGTTCGACCCCCCGCCCCTGGGCGGGGTCCCTCGCCGACGGGCACGCGGCTCACGGCGGAGCGACGCAGCCTAATCCTAGATCGGCGCTTGAGAGTTCCTCAGCGACTGAGAGATTAGCTCTCTGAGCCGCTGAAACTCCTTTTCAGAGGGTGTGCCCATAGCGTAGAGCTTTGCAAGTCGGGCCAGGTTTTCGACAGCACTGCTGTTCGTGGTACTTAACTCGGAGGGTTCAATCAAAACGGTATCGGGGAGGACTTCTTCGTTGGTCGAGACAATTTTGCTACTGTAACCGGAGTTCTGGTTCATGGATATCGCCTCACGCTGTCCAGCTTCATCAGGTAATTGAATCAACTCGTCAACTAAAAGGAGACCTATCGGCATAGCCACTTCGCTTGGGTTCCCGATTGTGGTCTCTGATGGGGCCTTCCCCTCTCCACCTTCCGAGTTCTTGTTGGGCATAAGGTTAGCTTCAGCCGTTCTTTGTCCCATACTACGCCATCTCATGAACAAGCGAATTACAATACCAAGCAGCACAGCCGTAGCCATTATGGCAATTAGAAAGGCCTGTGATGACCATCCCGTGCGGTTTTCTTGGAGACTATTTTTCGGTTCAACATTGCCTTGCGGCACATGTTCTTCGGCAACCCGCACATCTGACTCGGCCGAGGAAGGAAGCGTCGCACCCGATGGTGGAAGCGTCACACCGGCATCCTTCGGCTCGGTCTGGTTGCTTGCAGGTACGTTGGGCGTTGACGAATCAGTGGCGTCCCTGGCCAATGCGGGAGCGGTACCCGTTTGAACCCCTTCAGCAGATTGACGACAGCCAGACCGAAGTTCAATCAATCGTGCAGCCGATGGCTTTACGCCCCTGCGGACTAACGCCTCAACACTTGAACCTTTACGCCGCAGCCCCTGGTCAATACAGGACATTTCAGCAGGAGGGAGACGACGCCACTCGGTCTGGGCAGCTTGTGCGGCTCGCTGTCTATCGCCACCGAATATCAGAAGGTCATTGATATTTTGAGCAAACGCCGGATTGGTGGCGTGCATTCCAGCGGCTAAGGTTAGAGCCGCGAACGTGAATCTGGTCGAACAGAGTCTGCTCATCGGCCAGGCCCCAACTGCTCAAGACGGTTGCGGCATTCTTTGGTTAAAAGAAGGCACACCAAGGGATTACACACGCCCAAATTAGGCCGTGGCAGGTGAGCAGCCTAACGACTCAATCCAGGAGCTAACGTCCTATCACCTTACGAAGCCTAATGGATGCGCGTACCGTTGGGGCAGAGAAGGCCACCTTGCGGGCCGAAATTCCCCGTAGCGCCGCCCGTTGTAAGCACGCTCATCCTGTCTTAATTTCGATATTTGCACTTTTTGGCGAAATCTCTCCACTCAATCGTTTCTAACTCTGGGGAGCCGTCCAGCCCTTCGATCACTCGGATCATTGGACCGACCTCAACGCCTTCTCGCTCCAGCCTTTCGAGGACCTTCGCTGCAAGATAAATCCCCTCCTCCTCAGTCCAAAAAAAGACGGTGAAATTGGCCTGTTGAAGCCGCTTCTGCGCCGCCAAGGCTGACTCGACAGTATCTACACCAAAATACATGACGAACTCCGCACCGCTCATTTGCCAATCAAACGGCACGACCCCTGCCTGCCTTGTTGCTTGCCCTAACAGTTCTTGCTGAATTTTTCTGGGCAGGCGTCTTGACTTCACGTCCACCAACGCCGCTATCGTTACGTCCTTTGGAAAATAGGAAAATCTTTCCAGCGGTTTTGAGTTACTCGGCATTCGTTTTCACGCTTATCTGATACTGCTTGTAACTTAGGAGGCAATGAAGGACGTTCAATGGAGTTTCGGGCGTCCTCAGGAAAACTCGGCCCAACAATACCCTTTCTTCTGTCTGGTTTTTGACACAAATTCCCCGACCCGGAATCTTTAAGCTCATTTCCTCGTTTCGCTTGGGATTAACCGCACTTCGCACAGCCCGTTTATTTCGCGAGCTAGTCGGCAATTCCTACCGCTGCCTCCAGATGAGGATTCGCCGTCTTTCTGTTCGCGACAAATTCCCTGATTTGCCCCTCACTCCAGGAAAGTTGTTCGGCGGTGATCGAGCCCCGGAACAATTCGTAAACAAGCCAGACTCGATAGGTGTTCAAAACGTCACTCTCGCAATACCGGGCCACTTCCTCGATTTGCCCGGCAAGAACCATTTCCTCCACACGGCTGCCATCAACTCCCTCAGGTTTTCCGGTCAGCCCGAGTATCTTGCTCACCTCGTCCAGTTTGACCTTTCCTCCTGGCACGTATGAGCCCAATACGTCACAAAGGTCGAGGGCGTCCTCGGTGTAGCGGTGGAAGTACTGCCGGACTTGCAGGCCCTCGGCGGAAACACGGTTCACCATGGCCCGATATCTCAGCACGGGTAGGTCAAAGGAGTGGCCATTCCAAGTAACGAGTTGGGGGCGTAGCTGACCGACCCTTTCCGCAAATGAGCTTATTAGCTCGGCCTCGGTGCGTTCGCCGATATGGGGTGCTCCCAGAGCATCCACTCGCCAGCCATCCGGCTGGCGGCTCGCAACCAAGGCACCAATGCAGACGATCTTGTGCAGAGGGTGCTTGGGGAAGCCCGGCCCAAGAGCGTCCCTCACCTCTGTTTCCGTGGTCGCGCCAAGGTCGAGCATCCTTGCAGCCGCCGGGAGGTCCACAATCGTCTCCAAGTCCCAGGCAATAATTGTTTGCTCAGGCATCGTGCGACCCGCGCAGAGCAGCAGCGTCCGGTGGGGAAAGCCATGATTCAGGGTCGTCGTAATTGGGCCGAAGCCTTATGCCGCGAAAGATAACTCGTCTGGACCTTGAGTCTTGGCCTTTGATCAGGTTCTGTTGGCTCTCTAACTTTTGGCTGAACGATTTCTCTGAGAGGATTTGCTCTCCTGATGTTTCGCAAAATCTCTTCCAATCGGCATAAAGTTTCTTCAGTTCCGCCTGCGCCTGGGGGTGGCGTTCACAGCATTCTGAAATGAATCGCCCTACTGCGTCCTCCTCGGTGAGATAGTCTTCTGTAGCCTTGGTGACGGCGGAAGGCGGAGCAAGCCCGATGCGCTGCCATTCAAGGCACCCCTCGATGGCCCAGGCCAAGATGCCGGGCCATTCTTCCTTCAGTTTTTCTGCGAGGTCCGGGTCCCGCTCTGCTAGCGGAATGGTGATGGTGAAGGGCACCAGGTTGAACCTTCGCCGGATTGCCTCATCGACATTCCGAAGGCTCGGCCTGTGGTTTCCGGCAACAATGAGCTTGAAGGACGGTTGGTAGGTGAAGAAGTCTTGTCTCATGAACCGGGCACTAATCGGATCGCCTCCGGTCAGCGCCTTAATTTTGGATTCGGCCCACCGCTCACCGTCCTCTGTTTCCTGGGCGGTGACAAGACGTGCCCCGCGCAACATTGCGAGTTCGGTGGGATGCCGCTCGTTTTGGGTCGCGGTGAATGTGGACATTGGCGCGATAGCCGAATAATCGCCCAGGATTTTGTGCCACGTTCCAAGGAGCACACCTTTTCCGTTACCTCCTGTCCCGTGGCAAAAGAACAGGGCGTGTTCTTGGACCGATCCGGTCAGGGAATATCCGAGCACTCTTTGGATGTAGGCAATGAGGTTCTGGTCGCCAGCGAAAATCCGATTGAGGAACTCCAGCCACTTTGGACAGGTTTCCCCGGGGCCGACGGTCGTCATTTTGGTGATGAGGTCCCGGCGGTCATGAGGGCGCACCTGCCCGGTCTTCAGATCAATGGTGCCGGTCGGGGTATTGAGCAGCCAAGGGTCCCTATCCCAGTTCCCCGTTTGCGATGCGTGCTGACGGTGCGCCCGGGCAAGGCGTTCGATGGCGGAAATGGTCTTGGCGCTCGCCACCACCGCCGCAAGTTTCTGTGAGCCGTCTGCCGCGAGGATTTCCTCCGATGCTTCGCGGGCCACGGTTCGGGCGTAGTCCGTTACCAACAGCGTGTCGTCAAACTGCCATTTGGCCCCGTCCCAAGCTAACCACCGCCCCCAAGCGTTGACAAACTTTAGCTCGTCTCGGTACCGGGAAGTGAAGCGAAGGGCCAACCTTTCATCAGCGTAATTGGCTGCCTGAGGACGAGTTCCGCTTTGTCCGTTATCAGTTGAGTTTCCGTGAGCAATCATTCCACCAAAAAGTTGATGGATGTCAGCCACGGTTCGACTCCCTACGAAGGGTTGCTCTCTGGGCAAATTCGCGGTTCGTGATACTGGCAACGATATGCGCGATTTCCTCTTCCGGCAGGGGCGGATGGCAATGCGTGGCATTGAGCGACAGGATGATATCGAGACAAACATACGGGTCGATCCGGTGGGCGAGCAGGTGACCGGAAATCCGGGCCAAGGAATCGTTCCGCTGTCCTTCTGGAATTGCCGAGCCGATACGAGTGCGCCATTCCTTCGCCGATGCTCCAACCGCAACGTCAGCTTTCACTGATTCAATTAGCCAACCTGGCGGGTCGGCGAGCGGAATATCATCCGGATGATGGTCAACCGAAATTGAGTATGGTCGTCCAGATATATGCTGTGAAGGCGGACCCACGATGTATCCGAACTCGCCCCTGACGTCGATTCCAACGCCGAGTTTGCCCGCATTGTTCGGCACCAAGCCCCCCGGATGACGAAACAAGAAGTGTTCACCGCCCCCGCCAGTCAGGAATCGCCATGTCGGAGGTAATGGCCCGTGTTTGATTTCCAGGGCGGCAATTGAATCATCGCCACCGTGTCGCGGATCGACGTCGAGGCCGAAGATGCCACTCGCCTTGCCGGTAACGATGGCGACATTCCAGGGCTGATTGCGAAACCATCGCTCGACCACATCGTGGTCGGTGGTGGCATTCTTGAGCCCGTTCGGCACCAATTGCCCAACCGGGTGCTTGGCCGGGGAATTACAATTCGCCCGGCCGCAGGAACAGACCATCCCATGCTGATGCCTAACCGGGTAATGCAATGGCAGGACGGCAAGGCCAAGCCGGGAATACTCCATCGCAAAAATCGAGGACAGTATCAGTCAAGATTGAAACTCCTAGAGTTGCTTCGCCGGAAGCCGGATGCGGGCATCAAGCGAAATGCACCACATCCGGGGTCGAGCTATTTAGGTGCGGGGCAATCGTAACTCACAGTGAAATGCAAATTTTTTTGCGACGAGAGGTCGCACCCGGGAGATTTCGGTTCGTTTACCGCGAGGCAATGCAATGCCATCGCCCCCCTCTAGGCACGGCCTCACATTGCGAGACCTCAACAAATTCGCCGGATAAATAGAAGGATCGAGGAGGCAATCGTAATGCGAAAAAGCGCACAACTTTCAGTCCGGATCACCGAGCAGGAAATGGCGAATTTGCGGGAGCTTGCTACCCGAGAATCGGTTCTGTTGTCTCAACTGATCCGGGGAATCCTGGCCGCCAATAGCAGGCAGTCGGGCGTAGCAGCCCTATTTCGACGGTTCACGACCTCAAGGCCTACGCCCACCCCCGGCCCTGAATATCCGGGGGTCTGACCCCGCCATCACCCGGCCCTGAATATCCGGGGGCCTGACCCGGCCCTCCTCTCGGGGGCGAACTCCGTCCCCGACCATCATCCGTAACACCATCGTTTGCCCCTCATTTCCCTGTGGGGCAATGGCGACATCGTCTTCAGGTCTGGAAGGCTGAAACAAGTTCTTTGCGAAGCCTGCGAAGGCATCGAAGGCATTTTCCCATTTCACCAGCTATAGACTCGTGTGCCCGACCATCTCCCTATAGACGCCTATTACAGAAAAACCCTTCGATGCCTTCGCACCCTTCGCAGGAAGGGGGGCGAAAAAACGGTGATGGTGATGGTGATGGTGGTGTCGAGTGGTGATGATGGGATGGCGTCGCCGATATTCGTCCGGCTTCGGTCGCGCCTAGCAATTCAGGACACCTCGCTAAGGGGCCACAGAGAGCGGGACGGCCACGGCTTGTCAACGGAGCCACAACCGTCCCTCGACCCATCGTCCGAGTGAGGGCTCCTGACGAGGGCTGTAAGTGAGATAATCGTCCGTGAGGGCGATTGTGATGGGAGACGGGACGGTCACGGCCGACAGGGTTCCGCACAGCAACCGCAACCGTCCCTGACCCTCATCCAGGGAGGTAGACCGGAACGAGGGCTGGGGGTCGCATAACATCGAACCGGGGGAGAATTGTGATAGGCTAAATCAGGAGGGCGTGCCCGCGGGAGAATTCTTAAATAAGGGAACTACGATACTAGAACTGTAATCATTGCCAATCCATGTAGGCACCTAGCCATACCAAAGGTGATAGCGAACGAAGTGAGCTATGATAGGTGGGAACATGAAAAACCTTCTCACAATCTTAGTGCTTTTAGGCTGCCTATCTGCTGACGCTAGGGCAGACTTTAACGGAATAGACCTATCTACGATGTGCGTGAGTAATAACCCGGCAATAAGAGACCAATGCACAGCTTGGATCAGTGGCTTTCAGGCCGGTATTTCGGCCAATGATGAGAAAAGCAATATGCACGTCTGTTTACCTGCGGAATTACTTGGAAGCCAAGCCGTACTAATTATCGAGAAGTTTATGAAGGAACATCCTGAGCAGCTTCATTACCCTGCGGGGGTTGTTGCCTTTTATGCGTTATGGCAAGACTTTCCCTGCTCCAAGTGAAGCTACAGCCTATAATGGTCATATGGCTTACGTTATAGCTCTTACCTATCGAGCGACAGGTTTCCCCTGTCCCCTGGCCGCCAAACAGGGCAACAACGTGGTGTGAGTTCGACTTGCATTCGTCAAGGTCCGGCTTGGGGTGTGATGCCAAGGTGACCTCGAACCAATGCCCAAGCAATCGGCCGTGGGATTTGTTTCCAGGCACGCTTCCATACAAGCCTGTTGACCGTCCCCCCCGCCAAGTTAATATCGTTGATTTTTCAGCACGATACGTTTGATTGATGCTATCGTTCGCCGATGGGGGCTGGCATGTCGGGCAAGACGATCACCCGAGCGGATTTATGCGAGGCGGTCTATAAGCAGGTCGGGCTGTCGCGAACCGAATGCGCCACATTGGTTGAGCTTGTGCTCAAGGAAATCACCGACTGTCTGGAACGAGGCGAACCGGTCAAGCTGTCGTCGTTCGGCTCCTTTGTCGTCCGCAAAAAAGGCCAGCGCATGGGCCGCAATCCCAAGACTGGTGAGGAGGTGCCGATATCGGCCCGGCGGGCGATGGTGTTCAAGCCTTCCCCCATCTTCAAGCAGCGGATCAACTACCGATAACCTCAGGCAGCCTCCTACTTCAAACAAAGGGCCAATGCCGGTCCCTGAGGATTACCGCACGTCGCAGTTTCCACCTCGCCATTCTTTGAGATGGATACAATTCCGCTCGGGCACGTCACAGAAACAAGCGTCTCACCCGAGCCGCAGATAAGTGTGCAGTTGTTGTTCTCACAGTTATCCTGCCTGACCGCATGCAGGGCTGTTGAGGCGGAAGGACCTGCTGGGCCAGCTTGACCGGCTGGCCCTGGGGGACCTGCTTCGCCCTTCGCCCCTTGCGGTCCGGGCGGGCCTTTTTCGCCGACAGTCTGCGGTCCTGGAAGGCCCGCTTCTCCCTTCGGGCCTTGCAGTCCGGGCGGTCCGGGCGGTCCTTGCTCGCCGACACCTTGCGGCCCCTGCGGTCCCGGAGGGCCTTGGTCTCCCTTCGCACCTTGCGGCCCCTGCGGCCCCGGAATCCCCTGTTCGCCTCTAGCGCCTTGCGGCCCCGGCGGACCTTGTTCGCCGTTAGCGGCTTGCGGCCCAGGCGGACCCTGTTCGCCTTTAGCGCCTTGAGGCCCAGGCGGACCTTGCTCGCCCTTAGTGGCTTGCGGTCCAGCCGGGCCTTGCTCCCCCTTGGGACCTTGTGGTCCCGGAGGGCCTTGTTCGCCTTTGGGACCCGGCGCAGGTTCGGAGCAGGCAGCAAGTGAGAAGGCCCCGACAACGACAGCAACAATCGCGATTGTTGAACGCATGATTTTCCCCCTGCAAATGTTCAGGAACGGTCTCACCCAGTAGCCGGAGTGTCAATGTTCAATCGGGCGCTCGCCTTTGGTTAGAGGTCCGAGCGGGATAACAAGCATATCCCCGGCTACGATGGGAGAATAAACTTAGGACCAGCGGTGGCTTTTGGCGATTTCCAAAATCCGCGTGTACTTCGTCGTCCGCAATGCGCCTAAGCAGCCTCCGCAATCCCGTTCCCCCACACAGTCCAGCCCGGCCTTCGCTTTCGAGCAAAGACATCGAGAAACGGTGGATACGACGCTTGCTCAACCATCTGGTAGAAAACGTCGGGCTTGGCGGAATGGTAGGTTTTCGGGGCAGTGAAGTGCGTTCCAATATTCCGCACCCGCGTCAAGAGCCGTCCTCTAACACCAAATAAGACGTGTTCGGTACTGGTGCGGAAATAGCTGCCTAAGCCGAATGTCGGCTTTATCCATGTCAATGTCGTTATATATTTGAACTTCCATCTCTCCATTAGCTCGAAAGCATCTGGTAGGTCGGCGTTTGTGGACCACAGATATAAATGTGCCTCCTCCTCTGCCCACGAGCCGACTGGCAGGGCCAACAGTTCCTTCTGCGACATGGTGGCGTAGGTAGGCCACCTCTCCTGAACACCCGTATAGTCCCAAGGAGGGTCGATACATAAAGTCCTGAATTTTCCCCTCAGTGGCTTTACGGCTAACTTCTGCTCTTCGTCTTTCATGCGCTGAAGCTTACGATAGGCTGCATCTATTCGACCGTTTCGGTCCATCTCGGCGACAAGCGGACCAAATCGCTTCGGCTGGAGTTCGGCCGCTTCGACGACGGCCTGTATTTTCGCGAGACTGCGGCCGGATATGCCTGCAAAGCATCCTATTCGGTCTCGGGTCCGAACCTCACTCCGGGAAACTTTCCCGGAGTGTTTGCGACCCGGGGCAGTCCCGGCGTGCTTACGTTGACGCTCCTTCGCCGCCGCTCTCTCGTAGGGTTCGAGTGCCCGCCGAATCGCTTCAATTTCAGAAGGGAGAAGGTCTTTTCGGAAGGCGTTCTCGGCAAATTCCCCCCGGACCACCTCCTTCAAGTCCACATACGTCACTGGCACCGACTTCCGGCCGAGCCGTTTGCAAGCGGCCAATCTTCTTTCCCCGGCAATCAAGCGGCCGTCAGGTCGCACCACAATTGGGTGTAACAAGCCTAGTTCTCTGATGCTGGCAGCCAAGGATTCGATATTGCCGAGATTTTTCCTGTAGCGATTACGGACGTTGATTTTCCTAATTGATACCAGAGTCATGGCCCATTCCTCATCCAGCCTCGCTTGGTATCATACGGCGAGCAACGCAACCTGGGGAAATGCGCTCAGCTCAAGAAGTCAGGCGGAACGAGCATTATGTACGGTGGGGTAGATTGAAAAATCTGGGCTGACCGATGGTCACTGAGGAAGAGGCCAAAGCCATCGTTCGGCGCATAGGAAAGCCATTGCTTGAATTTGCCGCCTCCATTGTTGCACCTCTGTATTGGGCGGCAAGAAATGCTGATGGTTCCGTCGTAGCACGAAACGGGACAGCTTTTTTTCTGCGGACTCCAGAGGCCCTGTTCGGTGTGACAGCAGCCCATGTCATCGAGGGGAAAAATAGCTGGCGTGAGCACTGCGAGGCGCATGGAAAGACATCTCTCCGGCTAGGAGCCAAAGAGGGCAGCTCGGTATCCTTCGATTGGGATGCCCGTTGCGTAGATATCAATCTCGGAATGGACATCGCAACCTTCACGGTGTCGCCACGCGAGATAGAGCATATAAACAGGGTGCCATACGGCGGCCTACAGACTAGTTGGCCACCACCGGCTCCCGCCATCAATGCTGGCGTCACCTATGCGGGATTCCCAGCCGTTGGCACACGCCAGCTTTCCAAAATGGCTGTTCAGTTCGGTGTCTTGTGTGGAACAGGACTCGTTAGCAGCATCAATGACCGCGACATTTCCACCCTCCTCGAGCGGGATTACCTCGAGCCTGTCCTCGGTGAGGGGATTGTCCCGGAGAACTACAATTTCGGCGGAATAAGCGGCGGCCCCGTTATCTACAACACCCTGACCGAAGGCGGTCTTTTCGTCAACGCCTTGGCAGGAGTGCTCATCTCCGGCCCAAACCCATCGAGCAAGCCGGAGGAGTCTATTCCAGGCTTTGAATTATTTCAGGCCAGGCGGGCGTGCTTCATCCGTGGAGATGGATTTCTGAATCATGAACTTTGGGAGTCGCAACAGCTTCGATGAAACGACCAAGTCATGCGATGCCCCGTCACATCAACAAAACAGATTACGGAAGGCTTGAACGGACGAACCCCGACCGGCCAACCTCAGCTATCGGGGCGGGCAGCAAAGGGTTGCCCCGCCAGGCGGACCGGGCGGGGCTGGTTACCGGCGTCCAAGGAGGAGGAAGGAAGGAACGGCCGTAACATCGTGAATTCCATGCTTGGTTCTTGGCGAGAACAAGAATGGAATCGGCCAAACCTGGTTGTCCTCAAAGCACAGCCTGAAAAGAGTTGCCCCGCCGAGGTTAAGGGAGGCCGGGGCGGGGCTATTACCGGCCGAGCCGGATGGGTGACACGCGTCTGACCGTCAGGGGAACTCCACTCATCCCTCGCTACGCTCGGGATGCCTCGCTTCGCTCGGCTGGCTCGTTGTGAGTATATCTTGTGTCAGACCCGAACGAACGAACGGAGCCACCCCCTATAGAGGCCCGGACCACGTTCGGGTTTCCCGGCCGCAACTCCTCGCGGGAAAATACCGTTCCGCCCGGAAGGAAAAATCGAAAATTGAAGACCGGACGTCAATCGGGACTCGGACGCGGACACACCCCTATAGGGTGTGTGTCCGTTCGTCCGCTTTGTCCTTCCCCCTTGGGTAGCGGACTTATTGTCGTTCGTCCGCGTTCGTTCGTTCCAAGTCAATCGGTCACTGTGGCTGCCAAATCCAGTCAGTATCGTTCCACTGCCCTTCGCCGAGGGTGCCTTTCTTGCGGGCGTCCTTCAGGCCCCGGTTGAAAGCACCTGCGGATGGCATCCTGGGGATGGTCGGAGTGACCTTCGGGCTTGTAGTGCTCGCTGAAAACATCACGAACCTTAGCGAGAGGAACAACACGGGTTTCGGGTCCGTTTCCGTTCAGGGGCTGGTTGGCTCCGAATTTGTCCAAGGCTTCCACCACCGCTTCCTCGAAGGCAGGCGATGCCTGGCCATGGTTTTTTGGTTTGGTTGGCCTTGGTCTGCCAAAGCCCGCAGTCCCGGTCGTGGGTTCGAGATAGGCAGACATGATGTCGATGCCCTCGTCATCGGTTCCTATCTTGTGCGGAACCAGGGTGAAGTCACATCCCCAACCTGTCTGACCATCTCGGAGTTTGCTCACTGTTTTCGTCGGCCGGTGACATTCCCTTCGTTGTCAGTTTCCGCGAACACCGACAGCACGACATCGGACGCAGCCTTAAGGGCAAATGAACCCGCAGGTCCACGACTCACGTCCTTGCCATGGTGATGAACACCCAAGACTACGGCCCCGGTCTTCTGAGCAATACGGGCGAGAACGTCCATGACGCGACTGACCTCGGCTGGAGAGTTCCAATCATTGATGGGGAAGGCTGCCAAAAGGGTGTCGATGATGATGAGCCGAAGCGGGACCTCGAAGCGTTCCTGCATCTTGGTCGAGACGTCGATTGCGGTGGCGATGAGTCGTTTCACCTCGTTGTCATTCAACAATCCAGGTGGATGGGATATGACGCAAATTGGCAGTCTGTCAGGCTCCCGGCCGCCGTCCTTGAACCGCCCATGCTCATCGAGAAACGGAGCGAAGGGACCAAGACGAGCCGCTTCCAGTCGCCCGGGTATCGTGCCTGCGGCTTCGGCCGCAACATACAATGTCCCGCCCTTTCTGGCTTGTTTGGTGAGGAAGGTGCCCCCACGAGCAAGCGCCCGGGCGAGGTCAATGGCCGCGAATGATTTGCCCGAACTTGCTTCGCCAACAATGAGTCCGATTGAGGCCATTGGGACGAGGTCTCGAACCAGCCATTTCGTTGGGTTGTGTTTGGCCTCACCATCCCACAGGACGGGAATAAGCGGCGGTGATTCAACATTTGGTGCTGCCGGGGATTCGGCCTGACTGATCGCTCGGTCTTGCAAGTCAGAATGAGGATGGCCCCGACCGGCGGACAAACCGGATTCAATCGTGTTCCGAACCGACCCCATGCCATCGTCATTAACGAGTCCATTGCTGTGGCAGGCGTGCGACAGCCCATCAACGACAACGAGTTCCTCGATCCAGCCCCGAGCAATCATGCGGCCAAGGCGATAGGCGACCGAGTTCAACGTGTTGTTTCGGGTGCCACGACCGGCTTGCTCAATCTCGACGATGGACTTGTTGAGAGCAGCCGCCGCGAAGGCACGCTCCCGGTCGCCGGGCAAATCCAAGGCCTGAGCCGGGCCAACTTGGTCATTGCCTCCGCTCTTGCGGATGATATCGGCAAGCCAGCCGGGAAGGATGGGGATGGTGCCACTCGCGAAAGCCTCGGCAAGGTCAGGAGCACCCTTGGCGGTTCGATACCAGGCTCCATCGGGACGAACTGCGCCAGGGCCGACAACATATCCACCTGCCCCACGAACATTGATACCGTGGGGGAGTGAGCCTTCTCGGTTTCCGAGTTGCACGCCGTCCGGTTGTTTGAAGATTAGATGCAGCCCTTCCCCGGCCGTGTTCGTTCTTGGGCCATCCGGAAGGTTGCCATGGTCGGCGACAAGTTTTCTCATCGCGGCAACCCCATCGGGGCCGCCATGCCGGTCGGTATCTACGACTACGAGTCCGGCTTGCCCGAGTTCGATGCCGGGGACCGCATCGGGAAATTCGTCCCACCAGCGTTTAACCTGCGCCGGGTCGGTGGTGGCGACTCGCTGCCGATCTTTTACCAAGGGTGGCTTCTTCCACTCGCCCGCCCCGTCTCGGACCACCTTCACCGGAAATATCGGAAGTCCGGTGGCGGCGAGTCGAAAAGCGGCATCGAGATTGGCCTGCCGGTGGTCGGAGGCAGCGGCACTACTCCCAACATCATCATGAGTTTCGTCGTCGAGATATTCGACAGTCACAATTTAAGCAACCTTGCCGAAGAACCATTCGATATCGTCCAAGCTTGCATTGAACCGCTCGCCCAGGACGACAAGATTGCGGTCTGCTTCGATAAGCATGAACTCACCACGATCATTCATGGTTGGCACGTACTTTCGAGAGCGTGATTTGCGCAGGACGCAACCGTGACGCCGCGCAAGGCGGCGGATGCGGTTTTCCCGATTCTTGTCATCGAGTTCGTTTTGCATTGCTTTCTCTCCTCGTTAGCGATTGCGTTCACGCAGGCTTCGCCCGCCATACCTCATCCATTCAGGGGGCGACGAGTTTGCCGTCTTGAACGTCGTATACAAGTTGGATGCCAAAGATGTCGCCGGTGTCCTTACAGTAAAGGACGGTGGAGTGGTCGTCGAATTGGCAACTGATGAGACCTTCTTCGGCTTCATCATCATCCACTGGGCCGCTTGCGTTGGCAATTTCGCGGGCTCGTGCAAGAGGCCAGCGTTCGACGAAACAGGTCTCGGCCATTGTTGGCTCGGGCGGGATAGGTCTTGGTTGCTCGCGATGCTCGTGCTGATCTTGGCGACCTCCGTCATCGTGTTGCCGGTCGCGGTGTCCGCCATGCTCGTGCTGATCTTGGCGACCTCCGTCATCGTGTTGCCGGTCGCGGCCTCCCGGCTCCTTCGAGCGTTTCACGCTGGCGTCGGCCTTGGCCTTTTGGGCACGCGCCTGGGCTGCGGCAGCCTCCGTCTGCTCACTGGTGGTGGCGGCGGGTTTTTTCTTGTCCCGTTCAGTCGCCTGAACACGTAGCCGTTGCCGACTCGCTTTGGACTGGGGTCCGAATGGGGTATCCTCCTGATAGCCGCCGTCATGCCACTTGAGCAAGCGATTAACCCATGCGGTCGATTTGCCGACACCGTGAGCAATCTGCCGTTGGCTCGCTCCCTGTCTTCGAGCCTCTGCGATTTTTTCGGCGGCGGCGGCTCGCAGCCGAACCTCACCGTCATCGATGTCACGCTTTGCTTCTTCCAGAAGTTCGGTGACATTCGGTTCGGTGAGCTTCGTCTTGGCGAGTTTCGGTTCGGTGACTTTCATCATGACAACACCCGGGTGGCCTCTTGCCTCCCACGTTGCCCTTGCATAACCCACCCGGCCGTGGTAAGTCAAGGCAAATATTCGGAGCGATCAATTGAAGCTCGTAAAGAAAACCGCCCCAGGCCTCCATGAGCCGATCCTGACGCAGCGGCAATATTCGGCGCTGACCGGGTTCGACCCCGTGACGACGAACAATTTGATCGCGAGGAACATCCTGCCGGTGGATGAAGTGGTTCCTGGGCGGGGCCGAGGAGTCAGACTGTTCACACGCTTGAGGGCCTGGGAGGGTCGAATTGTGAACGAGTCGGTCACGCATCATAAAATGCCTCTTGCCGACGCTGCCGAAATTGCAAAAGTGGCGAGTCGGTTGACAGCAACGGGAGGCTGGCTCCGCCATTGGGCGAGGGCATTAAGTGAAGGTCGCCCGGTTGACGCCAAGTTTATGGTGGTGACGTGGGGGGCGGATAATTGCTACGACGCACAACTCATAGACGGCAACAAAGCGGGCGAGCCGGATTTCTCGTCCTCGGAGGCGGCGCGATTCTTAATGCACCCATTCATGGTCGTGCCCCTCTCGGCCCTCTTTGAGGACGTCTGGAAGAAGAGCATGGTCATGCTGTCCGCTGACCAGAAAGCGTGAGACAACATGGGACAAGCCACTCTCAATCTCATAGTGGTCCCGAAGCGAATGCTGACGAAGGTCGAGGCCGCTTCCCATTGTGGTAGACCAGTAAAACGGTTCGAGATTGAATGCCCGGTGCAGCCTGTCCGTTTCCAGAACGGTGACCTTCGTTACGATGTTCAGGACCTCAATGGATGGCTCGATAGCCTAAAGGCGGGACACGACGACTCAGACGTGGAAACAATCATTGGTAAGCTTGCCTGATGACACGCGTGTCGGTGAAAGGCTTTAAAATATTCACGGACAGGCACGGTAAGCTGCGCTGCTATCATCGTGCCACGGGTACCGCTATTGATTTGATCGAAGCGCCGCTCGGGTCGGCAGAGTTCTTTGCGGAATGCGCCCGGATAGCGGCGCTGAACAAGGCCGCCGGAACACCAAAGCCCGGCACACTTGGAATGCTTATTGCAGCGTATCGGGGGCATGACGCGTTCACTAGCCTCGCGAAGCGCACGCGTGACGATTACCAGCGAGTTTTCGATTACCTAAAACCAATCGATGGCACGGCACTTTCTAAGTTCAATCGGCCTCTCGTAGTCCGGATACGAGACACGGCGGCCAAACGTGGGCGGCGCTTTGCGAACTACGTGAAGGCTGTTCTTTCCATCATATTCGGGTGGGGTGTCGAACGAGATTATCTAAAATTCAACCCGGCAGAGAAGGTGAAGAACATACGGCGGCCAAAAGGCTTGCCACAATCAAATCGGCCGTGGAGTGACGAAGAACGTCACGCAGTGCTGGAGAAAGCTCCAGCGCATATGAAGCCTGCCATTGCGGTCATGATGTTCACAGGTCTCGGCCCCAAAGATGCATTAACGTTGCCCCGCAGCTTCTATCGGGATGGCGACATTGCGACCCGCCGCTCTAAAACCGGGGAGCCCGTGTTCTGGCCAGCGCCAGCCGAACTGCGGATTATCCTAGCCGCCGGGCCAAAGCATGAAGCCATCACGCTTTGCGCTAACTCGGACGGGACACCGTGGACTGAAAGCGGCTTTCGAGCCTCTTGGCGTCCTATCCGCATCAGATTGGAGAACGCTGGCTCGATTGGTCCGGGGCTTACGATGTATGGCCTACGCCATACGGTAGCAGTGATACTGCGGGAGTCAGGATGCGACGAGCGCACGATTGCTGATGCGCTTGGCCAGAAAACCATTGAGATGGCCCGGCACTACGCCGAGGGTGCGGACCTCAAGCCGAAGATGCGCGGCGTGGTCGCCTCATTCGATGCCGAATTGAACAGGAGGCGAACAAAAACTGTCAAACCCACCGGCTAAAACTGTCAAACCTAACTGGGCTGCGAAAGCAGCGATTTGAAATTAATAGCCAAGTCAACGGGTTGTTTGGTAGCGGAGGACGGATTTGAACCGCCGACACACGGATTATGATTCCGCTGCTCTAACCAGCTGAGCTACTCCGCCATCGATTTGTAAACACTGGCTTTTTCTGTAAAGCCCAACCCGTGAAATAGGGCGTTTGCTACCGTTTTGCTACCCTTTCGTTCCGCGCTTGTTTAGTGCAGCCCTTAGCGCCCCGTCAACGATCGTCGCCGCATCGGCCTGCATGTTCGGGAGCACGTGGCTGTAAAGATCGAGCGTGATGGCGACCTTGCTGTGGCCCAATCGCTCACTGGCCACCTTGGGGTGGACGCCGCTCGCGAGCAGATGCGTCGCATGAGCGTGGCGCAGGTCATGAAAGCGAATGCGAGGGAGGGCGCCATAGCGGGCGAGGAAACGGACCCATTCCTGACCGAGACTATGTGGCCGCAAGGGCGAGCCGTCCGCCTGGGTGACCACGAGATCATCGTCGGAGAGCCGTTTGCCGACCTGGAGAAGCTCCTGCGCTTGCTGGACCCGATGTGCCCGCAGTTCTGTCACCAACGTCGCAGACAAGGCGACGGTGCGCCCTCGCCCGCTTTTGGGCTCCTTGTAGCGCACGCCGGTTTTGGTCTGCTCGGCCGATTGAACTATCGCCAATTGGGCGGCTGCCAGATCGATGTCGCGCCAGCGCAGAGCGGCAATCTCGCCGCGCCGCAGCCCGCCGAGCACGGCAAGCAGCGTCGGGATGAAAATGCGCCGGCCCCGAACCGCCTCGATCAGTTCGGCGGTCTGCTCAAGATCGTAGGTTCGCATCACCGCGCGGCCGACTTCCGGGCCGCGCACCGCCGACGCCGGATTGCGAACCAGGATCTCCCATTTTACGGCCTCGGAGAGCGCACTCTTGAGGATCGCATGCATCTGGCGAACGGTCCGGGGCGACAGACCACCACCGCCCTTCAGGCGCCCGCTTGCCAGCGCCTTGGCATAGGCCTCCGATATCTGTTCGGGTCTTAGCTTCGCCAACGGAATGGCGCCCAGCAGCGGGGCGATGTTCTTTTGGCAAATCTGGGTGTAGCGTTCGTGAGTCTTCGGGCTGACGCGGGTGCGCACATCGTCGAGCCAGCGGTCGAGAAATTGGCCGAGCGTGGTCTTGCTGGGCTCGACATAGGTGCCGACCTTCACCTCCGAGACGAGCCGCGCGCACTCGACCTGGGCTTGCCGCTTGGTTCCGGCGAACGAGTGCCACTTGCGTTTGCGCCTGCCGGTTGCCGAGTCGCGCATTTCGATAATGATGGCCCAATGGCCGGGTGAGCGCTCGTGGAGGTGTCCCTTCATGATGTTTTTCCTTGTTTAAGGCGGCGTTTGATCCCGCGCACCTTACTGCCCCCCGGGTTGGCTGCGTTGTTCTGACGCTGCGGTTCTTTGCAAGGCGGCAGATCGGGCCAGCTCTTGTGACTGTGATAATTTTTTTAAGTCCATGGCAATGCCAATGATTAAGTCACGTCTGAGCATCGCGTCGACCACCAGCTTCGTAGAAGCCTGGAGTTCATGGGCGTTGACCGGCACCTGCGCGGCGAATGTGCTCTCCATGTGACTGAGGTTATCTCCGTATACAATCGCACAATGCCCGCTCGTTCGACGCACGGTGATCATCGTTATTTTTCGCCAGAGTTGGTGCGCGGGATCGAGCACCCTCGCGCTGTAAATGCTACGGTGCATGGGTCAAGTCGAAATGGCTGACAGGGTAGTAGCGACCTGACTTCTCGGCCTGACTCCGTTGCCTGAGCGTTGCGATGTAACCGCGCTCGGCCTGATGTCCTGCGTGTCTAAGCGCCGGAGCAATAATCCCTCAGAGCGGCCGGACATTCCGGTAGCGCCGCCGGAGTAAAAATCCGGCAGCAGATAGCCCTTTGCATTGGATTGGCAGAGGGCGGGGATGAAGGGCGTGGAGCTATACGGACGGGTTCG
>Ga0210406_10001875_pt1 | contig 24761 bp, 18 predicted proteins | sample IncBWC30MmetaG_FD_155454 | JGI IMG/M metagenome (GOLD analysis project Ga0210406, IMG submission 155454) | Forest soil microbial communities from Barre Woods Harvard Forest LTER site, Petersham, Massachusetts, United States - Inc-BW-C-30-M | ecosystem: Environmental > Terrestrial > Soil >...
TTTTCAAGAGCGCGGTCGAAGGGTCCGTCCCCGTTAAGACACTGAACTTGCGCGGTGACGAGCAGGCGGATCTCACCGTGCATGGCGGGCCTTATAAGGCGGTGTATGGATATCCGTCGGAGCATTATCCGTTCTGGCACAAAGAACTTCCGCAGGCCGATCTTTCCTGGGGCGCTTTCGGAGAAAACCTGACGACCGAAGGCCTGATGGAGGACGCGCTTTACGTCGGCGACCAGTTGCGCATCGGGTCGGCGCTGCTGATGGTTAGGCAGCCTCGCGTGCCTTGTTACAAGATCACAATTCGCTTTGATCGGGATGACATGATCAAGCGCTTCATCGCGAGCAACACCAGCGGGTTTTACTTTTCGGTGATCGAAGAGGGCGAGGTGGCTGCTGGAGATTCAATTGAAATCGTGCATCGTGATCCGGAACAGGTTTCGGTGGCGGACATTAATCACCTGTATTACGGGACTTCGCACAGCTCGGAGTTGCTGCAGCGTGCGGTGAATCTTGAGGCCTTGCCTGCGAGTTGGCGCGATTACCTGCGCGAACGCGCGGATCGCCGCGAGCACCGGGGGTAGAGTGCTTCGCGGTTCAATACACCATCAACAGAATTGGACCCACTGTGATATAGCTCTGAACGGTCAACGTTGGTCTCCATGGGCACATCGCGCAAGCCACCGGCCATCCGTACCGTCAATCTTGAATCCGGTATGCCGCTGGTTCGCGAAGCGGTGGCGCGGCTCGATCGTGAACTGATGCTTGCCCGACAGCAACGGTGCGCGTTCGTGAAGTTTATTCATGGCTACGGTTCGAGCGGCGCGGGTGGAGACATCCGCATCGCGATTCAAAAACGCCTGCGAGAGCTGCAGGACCAGGGAGCGATTCGAGCCTGCATCTTCGGGGAAGACTGGTCGGCGTCCGACACCCAGACCTGGACTCTGCTGAAATCGCAGCCAGCTTTGAAGGCCGACTCAGATTTAGGCAAGCGAAACCTCGGGATCACCATTGTCATGCTCTGAGCGGTGAATTCGCGCTATTGGCGAGGCGCAAGAGTCAGTGGTTTCTCCAGAACCATTTCAACCTTCGTTCCCTCGGGCAGGTGAATTTCGTCGCCGCGCGTGAAGAGCACTTTTGCGAGTCCGAGGCCGCCTCCGATGGCGAGTCCGATGCCAGCGCCTGTGGCCGTTCGAGTCAACGCGCCGCCCAAGCCTCCGGCGATCGTTCCGGAAGCGATTCTGTACACGTCCCTGTCAATCTGGTCGACGGGCTCGATCGTTCCTTCTTTATCTTGTGTGCGCATCTTTTCGTTGCCGGGCAGGTTCTGCAGTCCGCCGGCGATCGCGACCATGCGGTTGTCGGGGAGGATCAGGCTGGTGAAGTGAAGGCGAAATTGCGATCGCCCTTTTAAGCGTCCCGGACGGCGTTCGTGTTCAACCTCTCCGAACACGCGGCTGTGGGCGGGAATGACGACCTGCCCGTCTTGCACCACGGGCCAGGATGTCTCCAGGTAGACGCCAGATCCGGGTCGCGCCGAAGTCGTATGCAGGGGACTGGTCAAGCACATGAGCACGCGCGTTCCTGCGGGCAGCGTGGTCGGAAGTGGTGAAAGAGATCGTTCGGGAGGGAAAGACCCTGAATTTTGCGCGAGCGCCGTGCTTGCCAGCGCCAGGATGACAATGGTGATAAGCCGCTTCATGAGAGCCTCCGAGGAAATCACGAGCCGAAAGTAGCGCGGCGCGGAATATGTTCCCAAGCGACAAGCCACGCCCGCGGACGAATGGCGTGGAATGGCGCACTCTGGCGCGGGCTGCGCACGCGTCGCCACCCGCTTGGGCGAGGGAGTGGAATACAATCACGCTCGCAATCGACTGGCCGAGGTACTTTTCGTGACCGCGGAGCGTGGTCGCTTTCGGTTAGCTGATCCAGGTCCGATGCGAAACTCCCGATGACTTCTACTCCCGACGATCGACTGGACTCGTGGAAAGAGATTGCTTCTTTTCTGAACCGGGGTGTGCGCACGGTGCAGCGTTGGGAAGCGACGGAAGGGTTGCCAGTCCGCCGCCATCAGCACCGGAAACTGGGATCGGTGTATGCGCTGAAGTCTGAAGTTTCGGCGTGGTGGAAATCACGCAGCGCAGATCTTGCCCCCGCGCAGGCTGTTCCGGCATCGACGGAGCCGGGCGCGGATCGCAAGCTTCGTCTGTTGGTTCTTCCATTCGAGAACCTAAGCGCCGACACATCGCAGGAGTATCTCGCCGATGGATTCACCGAAGAGTTGATCACGCAGTTGGCGCGGCTTAAGCCCGAGCGGCTGGCCGTAATCGCGCGCGCGACCGCCATGCACTATAAGGGTACGCGCAAGCGCGCCGACCGCATTGCGCGTGAACTCAAGGTGGACTATCTGCTGGAAGGCAGCCTGCGCCGCGAGTCTTCTGAAGTGCGTGTGACAGCGCAGCTCATTCAGGCCAGCGACCAGACGCATCGCTGGGCCCAGACCTACGACCGCGATCTGGCCAGCGCGTTGGTGTTACAGAGCGAAGTTGCCGCCGCGATCGCAAACGAAATCAATCTTGTGTTGAGTCCCGAGGTGAAGGCAACGCTCGCAGTCAAAAGGCCCGTCAGCACCGCCGCGCACGAGGACTACCTCAAGGGTCGCTATTACCTGAACCGGCCGCACCCGGAATCGTTGGCGCAGTCAGTGGCGTGGTTCGAGAGTGCGATCGTGAAAGACGCAGGTTTTCCCCTGGCCTACGCGAGTCTTTCTCATGCTCTTGCGTTGCTGGCCATGGTGCCCTTCGACGTGCTGCCACCCCACGCATCGATGCCGAAAGCGCGCATGGCCGCAATGCGCGCGCTGGAACTCGACCCGCAACTTCCGGAGGCGCATGCCGCCCTTGCCGTGGTGCGTCATCACTATGAGTGGGATTGGAAAGGCGCGGAACAGGCGTACCAGCGCGCTCTGGAGTTGAATGGGGAATATCCGGGAGCGCGGCTGCGCTATGCCTGGCTGCTGCTTTCTCTATCGCGGAAAGATGAAGCGTTTCGCGAGATCGATCATGCGCAACGCACGGCCCAGGAAACCGATCCGCATCTGCTGGTGGTGATCCGGGCGACGCGGGCGGCCGCGTTTTACTTTGCGCGGGACTACGATCATTGCATCCGCGAGTGCGTTGAAGCGATGGAACTCGATCCGAACTACTTCCTGCTCCACTACCTGCTGGCACGAGCACACGCGCGCAAAGGCGCCCACAAGAAGGCAGGGTCCGTGTTGAGAAAGATCGGCGTTCACCAGGACAAGATTTCGCTCATGTCGATGGCCGCGGGATTGCTCTACGCAGTGATGGGACGGAAGGCCCAGGCGCGGGCCGTGGTGAAACAGTTGCATGGCGAAGCTGCCAAACGGTATGTGCCCGCAACGTACATTGGGATTCTCCACGCCGGCCTCGGCGATGTCGAGTCGGCTTTCGAGTGGCTGGAACGGGCTTACGCAGAACGGGCCGATGGACTGACGCTGCTCAACGTGGAGCCGATGGTGGATGGATTGCGTGAGGATCCACGCTTCCAGAGCCTGATAAAGCGAATCGGGTTTTAGGTAGGTCGGACATGCCGTCGCCTCGCTGACCGGCCATCTGACGGGGCGGGACGCCGTCAACCCCATTGTTTGACGAACCGCCGAGTGCCCAATAAGATTGCATCCCGACGGAAGTTGCACTTTTTACAATGATCGGCCAGACCGTCTCCCACTACCGGGTCGTCGAAAAGCTGGGCGGCGGCGGCATGGGCGTCGTCTACAAGGCCGAAGACACCCGCCTTCATCGTTTCGTCGCCCTCAAGTTCTTGCCTGATGAAGTTGCGCGTAATCCCCAAGCCCTGAGCCGTTTTCAGCGCGAGGCACAGGCAGCCTCCGCGCTCAATCACCCCAACATCTGCACCATTTACGACATCGGTGAGGAAGATGGCCGCGCCTACATCGTGATGGAGTTTCTCGACGGGGCGACGCTGAAGCACATGATTTCCGGCCGCGCGATGGAGATGGACACGCTTCTGTCGCTCGGGATCGAAATCGCCGACGCGCTCGATGCGGCGCACACCCGAGGGATTGTGCACCGCGACATCAAGCCCGCGAACATCTTCGTCACCAATCGCGGCCACGCCAAGATTCTGGATTTCGGGTTGGCGAAATTGTCACCACTCAGCCCATCGTTCGCCGAGCCTGCGGGCCCAACGGCGCAGGAGACGGCGGTGGCGGAGCAGCACCTCACCAGCCCCGGTTCGACTTTGGGGACCGTGGCCTATATGTCGCCGGAGCAGGCCAAGGGCAAGGACCTCGATGGGCGAACGGATTTGTTTTCGTTCGGAGCTGTCCTCTACGAGATGGCGACAGGCGCGCTGCCGTTTCGCGGTGACACGTCGGCCTTGATCTTCCAGGCGATTCTGGACCGGGCGCCGACGCCGCCGGTCCGGCTGAATCCTGATCTTCCGCCCAAGCTGGAAGACATCATTAGCAAGGCACTTGAGAAGGACCGCAACTTGCGATATCAGCATGCGGCGGACATCCGTGCGGATCTGCAGCGCCTGAAGCGGGATACGGACACCGGGCGCGCGGTCGCAGCAAGCTCGGGATCGGTGCCGATCGCGCAGGAGCACAGCACGCCGCAGCCTGCGACTGCGTCGTCGGGTTCGTCGCCGGTGGTCGTCCCGGCTTCGTCGGCATACTCAGGTGTGTCGACATCTTCGCCGGCCATGGGGGCGGCGGGGGCGACAACCCAGGTCCCGCCTGCGAAGAAATCGCGCCCTGTTGTTCTCGGGGCGGCGGGAATGTTGCTGGCGATGCTGCTGGCTGCCGGCTGGTACTTCCGGTCGCATCACTCGGCGGCCCTCACCGAGAAGGACGCAGTGCTGCTCGCCGATTTCGTTAACACCACTGGCGACGGCGTTTTCGACGGGACTCTGAAGCAGGCGCTGGCGACCCAGCTTGAGCAGTCTCCTTATCTCAACCTGCTGCCCGAATCGCGCGTGCGCGAAGCGTTACGGTTCATGGGACGTCCGGAGGATCAGCGCATCACCAGCGACGTGGCCCGCGAGATTTGCTTCCGCGAAAACGCGAAAGCGATGCTGACCGGGTCGATCGCGTCGCTGGGCAGCCACTACGTTATCTCGCTGGCCGCCGTGAACGCGCAGACCGGTGACTCCATCGCAACTGAGCAAGCGGAGTCCGACAGTAAAGAGCAGGTGTTGAAGTCGCTCGACAAAGCGGCCACCAGCCTGCGCAGCAAATTAGGCGAGTCCCTGCCTTCAGTTCAGAAATTCGCGACGCCGCTCGAGCAGGCCACCACTTCGTCTCTCGAAGCGCTGCAGGCCTACAGCAAAGGGCACAGCGCACACACGCACTTCGATGACGAAGGGTCGATTGCCTACTTCAAGAAGGCGGTCGCGCTAGACCCTAACTTCGCCATTGCCTGGGCTGAATTGGGTGTGGCCTCTGGGAACACTGGCCAAACCCGTCAGTCGCAGGAATCCATCAAGAAGGGGTTCGAGCTGAAGGATCGGGCGAGTGAGCGCGAGAAACTATACATCTCAGCCCATTACTACGATGAAGTAGCCGGGGATTCCGACAAAATTATCGAAATCTACGAGCAATGGAAGCGCACCTATCCCCGCGACACCCTGCCTTGGGACAATCTCGCGCTGCGCTACGAAGGCCTCGGGCAGGCGGACAAGTCGCTCGAGAATGCCTCCGAAGGGATGCGTCTCGATCCCAAGGACAACTACGCTTACCAGAACCTGGCCGACGCCTATACCAGCCTGGGTCGCTTCGATGAAGCCCAGGCCGTGATCGATCAGGCAGCTGCGCAAAAGATAGAGCCTCGCACGACGCGGTTCATGCGCTATCAGTTAGCCGCTCTTCGGGGCGATGAGTCCGCGAAAAGCCGGATCGCCGCCGAAGCGAGTGGGTCTCTGGATGAACCGTTGGTTCTGTTTCAAAGGGCGCGCGGCGAACTCGCACTCGGTCGTGTGAAGGCGTCCCGCGAGATCTTCGATCGTTCGGTGCAGTTGTGTCGCAAGCACGAGAATGTGGAATTCGCGGCAGTCGTCCGTGGGGTACAGGCCGCGTATGAGGTCGAACTCGGCTACGTCAGCGAACCACGCCAGCAGATCGCCGAGGCTCTCAGCATCGCGACTAACCGGGACACCAAGGCCATTGTGGCCGGACCGATGGCAAAACTCGGAGACATTGCTCGATCTCAGAAGTTCAACGAAGAACTTGCTGGGCAATATCCCACCGACACGCTTCTGAACAAGGTGGGCATCGCCATCAACCGGGCTAACATTGAACTCCAGCGGAATCAACCCCAGAAGGCCGTCGCTGCGCTGGAGTCTGCGATACCCTACGATTTGGGCTCTGGCCCCAACGGCGCCAACTACATGAGCCTGCATTTTCGCGGTGCCGCGTATCTCAAGCTGGGCGATGGAGGGAAGGCTCTGGCCGAGTACCAGAAGATTCTCGACCATCGCGGGATTGACACACTCAGCGCATTTTATCCCCTGGCTCACCTGGGAGCTGCTCGCGCTTACGGAGCACAGAAAGACAATGCCCACGCACGCACTGCCTACCAGGACTTCTTTGCCGCGTGGAAAGACGCAGACCCGGAAATCCCGATTCTGAAGCAGGCGCACGCCGAGTACTCTGCGCTTCAGTAGAACAACTTTAGCGCGGGAGTTTTTTCCAACAGCGTCTGAGTTCCTGGCTACTTGCCCACCACCAGCACCTCAAACCGTCCGTTTTCCGCGGTTGACAAGAATAGCTGGTGAGTTTTCGGATCGAGGGCCATGGTCTTCGCGCGCGGCAGCGTTTTCACCGTCTCGATGACAGAATACGTATCCGGACCATCCTGCCGGATCACTGTCACTGTGCCTTCGCCATTCGAATTAAAGATCAGCTTGCTATCCACGTCGTAGGCGGTCGCGTCTACGTGATCACCGATCGGTAGCGTGGTGATCACCTTGCCTGTGTCGGCATTCATCACCGCCATGACCTTGCTGCGGCAACCGATAAAGAGCCGCCGGTTCTCGCGGTCCATGGCCATGCTGCTGGGAGCGTCGCACACTTTCCAGCGCTGCTCGATGGTCATCTTCTTCGCATCGATTTTGAGCACCATTCCCTCATCTTCGAGGTTGTTGAAGACGAATCCTTTTCCGTCGGAGACGGCGAATTCCGGACCGCCGCCCAGATCGATTGTGCCGGCTACTTTGCCTTCCTTGGCGTCGATTACGGTAGCGCTGTTGCTGCCGCCATTGAATGCAAAGACCCGCGAGGTCGCGGGATCGAACAGAATCGCGTCCGGCTTCTTGCCGGTAGGCACGTCCGCGATCTTCTTCAGCGTTTTCAGATCGAAGATCGTTACGGTTGCGGCTTCACCGTTACTGACAAATCCGCGACCCAGTTCGGGCGCGACGGCGATCCCGTGAACGCCGGGCGTGTTTTCGACTTTTCCTACCACTGCGCCTGAGTCAACGTCGATCACTTCCACCTGCGTGCCGTGCGAGACGTATAAGCGGCGGGCCCCCTCATCGACCGTGAGGTAGTCCCAGCCTCCCTGGCCCGGCACCGGGATCTTCTTTGTGATCTGGTAATTGTCAGCGGCGAGAGCCGGCAGTATCGCGCAAAATAGGAAGACAGCGGCGGTAAGAGTTTTCAAGAAATCCTCCTCATTAACGAATGGCGTCTTGTTTCCAAGGTGGTCCCGCTTTCGAACGATAAGGGCACGACTTCAGCGGCTGCGGAAAAAGTGGTTCAAAGGTAGCTTTCGACCTCAGCTGCTGAAGCCGCGGTGCTTTTGCTGGCTTCACGGCTCGGCTGAAGCCGAGCCCTTTCAAAGCAACGGTCTCGCGTTCCTAGTGGCAGGCATCGCTTCCCGAATCCTTGAACGTTTTACCGGCCTCGGGTACGAATTCCCAGTCATATCCTTTCGAGTGAAGGGTCAGCTTCAGAACGCCGAACGTATCGCCGTTACGAACTTCGCTATTTGGCTTCGCCGCACCCATCTGGCGGTGTGAGTTCTTTCCGCCTGACCCGACGACAAATTCGCGAATGCCGTGCTTGGCATCCGGATGGCCTTCGGGATCTTGTGCCGCGAAGCGCTCGTAGTCATGATCGTGGCCGTTGATCACGATCTCGGCGCCACCGTGGTAGAGCGTGTCCCACAGCGGCTTCATCTCGGGATCGTTTCCATGTTTGCCGCCGGAACTGAACAGCGGCTTGTGGAAGTATGCCAGCGTGCATCCTGCAGGATGTTGCCCCAGATCCTGCTTCAGCCACTGTCCCTGCGGCGAGGCAGCGTCGCAGCCGCCCACCTCCACACACTCGCTGTTCAGCACCACGATGTGCCAAGCACCGAGTTCATAGCTGTAATACCCCTTGTCGGGGTCGCCGGCGGTGGCCCCAAAGTAGCGTGCATACCCCGTCGCTCCTCCACTCTTGTGGTACTCGTGATTTCCCGGAGCCGGGCGCGTGCGGTCTTTGAAGCGTCCCCAGGTTGGGGCGTAGCACTTGGCGAATTGCTCATCCGAGCCGTCGGGATAGGCCAGATCGCCCACCGCGAACACCGTGCCGGGAATTTTGTCGATCAGCTTGGCGGTGGCCTCGGCTCCAGCCAGATCATCGCAGCTGGCGATGTCGCCGGCGCCGACCAAGACAGGATCCTCGGATTCTTTCGCGCCGAGGGCAGTTGCGGTTGCGGCGACCTTTGCCGTCGAGTCGACCTTCTGCGCTTCCGACCGAATTCCGGCCAGACACGGCAAAGCGAAACACAAAACGGGAACGACCAATCTCATGAGCCAACGCCTTTTCGGAAGCGTACGCCTCCAACCTGAAGTGACGGTGAATTCGGTCACGATTTCTCGCGCCTATTTGGGTTCGTTTGAAAGCGTGTAACGCAATCCAAACATGTAGCTGGTCTTGTAGTACTCGCGCTGGATCGGGTAGGGCGTGCTCCCGTTGTAGAAGCCGAACACTTCGTTGGTCAGGTTGAGCCCGGCGACGATCAAATGCAGGCCCCGGTACATCCGCAAGCTAGCCTGTGCGTCGACCTGGGTGTGCGAGTAGAGGTAGGTATCGCCACCTGGGCCCTTGATTCCAAGCGCCACGTCGTTGGGACTTCCATCCGGATTGATGTTCTGATAGGCGTAGGTGAAGATGTTCGCGTCGTTGTGCGAAATTCCCAGCCGCGCAGAAACTCGCCCGCGATCGTAGGTTGGGCTGATATTCCAGCTGTTCGGCGCTTGCCGCTGCAGGGCCGGTGTGTCGGTACGCAGGGGCACGCCCGTGGTAGATGAATGGGTATACCCATAGTTCGCCGATAGCCCAATACCGCCCAGCGCCCCGGGCAAGAACGACAGGTGCTGCTGGTAGGCAATCTCGAACCCATAAACCGTAGCGCTCTTGCCATTCAGCGGCCGGACCAGACTCCAGCCATTGGCCACATAGGGTGAAGTTGGACTGATTCCAAACTGCGGTGCATTCTGCGGCGTCAGTTGAATGGCTACCCTCTCGTAGATAGGGTCCGACAACTGCTTAAAGAAGAAGCCGCCTTGCAGCAGCCCGAGCGGTCTCAGAGACTGCTCGTACAACAGGTCGTAATTGTTCGCGCGGGAAGGCTTCAGGTTCGGGTTCCCTATATCGACCTCGTTGTTGTTTCCCTGGGCCGAAAACGTCGGAGGCAGATCGCTGTAGTTCGGCCGCGAGATCCCTCTTCCATAGCTGGCGCGAACGGCCGCGTCATGGGGCAGTCGGAAACGCAACTGAACGCTGGGCAGCGCATCCAGATAGGAAGATGCCTTGCGCAACGGCACAACCGGATTGCTGATGCCTTGGCAGATCGGATCGGGATCCGTGGGACTGCACAGGGCGCCGTTGGAGTCGAAGAACACCTGATAGCCCAGTACGTTTTCGTTGGTTCCTTCCAGGCGCAGGCCAGTTTGCAGGCGAACACGCCCGAAGGTGATCGTGTTCATCCCATAGCCCGCCGAGATTCGCTCCACCAGGTCATAGTTATTCGGGGCTGAATTTTGCACGCTGGAAGGAACGTCCTGCTCAAAAAAGTTCAGATCGCTTCCATGGCTCTTGAAGTAGGCCGTGACCTTGCTGTAGTCCACGGTGGGCCCGAACGTATAGTGCTTGTCGTAATAGTTCGAGTTGGTGAACGTGCCCAGAAACCCGGTCATGGCCGGATTGTCCACTGAATTGAAGACGGGGTCTCGCGCATCCTCAAACTTGTGAACATTCCGCAACTTCGCTCCAAACTCGAACGTGCCAAAGTGACCTTTCCAGTCGTAATTCCTGGCGGTCGAGAAACCGCCCTGGAGGTTCAGCTGCGGACTGTAGGTCTGGCCAATGTCCAAGTCCTGCAAGTTATAGTGGCTGGGATCGTAGATGGGCGCCCCGCCCTGGGCCACAAGCTTTGGCCGAAGCGGCGAGCTGGTGTCTACATTGAAGGCCACGTTGTTGAGCGGATCTCCGTCTGGCGGGGAGAAGTCAGCGGAAGCATACCCGTGGTCTTCCGAACTGGCGCGGGCGACGGAAAGATCGTAGGTCAGAGCCCATCGGTTCCAAACGTGCTTGCCTCCGGCAACTAGACTGCCGATCACCTCCACGGGACGGCGAATCTGGGCGCTGAATGACATCTGCCCGTCGCCCGCGCCTTGCGTGGGAGTCTCGAACGTGTTGATCGTTGGCGAATAAACCCAGCGATCTCCAAAGTTGTCGAAGTGCGAATACAGGAAACGTACGTACACTCCCGAGATATCTCCGAGCTTGTAATCGACCGCCCCGGTAAACCCGTACCGGGTCCGGTAATACCGGTATTCGCGGAGGTCCTCAGTAGGCCAGCTCACAACGTTCGTGGCTGTGGCGGGATCTAGTTTTTCGTTGCAACCGCCGGGCACCGGGCTGCACTGCAGGACTGCAGGCACAGGCTCCACGTCATCAATGCCGCGCCCATTCCAGTCGTAGCTACCGCCGAAAATTACACCTAGCCGTTTGCTCACACCGAAACGTTTGCCCACCGTGCCATCGATCTCATAGAGCGTGCGTCCACCGATGATAGGGGTGTATCCCCCGATGCCGTTCAGGTAAAGTGTCGGCTTTTCGCCGGCCGTCTTCGTTACCAGATTGACCGATCCCGCGACTGCATCTCCGTCCTGGTTCGCCGAGAGCGTCTTGTTGATTTCCACCGAGTCGACCAGGTTCGCGGGAATCACATCCAACTTGATCTGGCGGACATCCGACTCCGGGGAAGGAACATTCACGCCGTCAATGGTCACATTGGCCAGCCGCGGTTCGAGGCCCCGGATCTGGACGTACTTACCCTCACCCTCGTCGCGTTCCAAAGTAACGCTCGGCAATCGGCCCAACGCATCCGCGATATTGGTATTGGGCAGGCTGGTGATGACCTCGACCGGAAGCACCTGCAGAATATTGTCGGACTCGAGGGTACGATTGATCGCCTCGGCCTCCCCCCGACCACGGTCGGCGGTAACCAGGACTTCTTCGGTTGCGGTCGCAACTTTCATGGTGGCGTCGACGCGCGCTGTCTGTGCCTGGGCCACCTTGATGTTGCTCGTGAAGGGGGCGAACCCCACGTACGAGACGGTCACCGTGTAGTCGCCCGGCGCGAGGTCCGGGATGAAGTATTGTCCCTGATCATCTGTGATTGCAGACTGTCCTCCGGGCTTGACTTCCACGCGCGCGGCGCGGAGCACGGCGCCCGCGGCGTCGACTACCCGTCCGCTGATCGCGCCGCGGCTGGTCTGCGCGAACACCGCACACGAGGTACCGCAAGTCCCTAAAATCAGCCAGAACATGAGCAGGGAAACCGAGGGAGAGGAAAACTTGCAGCGGGCAAACCAGCGCAGCATAAAGCCTCCAAACACAGAGGTTTTCGGACACACCACTCCACGGCGGAACGGACGCCCAGTGAGAGGAAGGCTGATTTTAGGAAGGTGTTGTTACTACGAGATCAATAGTTGATGAATGTTAGATTTCAATTTTGTCTCCGCTTAAGCTTGGCTTCATCTTGGCAGGGAATGCGCTATCGGAAACCGGATGCCCAGTTGACTTGACTGGGCAGAGGTGAACACATTTCGGAAGCCTGAGAGGCGCCGCCTGCGCGAAGTGTACGGTGGCGCCTTTCCCTGCGCGGGGGAAACCAGAAAGCGGAGCCTCGTATACTGGTACGAATCCGAGTCCGGGGGCCTGTGCAAACCGATTCTGCTGCGTGCCGTCCAATACCCTTCGGTCTCAATTTTTTCACGGAGAATGGATGAACATCCGGCGCATTCTGGCGCTCTTCCTCATTCTTGTCTTGCGGGCGGCGGCGCAAACCCAACCTCCCAAACCCGAACCGCCACGCACGGCACCCAAAGCCGATGATCGGTTCAAGGCGGATGTGCTGCTGGTTGTCGCGCATCCCGACGACGAGACCGGTGTCTCAGCATACCTGGCGCAACTGCTTGATCAGGGCAAACGCGTCGCGGCCGTGTACCTGACCCACGGCGAAGCCGGGCACAACAACATGGGGCGCGAGCGCGGACCGTCGCTGGGCGTGGTTAGAGAGATGGAACTGCGGCACGCCATGGCTCAACTGGGTGTGCCGAACGTGTGGTTCCTCGAGGGCAAGGACACGCCGAGCCAGGATGTTCTTCAGTCGCTCGCCAACTGGGGGCACGGCAAGAACCTGGAAGAAGTGGTGCGCATCGTGCGCCTGACGCGGCCCGAGATCATCATTTCGTGGCTGCCGGCTTTCTTCATTGGGGAGAATCACGGGGACCATCAGGCGTCGGGCGTGCTGGCTGTGGAGGCGTTCGATTCGGCCGGAGATCCGTCGGTGTATCCGGCGCAAGTGGCGCAGCCGCGAAAAGTAAATGAGACGCTGCTCGAAGGCTTGCAGCCGTGGCAACCGCAGAAAATCTACTTCTTCTCGGACGCGAGCGATGACAAGAACATCAAGGGGAAGGGGCCGCAGTATCCGACCACGGCGATTTCTCCGAGCCATCATGTGCCGTACTGGCGGGTCTCCATGGATGTTTTTCGCTTCCATCTGACGCAGTACCGGACCTACATCGAGAAACTTCAATCTTTAAATGACGAGCAGCTGGAAAAGCTCGCGGGTGCCGATCAGGACAGTTGGTCGACGCCGGTAGAATTGGTGTTCGGCAAGTCGCTGGTGCAGGGTACGACGCCGACGGGCGACGTGTTCGAAGGAGTGCAGGCGCAACCGTTGCCCTTCGATCGTCTGCCAAGCCCGAATCCGCAGCAGCATAAGGGACGGTCGATGGAGATTGGTGGCCCGTGGGCTTTTTACGATGACTTCCGCGCGGCACATGACCTGCCTGATTTGCCAAAGGCGGCGGTTCCGGAGATTTCGGTCGCGGCGGGGTCGACTTTGCAATTGCCGGTGGTGCTGCGCAATGACGACACGAATCCTGCCGAGGTCACGTTGACAACAACGCTGCCCGATGGCTGGGCGCTGAAGAGTCCTCTGCCTCATTACAACCTTGCGCCGGGGGATATTTTCCCGCTTGAGATTGAAATTACGACGCCCGCGAAGAAGTCGGATCAGATCAGCGAAGTGAGTTGCCGTGCCGAGGCCGGCGGGCACGAGATTGGGACGGTGAAGCTGCGCGTGCGGCTGGGAGGCGGCGGGTTGCCGCAGTAAGAGAGCACACCTGTCATCCCGAGCGAAGGCGAGGGATCCCATTCACGATTGCAGTGTTTCGGACCCGGACAGATTTTCTGCGGCGGTTCGTGGTCGAAAATCCCGCAACAGTCGTTGAAGACCTCTATCGCCGCGGCGTCTTTCGACTGCGTTTCGGCTGCCGCCTCACTTCGCTCAAGATGACAGGGTTTTAGGGGTTTGCTGACGCTTGAGCTTTTCGGCTTTGCTTCTTCCAGTAGAGGTAGCCCGGAACGCCTAGAAGCACGATGAACGTTCCGGCCAAGGCTTCTTTTGGGCGGGTCACGATCGTGTTGATCGTCCACCAACTTCCCAGCAACACATAAATTGCCGGTAGCCACGGATAGCCGGTGCAACGATAGGGCCTTGGGACGTCGGGCCGCTTCACGCGAAGAACAAACAGGCCGATCACTGTCAGCGTATAAGACAACACCATTCCATAGATCACGTACGTGTATAGCTGGTCGTAGCGGCCGCTTACCGTGAGCAGGCAGGCCCACACGGCCTGTCCGATCAGGCTCAGCGCCGGCGTGCGCCACTTGGGGTGCACTTGTGCCATGCGCTGGAAGAAAACTCCGTCGCGCGCCATGGCGAAGTAGACGCGCGCCCCTGACAGCGTGCAACTGGCCATGGCGCCGAAACAAGAGAGCGCAATCACCGCGGAAAGCCAGATAGCTGCGCGCGGCGAGAACAGGACTTCGGCCGCCGAGGCCGCGATGGTTTCGTGCTTCGCGACTTCCGTCAGCGGCATCGCATAGACGTACGTGAAATTCATTGCCAGATAAACGATCGCCACGACGATGATGCCGAGCACCATGGCACGAGGCACGTTGCGGCGCGGTTCCTGCACTTCGCCGGCGACCCAGGTGATGTAGACCCATCCGTCGTAGGCCCAGAAGACGGCGATCAAGCCTATCCCGAGCGCGGAGACGAGTGTGCTGGCGCTCATGCCCATGGTCATGCCGGCCGAAGGGCTGCCGCCGTGCTGCGTGAAGTTGCTCCAGCTTCCTTTTCCGAACAAGATTCCCAGGAGCACGAATGCGCCCATCGCAACGAACTTCGCCCAGGTGGCGACGTTTTGGAGGACGGCCCCGCGGCGCAGGCCGATGACGTTGATCCAGGTCACCAGGACGATGGAGATCAGCGCCACGATGTGCACGCGGGTCAGCGTGATGCCTGCGACGGAAACAATCACATGTTGCTCGGAGATCGCCGGGAAGATGGCGCCCAGGTAGGCGGCCGAAGCGACCGAGAGCGCAGCGATAGTGCCGCCGTTGGCTACGGCGAAAAGCATCCAGCCGTAGAGAAAGGCGATGAGGTCTCCGAAGGCCTCGCGCAGGTAGATGTATTGCCCGCCTGAGTCAGGGAACATGGAGCCGAGTTCGGCGAAGGCGAAGGCGGCGCACATCGAGATCATCGCGCCGATCACCCACACCAGGAAGAACAAGGCCGGGTGCGGCAAAGGTCCTGCAATATCCTTGGCGGTCAGAAAGATCGACGAGCCGATGATGCCGCCGGCCAGCAGCAGGACGGAGTCGAGAAGGGAAAGGCCGCGGATCAGGTTGGGAGAGGAATCGTTGGGATCGGCTTTCCCAGGTTGGATCTTCTCCGTGGCGACGCTAGGAGGTTCCATGCATTATCCGATCCCGAGTTCGTCCGGAGATTCAAGCGGGGAGCCGCATTGCCGGCAGATGACCGCAGCGCAGTCACCACAGGTGAGCGGATCGGTTACTTCGCGCGCGCATTGCGGGCAGTATAGGGCAAGAGGCTTGACATTCGGGTTCGAGGCCCCCGGCTCGTTTGGTCCCATGAGGATGGCAAATGTAGCATAGGGGAGCGGCGAGCTGCGAGCTGCGAACTGCGAACTTTGAGCTTGCGATACTTCGTGTGCGAAGCTCAGGGCCTTTGGCGATCTTCACGACTGTGCTCGCTCGAAGCTCACAGCTCGTAGCTCGCAGCCGATACCGAAGGATTCTGGACTGAGCACCACCGATATCGAGGAACGCAATCATGCCTGAGAAATCCCACACTCCCGACGACAACCTGCAGCAGGAATTCAACCGCTGGGCTGAGGCCGGCGAAGGCGAGAAGATGAAGAACCATCATCTCAACATCACCGAGAAGACGCTTCACCACATGGACCTCCGGCCTGGTGAAAGAGTGCTGGACCTCGGTTGCGGTTCGGGTTGGGCGACCCGAATGATCGCGCGCCTGGTGGCCGATGGACCGGAAGGATTCGGGCAAGTCGTGGGCCTGGATATTTCCGATGAGATGATCCGGCAAGCGCGCGCGGAGTCCAAAGACTTCGAGAACATCATGTACGTATGGGGATCGGCGACGAAGATTCCGTGGGAAGAGAACTTCTTCGACAAGATGCTGTCCGTAGAGTCGTTTTACTATTACCCCGACCAGGACCGGGCGCTGGCCGAGTTGTTTCGCGTGATGGCACCGCGCGGGCGCATGTTTATCCTGATCAATCTGTATCGTGACAACGAATATTCACTGCAGTGGGTCGACAAGTTGAAGGTCCCGGTGCATGTCCGGTCGGCGGCCGAATACGTAGAGCTGCTGAAGAAGCACATGTTCGAGAATGTGGAATACCTGCAGATTCCCGACGACACCCCGACGCCCGATGACTACGTGACGAAGTCTTTTCGTAGTCTGGATGACCTGAAAGCGTCCAAGCGAATCGGGGCGCTGTTGCTGATGGCATCGAAGCCGGATTTCCGGACGCCTGCGCCGGGATACACGGTGTACTGAAAGTTCGGTAATCATGGAAGGACGGGCGGCGTCCCCGTCCGGCGGGCAAGGACGCCCGCCGCCTCCATCATCACTGCCTTCAGATCGTATCGTCGTCGTCCCGATCGCGATCCAGGTTCTTCGCCGGACTCAGGGGCTTGTGGTCGTTGGCGTGTCGGATCTCGATGCGGCCGTTCACGTTGTTCACGCGAACCCGTGTGCCGCCACCGCCCAGTTCGCCGTTCAGTTCGTGTCCCACCCACTTGTGATTCGCGACGCGGATGCCGAAGTCGTTCGAGATTGAGCCCGAGACGGTGCTGGCTTCAATGTCGGCCTTGGCGTCGGAGGGCAGCGTGAGAAGCACCGATGCGTTGACGGAGGAAACTTCCACTGGCGATGACAATCGGTCGAGGTTGGCCTCAAGATTGCCGTTCACCGTGGAGAGTTGCGTGCGGCCGCTCAGGTTTCTGGCGCGCAACCGGCCATTCACACAGGAAGCGCGCACTTCGCCGCTGACTCCTTCGATCTCGAGATTGCCGTTGACCAGGTTGATGTCATCCAACCGCGAGTTCCGCGGCACCATCAGCATGTAGTCGACGCTGCCGGGGTCGTTTCGCGTCCAGGTATGGTCGTGCCGAGCATACTCCGTGCGGATGGAGAGAGAGTCTTTGCCAGAATCGATCTTGATCTGGACTTCGTCGAGATCGTGCTTGCTGCCTGCGCGCTTGATCGCATCAACCTTCACTTCGTTGCGATCCCAGGCTTTGATCTGCACTGGACCATTGATGTTTGCCAGATCAATGCGACCATTCGCCGACAAGGGATAGGTCTGGTGGAATTCCTCGGTTTCCGCAAAGGCCCGCGCTTGCAAGGTAAAAGCCAGGAATGCGGTGAGGGCGCCAAGCACTGCGCCAGTCCAAGTCGCGCGTCGGGAGAACTTCGTCATACGGCCTCCTTCATCGGCGGATGCGGATTAGACGCAACATCCGGCCTTTCGTGAGTCGTGTTTTCGAACGACGAGGGCGCGGAGGCGTCCGGCTTGTAGTTACAGCAGAATCAGTCCGTTGCGAACGCCAACCGTCACGGCTTCGGTCCGGCTGGAGGCGCCCAGCTTGGCGAGAATCGAGCTGATGTGGAACTTGGCGGTGTGGTCGGAAATTCCGAGGCGCGAAGCGATTTCCTTATTGGAAAATCCTTCCGCCAGCATGCGAAGCACTTCGATTTCCCGGTCGGTGAGTTCTTCCATGATTTCGAAATCGGTGTCGGCTGCGGGACGAGAGCTTGTCGTGACGAATCCTCGAATGAATTCCGGTTCCAGCAGAAGCAGGCCGCGGCGAGCCGCGTGAATGGCGGAATGGATTTCTGCCGACGCAGAGTTGCGCGCCAAGATTCCCAACACGCCAGCGCGCAGCGTTTGTTTGGTCCAGTTCTGGCTCGGATCGTCTACCAGCACCACGACCGCTGCACCGGACTGCTGCAGCGCAAGACTTGTTGCAGCGATTTGTGGATCGGGCTCTGCCAGATCGACGAGTGCGACGTCTGGACGCGATTCCACTCCGCGTTGCGCCAGCGCCGAGAGATGGGACACGGATCCGGCCACGAGCAGTGACCAGTCTTCCTGGACGACGCGTTCCAGTTCACTTCTGCGCGCAGCGGAGGCGGCTGCGATCCACACACGCGTCTTGCCGCCTCCATTCCTGCTCGACATTCCACTTACCTCGCAGGCCGATCTGCGAGCGTTATGGCAATTTTCAGTGGGGATCCAGCGCGCAGCAGGTTGGCGTGCACTACGTCCCCGACTCTGGCCTTGCCCAGCAGATGCTGGATGTCAGCGGTGTCTTCGATGGCACTGCCATTGAAGTCGGTGACGAGGTCGCCGATCAAGACGCCGCCTTTCTCCGCAGGGCCCGCAGGCTCAACGTGCATTACAAGCAAGGCCGTGTTCTGCTGCGTGCCGAGCTTGTTGCGCAGGGTCTCGGGGAGAGACACCGGCTGCATGGCCAAACCGAGATATGGCCGCGTGATGTGACCCTTCTCCAGCAGTTCGCCGACCACGCGATTCACGGTCGCAACAGGAATCGTGACGCCCCGTCCGCGGGCGAGGCCACGCGTGTTGATACCAACGACTTTGCCCTGCGTGTTCACGAGGGGACCGCCTGAAAACCCCGGATACAACTCGAGGTCGAGCCGAATGTGTTGATCAAGCCGTCCTCCGCGCCGAGGTTCCCATTCGCCGCCCAAACCTCCGACGATGCCCGCGCTGGCTACCAGTTTTGAGCCGCGCGAGCGGCCCAGGGCCAATACGAAGTGCCCGATCTTCAAGGTGCCGCTATCGCCGAACTCCGGCAGGGGCGCGGCGCCGCCGTCCTCGATCTTCAGGATGGCGAGGTCGGTGCTCGGGTCGCGCCCAGCCAGTTTTGCTTTCAGCGGCTTGCCTTCCTCCAAGAAGACGGGGATATCTTCCTCGCGCCGAATGGTATGGTCGGCGGTTACGAAGACACCCTTCTGCCATTGGATGCCGCTCGAAGGCATCCAGCGTCGGCCGTAAACGGCGGCTACCGAAACACCCGCTCCGCTGGCTGCCGCCGCAAATTCGTTCGACAAAGTTTCCAGTACTGATGTGGCCATGCTTCGTTTCTCCTGCACTCGTGTAAAAGAAGTGCAGAATCAGAATGACGCGTACCGGGAGCGTGCGCATCCGCCAATCGGCTAGGTGAGATAGCTGGTAGCCGGTAGCCGGTAGCTGGCGGCCGATAACTCAAAATTCTTCGGATGACGGTGTGCTATAGTGCCGCCAATTTTCCGAATGAGGAGCCCGCATGTTTCGTGGTCGTCTCGCGCCTGTCCGAGCCGTTCTTGCCCTTCTTCTTCTTTGTTCGCTGAATGAATTCGGCTTTAGTCAGTCTCAATCCAGCTTGCGTCCGGAACTGGTGACCAAGATCGATCGTGCGGCGCATGATGTTCTCGCTGAGACCGGAGTTCCGAGTGCGTCGGTGGCGGTGGTGAAAGACGGCGCCATCGCTTATTTGCAGGCTTATGGGGACGCGCGCCTGGAACCGAAAACTCCGGCGAAGACTGACATGCGTTACAGCATCGGATCGATCAGCAAACAGTTCACGGCTGCATCCATGCTGCTGCTGCAGGAAGACGGCAAGCTGTCTCTTGACGATCCAGTCGGCAAATATGTTCCGAACCTCACGCGGGCCAACGAAGTCACGATCCGCCAGTTGCTTTCGCACACGTCGGGATACCAGGATTATTGGCCGCAGGATTACGTTCCGCCGTTCATGCTGCAAGCCATTACGTCGGAGAAGATTCTCGACATGTGGGCGCGCAAGCCGCTCGATTTCGATCCGGGCACGCGTTGGCAATACAGCAACACTAACTACGTGATTGCGGGCGTAATTATTGAAAAGGTGAGCGGAATGCCTTTGCTGCAATTCCTGCAGACCCGAGTATTCAATCCTCTCGCCATGAAGAGCGTGGCCAACATCGATCAGGAGAAACTTGGCGATACCGATGCCACTGGATACATGCGGTATGGCTTGGGGCTGTTGCGGCCTTCGCCAAAAGAAGGCAAAGGCTGGCTGTTTGCCGCGGGTGAATTAGCCATGCCTGCCGCGGACCTGGCGCGCTGGGACATCTCGATTATGGATCAGAAGCTGCTGAAACCGACGTCGTATCAGGAACTCGAAACCGAAGTGCGCCTGAAAAGCGGCGTCGGCACACAGTACGGATTGGGCGTCGATGTGACCATGTTCTCCGACCATCGGATGCTGTCCCATGGAGGCGAGGTCTCGGGCTTCACGACCCAGAATAACGTGTTTCCCGAGGACCGGGTCGCCGTCGTCGTGCTAACGAATCAGGATGCGGCGCGGGCATCGGGCGATCTGGCCCGGCGGATTTCGTCTCTGCTGTTTACAACCGAGGATGCCAGCGCCCAGGCAAAGACGGAGCAGGCGCGGAAGATCTTCGAAGACCTGCAGCGTGGAACGGTCGACCGGTCCCTCTTCACCGAGAACGCGAACAGCTATTTCAACCAGCAGGCGCTCAAGGACTTTGGCGCAAGCCTCGGACCGCTCGGATCCCCGTTGGAATTTTCCCAAATGAGCCAGTCCCTGCGCGGCGGCATGACCCTGCGAGTGTTCCGCATCCGGTTCAGCCAGCAGGAACTGCGGGCCTGGACCTACGAGATGCCAGATGGGAAGCTGGAGCAGTACCAGGTGGCTGCAAACTAGGCGCGCGTCTATCTCGGCGAATCGCCTCCGTGGAGTTTGCACTCGGTTCGCCGCAAAACAAGTCGTTTTAAGTCTCTCAGGCAAAAGGCTCTTAACCGCCAAGATCGCAAAGAGAATCGCAAAGTTCGCAAAGGAGACCATGACTCCATTGCGAACTTTGTGGCTTTTTCTTAGCGATCTTTGCGGTTTAAGTTTTTTCCCCCACTGTGTGCGTCGTCCACTCTCTGATTCGTGCCGGATCGTACCATCGGACGCGATCATGTCCGGACAAGCGGCTCGTACAAGCCCTTCCGTAACCTTCTTTTCGTGGTTACCTAGAGCCATACTTCTAGCCTGAATATGAGCGCCCTCCCCCAACGTCACTCCGTTCCACGAACTCCGCGCGTTCATCTGGAAAACAATACCCCCGTCGTCCTTCGGTTTGATGGAGGGAATAGTGTTTCCGGTGAACTTCAGGTGGTTTCTTTAACTGGCGGCCTGCTCTCGCTGCCACGTCCACTGGCGCAGGGTTCGCAGGTAAAAATGATGTTCCTGATCCGCCCCGGATCGGTCCTGGCCGGGGCTGAACTCCTGAATCCCGTAAGCAACACACTGCAGCCATTCCGCTTCGTCTCGCTGGGACAGAAGGACCGCCGCAAGCTCGAGGCGATCATCCCGCTGTCGGTGTACGAAGACATCGCGGAGCCGACCTGGATGAAGAAATTGCGCGTCGCCTCTGACCGCCGCTACGAGCCGCGCAACTGGCGCGGACGTCTGGCCGCGGTAGCGGTCGGCCTGATCACACTCGGACTGGCGAGCGCCATCTACCTGCGCCACCTTCAAGTCCTCAAATAGCCGAGGGAGAACTGATGGGATTGATTCCCAGCCCGCGGCAGCCAGCAAACACCCGGCGTTGGCCTAGATTTCAGGTCCACCTGCCCGTTCTCATTGCGGCCGAAACCGCTGATTCGCAGATCGCTATTCCAGGGATGGTCAGCGCGCTGAGCCGCGCAGGCATGGAAGTGTATGGCGGCGTGCCGCTGCGCCCGGGTGATTTGATGGAAGTGGAATTCAAGACGTCGGGCGGCGTGCGGGTCACGGGCATCGTTCGCAATCGTTCTGGTTACTGCTTCGGAATTGAATTCCTGCGCGCGATGGTGAACGAACTCGACCCAGATGGAGTGCTGGCGTCGGAATTCCTGGCGGAAACGCCAGACTGGGCGGGATTTGACATTACGGAACTCGGCAACGGGTTGTTCGGTCCGGAACAGATGGAAGTCGCTTCCGCCGACGAAACTCTGGCCGCCCTCTTCATCGAACGGCACCAGTCTTACCTGCGCGCGACGCAAAAAGAAATCGAGCGCCTCCGCCGGAATGCCCTGCAGATTCGCCACATGCGCCAGGCCATGGAACGGTTGCTGGAGAAACGCGCCTCCGAGTTGTAGCTCCCCCCTCACTGCGAAGGCTTGGGTAACGGCAGGGAAGATTGTCCGAAGACGTAAATCCAGCCCTTGGAAGTCCGCACGTACGTATCGCTAAACCACACTATGTAGTCGAAGGGCTTGCCATGGTCGGTGCCTTTCTCCCATAGCTTGGCGGTTACCACCGCGGCGTCGCCCCATACGCGAACCGTTTGCTCGGTATCTTCCTGGTGTTGGTACTGGACTGCTCCGCTGCGCGCCTCCGAAAGCAGATCCTGTTTCGTATATTTTTTCCCCGAGCCGGTGGAGAGAACGAAATCGTCAGCCAGAATGCGATCCATGGTGGCGGCATCATTGGTTTTCACGGCGGCCTGATACTGCGTGTCGAGGGCGGCGACTGTCTTCTGATCCTCGGAAGTCGTCGGGGTTGCGCCATGTGGGGCGGCAGGGGGCGAAGGCTTGGCGCTTTGCGCAGCGTCCCCGGCGAATGCCAGGCAAGTCGCGACAAGCACACAGACCACATTGCTCACCCAGGGATGCTCATTCATGAGGGAATCTTCCTTCGCGGGAATCTCGTCTGGTTGTGATCGGCCCGGTGCGGCGGGCGCCTCTCACCGAGCGGAACAATCTCTGCGCAGCTCCCGTAGCCTCGCTTATGTGCGGGCTTGGCGACCGCAAAGGCCTTCAGGTCGCTCCATTTCCATTGGCTCGTTGCCGGCGGATGGCAGCAGGCACAGTAAAGCGTGTATGCGTCAAAGGATCCTTGCGCAGCAGGGACCAAGCAGGCGCCATTCCGGTAAGGACTGAAGCCAATTAAGTAACGCGTGGAGCACTTCGGACATTCCACGCAGCGCCGGATATGCATGGGCATAACGCGTCTAACAAGATAGGACGCGAGCCCGGTGAAGACTGGACGTTCGCGGACGCAGTTCCCGAGCGTACGACCAGGCCGCTCGGAGAGCAGTCCGAAAACGTCCATTGCTGTCCCGTAAAGCCGCTATGATGAACTCCGAACGGTATGAAGATCGATCTGCAAGTTTGTTCCCGGGCGCGGCTGTCGCGAGATCCTCGCTTCGACGGGAAGTTCTTCATTGGCGTGCTCGGCAGCCGCGTGTATTGCCGCTCGATTTGTCCTGCTCCGACGGCGAAGGAGAAGAACGTTCGCTATTTCTCTACTGCGGCGGCTGCGGCTGAGGCCGGGTTTCGCCCGTGCTTGCGTTGTCGCCCCGAGGCGTCGCCTGGAACGCCAGCATGGCTGGGAACTCCCACCACCGTTTCGCGAGCCTTGCGGCTGATCGCAGAGAGCGGGCTGGATGATGGCGGAGTCGAGGGACTGGCGGACCGGCTGGGAGTCGGTGCGCGGCACCTTCGACGCTTGTTCATTCAGCATCTGGGAGCGCCGCCGAGCGCTGTGGCGCAAACACGACGCCTGCACTTTGCCAAGAAGTTGATCGACGAAACCAGTCTTCCCATGGGGGAAGTTGCGCTGGCTGCCGGTTTCGGATGCGTGCGCCGCTTCAACGCCGCCATCCGCAAGATCTACAAACGCACGCCCACGCAGATTCGCCGCCTCTCTCGCCAGGCCGGAGTGCAGCCCGACAATCAGTACCTGTTCCGATTGAAATACCGGCCTCCGTACGACTGGGAAGGGATGCTGCGGTTTGTGGCGGCCCGCGCGACTCCGGGTGTGGAGCACGTGGAAGACGGACACTACTATCGTTCCATCTCGCTGAACGGAAGTGACGGTTCCGTGGATGTTTCACTCGACGAGGCAAACGATGCTTTGTTGGCACGTGTGCAGTTTGGTGACCCGCGCTCATTGTTTCTCATCGTCGAGCGCCTGCGCGCGATGTTCGACCTGAACGCCGATTGGGCGGCAATTGCTCCCAGTTTGCGCGCCGATCCGTCCCTGGGCGCGCGCGTGGACTCCCAGCCTGGCCTTCGCGTGCCCGGTTGCTGGAACGGATTTGAACTTGCGGTGCGCGCCATCCTTGGCCAGCAGATTACGGTGAAAGGCGCGACCACCCTGGCGGGATCGCTGGTGAGAGCGTTTGGACGCGCTTACGCTTCTCCCCACAAGATTTCGTATGTGTTTCCGCAGCCTGAAGATCTGGCGGAGGCCGACCTTACGTCCATTGGCCTGACCAAGGCGCGTGCCGCGACCATTCAAAGCCTGGCGCGAGCCGTCATTCACGGGAAGGTCGGCTTCGAGGGTGTCGTGGTGCCGGAGAATTTTCTGTCCGGGATCTGCGAGATTCCCGGCATTGGCGCCTGGACGGCGCAATACATTGCGATGCGGGCCCTCGGCGAACCCGACGCATTCCCGTCGGGAGATCTGGGGCTGCTCAGGAGTCTAGGATTGAAAAATCCAAATGAACTGGAGCGCCGCGCAGAGGCGTGGCGACCCTGGCGCGCCTACGCGACGATGTATCTGTGGTGTGTACCGGCCAAGGAAGTCAACGGGCGGCAGTCCGCGAAGAGTGAAGCTGCGACGCGACCGGGAACCGCAAACCAGCCTTCCGTGCTAGTGGAGTTGTAAGCAGGTTCTCGAGTCGCTCGCCACGGGTCAGAGCAGAAGCTTGCGCCGCGCGATCCCTGCCAGGCCTACCAATCCTGTTCCCATCAAAAGCATGGTGCCGGGTTCGGGG
>Ga0210406_10001876_pt1 | contig 24756 bp, 17 predicted proteins | sample IncBWC30MmetaG_FD_155454 | JGI IMG/M metagenome (GOLD analysis project Ga0210406, IMG submission 155454) | Forest soil microbial communities from Barre Woods Harvard Forest LTER site, Petersham, Massachusetts, United States - Inc-BW-C-30-M | ecosystem: Environmental > Terrestrial > Soil >...
AGTTCTCCGGATGTCTTTTCCTATAGTTTAACTCCGGCCAGAGATGTCAACGCGTCCGTTCGTTCATATTAGAATGCAAGCGCCCGGTGTCCGCCCATGCCGAAAACCTCTAGAGCCAAGCCCACGCCCGCCACCAAGCGTTTCGAGGCCAGGCTCGAGCGCCTGCGCTCCCGCCTCAACTGGATCATTGTCCGCATACCGTTCGATGCAGTCCAAGCCTGGGGGTTGCGTGGCCAAATCAAAGTAAAAGGCGAAATCAACGGGTTTGCCTTCCGAACCTCGCTTTTCCCCACGCGAGAGGACGGGCACTTTCTGCTGGTCAATAAGCGGATGCAGAAGGGAGCGCGGGCCCTCGAAGGCAGCGTTGCACATTTTCAGATGGAACTGGATCGCGAGGAGCGGACCGTAATTATCCCCGATGAACTCAAGCGCATTCTCAACGAAGATCGCTCGCTTCGCCGGTGGTATGACGGATTGAATTACTCCACCCGAAACGACATCGCCAAGTGGGTCACCGAACCTAAGGGTGGTCATGCGCGCAACCGTCGCGCGGAACAAATTGCGGACCGCTTGCTCGCCGTCATGGAGGCGGAACAGGAACTGCCACCCATTCTGCAAGTCGCTTTCGCGCGCCATCCACACGCTCGCGAAGGTTGGGATCGAATGTCCGTCTCGCGCCGGCGCGGACATCTGTTTGGCATCTTCTATTACAGAACTCCGGACGCCCGGGCTCGCCGCATCGACAAAATGCTCGATGACGCCAATGCGCTTGCCGAGAAACTGAGCAACAAGAAAAAGTAAGCGACATTCGGAGGAACATATTAATTCACGCATGCATTCACGTCTTGGCCCGGAAAAGCTCGGAAAAGAACTCCTCTATCTCTCGCACTCCGACGTGGTCTCCGCCGGCCTCGGCATGGCGGAAATCATCGCGGCGCTGGAGGAGATGTTTCGCGAGAAGGCCGAGGGGCGCGTTGAGATGCCGCCTAAAATCAGCATCCATACCATGCCCGACACTATGCCAGACGCATTTATCCACGCCATGCCGGCTTCAATTCCGGGGCGAAAGGCTGCCGGCATGAAGTGGGTCAGCGGATATCCGGACAACAGCAAGCGCGGCTTGCCCTACGTCACGGGACTAGTCATCCTCAACGATCCTGAAACCGGGATCCCCGTCGCGCTTATGGATTGCACATGGATCACCGGGCAGCGTACCGGCGCTGCCACAGCGGTTGCGGCAAAATATCTGGCGCGGTCCGAGTCGAGCGCTGTCGGGATCCTGGGCTGCGGAGTGCAGGGGCGAAGCAATCTGGAAGCGCTGAAAGTTCTGTTCCCGCTGAAAAAAGTTTATGCCTATGATAAGCACGCTGATCGCGCCCTTCGTTATGCGCAGGAAATGAGCCTGCAACTGGGAATCGAAGTTGTCCCGGTGAACGACCCGAGGGAGGCAGTGGTTGCGAGCGACGTGGTCGTCACTGCGGGCCCGATTCTGCGCACGCCGCACGCCAGCATTCGGCGCGGCTGGCTTCGGGAAGGCGCGTTTGCGTCGCTGGTGGACTTTGATTCCTACTGGCATCCCGACGCGCTGCATGAAGCCGATAAGTTTTGTACCGACGACGTGCCGCAACTGCATCATTATCGCGACCTTGGATATTTTCAGAACATCCCAGCCATTCACGCCGACCTGGGAGGCCTTGTCACCGGGCGCAAGCCTGGCCGGGAGAGACCGGAAGAGCGCACGATGGCCTGCAATTTAGGGCTCGCGCTCGACGACATTGCCGTGGCGCCGTTGATCTACGAGCGTGCTTTAGAGAAGGGAATTGGGACTTGGCTGCCTCTTTAAGTCGTTTGACCCGGTACAACTCGGCATAGCACAATGCAAGCGCCGCGGGCGCCGCGGCTGCCGTCTTGAGGATGCCCATGAAATTTCGTTTTTCCGCTCAAGTCATTACTGCGACAATTATCGTTCTCGCATACACGACCTCGCTCACCGCTCAGAATTCAACTCCCCAGCCGAGTCCTGCGAAACGAGCCATCACCGAAAAAGATCTGTTCAATTTCGTCTGGATTGCTGACCCGCAGGTTTCGCCCGATGGGTCCCGCGCCGTGTTTACCCGCGTCGTCACGGACGAGAAGCGCACTGGGTACGAGACCTCTATCTGGATGGTCGCTACCTCAGGTAATGAAGATCCCGTGCGCATGACCAATGGCAAGCATGACGCGCATCCCCGCTGGTCGCCGGATGGCAGGCGCATCGCGTTCGTCCGCGGCGGAGAGAAAGACGACAGCGGCAAGCCTCGCCCAGCGCAAATTGCGATCCTATCGCTGGCTGGCGGGGAAGCCCGCATCATTACCGATCTGCCCAAGGGCGCAGCCGGTCCAGTCTGGTCGCCGGACAGCAAGCGCATCGCGTTCTTGAGTTCGACCACGCCCGAAGATATCGAGAAAGCACAGCGCAAGAAGAACGACGCAATGGCTGCCAGCGCGAACACGGGGACGAACACCAAAGAATCCGCAGCCCCGGGCAATCTGACGGCGGCGAAGCCTGACTCTGATAGCGACCGCGAATCCGACATCCACATCATTACTCGTGCCGTCTACCGCGACAATGACGAGGGCTATCTCGATTTCAAGCGGCACGAGCACATTTGGGTGATTGACGTCCCGACCACATCCGACGACCCGGCCAAACCGCTGCAACTTACGAGCGGCGACTATGATGAAGGCGAAATTGTGTGGACGCACGATGGTTCGCGCATCTACTTCCTCACCAGCCGCATTGACGAGCCTTATTACGAGACGCCGAGCACGGATGTTTATTCAGTCGCATCCTCGCCCAAGATGCCCGGAGCTACGGCCGAAAAGTTGGCCACCGTTCCCATGGGAATCGGCGATCTCGCACTCAGCCCCGACGGCAGCCGAATGGCGTTCCATGGTTCCGTCACGCAGCCCGTCCGTTCCTACTCGCAACCCGATCTTTGGATCATGGACCTCGCTCCGAATGCGCAGCCCCGCAATCTCACTGCGAGCTACGATTTCGACATGGGCAGTTCCGTCTTCGGCGACAATGCGGCCCCGCGCGGCGGCAATGGCGCCACTCTCCACTGGTCGCCGGACGGGCACTGGCTCTTTGACAACGTGGCAAAGCAGGGACGCACGCCGCTGGTTCGTGTGGACGCGCAAACGGGCGCAGTCACTGAAATTACTCACGGCGATCAGGCTGTACTCGATTTCTCCATCACGCCCGATGCGCGCACCGTTGTTGCACTGGTCTCGACGCCGGTTGCGATCGGGGACTTGTTCACCGTGTCGATGGAGGGCAACCAGAACGGCGCGCAAACCCGCATCACCGATGCGAACAAGACGCTCTGGTCTCAGCTCAACCTCACTGCTCCGGAGGAGATTAATTACAAGAGCTTCGACGGCATCCCGATTCAAGGGTGGATTCAAAAGCCACCCGACTTCGATCCGAAGAAAAAATATCCGTTGATCCTCAACATTCACGGTGGACCACACGCCGCCTATGGCTGGGTCTTCGATCACGAATTTCAATGGATGGCGGCCAAGGGCTACGTGGTGCTTTACATCAACCCGCGTGGTTCGACCAGCTACGGGCAGGATTTCGGCAATATCATTCAGTACCACTATCCGGGCGACGACTACCGCGACCTGATGGCGGGAGTGGATGAAATTCTCAAGCGCGGCTACGTCGATACCAAGAAGCTCGGGGTGACTGGCGGCAGCGGCGGCGGCGTGCTAACCGACTGGACTGTGACCCAGACCGACCGCTTTGCAGCTGCGGTGTCGCAACGCGACATCTCGAATTGGGCCTCCTGGTGGTACACAGCCGATTTCACTTTATTCCAGCCGAACTGGTTCAAGGCGCCGCCTTTTCAGGATCCGAAGGACTACGCCAACCGCTCCGCGATTACGTTCGTCGAGAAAATCCACACGCCCATGATGTTCATTCTGGGGCAGGCCGACTACCGTACTCCGCAGGACTCGGGCGGCGAGCAACTGTTCCGCGCGCTCAAGTTTCTGAAGCGTCCGACTGCCATGGTAGTTTTTCCGCGCGAGACGCATGAACTGTCGCGCTCGGGTGAGCCGTGGCATCGGATTGAGCGGCTCGACAATATTGTGGGATGGTTCGATAAATGGCTGATGGGCATACCGCATCCGGAATATGAAGTGCGGCCGGAAAAGCCGGGGACGAAATCTGCTGAATTTTGATAACCGTTCACTCCAAGCAGAAGAAGGTAACGTATTGCTGTCGTTCCGTGTGGTGACTGGGCTTGCCGTCCCCGCGGGGCATAGCCCCGCTACCACACGATTATTTATTGCACCCGTTAAAAACTGCTCGTCCCCGAATCGCTTAATCCGTATAATTCAATCGTTTTAATACTCACTCTTCTGGGCATATGGAGGCGTTCCCGTGAAATTCCCGGCCACCGTTCTTGCCATTGTCATAATCCTCACCGTTCTCGCCGCCGCCCAAACCATCACCGTTGACATCTCGCACTCCGCCAACCACTTCGTCCCCAGCGAAACACTGGGCGCGGGTGTTGATCGAATTCCTGCCGCCGCTATCGACAACGATCTGCTTCCACCCTCGCTGCAGGCAACGCTGTCTTCTGGCTGGCAGACGGTGTCTTATCGCCAGAATACCGAGTTAGCGGTCGAAGCCTGGCATTGGAATCCGCGAGGCAAATGGAGTAACGGGAGCGATGGAAGCGACCCCGCCGGCAAGGGCTATTTCACGGGCACTGCTGTTCCCACCGAAAGCCTGCGCTACTCCTACGGATACGCATTACCCCGTCGCGGTTTTACTCGCAACGACGGTACAGAAAACACTGGTTTCTCGCGCCTCACCGATGGTGATCTCAACACCTTCTGGAAGAGCAATCCGTATCTCACCCAACATTTCACCGGCGAAAGCGACGCGCTTCATCCGCAGTGGGTAGTCCTCGATCTGGCGCAGCCTCAGCCGGTCGACAGCATTCGTATCGCCTGGGGCGAGCCGTACGCTACGCACTACGTCGTCCAGTATTGGACCGGCGAGGATCCCATCAAATCGCCCACTCGCGGCGTCTGGCAAACTTTCCCGCAAGGTACTGTCATCTCCGGCAAAGGCAGAACCGAAAGCGTTCGCCTAGTCACAGCTCCGGTCGCGGTGCGTTTCGTGCGAATCTGGATGACCGACTCTTCCAACACCTGCGACGCCGACGGCCCCTCCGATCCGCGCAACTGCGTAGGCTATGCCATTCGCGAACTCTATCTTGGGACCACGACTGACGGCGCCTTCCACGACTCCCTTCGCCACACGGCCGATCAGGAGCAGACGACTACTTATTGCTCTTCCGTCGATCCCTGGCATGAGCCTTCCAACCTCGGATCCACTCGTCAGGCCCAGATGGGCTTTGACCTTTTCTTCACCAGCGGTGTCACTCGCGGATTGCCCGCTATGGTTCCAGTCGCGCTGCTTTACGACATCCCCGACAATGCGGTTGCCGAAATCGCTTATCTTGAGCATCGCCACTATCCGATCTCCTACGTCGAGATGGGCGAGGAGGCCGACGGCCAGTACATGCTTCCCGAGGATTACGCCGCCCTCTACTTGCAGTGGGCGACTGCGCTCCATCGCCTCGATCCGACACTCAAGTTGGGCGGGCCGTCTTTCCAGGGCGTCAACCGGGATATCGAAGTTTGGCCCGATGCCAACGGCCGAGTCTCCTGGACCGCGCGATTCCTCGATTATCTGAAGCAGCATGGACGCATGAAAGATCTCGCGTTCTTCTCCTTCGAGCACTATCCCTACGACCCCTGCAAAACGCCGTGGGGCGTGCTGTATGACGAGCCCGAACTCATGCGCCACATCGTTCAGGTGTGGCATGAAGACGGCGTTCCCGGTGACATGCCGATGTTCATCACCGAGGGAAATCTGTCGTCAGGCGCCAGCGAAACTTATCAGGACATTTTCTCCGGCCTCTGGCTGGCGGATTACATTGGATCGTTGCTCGACGCGGGTGCCAAGGGGGTTTATTACTTTCACTATCTGCCGCTGCAGATGGAGCCGGGCTGCAACAGTTCTCCGGGGACGTTCGGCATGTTCACGGTCGACGCTTCCTACAAAATTCAGCAACCGCTGGCGCAATACTTCGTTGCGCAACTCATTAACCTGGAATGGGCGCAACCCGGCGGCGGAGAGCATCAAGTCTATTCGGCCAAATCCGATATCGACGACGGTGCTGGCCGCGAACTCGTCACTGCCTACGCGCTGAAGCGTCCCGATGGCGAGTGGTCGCTGCTTGTGGTCAATCGCGATCAGGAGAACGGTCACCGCGTGCGCATTGCGTTTCGTGGCGCGGTTCCGGGGAAGCCCGATTCGGCCGCGGAATTTGCGGGACCGGTCGAGATTGCGACTTTCGGCAGCGCGCAGTACAAGTGGAACCCTCCGCGTACTCGCTTCATGGCGCATGCTGAAGTAGCTGCGGCGCCCACGGTTGTCAGTTACACGAACGGTACGGCTGATCCCGACGGGCCTATCTTGCGGTCAAAACAAAATGGCGGCAATGATGCGGTTTACGATCTGCCTGCAGCTTCGGTCGTGGTGATCCGGGGAAAGGTCACCGCGCGCTGAAACAAATTTTGTGGGGTGACTCAGACCGGGATGACTCAGACCTAGACGTCTACCTCAACTCCGGAGGCGCACCCGGTGCCACGGATCAACTTCGCGGAAGTTACTTTCCTGCCTGAGCGGCCGCCGAATTCTTCATCCAGGCGATTACCGGCTGGAGCCCGGGTGGCACGGCGCCCTCGTCAACCTGGACCGTGTGGCTGCCCTGTCCACTCTCCACAGTTATCCTGTACTGGAATCGGTCACCCCCCGGCTCCGTCGCCCGGATGACGGGCGGCAGCCCAAAAAATCCGGATGCCTCCACCAGATCGGCCACCTTCTGGCTATCTTCCATCGGTACTTGATCGGAAGAAAAACTGTAGGTCCGGCTGATTCCCGCAAAACCGCCGCTGCGCTCAACTAGGACCCGCATATTCTCAGTCTAACTCTGGCCGTGCTTTATGGACTAGCGCGCTACAATACTCATCGCTCGCACACAAAGCGACAACCAAGTTCGGGTGATTCATCTTTACTCACGCGGCTTTCGGCCGCTTCGGTTTAGGCGGAGCCGAAATCGCGGCGAACTGTGCAGCGGTCGGAGCGATGCCAACCGTACTCCACGCATCGCGCACTGCTCCTTGTTCCGCGCTGTTCTGACCAAACAAGCTGCCTGCAACCGTTACCGTGGCATTTGCCATGGTCTGGAAATCCGCATTCGGATTCAGCGCCCCGGTTAGAGTCCGGTACCAAATCAGTCCTGCTTTCTGCCACGCGTATCCGCCTATGGCCTTCGCTGCGAGAAAGAAAGCACGGTTCGGAATGCCAGAGTTGATGTGCACTCCGCCATTGTCTTGATCGGTGTTCACATAGCCATCCATCGTGGCAGGCTGCGGATCCTTGCCTATATTCGGATCGTCGTAGGCAGTTCCCGGGTCCGACATCGAGCGGAGTGCCTTGCCCTGGACCGTGTCGGTGAATAGACCGGCTCCAATGAGCCAGTCGGCCTGATCGGCGGTCTGGTTACTGTTCCACTGGTTAACCAACGAACCGAAAACATCGGAAATGGATTCGTTCAATGCTCCGGGTTGCCCACTGTAAACAAGCTGGGCTTCATTCTGGGTTACGCCGTGGGTAAGTTCGTGCCCAATCACATCCAGACAGATGGTGAAGCGTTGGAAGTATTGTCCGTCACCGTCGCCATAAATCATCTGCTGTCCGTTCCAGAACGCGTTGTCGTAGGCATTGTCGTAATGGACGGTGGACGTGAGAGTCAGACCGTGATCGTCGACCGAATTGCGATTGAACACCTGGAGATAAAAATCGTAGGTATCGCCGGAATAGTCGTAGGCCTCATTCACCGTGACGTCAGCAACGGACGGCTCGCCTTCATCGCGAACCTGCGTTCCCGGAAGGTTGGTTGTGTTTTGCGCGTCGAAGATGGTACGGCGCTTGGGTCCTGGCTGCAGCGTGAGCATGGGCATAACGAAGGCCTGGCGTATGCCCCGCAACTGCTCAGTGATCGCCAAATTGCGTAAAACGCGATCGCGCAGTTCAGGTTTGTCAGCCAGCTTTCGCAGGATGTGCGGCGGCAGAATGGAGCAAACTGCATGTGGTTGTGGTCGCATGACGAAGTTCTCCTCTCAATTCAATTACTATCGTTAGGAAAAAGTCTTGCTCTTCAAGCAGACAAGACATCCATTCGCGTGAATGTCTCACTGCGTTTGTGGATCGCGTTTGTGGATCGGTGCCTAGTTGCGTGACGAAGTCGTCACCCCGCGTTGCCCAAAAATATGGGCGACGCCGAAGATCAACTCAGTTTCGAGGGCCTGACATCCAGGGAAGAGGGAACCAACGGGTATTGCTGCAAAACTGAGGCGCTACCGCCGTCCCGGCTGGTTCGACAACAAAATCAATTTACTCCCGCTCGTTTAAATGTCAAGCGAAAAAGCTTTGCCTCGGCTTTGCTCCTTAATGTCTAGCAGCCCTTGGTAAAAATCGAGCGCCAAATTTGGCTAAGGCGCACTCATAAGATAGGAATTACGGCATGCCTGAAGGCAGGCCTCGATACGAATCGAACTTGCACCTCGGGCTGACAGGGAGCCCGGCTATGCAGGTTACGTATCTACTTTGGCACACGTAGGGGATACTTATGACCAACGTAACCCCACCCCGCGTCTTCTTCTGCTATACTGTTGTTAACGCTTTTGCTACGGTTTGCCGTTAAGCGGGGATCCTGTTGGATCCGCTCCACTTCCGCATTTCCTGCCCGCCGTTTGGTTCCAGCGCCAATTTCAATGCGAGCGGCATGCGAACTCTCGACACTGTGTTTGAGAATCTACTAGGCCCCTCCAGAAAGAAAACAATCGAATGACAACGTTTACGGAACTGCCCTTATCTGCTGCCTCGCAGCAGAAACTGGCGGCAGCTCAATTCATTACTCTCACACCCATCCAGGCGCGAGCCATTTCTCCTGCCCTTGAAGGCAAGGACGTTATCGGCACCGCCCAAACCGGCACCGGCAAGACGCTCGCGTTCCTGATTCCGATCATCGAGATGCTGCGCGCTGAATCATCGAAGCATGAAGCAGCGAAGACTGAAGCATCGAAAAATGTCCGAGCTCTGGTCCTGTTGCCCACACGCGAACTTGCAATGCAGGTTCACGAGCAATACGAACAACTGCGTGATAAGAGAATGCCGAAGGCGGCACTGGTTATCGGCGGCGTATCGGAAAAGGCGCAGATCCAGAGTCTACGCTCGGGCTGCGAATTTGTAATCGCCACTCCCGGACGGCTGCAGGATTTCATCACCCGCAAATTCGCCGATCTGCGTCACGTGAAGATACTGGTGCTCGACGAAGCCGACCGCATGTTAGATATGGGCTTTCTTCCGGCTATCCGGCGCATCCTGCAAATTCTGCCGCAGCGCCGACAGACGCTGTGTTACTCAGCCACTATGGAACAGTCAGTAGCCTCGTTGGTGAATGACTATACCCGCGAGCCGGTGCGGATTGCGCTGGGCTCAACTCTGAAGCCTGCGGAGAGCGTACAGCTCGAAGCTTATGAGGTGCGCCCGTCCGAAAAATTGGACGTGCTGCGGCAGTTACTGTATGCAGAAAAGGGACAGACCCTGATCTTCACGCGCACCAAGCGCGGCTCGCAGAGGCTGGCCAAGGAACTCGAACGAGATGGTTTCAGCGCTGCCATGATTCACGGTGATCGCACGCAATCCCAGCGCAATGCTGCGTTGAGCGGATTTCAGGAAGGACGCTACCAGGTGCTGGTTGCTACCGACATCGCATCGCGCGGCTTGCACTGCGATGACGTCGCACACGTGATCAACTACGACCTGCCGAAGATGGCGGAAGACTTCATTCACCGCGTCGGGCGTACGGGACGTGCGGGCTTGCAGGGACGAGCCTCCACGCTGGTTACAGGCGTGGAGGTTTTGGAACTCCGCAATATCGAGCGCACCTTGAAACTGCGTATCGAACGCAAGCAGGTAAATGCGTCTGCCAACAATCGACCGAAGCGGTTTGTTGAAAACACCCTCGCTTCGCGGACGTTGACCGCCTTGCCGGGTGAGGTTTTTGTTTAGTGGAGCGACGGGCGCCTCGCCCGTCCAGTTGAAGGATAGCCGGGCGGGGACGCCCGGCACTCCACAATATTTCAAGGCGTTAGCGATCGATGGCTTTGCTGCCATGCGGAAAGGGTAGGTCGACAGGACCGGTTTCGTCGTCGCTGCCGATGCGGAACAGCGCGGCTTGGGCTTCGGCGAGCTCGCGCATCTCCCGCATTTCTTCCACCTCGTCGACTACGCCGCCTTCCGGTTTTTCTTCTTTCCGTTGAGTCTTGCGCTCGTTTTTGTCCCGCTGTTTCTGTTGGCGCGCTTGCTCTTTCTGACGTTTGCTGAAAGTTGATCGGCCTCTTGGCATTCGGAAACCCCCGTATCTCTAATTTGTTTATGATGGCCGCTGAATCGCAGTTGGCCCCGTTTTTGTCCTTGAATCAAAATAGAGGAGGACTACATCCTCCGTTTTTATTTCAAGTCTGAAATCATTATATAGCCTCGAAGCGAGCCTTGACGCGCGGCGACTGCATTGCGTCTCAGCTGTCCGGTTTGCCACCTCAGACACCATCGTGTTACCATCGAACACGTTACGAAAACGAGAAGAGACAGGAGTGCAACAGGTTAGTGCTAGCCAGAGAGCAAAAGCAATCCGTCGTTGACACGTATCGCACGCACGCTACCGATACCGGCAGTCCCGAAGTTCAAATCGCGCTGTTGAGCGAGCGCATAGGTCAGTTGACGGAACACTTCAAAGCGCACCAGAAAGACCATGGCTCGCGCCGCGGGCTTCTCATGATGGTAAGCAGACGCCGCAGTCTGCTTGACTACTTGAAGAAGTACGACTCGGAACGGTATAAAACCGTTATTTCCAAGCTCGGCATCCGCAAATAACGGCGCGATCGGCTCCGTGTGGAGCCGGTTCCAGACCCGAGAGCCTTAGCAAAGTGCGTTCCCAAACCGCCGCCTGGCATCCGCCTGTCCACGCGAACTCCGTGCCCGCGCGCATGCCCTTCTGCCCATACAAAGGATGATCTATGAAGCCTGAAGCCACAAAAATTTCCGTCGAAATCGCAGGCGGAAAACAGCTCTCTATTGAAACTGGAAAACTTGCCAAGCAGGCCGGCGGTTCGGCTGTCGTGCGCTTTGGCGAAAACGTCGTTCTCGCCGCCGCGACCTCCAATCCCGAACCCCGCACCGGCATCGACTTCTTTCCCCTGACCGTGGACTACCGCGAGTACACCTACGCCGGCGGCCGCATCCCCGGCGGCTTTATTAAGCGCGAAGGGCGCATGAGCGAGCGCGAGGTTCTCACCAGCCGCCAGATTGACCGGCCGGTGCGTCCAATGTTCGCCGAAGGCTTCAAGTGCGAGACTCAGGTCATCGCCTTCGTCCTCTCGGCCGATACGGAAAACGATCCCGATGTCTGCGGCATCAACGCCGCTTCGGCCGCTCTCACCCTCTCCGACATTCCGTTTCTCGGCCCGATCGGAGCCGTTCGCGTCGGCCTGGTGGATGGCCGCTTCATTGCCAATCCCACATACACGGAAATGCGCGACGGCCTGCTCAACATCATGGTCGTAGGCACCGCTGATGCGATTGTCATGATCGAATCCGGTGCGAAAGAAGTGAAGGAAGAGACGGTGGTGGACGCGATCGAATTTGCGCACACCGAAATCAAGAAGATCTGCGCCGCCATCAACGAACTGCGCAGCAAAGTTGGCAAGCCGAAACGCAAGGTGACGCCGCCGGAATTCGACGAGACTTTCTTCAAAGGCCTGGAATCGCAGATCGGCCGGCAACTGGCCGACGCTCTTGACACCGCGAAGCATCCGAAAGCCGAGAGCTACGAATTGGTCCGCACTTTGGAGAAAGAGCTGCTCGCCGCTCTGCCCGAAGACGACTTAGCCGGCAAAGCGAAGCTGAAGGAGTATTACGAGACTCTGCGCGAGCGCATTTTCCGCAACCAGGTAATCGATCACAAGCGCCGTCCCGACGGACGCGCTTTCGACCAGATTCGCGAAATCTGGATCGAAGCCGGTGTTTTACCGCGCGCGCATGGCAGCGCAGTCTTCACCCGCGGTGAAACTCAAGCGTTAGTTACCACCACGCTCGGCACCAGCGACGACATGCAGCGTCTCGAGGGCTTTGAAGGCGAGGCCAAGAAGCGCTTCATGCTGCACTACAATTTCCCACCGTTCTCCGTTGGAGAGGTCGGGTTCATGCGTGGCGCAGGACGCCGCGAAATCGGCCACGGTGCGCTAGCCGAGCGTGCCGTTTCCGCAGTCCTTCCGACTGAAGACAACTGGCCTTACGCCATGCGCGTCGTCTCGGACATTCTGGAGTCGAATGGATCCTCGTCGATGGCCACGATTTGCGGCGCCTCGCTCTCATTGATGGACGCGGGCGTGCCCTTGAAGGCTCCCGTAGCCGGAGTGGCGATGGGGTTGGTGAAAGAAGGCGATCAGTACGCGATCCTGACCGACATCGCGGGCGCGGAAGATCATTACGGCGACATGGATTTCAAAGTTGCCGGAACCAAAGACGGCATCACCGCTCTGCAGATGGATATTAAAGTAGCCGGCATTACTCCGCAGATCATGCGCGAGGCGCTGGCACAGGCACAGCGTGGGCGGTTGTTCATCCTCGGGAAGATGGACGAGGTGATCACCGAAGGCCGCGTGAAGGTTTCGGCTTATGCGCCTCGAATCTACACCCTGCAGATTCCGGTGGACAAGATTCGCGACGTGATTGGGCCGGGTGGCAAAATGATTCGCAGCATCATCGAGCAGACGGGCGTGAAGATCGACGTGGAAGATTCCGGCAAGGTTAACGTGGCTTCGAACGATGAAGTCTCGGCGAACAAGGCCTTGCAGATTATCCGCGATCTGACGGCTTCGGCCGAGGTGGGGAAGACTTATCTCGGGAAGGTCAGCCGGCTGGCGGATTTCGGGGCGTTCGTCGAAATTCTGCCCGGCTTGGACGGACTGCTGCACATCAGCGAAGTCGCCGAACACAGAATTAAAGATGTTCGCGACGAACTCAAAGAAGGCGATCAGGTGTTGGTGAAAGTGCTGGCCGTCGAGGGCAACCGGATCAAGCTGTCCCGCAAAGCGATTCTAAAAGAGCAGCGCGCCAAAATGGGCGGGGCTCCGCCTCCTCCGGAAGGAGACGAGACAGCGAGCGCGGTACCACCGTCAGCGTCGTACAGTGCTCCGCAAGGCTCGCCCACGGCAGTGATCGAAGGCGGCGCAGATTTCGATGCCGATGATGAACCGAACTTCAACCGCGTTGACGGAGTCGTTGCGTCGGTAGAGGCAGGCGCCGCGCGTCCGGAAGGCTCGCGTGAAGGACGTCCCAGCGGCGGCGGTGGCGATAGAGATCGGAATCGCCGGCGGCGCGGTCGTGGACGCGGTCCGGGCGGGGGTCCTGGAGGAGGTCACGGTGGTGGCCATTCCGGCGGCGGTGGCGGACGCGGAAGAAGATAGGATCAGAGTAGCGAGTTAACAGCAACACAAGGGGCCGCAGCGATGCGGCCCTTTTTATTCTGCAATCGTCAGAACGACAAGCGCTTGAAGATGGTTTCCGGGATCTGTTGGATGGCGGCCATGATGTAGCGCCAGATTTTTGGTGTGTAAAGGACGTCGGGGGAGCGCTGTTCAAGGGCGCGCACGATGTCCCGGGCAACCTGCTCCGGATCGGCAAAGCGCGCGGAGTTAGCCAGGTGATCGGTCATGGGAGTCTGCACCGGTCCGGGCTTGATGGTGATGACACGGACGCCGGCAGGATGAAGACGGCTGCGGAGTCCTTGAAGGAAGAGTGAAAGCGCGCCTTTGGAGGAACCGTAAACGTAGTTGGAGCGGCGTCCTCGATCCCCGGCGACGGAGGTGATGGCAGCCAGGCATCCGGTGCGCCGGCGTTCCAAATCGGCGGCGAACAGGGTCAGGATCGCGGTGGCACTGACAAAGTTGACGTGCAATTCTTTCAGCAAAATATCGACCGAGGTTTCGGAATCCTTCTGGTCGTGCATGGAGCCGAAAGCGAGGAGCACGGTGTCAAAATCGGGGAGGGTGTGGCGCGCAAATTCGAAGATAGCCGCGTGCTGCTGAATGGAGGCCAAGTCAGCGGAGTAAGTCAAGACCTGGTGCGCGCCTCGGACTAGTAAGTCGGCCTGGAGATCGGCGAGGCGCTCGGGCGAGCGAGCCACGAGGAGTAACTCACGGCCCCGGCGAACTAACAGACGTTGGATCTCCAGCGCAATACGGGAAGTGGCGCCGAGAATAATGACCTTTCTCATCGCGGTCATTGTGCCTCCGTCACGCGTCGCCAGAATGAGGATGACATCTTCGGGTCGATGCAGGGAACAAAGCCACGCCAGCGCGGGAAGGAAGCTTCAAACAGAGGGGAGCTCATGCGGGCGTCCTTTGCGGGGTACAGCGCCCCTCCGCTTTGCTGGACAACTTCATCGAGTGATTGCATGAGTTTAAGCGTGCGCTGGCCACGCATGGCGAAGTCGAGCGCGATGGTGAGTCCAGGGCGCGGGAATGACAGCATGCCAACCGGTGGCGCGGACCCGAATTGCTTCAGCACTCCTAAGAAAGAGCCCATGCCGGAACGCGCGACGCGATCGAGTAACTCCTCGACGGCTTCGATCTTCGTTTCTGGGATTACGCACTGATATTGCAGAAAACCTTGTTTGCCATAGAGCAGATTCCACTGCCGAATCGAATCGAGCGGATAGAAAAACGAGTCGTAAGGGACAACGGCCGCGTGCTTCCTGGCCGCGTGAATCTTGTAATAGGCGGTGTTGAAGGCTGTTACTGAGTAATGGTTGAGCATCCAGGCAGGCAGTGCGAAGGGCAGTTTAGGACCGCGCTTAGGGTGAAATTCCTTGCCACGGTCAGCCGAATGATTACCGCGAAAGAAGATGCCACGAGGGTGCCTCCCCGCAAAACAGTCGAGCCAACCTACCGTGTATTCGAAGTGGTCGTTGCTTTCGCGGCTCAGGTCGAGAAAAGTGCCTAACGACTGAAAGGGGATGGACTCGGCTTCGATCCAGGGACCAGCCACGCGTTTGAGTTGGATGTCTGCCCAGGCGATTACGCCGGTCAGACCGATACCACCGATGGTGGCGCGCAACATGTCCAAATTGTCTTCGGAATTACAAATTACCAGACCGTCGTTCGACCGATGCAGGCCGATCTGGCGAACGTGAGCGCCGAAAGTTCCAGCACAATGATGGTTCTTGCCGTGGACATCGTTGGCGATGGCTCCGCCAACGGTGACAAAACGCGTGCCGGGCGTGACGGGGAGAAACCATCCTTTGGGGAGAAATACGTCGATGAGGTCGGAGAGGCTGACGCCGCTCTCGCAGCGGAGCATGCCCGTCGACTCGTCGAATCCGAGGATGCGGTTGAGGCGGCGGCAGTCGATCAGGTCGCGGCCATCGTTGAGACAAGAGTCGCCATAGCTGCGGCCGAGACCATAGGGGAGCAGGGAGCCAGGCGCGGCATCTCTGAGAATGTCCGGCACTTGGTCGTTCCACGCAGGCTTGTGGACGCGATGGTGCGCGGTCTTCGGGTAACGGCCCCACGAGAGAATTCGCTCGGTGGGCGGCGGTGCTGCGGGTTGCTTGCACAAGGTTGCGGCTGATTGACCAGACATACTAGAAACTCATGTTTATCATGCTCGCGGCGATGACAGCTGCTGAGGCCAGGGCCACCCCGTAACTGACCGGGTCCCGGATGGCGAGCGTGACCGGGTCTTCCTTTAATTCTCCGCGATGCGCCAGCAGCCAGTTTCGGCTGAGCCAATAAAGAACGATGGGGCAAAGGAGAAGCAGAAACTCTGGCGAGGAGTAGAGCAGGCGCACGTCCTGACTCTGCACGTAGAGGCTGAAGATCACGACGGCGGAAAAACTGCTGCCCACGCCGAGCGAGAGCAGAAGCTCGCGGTCGCCGGTATGATAGCCGCGTCCCGAGTTACCCGCACTAACCAGGTCACTGGCGTGAAGTAACTCAGAGTAACGCTTTGCCATCGCAAGACTAAGAAAGAAGAACATCGAAAACGCCAGAAACCATTGCGAGAGGGGCGTGGCTGAAATCAACGCCCCGGCGAGGATGCGGAAGCTGTAAAAACTGGAAAGAACGAAGACGTCAAGGAGAGCGATTTTCTTGAGATAGAGCGAATACAACATGGTAAGCGTGGCATATCCGATCAGGGCGAAGCCGAATTTCGCGTTAAGGAGGAAGCCCAAGCCGAGTGCTGAGGAGAGCAAGATCAACGAGGCGAGCAAACCCTGGGGGATTGAAATGTCGCCGGTGGCGAACGGCCGTTCCTTTTTCCATGGATGTTCGCGATCGGAATGGAGATCGAGGAGGTCGTTGAGAATATAGAGTCCGGAGGCGCAGAGGCCGTAGAGCGCGAAGCCGGCGAGAGTCCGGACAATGGGCGGGACCGCAAGGTTGTGGGATAGGGCAAGGGGCAGGAAGAGTAAGAGATTCTTCGCCCAGTGGTGGCCGCGGAGGGCGTTGGTCCATGCGCGGAATGAGCTGCCGAAGGACGTGCGGAACGACGCCCGCGATTGGATCGTGCCTTTGAGCGTGGTAACCGCAGCCGCTTGTTTGGCGCGGGCTTCGCTGCCGACCACGTATGCCGCGCGAGCCTTGCGCCAAACGTCCACATCGGCGGCGGAATCGCCTACGTAGTCGAACCCGGTCTGGATGAAGTGCTGTGCCAGAAACGCAGCTTTGTTCGCTCCCTTGAGATTCAGTTTGCCGTCGCTGGCGTGGACTTCGTCAAAGAGGCCGAGATAGCTGGCAATCGCTTCGGCAAGCTCACGGTCGGTGGCGGTTACGAGCGCGATACGGCGGCCGGTGGCCTTTTCCTGCTGGATAAGATCGAGAACTTGCTGCCGATAGGGAAGACGTGCGGGGTTGAGGTGGGTCCTGGCGGCGAGATGGCGTTTGAGGGAGGCTCGTCCCGCAAGCAACCAAAAGGGGAGCAGCAACAGCGCGATGGGGCGGGTCTTTAGGAGGACGAGAACGCACTCCCAAAGGAGGTTGCCATGGATCAAAGTGCCGTCGAGATCGACGCACAAGACCGGGGACAGCTCTCTGGCGGGTTTGGCTCCGGTGGCAGACCCCATGCATGATCGTCGCATAAATAGGAGGGCGAAATATGGGAATAAGTGGCACACCTAGGTAACCTGAGTAACATGCGCCGAGAGCGAGGGAAGGTTAGTATGAGCTGATCTACAGAGAGGCGATCGACTCTGGAGACGACCCCGTATGGATCACACACAAGGGCATCCCGAACCGAGCGCATCGGAATTGCTGGCCAAGTACCTGCGACGGCCGAGTGTCCTGCTGTCCTTGCTCGGGCTGGTCACTTTTGTGGTTTACAGCGGCTCGCTGTCTTTCGATTTCGTATGGGATGACTGGCCGCAGATTGTGAACAGTCCGATCATCCGGACATGGAGCAATCTCCCGCGGGCGTTTGGGAGCGACTTGTGGTATCACGTGGCGCGGCACCAGGTGTATTACCGGCCGCTATTCGTGGCGTGGTCGATGTTGAATTACACGCTGTTCGGACTGCGGGCGTGGGGATGGCACCTGGGAGCCGTTCTGTTGCACGTGGGCGCGGTGGCGGCAGTGTTTTGGCTGGTGCGACGCTTGGGATTGGAATACTGGACGGCGGCGCTGGCGGCGCTGATTTTTGCTTTGCATCCAGTTCACATTGAGCCGGTCACATGGATTTCCGCAGCATCGGACACGCTGGTCATGATTTTTGCCGCACTGGCTTTTGGGGCGTTTCTCAACGCGCGAGACCCGAAGCGCAATCTCCAACGAAATCCCGAAAAAAGGAAGAGAACGATATGGTGGATTGCGTCGCTGGCGCTGCTGGCGTGCGCGCTACTGACGAAGGAGATGGCGGTGACGTTTTCGGCGCTGGTGGCCATCTACGTATGGCTGCACCCAGTGCAAAAGAATGCATCGCTGGGGCAGAGAGCTCTTGGGGCGGTGATGGAGGCGGCTCCGTACGCGGTGGTGACGCTGGCTTACGCGATGCTGCGAAAGCACGCGCTGCTGCACGCGACCGGGCAGTTTGATCCCAGTCACGGGATGGTGGACGTTGCGCGGACTTTGCCGCTGGTCCTCTTCATTTATCTGCGGCAATTGTTGGTTCCGGTCGGCATCACGGGGCTTTACTACACGCCCTATGTGACCAGGGCAATCCTCAGTCAAGTGGTGGCGCCGGTGGTCTTGCTCGGGGCGGTGCTGATTGGATTGTGGTATTGGAATCGGCGAGAAGGGAATTCTACCATCGCGTTTGCGGGATTATGGGTGCTGGTGGGGTTGGCGCCTGCGCTGTATTTGCGAAACTTTGGCAACGGCGATTTCGTGCGCGACCGTTACATGTATTTGCCGTCCATCGGATTTGCGATTCTGGCGGCCATGGCGCTGCGGCGGCTGCCGTCAATCAAGGGATGGAGTGCGCCGGCAGTGCAGGGGTGCGCGGTGCTCGTCCTGTGCTGTGGTTATGTGTGCGCATCGGTCGCACAGCAGGTGTATTGGGGAAACGACCTGCTGCTGCTCGTACGCGGGCAATCTTTGTATCCGGGAAACCCGTATGCGAATGCCGGGCTGGCGAAAGAGTATAGCCAGCGGGGCGCGCATGATCGCGCAATCGAACTGGCGGAGTCGGTGGTAAGGGATCATCCCGAGTATGGCTATGGGCCCCTGGCACTGGCCGAAGCGTACATCCGCGCGGGTCGATTCGAGGAGGGTCGCGTGTGGCTGGACCGGGTGAATCCGGATTACGCGAAGTCGGAGATGGGGATGGCGGCAGTGGCCGGATTGTACGGGCAGATGGGCGACTATGAGCGGGCGTTTGCGCTTTGCTCGGAGATTCTGAAGAAGGAACCAAATCTTTATTCGGCCCTCTACAACTGCGGCAATATTCACTTGATGGATGGTCAGTACCGGGACGCAGAACAATTGCTGGCGCAGGCGGTGCAGTTGGTGCCGGAACAGGCGGCGCCGAAACATTTTCTGGGGCGGGCGCTTCTACAGGATGGGCGCAACGCGGAGGCGCAACCTTACTTGCTACAGGCGGTGGCCATGGATGGGAAGGTTTGGGACTACCACTATTGGCTCGCAGTGTCGTTCGAAGGCAGCGGGAATATGTCCGATGCCCGGGCGGAGTATCAGCGGACGTTGCAGCTGAACCAGGACAGCAAAGAAGCAAAGATGCGGCTGACGGCGCTGGAGGCGAAGTGAATAAGGAAACGGAGAAGACTTCCGCGAAGTCAAGCGTGCAAGTTGACACGGCCTCGAGCCCAGGAAAGCTGAGCGTAGAAATAAGGGTTCGGGAACAGGGTACGGAGGCATTGGCGGCCAGTCAGAGTGAAGTGGCGGTAATGACCGCTGTCCAGGGTTGGCTTGTTCACTTGATGGTGCTGGGTGCGGTCTTTGTGATCGCGGCAGTTTATGTCGGCGCCCGTATTGGCAATGGTTGGGTGCCGGCCGACGACGGAATTCTGAGCCAGAGTGCGCTGCGAGTGATGCAGGGGCTACTTCCGCATCGCGATTTCGCGGAGATCTACACGGGTGGCCTGAGCGTGATCCATGCGCTGGCTTTTCGCGTCTTTGGCGTAAGTTTGCTGTCGTTGCGGATATGCGTGTTCCTGTTCTTCCTGGCATGGATTCCTGCCGTCTACTATATTGCGCTGCGTTTTACATCTGCGGTCGCGGCCGGCCTGGTCACACTGGTGGCCGTGGCTTGGAGTTATCCGAATTATCCAGCGGCCATGCCGTCCTGGTACAACCTGTTCTTGGCCACGTTTGGAGCCGCGGCTTTGCTGCGATACTTGGATGTTCGCAGAGCGCGATGGTTGTTTGTGGCGGGCGTTTGTGGGGGCGTGTCGATCCTGATCAAGGTAATCGGGGCCTACTATATCGCGGGGGTCCTGCTGTTTCTAGCATTTCTTGAGCAGAGCGATGAGCAGAGCGATCATGAATCGGCCGAGACGGGAACAAGCGCTGTTGCGTATCGTGTGTTCTCCACGAGTGCCCTGCTGCTGTTCCTGGCAATGGTAATTTACGTGTTTCACGCGCGACTGGGGAGCGGCGAGTTCTACCACTTCGTGCTGCCCGCAGCGGTGCTGGTAGCGCTGATCTTGCTTGGCGAGCGGAATGTGCAGGGGGCGGCGACAGGGAAACGATTTAGCGGCTTGCTGAGGCTAGTGATCCCATTTGGCTGCGGAGTGGTGAGCCCGGTGATTGCTTTCATGGCACCCTACGCGAGGTCGGGAGCCGTCGGCCAGTTTTTTTCTGGCGTCACGTCAAGCGCGATCGCGCGCTCGGTCGGGCTGGGGGTGCTTCGTCCCGTGTCTATCAAAGAAGCCATATTCGCGCTGGCGTTGGCAGCACTGGTCGCGGGAGCAATGTACCTGCGCGAATTCCAGGGGAAGCTCGTGGGCGCGGCCGTCGGCCTGGGGTTGATGGCAATGCTCGTGAAGTCTGCGACGTCAAGTGGAATCGTTTCTGGAGTGTGGTATTCGGTTGCGACACTGACTCCGCTGGTGGTGTTGCTGGGCGCGGCCGTCGTGCTGGCGGCAAGGAAGTGGGGCGGCCAAACAAAGCTCCAGCAGCAGCGGGTGATGGTGCTCATCTCTCTGGCGGCGATGTGTGGCATGGTGCAGTATCCGTTTGCAGCGCCGATTTATCTTTGTTATGCCATGCCGTTGACGTTGCTGGCCGCGGTGGCCATAGTAGCGACGGCGAAGAATCAACCGGGAACATATGTGCTGGCCGCAGTGGCTGGATTTTACTTGCTGTTTGGAGTGGCTATACTGGTTCCAGATTACGTCTATGAATTGACCCACAAAGTTGGGCGCATGGATGAACTGCATCTGAAGCGAGCCGGGGGATTACGGATCGAGTATGCTGCGAATTTTGAAGACTTGATTCACTTACTGCAACAGCATTCGCCAAACGGATTGATGTATGCGGGTAATGATTGTCCAGAGCTGTATTTTCTTGCCGGGCTGAAGAACGTAACGCGCGACGATGGGGGCGCACCGGCAGAGGAAGTATTGAAGGCGCTGCAATCCGACGACCTGAAATTGGTAGTGATCAATGAAGCGCCGTTTTTTCCCTCCGCCAAGATGAGCCCGGAGGTAAGGGCGGAAGTGATGCGGAAATTCCCCGAGAACGAGTTGGTGGGAATATTCCGCGTGTTTTGGCGACCGTAGCGGTTAGCATTGAAGAATTGTTAGCGTTCAAAGTGCTAATCTAGTCCGCCGGATCTTACTTCTCGTTTTCCTCGCACAAGTCGATGACGCGACAGTCCGTACCGTATGTTGCCGTCCTAATCAGGGTTGCGCCGCGCAGGTCGCCTTCGAGACAGTCACTTCATAGAGTTGGGCTTCTTCGGTGATGCCGGCATAAGTGCCGATTATGTGCAGGTCCGCTCCGTCCATGTCGAGTTTCTTGAGGAGCCATCCCTGAGGATGGTTGTAGGCGCCGAGCGCGAGAAAGCGAGGATGCTCGCTGATGAAAGCGCAGTAGGGCACGACCTTGCCTCGGATGGGGAAGACCTTTTCCAGCCGATCATAGTTTTCGAACACGGTATCGTGCGCGATCGAGGCAGCGGCCTGTCTGTCATTGAGGAGATAGAGGCGCTTTGTGAGCTCCGCATCTCCCTGCCGATCGATCTCAAGGAACGTCAAACCAGTATTTGCGACCAGGGGAAGATCGGGATCGATGAGGTCTAGATTCGAGATGGGGGTAGCGATGTCTAGAGCTTTTTGCAGATGAGGAGCGACCCGCGGTTTTACGCGTTCGGTGATAATCGGAGGCAGAGCGAGCGCGTTGAGCGCGTATCGTGCGACTCCAGGCGGAGCGAAATTGCCGAGTTGTTCAATCAGCCAGAGTTTCCCAGAGGTATTGAGGAAGAGTGTGGCGCACAACACGAGCGTGACCGCGACTCCTGCCATCTGGTTCCGCTGGGTGCGAAAGCCGAGGAGGAGCGCCGGAACGAGTGCGATGGGAATCATTACTACGATTCCGTATCGATCAAAAAACGCGGTATCGGTATGGGCGAAAAGAATGCCGACGCCGAGCGGGATCATGGCCAGACAACAGAGGAGAAATCCCAGTGGACGGAGCAATGCCGGTAATGGAGCTGGTGGTGCTTGCCGTTGATCTTGCGAAGCGGGGCGTCGTAGTACGGGCCATAAGAAGGCGAGGAGCGCGACTAACATCAAAGGAACTGCAAGGAAGCGGATGGACCACCAGTAAAAATTGAATATCCGCGTTGGTGTCGCATGGTACTCGTCGGTAAACAAAATGCCGGAGTGGGTGCGGAAGAGCGGAAGGTAAGTTAGACCAGAGATGGCTGGGGCGAGAAGAGCGGTCCATAGGCGCCAATCGGGCTTACGACGAATCGAGAACCGTACGAGTTCGACTGCAAAGAATGTGGCATAGGGAAGGACACCTAGAACGTGCGAAAGCAGCAGTCCGAATCCGCCCAGCGTTAAGGTCAGGAGGGCCAAATGGCGGTCGTGTGATATGAAATCGGAGGATACCTCGGTCGCTCGATACCAGCTAACCAGCATGACCGCGGTAAAGCACAATAGCAAAGAGTATGGGCGTGCTTCGTCTGCCTGATAGGTGAAAGGGACGCTCCAGAGGAGCAGGACAGAAATGATTCCGTAAAGCGGGGACAGGATACGTTTCGCCAACCAGAACACGAGCGCGACGGTGAAGAAGAACGCGAGCACAGAAGGTAGGCGGCAGGACCATGAGCTTACTCCGAAGATCGCGAACGAAGCGCGGATGAGAAGATATGAGAGTGGGGGGTGGAGATCGACGGTACGAGTCAGCGCCAGTAACTGCCTCAGAGTCGGTGCCTGCGCGATGTAAAAAGTGTATAACTCGTCGTGATCAAGATGACGGGAAGCAAGACTGTTCAGGCGGATCCATCCGCAGACACTAGTAACTGCCGCGACTGCGACCCAACCGCGAGTTTCAACGAACCGCGAGATCGCCTGTAGGAGCCTAACGGTGACGAACGGACTAGAGTCCGCATGAATCTCAGACTGGGCGCTGATCGTCGGACTTTGCTCAAGTAAGCTCATTGAATCAATTGAAATGTCTCCGTTTACGTTCGTTGGTCCGGCGGCCTCTTCTGACGTTGTGCGGTCTGCGTTGGTTGACAGCTCAGTTTGTGCGAGGGGAGATCTGAGCCGTCATTCAGAGGCCAGCGGCTGTGCCCGAAGCGAGAGCGCCGCGGGGAAGCGGCTCGCCAGGCTCGTACTGAAAATTCAACCTTTCTCGTTCCACCACCAACGGACGGTTGTGTACTTGCGTGTGGATGTTCCCGATGTATTCGCCGATGATGCCCATGAAGAGAAGCTGGAGCGATCCCAGGAAGAACATCCCGATAGCGATGGGTGCGATCCCAAGCGTGAACTGGTGCCAGAACAGCAGTTTGTACGCAAAATAAGCGATGCCACCGAGCATCGAGAGCAGGGATCCGGCAAAACCTGAGAACGTGACCAGGCGAAGCGGGACCTTGGAGAGCTTGGTGATGCCGAGCATGGCAAGATCGTAGAGTGTGTAGAAATTGTTTTTGGACTTGCCACTCTTGCGGCGCTGCTGCTCGTACTGAACTTCGGTATGGGGAAGGCCGATTTCCGCGATCATGCCGCGGAAATAAGGGTAGGGATCGCCAAACTGGCGCACGAGATCGATGACTTGCCGATCATAAAGCCCAAAGCCGGTGAAGTTTTCGTAGGTTTCGATATCGTCAGAAATGTGGTGAACCAGTCGATAAAACAGTTTCCGAACCAGGAACATCGGTGCGGATTCGTGGCTCTGATGCTTGACGGCAATGACGATGGGAACTCCCTTTTCCCACTGTTCGATCAGTTGGGCGAGAACTTCAGGTGGGTCCTGCAGGTCGGACATGAGAACAATGACAGCGTCGCCGAGCGTCTGCAGGAGCGCATGCATGGGGGAGCGCACGTGTCCGAAGTTACGCGCGTTGCGGATAACTTTGACATTCGAGTCGGCGGAAGCAATTTCACTGAGGACGGTGAAGGTGGTGTCGCGGGACGCGTTGTCGATGAAGATATGCTCGTAGCGGTATTTTCCGAGGCGCAGCATCAGGTCACGCACGCGTTCGTAGACTTCGCGGACGTTGCCTTCTTCGTTGAAGCAGGGCGTAACTATGCTAATGGTTTTCATGACAAAGAACCTTGCGCGTGAGCGCTAACTTTATTAGGTGGCACAGGCCTTATGGTCTTGCCGGCTGCAACTTCTAGTTGGCGTTCCGGAGGAACGGCATAACAGACGGCATCGAGACCATCAGCGCAGTGAGACCGCAGGAACAGTGCCGAGTCGGGGGCCAGGCTCTTGAGGGAAGCCAAAACACGCCAAAGATGGTCCGGCTTGTGATAGCCGCAGATGGCGAGCACCGGTCGATCGCGCCAGATGACACCGTGCGCACCTTCGAGAGCCTGGAGTTCGGCGCCCTCGATGTCCATTTTCAGAAGAGAGACGTGTTCGCGG
>Ga0210406_10001877_pt1 | contig 24755 bp, 24 predicted proteins | sample IncBWC30MmetaG_FD_155454 | JGI IMG/M metagenome (GOLD analysis project Ga0210406, IMG submission 155454) | Forest soil microbial communities from Barre Woods Harvard Forest LTER site, Petersham, Massachusetts, United States - Inc-BW-C-30-M | ecosystem: Environmental > Terrestrial > Soil >...
AGACTTCCGGCGGTGTAGTCGATGCGTACATTTGTCGTGCGGACCGGCAGTCGGGCCTGTGATGCGGCGGGGTACTGCGTCCCTCCGGCGCTGACGGACCAGATCGTAACCGGCGGCGGCAGGGCATTGCGTTTGATATGGAGTGGGTCAATGGAAACCAGCCCCGATGTCAGGGCGAACCACAACCGGCCGTCGGTTCCCTCGATTGCCGACGGCGTCGGCCGCACCTGCACGGCATACCCCGTCATACCGTCGAGATGATCAAACACTTCGGCACGGACGCGGTATTGCGCATCACGCTCCGCGTGCGTCAGTTCCGATTCGGATAGGTGCACGATGCCGACGCTCGTGTTCAGCCACAGATCTCCGCTCTTCAGTTCAACGATGCCAGAGATGCCCCTAAAGGAGCCACCCGAAGCACTCAAAACGGGAACGAAGCGTGTGCCGTCGAATCGCGCCAGACCGAGGTCACCGCCGATCCAAGGGTGTTGGAATCGCCCCCCGGCGATAGCCATCACGGTGCCCACATGAAGACCATCCGCTGTTCCAAGCAGCTTCACGCTTGACCCATCGATTCGAGCAATTTGGTTGCCGGTATATCCGAACCACAAGCTTCCGCTGGCATCGGCAGTTTCAACAGCGGCGAACAAATGCGGCAACGTCGGAAGATTGCCATTGAGAGACCATTGTCCATCGGCAAAACGGAAAACGCCCTTGCGGACCACCGATACCCACAGGGCACCCGTTCGATCCTGCACCATCGCCTGGACTTCGTCCTTTTCCGGTAGCGCAATTGTAGTGACGTGCCCATCGTCGAAGTGCGATAATCGCTGCAGACCTCCGAACCAGATGGAGCCGTCCGGGCTGCGGTAGGCGCTCGCGACGAAAAGTGCGGGCAACTCTTTGACGACAACGTTATTGCGTATCTCGAAGAGCGGGGAGCTTGGATCGCGCGACCATTTTGAAGCCCAGACGGTGCCGGCTTCACCGGCTATGACGGCTGGATTAGCAAACTCCGTACCGACCACTTTAATGACATTGCTTTGACTGAATCGATCCAGTCCCGCCTGAGTACCTGCCCAGATATTTCCCTCACGGTCCTCAAAGACGCATTGAACTACCGTGCCTGTGAGCCCGTCCGCTGTAGTAAATGATGCCATTCGTTGCGCCGCGTTATTCAAGTCGTCTGTCAGCGTCTCGGCCGCAAACCGGTGTATCGCTTTAGTGCCTGCAATCCAGAGGTTGCCTTCGCGATCGAAGAATATTCCAGTAGCGCGTGAGTCGCCGGACGCCAGTTCGCGAAGCCCGATTTGAGCGGAATCCGTTGGCGCTTCGACGCGCGTTATCCCCCCGGGCCGACTCAGATCCGTCGCCCACATAGCGCCATCCGGTCCGCCCGCGAGATGAATCCCGTAGGGCACCGAAAAATTATTCATATCAGGTTTGGCAATTTCGCGGAAATTCGTTGTCCCGACAGGGCGCGCGTAGACACCGGTACTCGTCGCGACCCAGAATGTTCTCGCACGGTCCTCCGCTACAGTGTCTATGGGCGGTTTAGGATCGCTTGCGTTCACGACGACGCTCTCCCATCGGTTGCTCTCCAGCCGATACAGGCCCCGCAAGGTAGCGGCGTAAGTGACACCGTTGCTATCCGTGACGATTTGGTGGACTGAACCGATGGGCAGCCCCTCGTGTTCGCCGTAGTGAACAACGGTGTCGTTCTTGAGGAAACTGATTCCCCCCCACGTGAATCCGATCCAGAGGCCCCCGTCCGTAGATGCCGTGATCGTGTAGATGCCGGTTGATTCGAATGGCCGCCCGGCGGGACCGTCGTAGCGAACGAAACTCACGCCATCGAATCGGCTCAGTCCGCTTGGGCTCGCGAGCCACAGGGTTCCATCCGTCGTTTGTGCAATTGCTTGGATATTGCCCGGGGCGCCGTCAGCAACTGTCCAGCCTTTGTGAATCAGCTGCTGCAACGTGAGATCGGCCTCGGCGGACCACGATCCGCGACAGAGCAGCAATGCCACAATGCATAAGACGGTGCTCTTCATCGCAGGGCTTCCAGAGGTGTTTCCCTAACTATCCCAACAATGGGGATCGCCGAATCATCCAAAAGGATAATTCGAGTCTAGCTCATTTGGGGATATTCGACCGTCCGAGACAGGGTCACCCTACGTCCCGTGCAACAATTATTATCCATGTTCACGTCTGGGCTGCCGGGGATCGACCTGTTGCTTATGCGGGCATCCTGGCCAATCGTGGTTTTTTTCGCGCGCATTATCGCGCCCCTAGCGATGGCAATCCAATTCGCGGGTGCCTGGGTTGCTCTGCTCGGCCCCCGGCGGCCGAAGCGCAATACATATTATGGAAAAAGTTCCGGCGTCGTCAACTTGCCGTCTGGTGATAACGCAATATTCCTGTTGGTCGCGGCGCTGATGGCCGGCCTCGCGATCAGCGACCGGGCGTTCGAGTCTACGGCGAGTGCAATACATTGAACGCCATCTCGCGCGGGGTTACTCGTTTGACTGCCGGCTCGACTATCAAAGTGTTTGTTCCCTTCCGGCTCGATACCCTGAACCAATGTCTCTGGCGACGTCGCGACACCGGGCCGGAGGAGCGCATCCTGCTGAGCCCGAAGACCTTTTTGGTTCTGGCGTATCTAGTCGAAAATGCTGGACGCCTGGTCACGCACGATGAACTGCTCGAGGCTGTGTGGCCCGGCAGTGTGATTGAGCCACAGGCGGTGAAGAGACATGTCCTCAACGTGCGCAGCGCGCTCGGGGACCGTCCGAAGAACCCAATGTTCATCGAGACGATGCCGAAGCGCGGATACCTGTTTATCGCTCCGGTGTCCGAGCGCAGCGCGCTGGAGAGAACCACCACATCCGACAGATTGTCGCAAGACTTGGTAGGGCGCGGCGGCGTGCTCAAGATGTTACGCGAGACGTGGCAGCGCGCCTTAAATGGTGAGCGGCAAATCATCTTTATTACTGGGGAGCCGGGGATCGGCAAGACGGCGTTAGCCGAGGTATTTCAGCGGCGGGTCGCATTTGGCGAGCAGAGCATTCGCATCGCGCACGGACAGTGCATCGAAGGGTATGGAAGCAAGGAAGCCTACGGTCCGGTGCTCGATGCGCTAGGACGACTGTGTCGCGGCCCGCAGGCGGATCCGCTGGCTGAGATCCTCTCAGCGGAAGCCCCGACGTGGCTGGCCCAACTCCCAGGGCTTCTCACTCGCGAGCGCCGCGAGATGCTGCAGCGGGAAATCTCAGGAGCCACCCGCGAGCGCATGGTGCGCGAGCTCGGTGACGCGTTGGAATCGATCACCGCGGAGACTGCGCTTCTGCTCTTCCTCGAAGACTTACACTGGGTTGATGACTCAACTGTGGATCTCATCTCTGCGCTCGCGCGCCGGCGCACCCCTGCGAAATTGATGCTGCTTGCGACATACCGCCCTTTGGACCTCCCGCGCCATTCGTTAAAGGCGCTCATATCGGATCTTCTGGTTCGGCGCTGGTGTCGCGAGATCGATTTGACCCCGTTAGGTCAAGCTGATGTGGAAGAGTATTTGGATGCCCAGTTACCGACTAGTCCCCCGCCGCCAGGACTGTCCGCATTGGTGCACCGCCACTCGGAAGGCAATCCCCTTTTCATGGTCGCCGCTCTGGAGGACATGGCGAAGCGCAACCTCGTCACCCGTGCGAACGGCCAATGGCAGCTGCAGGTGCCATTAGAGCAAATCGTATTCGAAGCGCCGGACTATTTGCGCCATATGATTGAAGCACAGTTAGAGCGACTGTCCGAACTGGAGCAGAGCGCGTTGGAGCTGGCGAGTATCGCAGGCGCATCGTTCTCCGCGAGCGTCATCAGTTCCGCATCGGACATCGATTCGAGCCATTTGGAGAATCTCTACGAGGAGCTGTCTCGCCGGCATCACATCGTCAAATGGGCGGGCACTCAGTCTCATCCCGACGGCAGCGTGACCGAGCGCTACGAATTCGTGCATGTGCTGTACCGGCAGGTTCTCTATGACCGACAGTCGCCGAGACGCAGGGCGAAACTGCATCGTCGGATTGGCGAGCATCTCGCAGCGATGTACGCGCGGCGGATGGAGGACGTTGTGCCCGAGTTGGCATACCACTTCGAGCAGGGCGCCGACTGGCCGCGCGCTATCGACTACTTGCGACAGGCGGCGGAAATCGCGGGGCGCCGCCACGCTCATCGGCAAGCCGATACGATGCTCGCACGAGCGCTGGAGCTCGTTAAGCACTTGCCCGAGGCCGAGCGCCCGCACGTGGAGCCGCAGCCGGAGGCACTGGCTGCTCGGGCGACCGACTATTGTCTGATCGAACTGCAAGTGCGCGATCTACGCGTTCCGACGTCTGTCTGTGAGTGACTGGGAACGCTGATCATGCGAAGCCCGGGTTCCGAGCCCGCATGCGGTGAAGTAACCGGCCCGCGACCCCGCCGTCACCAAAACGCAACCTCGAGAGAACGACTGTCAGCGCAAATGCACGTAAGGTCCGTAACAGCAGAGCGTGCACGGGCTCCAAGCTACCCCAGAGCTCGTAAATGCTGATGGAAAACCTTCACTGCCGCGCTCGGGTGAAGGCGATAGCGAGTCGCGATCGACCGAGGCAGGAGGATTGCAATCCCTCCAGGATGGCCGCGGCTACTGTTTCACTTTGCGAGCCGAAACCAAGAATGTCAGGTTACCGCCGATGAATGGACCAGCCGAAGGTGGCTCTCGAGAGTCTGATACCGCGTTATTAATCGCCATCGGGGCCGGGGACTGCCAGGCGTTAGAGAAGCTCTACCTCAACTATCGGAGGCGGCTCGCTCGCTTCCTGCGGAGATTCACGCGGTCCGCCCAAGATATCGAGGAGATCATTAACGACACGCTCATGGTGGTTTGGTGCGAAGTTAATGCTTTCCGCTTTGAATCGCAGGTGTCGAGCTGGATTTTTGGCATTGCTCACTTTACGGCGCTAAGGTCGATACGTCGGGGGAAAAATCGTTTCGCGAGCCGAGGCTTCGATGAATGCCTGTCGCAGATCGTCGATCCTGCGCTGGAGACTGAAGTTCACGACTGGGTGATGGATGGCCTCAACCGTCTTCCCGACGAGCAAGCACTGGCTCTGCACCTTTCCTATCATATGGGACATTCGTTGGTGGAAATCGCGAAAATGACCGGTGCGCCGGTCGGAACCGTGAAGGCGCGCATGTTTCACGGGCGCCAGAAGTTGCGTCAGCATCTAAGCGATTCGGATCACCGCGTGCGGCGCCCGAGACGGGCCACAGGATGCGCCTCACAATCTCCGGCATACGTACACTGCTTTTTCCCAAACCCTAGCAACCGATTAGGCTCGGTGCGCGTCCACTGGGACGGCCAGGACTCGGAGTAAGGCATGTCAACTACTACATACAGGTTCCCGTCCGCCCCGAAAGCAATGCCATCCATACCGGCACTACCAGCGGGCGGCGCGAAGAGGGGATCGCTGGCCCATACTTCGAGCTGCTTGCTTCCCGGCGACCGCCGCGTTGAGGAGGCGAGCGGAAGCGCCGGCGCTCCGATTTACATGGAATTACGACGCTTTACTTTCAAGCAGCAAAAGATCTGCTACTTTTTCCCGTCGACCATCAACGCATTTCAATTGGAGGCGTGTCATGAGTCTTGGTATTTCCAAGTGATGACTTCGGGCGTCACACCTCACTTGTACCGCGGAGTCGTTCGACAGACGCTGGCCATCTTGGTGTTCCTCTACATGGGGGCATCAACCACAGACCGCGCCGTCGGCCAAGTGCGTGAAAGCTCCATGGCAAGCTCTTTGAGGGTTGCGGCTCCTTCATCAGGCGCTCGGATCCCTGTTCAAACGCGTTACGACGCAAAGAAAGGGCAATCCTTGTACACCACGAATTGTTCGCCCTGTCACCAAGCCAATGGTGAGGGGCAGATCGGAGCGTACCCGCCGCTCAGAGGCAGCGGCGTCGTCACCAAAAGCGATGCGGCGAAGCACATACGAATCGTCCTCAACGGATTGCAGGGTGCCAAGGCCGGGGGAGTGGTATACGCCGGTCCTATGCCGCCTTTCGGGAGCACGCTCAATGATTCGGACATCGCTGACATCATCGACTATGAGCGAAGCTCTTGGGGCAATCATGGCCAACTCGTCACAGCTGCACAGGTCGCTGCAGAGCGCGGCCGCTCAAAGTGACCTGTGATACCGACGGCTGCCAGTCGCCGATGTACACAATAGCGCCGAGTTACGGCAATACCTGGGTCGCTCCCGCCGTGGCGGCGACAGCCGCGCTCGAGCAGGTCTGATCCGCGGGATGGTCGAGATTCTTGCCAACTCTCTGGTTCCGGTCTTTGGAGGTCTGCTGCTCGGCTACGCCGCCGGCCTGCACAACGTGGTGGATAAAAAGGACCTCCGGACACTCATCACGTTTGTTACGAGTGTTGCCGCCCCATGTGCACTGTTCACGACCATTGTGCGAGCTTCACACCCCCTGTTGTGGGACCAGGGTAAGGTTGTGCTGGTGCTTGCGGCCGCGTACCTAACCATCTATGCGCTGATGTACTTCTCGGCGCGCCAATTCGGCAATCTGACAGCGGCGGACAGCTCGGTCTTATCGCTGACTCTGGCGTTTCCGAACGCTCCCGCCATAGGCGTCCCACTCATTCCCGCGGTGTACGGAAACGGGTCGGCCGTCAGCGTCGCCCTCGCGATCGCGGTCGGCGCGGCCACGATCTCGCCGATAACCCTCGCCATTCTCGCAGGCAACACCCGAGATCAGGACCGCCCGTCCGCGCTTGCCCGCTTACGCGTCTCCTTATGGGGTGCGATAAGAACGCCGGTCGTCTGCGTGCCGATACTCGGCGTCCTCGTCGCTGCGGCGAACCTCGTCGTGCCCAGTTACGTGGATAAGAGCCTTACGATCTTCGCGACTGCGATTGCCGGAACGGCGTTGTTTTTGACCGGATTGCTGGTGTCGGCGCAGCGCTTCAATCTGAGCTGGAGCGTGGGGTGGTCTGTCCTCGGCAAGACTCTGCTTCAGCCCGCCCTTTGCCTCGGGCTAGCGCGCGTGGTCGGATTGCCTCTCGAACAGACTCGCAATGTTGTTTTGATCACTGCTATTCCGTGCTGCTTCTTTGGAGTCGTCTTCGGAAAGCGCTTCCACGCGACTCCGGCGGTCGCGGGCTCGAGCCTCATCGCGAGTATCGTAGCGGGCATCTTTACCCTGCCAGGCTGGATCGTCCTATTGAGCCACCTTCAATAGCGTCCCATGCCCGCCCTGATAAACGAATTGCCGGGGACCGACGCGAAGCGATGCCTCCAAACCCACTCAGTCCCGTCAACAGTAGGAGAACAGTAGGAATGCGAATCTTGAACATTGTCACCCGCCAAGAAGAGAGCGGTCCGCATCCATTGCCATCGTCGATTCTTTTCTTTGCGAGTACCAAAAGAATATCGAAGGACTCGTGGTCGACACACTGGACGTCTGGACCGAGTCGCTTCCGGACTTTGGTCGAGAAGCGATAGACGCCAAATACAAAGGTGTCTCCGGAGAGCCGATGACGCCACAGGAAAAAGCTACATGGGAAAAGATCAGAGAACTGGCGTCACGCTTTCAAAAGGCGGATCGCATCGTGCTTGGCATTCCTATGTGGAATTTTTCCTTTCCTTATAGGCTAAAGCAACTGATCGATCTAGCCTGTCAGCGGAATATGCTTTTCACGTTTGACGGGAACAAATATGGACCAGCGTTGAATATCGACAAGGCTTTCGTCGCGTATGTCCGCGGGCAAAGCGAGGAAGCCGGCTTTCAGACAGTTCCGCAGCCCGGATTTGAATATGTAACCAAATACATAGAGTTCTGGCTCCACTTTATCGGCGTGCGCAGTATCACGGCAATGACCGTTGAGCACACGTGGGATGGACGAGCTCTAGACATGATCGACGAGGGGAAGAAGCAAGCAGCGGAACTGGCGAGGCAGTTTTGAAAGTGGGCAGCTTTGCCCCTTGGTCTCGGCGCGAGGCTCCCCGCGGCGGAGGCGGCGACACTCCGATTTACATGGAATTACGACGCTTTACCTTCAGGCAGCAACAGATCTGCTACTTTTTCCCGTCGATCATCAACAATCAATTGGAGGCATGTCATGAATCTTCGAATCTCTATATGTACGATGATTATCGGTGCAATCGCGGCAGGCAACGTACTCGCCGACGCCACCGCCTCAGCGGCGGTCGCGTCGTCTGTTGGCGACAAGGACACCGTCGGTCGTGTTCGAACGGCATTAGCCGGGCATCCGGATCTGGGAGTCCAATACCGCGTTTCAACTCGAAACGGCGTGGTGTACCTCGACGGTATCTTCACGACCGGTTTAATGAAGAGAACTGCTGAAGCAGTCGCAATGAACGTCACGGGAGTCAAGCAAGTCGTCGACTTGGCCGGTATTGACAAGTAATGACTTCGGGCATTAGACCGCACTTTTACCGCGGGTCGGGCTTTCTGATGAGAGGTCGACTTGCGGCCCCGGCGGAGCATCGAATCGCAATGAATCAAAGGAGATCTCAATGATTGCAATAAGAAATGGCATTTTGGCTCTGACCGCGCTCGTGTTGAATGTGGCGGCAACCACCGCCCCCGCCGTGGCGGCGACAGCCGCGCACAACATCGTCCTCGTGCATGGCGCGTGGGTGAACGGTTCGGGATGGAAACCGGTCTATGAAATTCTCGTCAAGCACGGATACCACGTGTCGGTTGCCGAGCATCCGTTGACCTCCTTCAACGACGATGTTACCGCGGTAAAGAGGGTGATTGCGATGCAGGATGGGCCGACCATTCTCGTCGGTCACAGCTACGGTGGCGCCATCATTACCGACGTTGGCAATGATCCTAAGGTGGTGGGCTTGGTCTATATCGCCGCGCATGCGCTCGACGAAGGTGAGACCGAAGTCGCTAATGGCAAGAAGTTTCCCAACGCCACCAAGGCCGTAAAGAAGACGGCGGATGATTTTCTCTATCTCGATCCCGCCTTTTACCCGGCCGACTTTGCCGCGGATCTACCTGAGGAACAGGCGAAGTTTGAAGCTCAGGCAGAAGAACTGACGGCGGCATCCGTGTTTGGAACACCCGCCGGCACTCCCGCTTGGAAGACCAAGCCAAGTTGGTATATGGTTGCCAAAGCCGACAGGATCATCAATCCAGATCTGGAGCGGATGTATGCAAAGCGCGCCCACAGCCACACAGTCGAAGTCGCCGGGGCGAGTCATTCGGTTTACGAGTCGCATCCTAGAGAGGTGGCGGCGTTGATCGAGCAGGCGGCAGAGCAAGCGATTCCATGATGACTGTTCTGGACACCGCACGGCGCGCGCGGGACCGGCGCCTTCAGGCCGGCGCTCAGTATGCGCAGGGCAAGCGAGTCGACCGTGAGAATGCCACGGCGTTGCTCGAGGCAGTGATTCGATCCGGTGATCGGGTGTGCCTGGAAGGCGACAACCAGAAACAAGCCGACTTGCTCGCGGTGTCACTGGCTGCGATGGACAGCAATAAAGTCCACGATCTGCATATGGTCCAATCCGGCGTGGTACTTCCCGAGCATTTGGATGTTTTCGAGCGAGGTATCGCCAGACGTTTGGACTATGCTTACTCCGGCCCGCAGTCCACACGCATAGCCCAGTTGCTCTTTGGTGGCAAAATCGAATTGGGCGCGGTGCACACGTATCTCGAGCTGTTCGCGCGCTACTACATCGATCTGACACCCCAGGTAGCGTTGATCGCCGCGGTCAGCGCGGATCGCCACGGCAATCTCTATACCGGCCCGAATACCGAGGACACGCCGGCGATCGCGGAAGCGACAGCGTTCAAGGATGGCGTCGTGATCGCCCAGGTGAACGAGATCGTCGACACCCTGCCGCGCGTTGACATTCCAGGCGACTGGGTTAATTTCGTCATCGAGAGCGGCACGCCGTTTTACGTGGAGCCGCTATTCACCCGGGACCCCGCGGCGATCAGTGAGACGCAGATTTTGACCGCCATGCTGGCGATCAAAGGCATCTACGCTCCGTATGGTGTCGCACGCCTGAATCACGGCATCGGCTTCAATACCGCCGCGATCGAACTGCTGCTGCCGACGTATGGCGAGCGACTCGGGCTCAAAGGCAAAGTGGCCAGCCATTGGGCGCTCAATCCGCATCCGACGTTGATTCCAGCCATTGAATCGGGCTGGGTCAAGCAGATCCACAGTTTTGGCTCCGAAGTGGGCATGGAGCCCTATATCCGCGCCCGCTCCGACGTCTATTTTACGGGGCCGGATGGCTCACTACGTTCCAATCGCGCCTTCTGTCAGGTAGCCGGGCTGTACGCCTGCGACATGTTCATCGGGTCGACGCTGCAAATCGACCTACAGGGTAACTCGTCGACGGTCACTGCCGATCGTGTGGCTGGCTTTGGCGGCGCACCCAATATGGGAAGCGACGCTCGGGGCCGCCGTCATCCTAGCAAGCCCTGGTTGCAGGCCGGCAAGGAGGCTGACCCCGGCGGTCCGGCGCCGCTTCGCCGCGGCCGTAAGTTGGTGGTGCAGATCGGCGAAACTTTTGGCGACCGGAACGCACCGATGTTCGTAGAGCATCTGGACGCCTTGAAGCTGGCGGAAAAACTCGATCTGGATCTGGCGCCGGTGATGCTCTACGGCGACGACGTCACGCACATCGTGACGGAGGAGGGCATCGCCAACCTGCTCCTGTGTCGTGACGCAGATGAGCGCGAGCACGCCGTCCGTGGCGTCGCGGGGTTCACAGAGATCGGCCGAGGCCGGGATGCTGGTATGGTCCAGCGCCTGAGGACACGCGGCGTGATCCGACGCCCCGAAGATCTCGGCATCGATCCGCTGGATGCGGACCGTCGCTTGTTGTCAGCGCGCTCCATCAAGGATCTGGTGCGCTGGTCGGGCAATCTGTATGAGCCGCCGTCTAGATTCCGGAACTGGTGAGGAGAGCGCATTTTGGAACACCTCAATTATCATCACGTCGCACTCTCGCGGGCGAAGGGTTCGAAACGTCAGGCCATCGTTGGCGTGGTCGCTTCCGGCAACCTGGAAGTGCTGGTTGAACGCACGCTGCCAGACACGGAATGCGAAGTGAATATTCGGACCGCCGTAGCAGGCTTTGGCGACATATGGAAGGCGGTTGTCGCGGACTTCGTCGAGCGTCGCTCGCCCGGCGGTCTGAAATTGTCAGTCAACGATGGCGGCGCCAGGCCGGACATGGTCGCGTTGCGGCTCTCGCAAGCGGTGCGCGCCGTCGGAGAACAATCATGAGCGCCGTCTGGAGTTGGTACGAAGCCACGGCGCGGCAGCGCGTGGCGGGACTGCTGGACGAGGGGACCTTCGAGGAATTCATCGGCCCCGAGCAGCGTGAAACCAGCCCGCACCTGTCGCTGTTCGATCTGCCCGAACAATTCGATGACGGGATGATCGTCGGTCATGGCCGCCTCGAAGGGACGCGGGTGTTGATAGCCGCGCAGGAAGGCCGATTCATGGGCGGTGCCTTCGGCGAGATCCATGGCGCCAAGCTCACCGGCCTGCTGCGCGCGTCGCGAGAGATCCGCTCGATGCCCGTGCTGATCATGTTCGATACCGGTGGCGTCCGTCTACAGGAAGCCAATGCAGGCGAAATTGCGATTTCCGAAATCATGCGTGCTCTCGTCGACGCCCGCCTCGCCGGCGTTCCGGTGGTGGGTTTGATCGGCGGCCGCGCCGGCTGTTACGGCGGCGGCGGACTGATCGCCGGGTGCTGCTCGGCTCTCGCGGTGTCCGAGCAGGGACGCATCAGTGTGTCGGGACCGGAGGTCATCGAGACGAACCGGGGCGTCGAGGAATTCGACAGCAAGGATCGTGCATTGGTCTGGCGCACCATGGGCGGCAAACATCGTCGTCTGATTGGCGGAGCAGAGATCCTGGTGGACGACACGATCGCCAGCTTTCGCGAGGCGGCGACACACCTCATCAAGCGCGCACCGCCACTGGATGCCGTGACCCTCGAGGCAGAGCAATCGCGCCTCGAGCATCGTCTCGAACGTTTTGGCGAATGCGAGGACGCGAGGGATATCTGGGTGTCCCTTGGTGCTCCCGATGCTCGCTCGCTACCGGCCATGGCATATGGCGATTTCGTCGTGCTTGCTGATCGTTTGGAGAAACCTCACCATGATGCTCGCTGAGATTCTGGATTCGTTATTTTCCAATGGCCACGACGTCGTGCTTGACCACGGGTTGCTGTTTGGACGCGGTACGCTGCCGGCGGGCCGCGTGATCGTAGTCATCGGCGTCGATGGCCGCTTGCCGGTCGGCGTCGATGAGGCCGCTTGGTTGTCCCGCAGAGTGCTTGATAGCCTCGCCGACGGCAACCAGGATCCGATTTTGGTCTTGGTCGACAGCGACAGCCAGCGCATGAGCAAGCGTGACGAATTGCTGGGACTCAATGAGTTCCTGGCGCATCTCGCCAAGTGCCTGATGTATGCCGATGCGAAGGGACATGCCACCGTGGGCTTGCTGTACGGCCATAGCGCCGCAGGAGCTTTCATTGCTACGGCACTTGCAACCCGCGTGCTGTTGGCGCTGCCTGATGCCGAACCTGCGGTGATGGATCTGCCTTCCATGGCGCGCGTCACCAAACTATCGATCGAAGTCTTGCAGGAAAAGGCTAAATCCACGCCGGTATTTGCCCCCGGTCTCGACAACCTGGTACAAACGGGTGGAATTGCGGCGGTATTGGACCCCGGCGTGTCGCTCGCCCATCAGCTGGAGGTTGCGCTGAACTCGATCGCGCAATCGGTCGGGTGGAAGGACACCCGGGATCAGCTCGGGAGAGCGCGCAATGGCCGCCCGAAAGCCGCCGACATCGCGCGGCGCGTCCGTGAGCTCGCCCTCGCGTCGTGAGCTGCGAAATGCGGCGTCATCAACTGGTGTTCGCGCATCGGGCCGCCTGGGATTCGCTGGTGCAGTCACGCGATGATTTGGCCGGCGATTCCCTGGTGCGTGATTGGGTGAGGAACGGCTGGCCGCTGATCATGCGGCGCCGGTTGCCGGGTGAAATCGACGGGCTGTCGCTCGGGCTGCCGCTCCCGCCATCAGCGGGCAAAAGGCGCATTGCCGTGAGGCTGCATCACGAGGAAATAGCCTCCACGAGACCTCTACCCGAACTAACCGAGGTACTAAGGGGCGCCCCTGTCCAGTGGCGGCCTTTTTTGGGGGAATTTGCAGACATCGCCCGGACCTATGGGGTTCGCGCCGGCGTGTTTGGCAGCCTGGGTTGGCAATGGCTGACAGGCTTGAACTATCTCGGTCCCCGCTCTGACGTGGATATCGCCTGGTCACTGCCGTCCCGGGACCGGATCGATCAGCTTCTCGAAGATCTCGCGGAACTCGATTCACGGTCGCCTGTTCGGCTCGATGGCGAGTTCGTACGTGAGGACGGTGCCGGCGTGAACTGGCGTGAGTTGCGGGCTGGCACCGCCGAAGTGGCATTGAAGACCGCGTCGGATGTGATTCCTTATTCCCGAGCGGCCTTTCTCGGAGCGGCGGCATGAATGCTCCCGAACCGAGAGTCACGGTTGCCACCGCAGCGAGCGACATCCCGAGCCCTTCATGGCCGAAGGCAATCGCGTTGTTGGCCGAACGCAGTCTGTTGCTGGAAATCTCCACCTGGCCTAAACCCGGTCTGGTCAGTGATATCGACAATGGCAGTCACACGGATATGGATGCGGCAATGTTCCGGCGCAGCGCGGCGGCGATCCGACCCTTTTTTGGCGAACTTGCGGAAATGGGTGCGCGGAATAGCGATATCTCCGTCTTACGCAAGATTGGATTGCGTGCCGAGCGCGCGATGCTCAAAGCAACGCAGGGTGTAAATACCCATCGTGGCGCGATTTTTGGATTGGGGCTGCTGTGCGCCGCAGCCGGACTAAGGGCAGCGGAGCACGCCGGTGTGACCATGCCACTCGGCAAACTGGTTCGATTGCGCTGGGGGCGGGACATTGCCGGGGGACCTCGTCTGCCTTGTAGTCATGGTGAGACGGCCGGACACCGTTACGGAGCCGGCGGCGCACGACAAGAAGCGGCACGCGGATTTCCGAGCGTCTATGAGATAGGACTACCCGCTTTGACCAACGCAACACGAATGACGCCGGTAGATGATGAGACCTCAAGAGTGCAGGCGTGTTTCGCGATCATTGCCGTTCTCGAGGATACCAACTTGCTGCATCGAGGAGGCACTGACGGGCTGCGCTTCGCTCAGCTGGCCGCGCAAAGTTTCCTGGCACGAGGCGGTGTGCAACAACCGGACTGGCTCGAGTGTGCACGGGCCATTCACCGCGCGTTCGTCGAGCGCCGCCTCAGCCCCGGGGGCGCCGCGGATATATTGGCCATGAGCCTTTTCGTCAGAGAACTCGAACCGACAGGAGAGAGGTAGTGGCCGACATCCTGCCGGCGCTCGTGCCGATCTATTTCGTTTTGCTGCTGGGATTCGCAGCGGGCAGGTCGCGAACCGTCAATAATGCGCATATCGGCGAACTCAATACCGTCGTGATGACTTACGCGCTGCCGGCAACATTATTGGCAGCGACGGCTGCCGCGTCGCGCGAGGTCATGCTCCAGCAGTGGCTTTCGTTGGTCATCTTCGGTGGCGCAATGATGCTGGTATATCCGATCTGGTATCTGATCGAACGCCGCGCGCGGCGGCAATCCATCCGGGAAACCGCCGCGCAATCGCTGACCGTGGCGCTCCCCAATGTTGGAGGGGCTGGATTACCGATCGTAACCACCCTCTTGGGGGCAAACCATATCGTACCGGTGGCGGTCGCGATCGCTGCGGGTTCCTTGTTGCCGTTAGCCATCACGCTGGCACTGTTCGAGTCATGCCAAGCCGGCGGCGGCACCCAGGTAGAAAGCTCTGTTGCGCAATTCGCCCGCGGGATGGGCCATGCGTTGCTCAAACCCGTCGTCCTTGCGCCGGCCGCAGGTATCATCATTTCGTTGGCGGGCTGGCATCTTCCACGCATCGTCACGCTATCGCTGAAGCCAATCGGTCAAGTTGGCGGTGGATTGGCGCTGTTCGTGACCGGCTTGATTCTGTCCGCGCAGCGCATGCGGCTGAACTGGAATGTGATGCTGGCAACGGTAGTGGTTACCATCATTCAGCCGCTTATCGCATTGGCAATTGCACTGGCCCTGCGAGCATCACCCGCCAACTTGAGGATTTCCGTGCTGATGGCCGCGCTTCCGTCGGGCGTTTTCGGCATCCTGTTTGGCGCCAACTATGGCATTGCGTCGGAGGACTCGGGGGCCATCGTGATCGCCACGACGGTGGTGGGCGCAGGGACCCTGGCGGTGATCATCGGCTGGCTCTACTGATGATCGAATAATCAACTAATCTTATGACACTAGCGATTTTGTGCTCGGGGCAGGGCGGCCAACATGCCGGTATGTTCGCCTTGACCGGTTCGAGCCCGGCAGCTGAAGGCTTGTTTTCTCACGCCGCGACACTGCTGCGCGATGATCCCCGCAAGTGGGTTACTTCCGCCGGCGAGAAGGCGCTTCACTCCAATAGGAGCGCACAGCTGTTGTGCACGCTCCAGGCACTGAGCGCGGCAGCGACGCTCGAGGATGTATTTCCGCGCGAACGCTGCATTGCCGGCTATAGCGTTGGTGAGGTGGCAGCATGGTCGCTCGCGGGCTTCATCGAGCCCAAGGACGCGCTGGACCTGACCGCTGCGCGAGCCGATGCTATGGATACGGCGAAACATGGCGAGCAGGCGATGCTCTTCGTCCGGGGTTTGAGCCGGGCCATCGTCGATCAATTGCTGGCCCACCGCGACGCCGCCGTTGCCATCGTCAATCCGGGGGAAGCCTACGTACTGGCAGGCACCGTTTCCGCGCTCCAGGCGATCGCGGCCGACGCACGACGCATCGGTCGGTCGCGGGTCGTGCCCATTGCGGTGGAGGTTGCTTCGCACACGCCTTTTTTGGCTGAAGCAACGGCGATGTTTCGCGAGCGCCTGTCGCGTTTGCATCTGGCGCCCACACCACGTCCTGGTACCCGGCTCTTGTCGAGTATTGACGGCACTCCAGCGCTGACTAGTCTGCAGAGCATCGACAAACTAGCCATGCAGATTTCGCAGACCGTCCAATGGGCGAGGTGTCTGGAGGCCTGTGTGGAGGCGGGCGCTGTCGCCTTTTTGGAACTTGGGCCTGGCCGCGCACTGGCGGAGATGGCTGCATCCGCGTATCCCGCCATTCCTGCACGAAGTATCGATGATTTCAAAACCATTGACGGCGCGCGCGTATGGCTTGCGCGTTTGGCCCAGCTTGGCCGCTAGCCTCGGTCTTCCAAAACAGCCTCTCATTATTTTCGCCAAGTGCTGATTGCGGACGCAAGTCGTCAAAACACGACCGGTGGCGAATGACGAGCCAGGTATTGCTAAAAGGTATGAAGAACGCCTGTGTCATCGAATAGCGCATACACGCGCGTACCAGTAAGTTGGCGTTCGTCCAGACAAGTCATTGCGTGCCTAAGCGAGCATCAACACGCTGAATAGCACACATGGGCATTCTGGAAAGGATCAAAGACGCCTTGCCGGCTGAGCGGTGAGATCAAGCTCCGCGTCCGTTCAAACGCCACACAGAACGCGCGGCATCCCATAAACCGAGAAATCTTACGATGCAATCCAGAAAATTATTGCTTCTCTGCGCCAGCTTAGGTGTGCTGATAAACATAGGCACGGCCGGGGCCGCCGAAGCCCCGCATTCCTCCGACTCCAATCCAGCGGCCCAGCCATCCGCCAAATCATCAGCCGACTCTCCGACGGAAGTGAGCGCTCAGTTGCAGGCACTTCGCGACCAAGTCGCTGCGTTGCAGAGACGCCTGGATGCTCAGAACGCAGTTGAGGGGCAGACAAAGGCCACAGCTGACCGAGCGGCCGCGCAAGCAGCGTCGGCAAATACCGCAGCGGCTACTGCCACTGCAGCGGCACAAGCGATTCCCGTGGAAGTGAAAACGGCAATCGAGGCAGCCACGCCGAAAACCGACAAGATTCACTACAAGGGCGTGACGCTGGCGCTGGGCGGCTTTGGCGCGCTCGAATCCGTCTTCCGCACCAGGAATGAAACGGCTGACATGGCCTCGACTTTCAGCGGGATCCCATTTAACAACGTTTCCGCGGGTCAGACCAGCGAGTTCCGCTTCAGCGCTCGTCAGTCCCGAATCACGGCGCTTGTACAGGGTGACGTGAACCCGGATACGCACCTTTCATTCTATGGTGAGCTCGACTTTCTGGGCGCCGCGCAGACGGCGAACTCGAATGAAACCAATTCCTATACTCCGCGGATGCGCGTTCTCTATAACCAGGTCGATTGGGATCGTTCCGGCTTGCACTTGCTGGCTGGACAGAACTGGTCGCTGGTGACCATGCAGGCCAAAGGCATCACGCCGCGCAATGAATACATACCGCCGACGATTGACGCCCAGTACATCCCGGGATTCTCCTTTGCCCGTCAGCCGCAAATACGCGTTACGAAAGATCTCGGCACGACATTGACGCTCGCCGTCTCACTCGAAAATCCGCAAACGACTTCTTTTACCGGCCCAACGGCTTACCCAGCCAGCGTCCATTTGACCGCCAGCGCGCCCGGCGGTTCAGGCTTCGATTCGGCGAACACGCTGTCGCTCAACCACATCCCAGACGCTGTGGTGAAAATGGCTTACGATCCGACCATTGCCGACCGGACTCTGCATTTCGAGGTGTTCGGGCTGTACCGCAGCTTCTACGAGCGTCTTGATTTTGCGAATCGGAACGTCAACGGCGGCGGCGTTGGGGCGGGGCTCATCGTACCGTTAGTGCCGCAGTTTCTTGACTTCCAATTATCCGGCGTGGGCGGCAAGGGTATTGGCCGTTACGGCGCGGCTCAGCTTACCGATGTTACTTTCGACGCAGCCGGCAACATCAAACCCGTCAGCGAAATCCAAGCATTGGCCGGCTTGACCTTGCACGCGTCGCCTAAGTGGGACATTTACGCGTTTGCGGGGGAAGAAAAGGAAAGCGCGCAGGCTTACTTCCTGACCTCCTCGACCGGCGTTGTCAGCGCCTACGGCTACGGCAATCCGTTGTACTCCAACAGCGGTTGCGCCAGCGAAACGGCGACCGGAGCCTGCGTAGGCAATACGCGTGTAGTGGAACAAGGGACCGCTGGGTTTTGGTACAAGCCGTTCATCGGTAAGTACGGTCGGTACCAAATCGGCTTGCAGTATTCGTACACCGAGCGAAAGGCATTCAGCGGAAATGGTCCGTTGAATATCGCGCCGATTGCCAATGACAGCATGATGTTTGCGAGCTTCCGCTACTATCCGTTCTAAGCGCGCGTATTGCTGGGTTTCCCACCTGAGTACATTCTGAGATGCGCCAGACGCCCATGATTCAAACGCAGCAGCTGCTGATTGAAGTCCGCGATTGCGGACCTAAAACTGGTTTTCCTGTCCTATTGCTCCACGGCTGGCCGGATGACGCGTCGGCTTGGGACGCTATTACGCCGTTCCTCAATAGCGCAAACTTCAGAACCATCGTTCCCATGCATCGAGGCTTCGGGAGAACGCGATTCCTGTCTGCGAAGACGCCCCGGACCGGCAATGTCGGAATTCTCGCATTGGATGCGATCGGCCTCATGGACGCTCTTTCGATTCGTCAGTTCTATGTGGCAGGTCACGACTGGGGTTCGAACATCGCCGAAGCGCTTGCCGTCGGGTGGCCGAAGCGCGTCCCGCGTATCGCGATGATTTCTACGCCATCGAGGCTCGGTGGACTGAAGACGCCTTCTTTCGATCAGGCTCGGCGCCAGTGGTATCACTGGTTCCAAGCGACGGAGCGGGGAGCTGAGGCCATCAGGAACGATCCGAAGGGCTTCGCACAAATCATGTGGAACACTTGGTCGCCGGAGGGATGGTTCAAGCAGCCCCAATTCGATCGGGTCGCGAAATCCTTTCACAATCCGGACTGGGTGGCGGTGACATTGCACTCCTATCGCTCTCGCTGGGGGGAGTCGGCTTTTGATCCCCGAAGTCTCAAACTCGAAGCCAAGATCAAGGCCACCAGACGACTGTCGCTGCCAGTTATCTTCTTGCATGGCGGGAAGGACGGGGTGACCCCACCCAAGGGGAGCGAGGAGATGGCCAAAAAGTTTGCGGATTTCCAGCGTATCGTTCTGAAAGGAGTGGGTCACTTTCCGCCCCGGGAAGCGCCGGTGGCTGTTGCGAAACATCTTATTCGCCACTTCACCACGCATTGAGAACAGAGCAAGCTATGGTGACGCGCGCGCCATTCTCGACAGTGTTTAGTTCGCGCCGGCCAACACCTTCGATCAACTGTAGTCGATACGCGCTTCCTGCCGAAGTGGAGACAGTTACGCTTTGCCGCCGCCATCGGCGGTAAGAGTTCAGAGGCGCTGTAGTAGTGCGCCTTATTTCGTTCGATGTTTTGATCGCGCGCTTTTTTTGCCGTGGCGGTTCGGCCATGTGCGGGAATATGCACTCCTCACGAGTCGGTCTGTATATCAAATCCCTCCATAAGCTCGTGAAGAACTCCCTATCTGCGCGCTGTTTCGGCACTGGCAGAATTCCAGGGTTGTTTGTCGTCCCCATCCTGCCTCGACATTGTATTTTTAATTGAACTTCAGGGCCAGGGCGCTACCGGCTGCGCCCAGCCTGATCAACATCGACAGAGACAGGCAACATGAGTACTGCGACAACCGCGTTGAATTGGATCGACGGCGAATGGATAGATTCCGGGCATCACCGCGAGTCGATCGATCCCGCCACTTATCAGACTATTGGCACCTATGCCGATGGTGGCGTTGCAGAGGCCGATATGGCGATAGCGGCTGCTCGCCGCGTGTTTGAAACGACGCAGTGGAGACGGGACCCCTTGCTGCGGGCACGCGTTCTGGAAGAGTTGGCTGCTTCGTTTGAGCGTCACACCGCTGAACTGATCGAACAACTGGCGCTGGAGAACGGCAAGATCAAGGACGACGCGACGTTCGAAGTCAGCATGGTGCCGTCCAAGTTGCGCTTCTGCGCCGCAATGGCGCGTGCTGACTACGGTCGCAGTGGAACGCCGCGGTCGGATGTGTTGTCGATCGTCCTACGAGAACCGATCGGCGTCGCCGGCATCATAGTGCCGTGGAACTCTCCCGTGGTGTTGATGATTCGCTCGCTCGCGCCGGCCTTGGCCGCTGGAGCGACGGCAGTGATCAAGATGCCGGGTCAGACCGCGCAGACCAACGCACTGGTGGCCAGGGTGATGTCCGATGCGCCGTCCTTGCCCCGCGGCGTCATCAATCTCTTTAGCGAATTCGGTGCCGACGGCTCCAAGCAGCTGGTCGCTTCGCCTGATGTGCCGGTTATCAGCTTCACCGGTTCCACGGCGACCGGACGCGCGATCTCAGCGGTGGGCGCACAACGTCTAAAGCGCTTCGGCTTGGAACTGGGCGGCAAAGCGCCGCATCTGGTCTTTGACGATTCCGATATCGAGGCGGCACTGCCGGTCATACAGAAATCACTCACTGTGTTCGCAGGCCAGTTCTGTATGACTGGAGCGCGCGTGCTGGTACAGCGAGCACTGGCCGATGAAGTGCGCGAAAAACTCGCCTCCCGCCTGCGCGCGGTGCGTGTCGGCCCGGCTGCGGATTGGGAAAGCGAAATGGGTCCCCTGATCGACAAAGCTAACGTCACACGGGTCGATCGAGTCGTCGAGGAGGCAATCGCTGCTGGTGCGCGCGTCATCGCGCGTGGCGGCCCGATAACCGAAGGGCCACTCGCGAAGGGTGCTTTTTATCGACCCACTATGCTCGAGGTCCAGGACCCGCGATCGGACATTGTGCAAAAAGAGACTTTCGGGCCTGTGCTGACTCTGGAGGTGTTCGATAGCGAGGCAGAAGCCATCGCGCTGGCCAACGGCACGGAATACGGCTTGTCCGCCAGCGTGTGGACGCGAGATGTACATCGCTCGATGCGCGTGGCGCGAGAGCTGCACAGCGGCACCGTCTGGATCAACGACTGGGGCAAGGTGTATGACGAGTTTGAAGAAGGCGGTCACCGGCAGTCGGGCTTGGGGCGTCTCAATGGCGTGGCCTCGATTGACGGCTTTGTCGAATACAAGCACATCACGCTGTCGACAGCTGCCCCCGGAGCCTAGCGGTGCGGGCGGGCGCCTCTTAGGCGTCTTACGCCGGCCGCTTCGAGAACCGCTGGCGATACTCCCGGGGCGAAACGGCGAGGTGCCGTTTGAACGAAGTGCGCATGCGTTCCTCGTCACCGAATCCGCAACTTCGCGCTATGCGCTCGATGCTTTGCTCGGTTTCCTCGAGCAGACGCCGTGCGGCCTCGATCCTGAACAGCTCGAGCGTGCGCGCCGGTGTTCTCCCGATCTTCGCCCGGTAGGCTCGCGCAAAGTTTCGAGGGCTCATCGCGACTCGCTCCGCCAGCGTCGCCACATTGAGTCGCTTGTCGGCGAGGTTTTCAACCAACCACCGATGCAGATCGTCAAACGAGGTAGACTGCGCCGTCTGCGTTTGCAGCAGTTGGCTGAACTGTGATTGTCCGCCCGGGCGCTTCATGTAGACGACCAACTCGCGAGCAACCTGCATGGCGATCTCGTGGCCGCAATCGTCTTCTACGAGCGCCAGCGCAAGATCAATCCCGGCACTGACACCAGCGGATGTCCAGATCGGATCGTCGCGCACGAAGATCGCGTCAGGTTCCACTTTTAGACCGGGGTAGCGCTGGGCGATCAGATCACAAGAGGACCAATGCGTGACAACACGTCGCGCTTCGAGGAGACCCGCGTCCGCGAGAAGAAATGCACCGGCGCAGACTGAGGCAGTACGCCGAGAGCGTGGCACGATGTCGCGCAGCCAGGTGGAAAGCCGCTGATCGCGCAGTATGGGCTCCATGTCGTGCGAGCCGGGCACGACGATGGTGTCAAACTCGGCACGGGCGAACGCGGCCACGGGTGTCGTCTCGATGACCACACCTTCGGTGGTGGTGATCGGTCCACCGTTGAGGCTAACGGTATGACGGGCGTAGCCCGATCGACCCGCCTTCTCAAGGAATTCCGATGCCGACCAAAACACGGTCATCGGACCGCTGAAGTCGAGCAGGCCCATTCCTTCGAAGGTCACGAACAGAACCGTTCTGTTTCGCGATGCGTGGGTGTCTGGCATGACCAACGGCCTTCGATCCGGCGCCACGGCGATGTTTGCGCGCTCGCTATGCATGCGGAAACGCGTCTGTATGCAGCCAGCTAGCTAGCCGGTTTGAAAGATAGGCCATCCGATCTCGGTGCGCCACGCGGACTCCTCGAGCGTGTCCTGAGGTCCCACTAGATAGTATTCGCGGAGGGGTCCCTCAACGGCCAACGCATGCTCCGTGACATACGTTGCCAATGAACCGTAGGCAAGGTCGATGTTGGCGTGCGAGCCCTCGTGTACGAGGGTGGCGAGTTCTACGGCCGGCACGACGCGCGGAATGATTCGGCCGATGGCACGCACGGGACCGTCGCAGGGAATGAACATCGTGGCCTCGCCGCGCGCGTGGGAGAACAGCGCGTTCGAATAAATGCCGCCCACCGGCCCAGTGGCAACTTTACGCTGGGCGGACAACGCGGCATGCAATTCACCAAACGCACCCAAGTACCAGGACAAAAGGTCCTTCACATCGACGACGTCGCTGATCGCCGCCGCGGTCACCTGATCCGCTTTGCGACGCCCGATCTCGGCTGCCGCCGCCGGGTGCTCGAGCAGATTCCGTAGGGAAGCGACCGCACTCTGTGTCCGTGCCAAATCATGCTCCAGACGCTTCAGATGAGCGGCGATGAGATCGTTGCGCGTTTGAACGTCGGGCGCCGAAAGCACCGCCTGGATTTCGTTCAAGGGCATGTCAAGGTCGCGAAAGCGCCGGATGATCTGCGCGACCGGAACCTGGTCCGTGGTGTAGCGACGATAGCCGGTCTGCGGGTCGATATGGGCCGGTTCGAGCAGTCCCGCTTCATGGTAGTGGCGCAGCATCTTCACGGTCAGACGTGTGGCGCGCGAGAAATCGCCGATGGCGAACGAGGAAGCCATGTCGGTAAGTTTGCACTCTCCCCCCACGGGAGAGTCAACCATTCATGAGGGTAATGACCCTCCGCAAGCGACTCGAAGAAGTACGCCGAGAACCGGTTCGCGATGCGTGGGTGTCTGGCACGGCTAACGATCTGCGGGCTGTTTTTCGAATGATGCAATCGGATCATCAGCTGGGGCAGTTGGCGGGATTCTAGGTGTATTTGTCATTTCACCCGAAATCTTCTGCGCTTAGCATGCGCTCGTCAATTACAGGAGAATCAAATGAACAAACCCGTCGAAGTCGTGAAACAGTTTCTGCAGAGTGTCGCAGCTCCCGATCAGATGAGAAGTCTCGTCGCCGAGGATGCCACTTACGTGTCTCTTAATTACGAGAACGCCGAGTTGAAAAGGATCCTACCGTGGACCGGGACATCGAGGGGACCGCAGGCATTTATTGACACGTTCTCCAGGGTATTCCAGTTCTGGCAGAACCAGAACTTCGAGGTGAAAGAGTTGTTTGGCACTGATGAGAACGTCGCAGTCTTTGGCACGTTCACATACAAGTCGAACACGTTGGGGAAGGTTGCGACGTCGCCATTCTCGATCCTCGCGAAGGTGAGAAATGGGAAGATTGTCTACTTCCAGTTCATGGAGGATACCTTTGCGACTGCCTCAACCTTTCGCGTCTCGGGGCACTGGAAGATTCACAGCGATCCCAAGGGCGCGGAATTCGAGCTGTGACCTGCGGGCACGTGGACAAGCAGTTGCATGCAATGCAAGTAGATTGCGCGGAAAGTGCGCTCCTGTCGTTGCGGCCGATTCCGCCGCTGCGTTCCGTTGCATCGGCATCTGCGCGAATCGCGATTCTCGTGAGGCGAGCCATGACATTCTTTGATACCAATCGGGCGGCAGCGTGGTGCTGTCTGAGGGATGCGTCGACGCTCCTTGGCTCGGAGTCAGAAGAATCGGACATCAATTCGCCTGCGCTGCAATGCACTTTTCGAACCGGCGGCCTCGCGGTTTGGCAAGCGAAACGGACTTTAGCCTACATCGAGGCGAATCTCTGCTCCAAGCTGGGAATTCGAGAAATGGCGGACTTGGTCGCCTTGAGCACGAGTCACTTCTCGCGAGCGTTCAAACAAACCGTTGGGTCCTCCCCCATGGCGTATGTCGCAGTACGCCGAATCGAGCGCGCCAAACTCATGATGACATCCACCGGGCAGCGGCTCACGGAAATTGCATTGGCCTGCGGCTTTGCAGATCAGTCGCATCTGAACAGATACTTTCGCCGCGTCGTCGGCGTGAGCCCAGGTCTTTGGCGTCGCGTGTCCCCATACGAAACTCGGACCTATGGGCTCGTTTGCGAGGAGTTGTCAAACGAGTGAAACAGAATGATTACGATCACCAGGCCCGCCGCGAATTCGATTGTCCTCGATGTCTGATTCGCGACTCGATAGCTAAACCGGCCGGCCAAACCCATGCGTTACGGCGGCTTCGATTTGCTGCGCAAACGCCTCATCGTCGCTCTCTTCAGCAATGCCAAGTGCTGCGCGTTGGTACGCATCACCTAGCGACAATGCGACGACCTCGCCCGCAACTTGCCTTG
>Ga0210406_10001878_pt1 | contig 24728 bp, 17 predicted proteins | sample IncBWC30MmetaG_FD_155454 | JGI IMG/M metagenome (GOLD analysis project Ga0210406, IMG submission 155454) | Forest soil microbial communities from Barre Woods Harvard Forest LTER site, Petersham, Massachusetts, United States - Inc-BW-C-30-M | ecosystem: Environmental > Terrestrial > Soil >...
GCGGCGGGGATCATCCTGGCCATCATGATCGTGCCCATCATTTCGTCGATCACCCGCGAAGTGCTCCTAGTAGTGCCCCAACATCAGCGCGAGGGTGTACTGGCCCTGGGGGCAACGCGCTGGGAGATGATCCGGGTGGGCGTGTTGCGCAACGCGCGCGCCGGCATTGTCGGCGGAATCATTCTTGGACTAGGGCGCGCGCTGGGAGAAACCATGGCGGTCACGATGGTGATCGGGAATCGGCCCGAGATCGCGAAGTCGTTGTACGCTCCCGGGTACACCATGGCGAGCGTGCTGGCCAATGAGTTCAGCGAAGCTACCGGAAATATCTACCTTTCCGCCTTGGTGGAAATTGGCTTGGCTCTGTTCCTGGTCACGATCATCGTGAACGGGCTGGCGCAGCTATTGGTTTGGACCGTGACGCGCGGTCAGCCTGCGAGGGGACATGCCTGAAATCGCTGGCCGCTCTTCAATGCAACCGGGTGTGCCGCCCATCAGCTGGCGCCGCCGGATTACCGATCACGTCATGACCGGGGTGGCTGTCTTGACCGTCGTTCTGGTGTTGGCTCCGCTGGTTGCGATCTTCGGTTACCTCGTGTACCGCGGCTTGGGCTCGATTAATTGGGCGTTCCTGACCCAGACGCCCAAGCCCGTGGGCGAACCGGGGGGCGGCATGGCGAATGCCATCGCGGGATCGGTGTTAATCCTCGGCATCGCCAGCGTCATCGGCGTGCCCTTTGGAATCGGTGCGGGCATCTATCTGGCCGAGTTTGGACGCAATCGTTTGGGCAGTGCAATTCGCTTCACCGCGGATGTTCTGAACGGTGTGCCCTCGATTGTGATTGGCATTGTGGCTTGGGCCATCCTGGTTCGAGGTCGTGGATTCTCAGCGCTTGCCGGCGGCGTGGCGCTGGCGATCATGATGGTTCCGACCATCTGTCGGACCACCGAAGAGATGCTGCTGCTGGTGCCGCAAGCGCTCCGGGAAGCAGCCTATGGACTCGGCGTCCCGCGCTGGCGAACGACCCTTTCGATCACTCTCCGTACCGCGACCTCCGGTGTGATCACCGGAGTCATGCTGGCTTTTGCGCGAGTGGCGGGCGAAACCGCGCCCTTGCTCTTTACGGCTCTGGGCAACACGTTTTGGAATCTCCGCTACGATCAACCCACGGCCGCGCTGCCGCTGCAGATTTACTGGTATGCCAATTCGCCCTATGATGACTGGCACCGCCAGGCTTGGGCAGGATCGTTCGTGCTGATCGTCCTTATCGTCACCGCCGTCGCGGCCGTGCGCTTCGCGGTGCGCCGCGGCACCTTCGGAGCGGCATAAACTTATGGGCGTTGGAATCCAGGTCGAGAGTCTGAATGCCTGGTATGGCAAGGGCCAGGCATTGTTTGACATCAATCTGAAAGTGGGGGCAAATCGCGCCACCGCGCTTATTGGTCCGTCGGGATGCGGCAAGTCGACCTTTATCCGCTGCATCAACCGCATGCATGAGACCATTCCTGAAGCGCGCGTTGAGGGCCGGGTCCGGATAGGCGAAATCGATGCCTATAACGGAACCTCGGCGACGCAGCTCCGTCGCCGCGTCGGAATGGTGTTTCAGAAGGCGAATCCGTTTCCCACGATGTCGATTTATGACAACGTCGCGTCCGGCCTGAAGTTGAATGGATTCCGTCACCGTCGCAAGCTGGATGAAATCGTGGAGCGTTCGCTTGATTCCGCGGCGCTATGGGATGAAGTAAAAGATCAGATACACAAAAAATCCGGGGCCAGTCTCTCCGGTGGCCAGCAGCAGCGTCTGTGTATTGCGCGCGCCCTCGCCGTCGAGCCCGAAGTCCTACTGATGGACGAGCCCTGTTCGGCGCTGGATCCGATTTCCACGGGCAAGATTGAAGAGTTGATCTTCCAGCTTAAAGAGCGATATACCATCGTTATCGTTACCCACAACATGCAGCAGGCGGCGCGGGTGGCGGAGTTCACCGGCTTCTTCCTGCTGGGCAAGTTGATTGAGTTTGACAAAACGGAAAAGATTTTTACCAAGCCGTCGGACAAAAAGACCGAAGACTACATTACCGGCAGATTCGGCTAAGGGCTAAGGGCTAAGGGCTAAGAGCTAAAATCTAAGAACTAAGGGAAGTTCGGCTCAGCAGGATTTGACGAAAAGAGGCTCGACGAAGAAAGGTTCGGATAATGCGCACGCGCTTTCAGCAAGGGCTCGACGATCTGCGGCAGCGGTTGCTTCGCATGGGAGGACTGGCGGAGCAGGCCGTGGATCGCGCTCGCCAGGCGTATGTGGAGCGTGATCTTACCCGCTGCCAGATGGTGCTCGAAGGCGAGAGCCTGATTAACACCGCCGAGCGCGAAATCGATGAGGCCGCTTTTGACTTGCTCGCCATGCAGCAGCCAATGGCGGTAGACCTGCGCTTCATTCTGGCCGTAACCAAGATTAATTCCGATCTCGAACGCGTGGGCGATCAGGCTGTGAACATCGCCGAGCGCGTGATGGACATGGTCGAACTTCCCAGCGCCGAGTTGCCGGTGGATATCGCGCGCATGGGCTCCGCCGTGAGCGCGATGGTGCGCCGGGCCCTGGAATCCTTCATCGAAGGCAAAGTTGAACTGGCTCAGGCCGTGCTCGAAATGGACAATGTGATTGACCGCATGCGCGATGATGCTTTCATCCAACTGGTCAAGGCCATGAACGAACGGCCCGAAGTCGTGCGCCAGGCCCTGGACGCCCTGCTCGTGGCCCGCAATCTCGAGCGGGTTGCCGATCACGCCACCAACATCGCCGAGGACGTCATCTTCTGGGTGCAGGGCGCCGATGTCCGGCACAACGTACATCCCGGGGACTCGGAGAGCCCGGAACAGGAGCGCCCGAACTCGCGGCTGTCGGGTCAATAACTGCACTCGCTCATTCATGCTGTCTTCGCGAAGGACAAATGTGGGGGCAGCCGAAACCCGGCTGCGGGTCAAGCGCAGCGCGATCCCCATCTCGGCCCCGCCCGGCAAACTTGAGTTTCGCAGCTTTGACCCTCCACCCTGGCTTCGATTAGGCTCATCTCTTCTATCGTTTCTGAACGTCAATTTCCGCGGAGGCCCGGTGACTCGTCCTCGCCTGTATTGGTTTAGCTCTTGCCTGTTGGCCACCACGGTGGTCTTCGCGCAATCGCCTTCCCCGGACCGCTCGCCGGTGATGCTGCCGACCAGCAAGATGCTCTCCGTTCCCTCGCCGGGCCGCCTGGGCAGCACCAACAGTTTTCCTGCGACGATGGTATTGAGTCCGGACGGCCGCTATGCCGCGTTGCTGAACGATGGTTATGGAACGCAGGAGACATCGGCACATCAATCGATTTCGGTGCTGGATCTGAACAGTAATCAGATCGCCGACTATCCCGATGCTCGGCTCGGCGACGATTCGCACCAAAGCTATTTTCTCGGGCTCGCTTTCGGTTCGGATGGCAAGCATCTTTACGCCTCGGTGGGCTCTCTGACCGATCCCATCGGCGCGCGGGCTGGCGATACTGGAAACGGCATCGCCATTTACCGTTTTTCCGGAGGCAAAGTCGCGCCGGAAGGGTTTATTCCGATTGCCCTGCAGGCGCTTTCCCCGGAGAAGAACCGGGCTGTCGGCCTGCATGCACCGCCTCACACCGCGATTCCGTATCCCGCCGGACTTTCCATAGTCGGGAACGGAGGCCGGGACCAGCTCCTGGTGGCCAATAATCTCGCGGACAACGTGGTGCTGCTCGATCCCTCCACCGGCAAAGTGCTGCAGAACTTCGATCTAAGCACCGGCGCTCTGGTGCCGTCATCTTTCCCCTACACCTGCGTGGCCACGCGGGATCACCGGCGTGCCTGGTGCAGCTTGTGGAACGCTTCCGAGGTCGCGGAGCTTGATCTGAGCAGCGGCCAGGTCGCGCGCTGGATTCGGTTGAAGAAGCCGGAAGATCCTCTTGCGCCCGGGTCCCATCCAACGGCGATGCTGTTGTCTCCTGATGAGAGCGTGCTCTATGTAGCTCTGTCGAACGTAGACGAAGTTGCCGCCGTCGCAACAGCGGGGAGAAATGACGATGGCTATTTTTCCATGCTCGCGTCCGGACAAAAATACTCTGGCAGTTATCCCACGGCGCTGGCTCAGTCTTCCGACGGGAAGTATTTATTTGCTGCGAATTCCTCACTGGATGCCGTGGCCGTATTCGATACGTCGCAGCCGAAGGCCGCCGCTTCTAACCGACTTCAATCAGCAATTGGTTTCATTCCCACTGATTGGTATCCCAGCGCGCTCGCCGTTCACGGGGACGATCTGCTCATCGCCACGGCCAAAGGCGAAGGCGCAGGCCCGAACCAGGACATGGGCAAGACGGCCAACGAGATCAAGCGCCACCGTCATCCCTACATTCCCACGCTGCTGCGCGGTTCCATCGCTCGCCTGAAAATCCCCGACATCATGAATCGCCTCCCCGGGCTCACCGAAATGGTTGAGCACGACAACCTTTTCTCCAGCGACCCGGGCACGATTGGGTTCGCCGGGGGCAAGAATCCCATCCAGCACGTAATCTACGTCATCAAAGAAAACCGTACCTACGACCAAATTCTCGGCGACTTGAAAGTCGGCGACGGCGATCCTGCGCTCACCATGTACGGCGCCGACATCACGCCCAACGAGCACCAACTCGCCCTGCAGTTCGGCGTGCTCGACAATTTTTACGACAGCGGGGAAGTCTCCGGCGACGGACATCTCTGGTCCACGGCCGCGATCACTTCCGATTACAACGAAAAGACCTGGCAGATTGCCTATCGGGGAAAGGAGCGCACTTACGATTTCCAAGGCCAGGTCGGCGACGAATACCCGCTGGAACACCATCAGCCCGATATTGACGATCCTTCCACCGGATTTCTCTGGGACAATCTCGCGCGCAACGGAGTCAGCTTCCGCGACTATGGCGAATTTGTGAACGCCGAGTGGTGCAACGAAAAGCCCAGGGCGGAGACTCCGAAGCAGGGAACTCCCTCTGGACAGCAAGCGCGCTGCCCGCGAACCGTGATTCAGCAAGGGGAAACCCTGGCTTCAAATGTCGGCGACCCGCACGCCGGACCGAGCCCGTTCCCATGGTCCGTGCCCCTGTTCAGCGGGGTAAAGCCGACGAAAGCGGTCTTGCGCGATCACTTCGATCCCCTGTATCCGGACTTCAATACCGAATATCCCGACCAACTCCGCGCCGACGAGTTTCTGAATGAATTTGGCGCCTACGTTCGAGCCCGTGAGGCGCACGAGGGGCCGCAGTTTGAGTTACCGGCTTTCGTGCTCCTATATCTGCCCGACGACCATACGGGCGGCACGCGTCCTCATTTTCCGCGTCCGGCGGCCTCGGTTGCGGACAACGACCTGGCGCTGGGACGCGTGGTCGAGGCGGTCTCCCACAGCAGCTACTGGGATGACACGGCAATCTTTGTTCTGGAAGACGACGCCCAGGACGGCGCTGACCATGTGGATGCGCATCGCTCGATCGCTTTGGTCATCAGCAAGTATTCGCCGGGATCCCCAGCCCAGCCCAATGTGGAACACCGCTTCTACACCACGGTGAACGTCGTCCATACCATGGAAACGCTTCTCGGCCTTCCGCCCATGAATCAGAATGACGCGTATGCGCCGGTGATGGGGCGGCTGTTTTCCGCACCCGGCGATCAACCGGCGTATAAAGCCGACGATCGCAACCGGAAGAATGGGCTTATTTACGAAGTAAATAAGCCGGAAGCGCCGGGGGCAAAGATCTCGTCAAAAATGGATTTCTCGCGTCCCGACGCTGCGCCAGCGGCCCGACTGAATAAAGTACTGTGGCGCGACCAGAAGGGTTCGGCGCCCATGCCTGCTCCGAAACACACCGTGTTTCCTTCGACTCCTGACGACTAGTATCCCCAAGCTTGGCGGTCCCTGAAGATCACGCTAGCGAGTGCATGCTCGCGCTATGCTAGGTTGTTTATGCTGGGCTCTGCATAGTTGCTGCTTCAGAGCTAACGATGACCCACGCTGACAGGATTCGACTTCACGGAAGAGAAGAATATGTGTTCCCGGCGCGCCCGCCTGGAGAAAAGCGTTTCTCCATCCGCGCCGGAGATGTCGTCCGCGCTTTGCGGTTGAACGGGCGCACTCCTGCCGTTTGCAGTGCGCTGAAGACCCATCAGTTCGAGAAAGACAACCAGGTGCGACTCGTCGAAATGTCTGGTCCTAAATCAAAACAAAGTACGACTGTGGTCTTCACCTATGAGTTCGTTGACGAGAATCCGTCTTCGTCTTACGAGGGAGATGCTTGGACTCCGTTGCGCGTCTCGAAGGACATTTTTGCCGAATCGAGCGGAGGGGAGGCTTATCTCCGCTCTGAACGCAGTAGCTTCCATTCATCTGAGGACCGCAAGTGAGCCGCGTTTATCCTCGGGAGCGTCGGCAGCGCAAGGCGATACCGATGTTTTCCTAACCAACGACAAAAGACTTGTTGGTAGGTTTGTACCGGGAATTCAATTCGTGGCGTCGCTCGATGATAACGTCCTCTGACCCTGCAGTTCATGAATGCAAATTGATCCAGCGGTCTGATCACCGGGCGCGGTTCGTGACTCTCTATTTCAGGATGACCGTTTCCTTCAGCGGCAAGCTCTGCGACGATCCGCCGATCATGAAGCCGTATTCTCCCGGAATCAGCTGCCAGCCATTCCGCTCGACGTTAAAGATGGAAAGATATTTCGCGTCCACTTCGACCGCTGCCTGTTTGCTCTCGCCGGCGTTGAGTGTGACTTTGCTCCAGCCCACCAGGCGCTTGGGCGGCTCCGCCGCTGCGGCCGGAAGAGAAGCGTAGACCTCCGCCACTTCGGCTCCAGCCCGGCTGCCCGTATTGGTGACGGTGAAACTTACGCGCAGATTCTTTCCCGGCGTGACCTTAAGATTCGAGTAGGAGTAGGTTGTGTAGGAGAGACCAAATCCGAAGGGAAATAGCACAGCCTTGTTTTCTGCGTCGTACCACTTGTAGCCGACTTTGACTCCTTCGTCATAGTGGACTTGAAATGCCGGCAAGCCGGCAGCGATCCGTTTCCAGCCTTGATGGTCCGCATCCCGGGTCACCCGAGGTGGTTTGACGACCGTGGAGTGCGGCAAGTCGGCTTCGCTCTTGGGGAACGTCATGGGCAACTTCGCGCTCGGATTCACATCTCCAAAAATGATATTGGCCACCGCTTCGGCCCCCCGACTGCCTCCATACCATGCTTCCAAAATGGCGCTGACCTGATCGATCCAGGGCATGGTCACTGGACTACCCGACTCGATCACGACTACCGTATGCGGATTGGCAGCCGCGACCTTGGCGATCAGATCGTCCTGTTGTTCGGGAAGGGATAAGCTGTTCAGGTCCATGCCCTCGCTCTCCCATTGGTACACGAATACGATGGCGACATCAGCGTTTTTCGCCAGCGTCGCAGCCGCGGCGGGGTCCGCACCCGAATCGAATTGAACCGTCGCTGCCGGAGCCTTCGCCCGAATCGACTTCAGCGGCGAAGTCGGGAACCAGATCTTCTCCAGCCAATGCGTCTGCCCTTTGCCCGGCGGCATGATCGCGTTTCCGCCCGGAGGATCGACCTGCGCCGAACCGCCGCCGGAGATCATTCCCACGTCCGCGTGCGGACCGATCACGGCAATACTGCGAATTTTCGAAGCATCGAGTGGAAGCTGCGCGTGCTCATTCCTGAGAAGCACGGCGCTCTGTTCCTCGATTTTCTGCGCTACTTCGAAGCCGCCTACCACGTCCACCACACTTTTCCGAGGTGGATCGTCGATCACTCCGGTGGCGAACATCGACCGCAGCATGCGATGAACGTGATCATCCACTTCCGCCATCGGCACTTTGCCCGATTCCACCGCTTTCTTCAAGTCGTCGCCGAAGAAGATCCAGCCTGGCTCCTCATGATCCAGGCCGGCCGCCGAGGCTTTCTCCGTGCTGTGCGTGCCTCCCCAGTCAGAAAGCACAAACCCCTTGAAGTTCCAATCTTTCTTAAGGACATCGGTGAGCAGATATCTGTTTTCGCAGGCGTAGTCGCCGTTGACGCGGTTATAGGAGCACATCACGGCGGCGATCTCGGAGTCCTGCAATCCAATCTCAAACGCCAGCAGGTCAGTCTCGCGCGCCGCCCGCTGGTCGATATTCGCATTGAACGCGTTGCGGCCGCTCTCCTGATCGTTCAGGGCGTAATGCTTGATGTCGCCGATCACATGCTGAGCCTGCAGACCTTTCATGAGCGACGCAACCAACTTTCCCGCCAGTATGGGATCTTCGCCCAAATATTCGAAGGTGCGGCCATTGCGGGGTTCGCGGGTGAGATTGGTGCCCCCGCCGAGCGACATGTTGTAGCCCTGGGCGCGCAGTTCACGTCCAATCAGAGCTCCGTATTCGTGAGCGGCATCGAGATCCCAGCTCGCCGCCGCGGCCACGTCCGCGGGCAGCGCCGTCGAGTAGCGTCCATTCTCGCCACTGCTTCGAACTCCATACGCGGCGTCCGAGATCTGCAGGGCGGGAATGCCCAGGCGGGGAATGCCAACCACGTATCCCGCGCCGCCATTGGATTCGACGGCCAGCGGACTCATCGGACTCAGTCCGGCCATTCCCGTTCCGTGCAGCAACGAGATCTTTTCCTCCAGCGTCATTTCTTTGACTACCATCGATGCGCGCTCGTCGGGCGAGAGGCTGGAATTGCTCCAAGGATGATCATTGCCGGCGGTCTGTGCGAAGGACTGAGAGAGAGCGCCGCTGAGAATCAGGGTCAGCGTGAAAAATCGATTCAGTGAAGCGAGGCCGTGCCGGGGCATTCGTGTTTCCCTCGAATGAATGGGATTACCAAATCGTTAATGTTACGTCTTTTCGCCCCATTTCCGACGAGTTAATTTTGGCCGGTCGCACACCAACGTCCGCTCAGCGGCGCCGTTCAAAAGTCGCGCTGCCGCGCCGGGTGTCGCCTCCTCGCTTGGCCCCTATCGTCCCCGGCTTTACACTAGAAGGGTGAAGATTGCGCTGGGCCAAATCAATCCTACGGTCGGAGACTTCACCGGCAACGCGGCAAAGATTGTCGATTTTTCGCGTCGCGCCCAGGCCGCCGGCGCCGGCATGATTCTATTTCCTGAGTTATCGGTATGTGGATATCCGCCGCGCGACTTAGTGGAACGACCGTCCTTTGTGGCCCGCAATCGTCAGATGGCGGAAAAGATTGCCGGGGAAACTGGCGGAATCGCGGTGATCTGCGGGTTGGTCACCGCTGCCCACTCCGACGCCGGCAAGGCAGCCATGAATTCCGCCGCTCTACTCATGGACGGTAAGATCGCTTTTATCCAGTCGAAGATGTTGCTGCCGACTTACGACGTCTTCGATGAGATGCGCAACTTCGCCCCTGCCAAGAGTCAGGAACTGTTTTCCTTCTGCGGCAATCGCATGGCGCTGACCATCTGCGAAGACGCATGGAACGACAAGCGATTTTGGCACAAACGTCTGTACAGCGTCGATCCCGTGGAATCGCTGATTCAGGCGGGCGGGAATTTTCTGCTGAACATCTCCGCCTCGCCGTTCTGGATCGGAAAACGAGAAATGCGCCGAGACATGCTTGCCAGCCTCGCGCGCCAGCATAAAGTTCCGGTCGTGCTGGTCAATCAGGTAGGCGGCAACGACAGTCTGGTGTTTGATGGCTCTAGCCTGGTGCTCAATCGGGAAGGAGAAGTCATCGCGCAGGGCCGGTCCTTTGCAGAAGATCTGATCTATTTCGATGCCCAGGCCTTGTCCGGTGAAATGCACGAGCAGATAGCCGGGGAGGAAGCCAGCGTATATGCCGCGCTGGTGCTGGGCACACGCGACTACATGCAAAAATGCGGTTTTCAGAAAGCGACCATCGGTCTCAGCGGAGGCATCGATTCTGCCCTCACGGCGGTGGTCGCCAGCGATGCCGTCGGACCGGAGAACGTGATTGGTGTTGGGATGCCCGGTCCCTATTCGTCGCCAGGCTCGATCGAGGATGCGCGTTCTCTCGCGCAAAATCTCGGAATTCGTTTCGAGTTGCTTTCCATCAATCCCGTCTACGAAGCCTATCGCCACACTCTCGACGACGTTTTCGCGGGTACGAAAGAAGACGTCACCGAAGAAAACATCCAATCGCGCGCCCGGGGCACGTTGCTGATGGCGCTCTCCAATAAGTTCGGAGCGATCGTACTCTCCACCGGCAACAAGAGCGAGTTGGGCGTGGGTTACTGCACACTCTACGGGGACATGGTGGGTGGGCTGGCGGTCATTTCCGACGTGCCAAAAACGCTGGTATATCGTCTCAGCGAATATGTGAATTCGCGGCGCCCGGTGATCCCACAAGCCACGCTGGAAAAGCCGCCCTCGGCAGAATTGCGGCCCCACCAGAAAGACAGTGACTCGCTGCCGCCCTACGAAGTTCTGGACGCCGTGCTGGAAGATTATGTAGAGGATTCTCATTCCGCCGAACGCATTGCGGCCGATCGCGGACTCGACATGGAAGTCGTGCAACGTGTAATTCGCATGGTCGATCGCGCCGAATACAAGCGCCAACAGGCCGCCCCCGGCCTCAAAATTTCTCCCAAAGCCTTCGGCTACGGACGCCGTTTTCCCATTGCCGCCAAGGGCGAAGCTTCAAGTGCCTCCTTTGAAGTATCCTAAATAGATTGCTTTCCTAGCCTAAAGGTCTAATCCCGTGAACTCGAAAGGAAGCTATGCGCACTTTTCTAAACTCGATCTGTATTCTTTTTCTGGCGGCGGGTTTGGCCGCTCAGACCGCATCCAGAACGGCCAAGGCCAAGGCATCAGAGAACCAAGCCGAAAAGCCCGCAGCCTCCGCCGCCGGCAGTCTTCCCTCGGAAGCCACCGTGGACTCTTTCCTGCATCAGCAATTTGGCTATGAGACCGATCTGACCTGGAAGATTTCCAGCATCAAGCCTTCGGCAGTTGCTGGATTGGCAGAGGTCACCGTCGTTCTCGCCAGCCCCAAGGGCCAGCAGTTGTCCTCTTTCTTCGTCGCTCCCGACGGGCAGCACGCCCTCGTCGGGGAAATTATTCCCTTCGGTGCCCGGCCATTTGATCCGGCGAAACGGTTGTTGGACAAGGGAATCAACGGTCCGGAGCGCGGGCCTAAAGATGCGCCGGTCACCATCGTCGAGTTCGGCGATTTGCAGTGTCCCGCCTGCAAAGCGGCGCAGCCTACGATTGAGGCGTTGGTGGCGGCGGAGCCCAATGCCCGTTTCGTCTTCCAGAATTTTCCTCTGGAAATGCACAATTGGGCGGCCAAGGGCGCGGCTTATGGCGACTGCGTGGGCCGTGCTTCGAACCAGGCCTTCTGGAAATTTGTTTCCCAGACTTACCAGACTCAGTCTGACATCACCGCCGAGAACGCGGACGAGAAACTTACCACCATCGCCGATGGAGTCGGCGTTAAAGGTGCTGATATCGCGGCCTGCGCCGCTCTGCCGGAGACCAAGGCGCGCGTGGATGTTTCCCTGGCCCTGGGCAAATCGGTGGACGTAAGTGGGACGCCCACGCTCTTTATCAATGGACGCAAGGTCGGAAGCTTTGATCCGCGGCTTTCGGATGTGTACAAGAGCCTGGTTGATTTCGCTGCCAAGGAAGGGAAGTAGATCGGAATCCGGCGCTCGGCGTTCGGCTTCCGCTCGAGTCCCATCCACGAGCTTCGGGGCCCGGCGGGCTAAAGCTGGCCGCCGGACGGGGAGGTCGGAAGCCGGTTCAATTCTCGCTTACCCAAATTTCCGGGGTGGTGCGGTTGAAGTTTGCCAGTACATGAGGAGTGATGACGATCATGAGTTCGTCGCTTTCCGATTGCCTGGTATTGTTCACCATCGCCTGATTGAGCAGCGGTATGTAACCCAGCCCCGGGATCCCGCTCATCGAGAGCGTGTCGCTTCGCGATACTTGGCCAGCCACCACCGCCGGCTCGCCATCCTTCAGATTGATGCTCCCTTGATATTCACTGTTCGAGATGACCGGAATTCCGTTGGCCGATTGCCCAGTGAGCGAGCGCAGTTGCAATTCAATACTGAGGCTGATCGAGCCGTCGCCGTGAACCACCGGCTTGGCCTTTACGTTCAAGCCCAGATCTTCATAGGTGATAGAAGGGAACGGCGGAACGAAACTTTGATTCCCCAGGACGGCTGAGATTTGCGGCGAATTAGAAATGGGCGCGTAGCTGGCATTCTCAATCGGATAACGCTCTCCGATATGGAAGCTAGCGTCGTCCCCCTGATTGGTGCGCATGGTCAGGTTTTCCAGGCTGCGCACCCAGGATTCGTTGACCGAAAGTTTTGCGGCAAACTGGTCGAGACTAACGCCACTGAACGTCAGCCCGCCTCCGAACGTGGCCAAAGGCTGGCTGAAGATGGAATTCTGTTGTCCTCCGCCGAGCTGAGCCAATAGCCCGGAGAGGGTCGAACTTCCCGCCTGGTTGATGCCCCCCGAGGAGATCAACTGGTTGACGAGTTGCTGAATGTTCTGGCCGCCGAGCCCTGCCAGCCCTGCCAGGGCCACCGCCGGAATGTTGAACAGATTGAAGGTGTCGGGAATGTGCACGCCGATGTTGCGCATCAGTTGATGGTCGATCTGCAGGACGTGAACATCGAGCATGACCTGCGGGCGCTCATTGCCAAGCTGTTCCAGTAACTTGGAGCAGACCTCGAGAATAGGCGCGGGTCCGCGCACTTCCACTGTGTTCGCAGCCTGACCTGAGCTGACGAAGCGCAGGTCGAGTATGCTCTTCATCGTGTTAACCAGGTCCGTGGTTTCCTGCTGCGTAGCATGCACCGGCAGGATGAAGGTCCGCAGCGACATACGGTCGAATTGCTTGTGGTTCTCGGAGCTGTCGGCGGCGATCAGTAATTGATGTGTATCGAGAGCTGCCCACATGGTCTTGCCGACCCGAGAGGCCAGCTTGAGCGCGGTGAAGAACTCCACGTCGTCAACGTTGAAACGAACCTGCCGGGTCTGGACCGAATCGTCAAACTTCGCGGTCACTCCATAAGCGGCGGCCAGTTCGGCGAACAGGCCGCGAACGTCGCCGCTGTAATGGAAAGTGGCCCGGTCACCCTTGGGGGCGAGGTGAATTTCGCCGGAATCGGCAATCTGAACCGTCCCGGCGCGGGGCAATGCAGGCCTCCATTCTCGATTGGCCTCCGCCAGTCGCTGCTCGGCGTATTGATTCCCCGCATCGAGATCGAGGGCAGAACGAAATTCGGAAGCGGCGCGGGCGCGCGAGTTTTCCACGAGCAGCACATTGCCGCGCTGCATGTGAGCGAAGACCAGTTGAGCCTTCAGCACTTCGCGGGCCTTCAAAAACTGCACATTCTGCGGCGCCAGTCGCGTAGCTTTGTCGAACTGCGCCAGCGCTTCTTCTAGCTGGCGATGATCCTGAAGCTTCACGCCGTCGCGGAAAGCGGAGCGCGCTTGCTTGAGTTCTTTCTTCGAGACCAGACAGTTCACCCCGCCCGGGATTCCGTTTCCACAGGAAATCACCGCAGGAGAAGCAGGAGAAGAAGGATTGTCGTCCGCGGCGAGCGCAGTTGCGGCAAAGATCAACAGCAGAAGCCGGAGCGCGAGGGTGAAGGCTTTCTGAGGCATTGCGTGTGATTCTAGTGTAGTTTCCCGATCTTTGGGACAGGCCAGTAGGACCTGGTACCTTCGGTTGCAACGGGTACCTGAGGGTTCTCCGTTACCAGAACGAGAGACGGCCGAAGACTTGCAGGCTTTCGCTCCTGGGAGAGACGTAGCTACATCTTCGAGCGGGGTGAAAGCAGACCGCTAGGACAACATCAGCCGCTCGATTTTGTTTGCTTTGCCAGTCGCATCGTCGCAATCGATCACCACGGCGCACAGGCGCGCGTCCCCTGTGGCTGCTTCGAACCGCACTGGCATTCCGTTCAGGAACTTGCCCACCACCAGTTCTTTTTTTACCCCAATTACGCCGTCGTAGGGCCCGGTCATGCCCACATCCGTAACATAGGCGGTTCCCCCGGGCAGAACCCGCTCGTCCGCCGTCGGCACATGCGTATGCGTGCCCACGACCGCAGTAACGCGGCCGTCAAGATACCAACCGAGGGAAATCTTTTCCGATGTCGCCTCGGCATGGATATCCACCAGAATCACTTTGGCCTGAATCTTCTGCAGAAGCTGGTCGGCGGTGCGAAAAGGATCGTCATTCGAAGCCATGAATACTCGTCCCTGCAGGTTGATCACTGCGTATGGAATTTTCCCCTTGAACCCCTCATAAACGCCGGACCCGGGCATGTCCGCGGGAAAATTTGCCGGCCGCAGCACCCGCCGCGCCGGCCCATGTCCATTGCCCGCCACCATCTGAAAGTAGTCGACGATCTCGCGCTTGTCCCAGACATGGTTCCCGGTGGTGATCACATCGATGTTGAGCTCGAACAGCTCTTCCGCCAACGCCGGAGTAATGCCAAAGCCAGCCGCCGAATTTTCCCCATTTGCAATGATGAGGTTGATGGCATGCTCGCGAACGATCCCCGGCAGTCGGTCTTTAACGATGTTCCGTCCCGGCCGCCCGAAGATGTCGCCAATAAAGAGGATTCGCATAGCCGCGCCGCTATCCCGCCGTCCGCAGGGCTCCTTCGCCCTCTGCTCCAAACTGTGATGGTAACACGCTAGTCTTGACGGGCGAGGTAGGGGCTCGCCAACTCTACCGTTCGCAAAAAGTCAAAGTTACCCGCAGAATTCAGCTTGAGATTCCGCACTCGTCGGGTATGCACCACCACGTTGTCGAGATACCACAGATCGATGTAGGGCAGATCGTCCGCCAGGATGCGTTGCACCTCGGCATAGAGCGGCTTGCGTCTGCTGGGATCGATCTCCCGCCGAGCCTGGTCGATCAGCGCGTCCACTTTGGGATTGGAATAGTAGCCACGGTTGGCCCCATTCGGCGGGAACCTTGCCGAGTCAAACGCATATTCGAAAATGTCGGGATCCTCGTTACCTCCGATCCAGCGCAGCCCGTAGATCTGAAACGCGCCGTGCTGCACATCCGAAAAAAACGTGGCGAACTCAAAACTGCGGATATCGAGCGCGATCCCCGCCGGTCGCAACTGCTGTTGCATGACCGCCACCATAAGACGAGTGTTCTCGTCAGTCGAGGTCTTCATCGCCAGGTGGAAGCGAATGCCATCCACCTGGGGATAGCCTGCGGCATCGAGCAACTGATTGGCCTTCCCGAGGTCGTGGTCGTAGGCGGGCACGGCTCCGTTGTACGCCCAACTCTGCGGCGGCAGGACACTGCGCGCCGGCTGCGCCTGTCCGCGCCACAAATAGTCGATCATCGGCTGGCGATCGAGGGCATAGCCAATCGCCTGCCGCACCCGCACATCTTTCAAAATAGGATCGCGCAGGTTGAATCCCAAGTACGCCAGCCGGGTTCCGGCCGCGCGTTCCACTTGAAGGTTGGGATCGCGTGCCAGGGTAAGTACGGTGTCGGGTGTGAGTGAGTTGATGGCGACGTCGCCGCTGCCTTTGCGCAGTTCGAGCGCTTGCGTGGTCGCGTCGGGCACCACCGCAAAGCGAACGCGTGCCAGTTTGGCTCTCCCACCCCAATAGTCGTCGTTGCGTTCGAGGATGACTTCCCGGTCGGTCTCCGCGCTGACAAAGCGGAATGGACCGGAGCCGATCGGATGCTGCGTCATCTCATCGCCGCAGCCCTTGGGTACAATGCCGATCGCGCCGTCCGACAGATTCCAGAGCAGGGTTGCGTCCTGCTCTTTCATGTGGAAGATCACCGTAGCATCGTCAGGCGCATCGATACGGTCCACGAAGCGGTATACCGCTGTCTTCGTGCTGCGTATCTTGCCCAGCAGCAGGGAATCAAACGTCCACTTCACATCGCGCGCGGTCAGCGGCCGCCCATCGTGAAATTTAGCGCCGCGATGAAGATGAAAGACGTAGGTCAGGGGATCGGGAATCTCCCAGCGTTCGGCCAGCCCCGGAGCCACATTCAGATCCTCACCGCGCGATAGCAGATCGTCGAAGATCAGACTGTCAATTCGTTCCGACTGGGCGTCGATCCCCACGCGAGGATCGAGATTCGTCGGACTCGACTCGATCATCATGACTAAGGTGTTGGCATCGGGTTTGGCCGAGCAGGATGGCAGCGGGAACATCGCCACAGCCACCGGGATTAGGCTGAACAGGGTGCGGAGTCCGGTGGCGACGCGGCGACGGACCGCAGACCCGGGATCCCGGCGGCTGCAATCCGAGGCCCGAAGTCCGAGGTCCGAAGTGCCCTTACGCATAGGAGATCTTTCCCAGAACCGCAGCTCGTTTCGCACCGGTTGCGGAGGGAACGTTCGACGTACGCCGGTGCCAGGTTTCATAAGCCAGCAGGGCAAAGGCCATCGCCTCTTTGGCCTCAGCCGGCCAGCCGAACTCATCGGAGAATCGCAGCCGGATTCCGAGGGGGGCGAGGCCTTCGGCCAGCATGGCGACTAATGTGGCATTCCTGGCACCGCCTCCGGACAGAATCATTTCGCGAAAGGAATTTTTGGAAGCTGGGGCGGATCGGAGCATCGCGAATCGCCGCACCGCATCGCCGATGGACCTCGCGGTCAGGGCTGTGGCTGTGGCCACAACGTCTTCCTTGCGAAAGCCTGCGCATCGGTCTAAGAAGTCGCGAACAAATTCGCGCCCAAATTCCTCGCGTCCCGCGGTCTTCGGAGGTTTCCGAAGAAAGAACTTGCGCTTTAACACTTGCCCTACGACGCGCTCCAGCACCATGCCGGACGCGCCAATTTGTCCACCGCGATCAAACTTTTTCCCAAACAGTGCTTGCGTAACCCCGTCCATCACCATATTTCCCGGCCCGGTATCGAAGGCCAACACACGCCCGCCGGCGCCCGCCGGAACCACCGTAAGATTCGCAATCCCGCCCACGTTCTGCACAATGCGTCCGATCTTTGGGTCACGGAACAGCCCAGCATCGAGATAAGCCACGAGCGGTGCGCCTTTGCCGCCGGCGGCCATGTCGGCCGGACGGAAATCGGAAACTACCGGCAGGCCCACCCGCGCGGCGATAACAGCTGCCTCTCCCGTCTGCCAGGTTGCGGCCACTGTGCGTCCCAGGAACGACCGCCCTTCGCCCTGGTGGTAGAGGGTTTGCCCATGGCACCCGACCAGCTCCGCCTTGACTCGAAACTGCCGTTCGGTGGCCCGCACAGCATCGGCGTAGAGTTCCCCGAGAAGAAAATTGAGCCGGGAAAGATCGGACACACGGGCACTTTCTGCATTCATCGCGGACAGCACAGCGTCCCGCACCTTCCCGGGGTATGAATATTCCGCGTGTCCCAGCAATTTGATCATGTGGGGCGGACGTTCTTGTCCGCGAATGCTGGAGCGCAGAATCGACGGTTGAGACCAGTTCCGGTGCCGTTCGCCGATGCGCACCAGCGCCACGTTAATGCCATCAGCAGACGTACCGCTCATTACTCCAGCGACGACCATTGCCGCCCGGCTCATGAGCGAGACCGCCGCTTGTCCGCTCGTCGGCCGAAAGGATCCAGACGTACTTCCTCCCCAAACTCCCACAGTCTCCGCGTAAGCCTCTCTACGGTTGCATTCGTAGGCGAGCTTCGCACGCGCAGCATCGGCGCATTCTTTTTCTTAAGCGCCAGCACGCGACGCGACGCCTCCGCAACCCGTCGCGCGAACTTCGTGTCCCGTTCCGCGGCTTTGATCAACGCTTCGCAAGCCTGCACGATGGAATCTTCTTTATGGCAAATCAAGCACAGGTCCCCGCCCGCCCGAGTAAACTTCACAGCCGCCTCGCCAATCGGCACCGCCGAAAGCACTCCCCCCATTTCCAAATCGTCCGACACAATCAAATTCCGGTAACCGATGCGTTTACGCAGGATGTCGGTAATCCACAGTTTTGAAAGCGACGCCGGAGTCCGATCGCCGGTTACCTGGGGATAGGCCGCGTGAGAGATCATCACAAAGAGGAGCTGTTGACGCAGGGTTCGGTAGGGAAGCAGATCATCGGCCCACAGTCGCTTCAGCGATTTGTCAATCACCGGCAGTTCATGATGGCTATCAAGCTTGCCCTCGCCGAGGCCGGGAAAGTGCTTGCCGCATCCCATCACCTTCGCGGCCCGAACCCCGGCCAGAAACTCACGCGCGTAGGCGATCGTTTCGTGCGCATTCGGCGAGACTGCCCGCGACTCCATCACGCCCCGGGAAGCCTCAAATGCCAGATCCAGGACCGGAGCGAAGTCAACATTGAATCCCAACGATCGGCAGTTCTCGCCCATGATTTGTCCGTGCCTGCGGAACAGCTTTCGATCTTGTGTGTCGAAGACCTCCGCTGCCGAAGGCGCCGCTCCCAGCGCATGGCGAAAGCGATCGACGGTTCCCCCTTCCAGGTCAACGCATGTGAACAGCGGCGCTGCAACACATTTTTGACATTCGCGGAGCAGACGCCATGTCTGTTCCGCACTCCTGATGTTCCGCGCGAACAGAATAACTCCCGCCGGCTGTAGTCGCCTCAGCAGGGAAGCGACCCGCGGGGTTATCTCCGTGCCGTTGAAGCCAACGACCAGTAACTGTCCGATCTCTTCGATACTGCGGGGCCTGCGTGGATTCGTCATTTCGTGGCGGTGAACTTTTCCCTGGAACGGCGCGCTCCGTATTAGATTTCCTTTTTCAGTTCGGCCAGCAGATTCAGTGCTTCCAGCGGGGTCAGCCGGTTCAAATTCACTTCCCGCAATTTCTCCAGCACCGGCTGCGACAGCGGGGTAAAAATTGTCAGTTGCGTCGGGGGCGGAGTGGTTCCCGGCAACACTCCGGGAGAAAGATGCGCGCTTGCCTGCTGCTCGGCGAACTCGTGCTCGGCCAGCACTTCCCGCGCCCGCAGAATGACTTCGTTGGGCAACCCCGCCAGCTTGGCAACTTCGATACCGTAACTGCGATCCGCCGCGCCCGTCTCCACCCGGCGCAGGAATACAATTCCACCGCCCGTTTCTTTTACCGAGACATGATAATTTTTCACCGCTGAGAGCTGCTCTGCCAGTTCGGTGAGTTCAAAATAATGAGTCGCGAATAAAGTCTTCGCCCGCACTCGCGCCTGTAAGTATTCGACCGCAGCCCATGCAATCGCCAGCCCGTCGTAGGTGGAAGTACCGCGGCCCACTTCGTCAAGCAGGATGAGCGATCGCGCCGTCGCTGTGTGCAGAATCGCCGCCGTCTCCGTCATCTCGACCATGAAAGTCGAGCGGCCGCGCGCCAGATTATCGCTTGCCCCAATGCGGGTGAACACGCGATCGACGAGACTTAGCCGCGCCGATCGCGCCGGCACAAACGATCCCATTTGCGCCAGAATCACGATCAGCGCCGTTTGCCGCAAGTAGGTTGATTTCCCTCCCATGTTCGGTCCGGTGAGCAACATGATGTTGTGGGTTGTGCCGTTCAAATAAAGATCGTTGGGCACGAAACGGTCGCTGCCGCCAGCCCCATCTTGCTGCTCAATCACCGGATGGCGTCCTTCGATAATCTCCAATTCGCTGGCCTCTGCGGACTCCACGAAAATGGGTCGACAGTAATTACGCAGAGCGGCGCTATGCGCCAATGAAGCGAGCACGTCCACTTCCGCCAGTGCCAGGGCAGTCTGCCGGATGCGCTTGGCCTCGGCCGCAATCGAGGTGCGCAGCTCGGTAAACAACCGCCGCTCGATCTCGATACTCTTTTCCTGCGCGTCGAGAATTTTGGCCTCGTACTCTTTCAGTTCGGGTGTGGTGAAGCGCTCGGCCCCGACCAGCGTCTGCTTTCGTTCGTAGTCCTGCGGAACCAGGTGCAGATTCGGTTTCGAAACTTCAATGTAGTAGCCAAAAATGGAATTGAATTTCACTTTCAGCGAGGAAATGCCGGTGCGCCCCCGCTCCCGCTGTTCGATCTGCGCCAGCACCTGCTTGCCGTTGCGCGAGAGTTCCCGCAGTTCGTCCAGGTCGCGGTCCAGGCCGGTTGCGATCACGCCGCCATCCGCGAAACTCAGGGGCGGCTCCGGCACGATCGTCTTGTCAATGCGTTCGCGTGCATCTCCCAACTCATCGAGCGACCCATGCAGAGTTCCCAGTCGCTGGGTGTTTAGCCGCGCCAATGCGGCTCGGACGGACGGAATCTTTCTCAGCGACGCCGCTAGCGCGAGCACGTCCCGGGGATTCGCGGTCTCCAGGGTGACCCGACTTAACAGCCGCTCCAGATCCAGAACCCCATCGAGCGCTCGCCGCAACTCCTCGCGCGCGACCACCTCCCTCACCCCGGCTTCGACTGCATCGAGTCGGCCGCGAATCTCGGCCAAATCGAGCGACGGTCGCAGCAACCATGCCCGCAGCAACCGTTTGCCCATCGGCGTGACCGCCGAGTCGATCGAGCGGAACAATGTGACACCCGCATCCGTGCCCGCAAACAGCGGTTCGATCAGCTCCAAATTGCGAACCGTGACTACGTCGAGCACCAGGCAACTTTGTCGCTCGTACCAGCCAATGCGGTCGACGTGATCGAGCGATCCGCGCTGCGTCGAACGCACGTAATACAGAATCGCGCCCGCCGCCGCCGCGGCCGCCGCACGTCCAGCCAACCCGAAGCCTTCCAACGACAGAACGCCAAAATGATTTTCCAGCAGCGGAATCGCATGATCCGGCGCAAAGATCCAGTCATCCAGCGGAGTCTCAGTGCAGGGAGCTCCCGCTGCCGGAGAGGACAAAATCTGTGGGGACAGCCGCCCCCGGCCGGCCGCTGGAGCCAAACTCGGCTGCTGTTGTAGCCGAGCTCCGACTCTCTCAAACAGCGGCGCGGTCGAGCCATACAGCAATTCCTTGGGCCGCAGTTGCTCCAATTCCTCCTGCACTCGCCGCAGCGCCCCCTCGCCGGAAAATTCCGTGGCCCGGAATTCACCCGTCGACAAGTCCAGAGCCGCAAATCCCACGCGATCTCCAACCTGCGCCAAAGCTGCCAGAAAATTATTCTCATCCGACCCCAACGATGAATCCGCCGCCGTGCCCGGAGTGACCACCCGCGTCACTTCGCGGCGCACCAACTTTTTCGCTTGGCGCGGATCTTCCATCTGCTCGCAGATGGCCACCTTGAAGCCCTTCCGAATCAGCTTCCCGATATAACCCTCGGCTGCGTGATAGGGAACGCCGCACATAGGAACGGCGACTCCTTTTTCTTTATTGCGCGAGGTCAGCGTGATCTGCAGCTCTTTTGCCGCCAGGATCGCGTCATCGAAGAAGAGTTCGTAGAAATCCCCCAGGCGAAAAAACAGGAGTGCCGTGGGATGTTCTTTCTTGACTGCGGCATATTGCCGCATCAGCGGAGTGGACGGCTCGGTCATCGGGGCGGGCTTCGGCGGATTATAGCAAAGCACGCCTCCGGTCTTCTGCCGCTTTTCGCATATGCCCGCGGGAAATTACCGCAAGAAATCGGGGTTGACTCCGGTTCTCTCCCAGTGTTCTCCTTCCGCATGGAACTCCGCAAGGATCCCATCACCCGCTCCTGGGTCATGACCGGCGATGATCCGGCCGAAACCGGACCGCGCACCGAGTCTGCCTGCCGCTTTTGCGATGGCTCCGCCACGTCCTTGCAGATGATCGCCAAATCGCCCAATGCCCCCGGGGTTCCCTGGTCTGCGCGATCGGTCGTGCACCCCACTCCGCTCTACCGCATCGAAGGCGAGCCGGGCCGCCGCGGCGATGGCATCTATGACCGCATGCACTCGGTGGGTGCGCATGAAGTGCTGGTGGAGCACCCGCGCCACGACCGTCATCTGTGGCACGCCAGCGACGACGAGATTGCGCACTTTCTCCGCCTGGCCGCCGAGCGCATCCTCGACCTCAAGCGCGATCCCCGCATCAAATATGTCAGCCTGTTCAAGGACTACGGCAAGAGCGCTGGGCAGGAATTCAGCCATCCCACCTCACAGATTACGGCGACCATGTTCGTTCCCCGGCGCGTGCTCTATGAACTGCGCGCCGGCCGGGAATACTTCATCGGCAAGGAACGTTGCGTTTTTTGCGACATCATTCAGCAGGAGGAACGTCAGGCCCTGCGCGTCCTCGAGTCCCGCGGCGACTATCTCGCCTTGTGTCCCTATGCCCCGCGCGTTCCCTATGAAACCTGGATTGTGCCGCGCAACCACGAGGCTTCTTTCGAACGGACCGGACTGAACAAGCCCGGATTGCGCACCAACCTCGCCGCGCTGCTGCGCCGGACGCTGCAACGGGTGCGTTCCGTAACCGAAGACTTTCATCTGGTGCTGCACACTTCACCGAGCAGCAGCCATCCCTCCAAGAATCTAGGCTACTGGAAGACGATTGACGACGACTACCACTGGCACATCGAGATCCTCCCTGTCTTGAGTTCCAAGGCGCGGTCCTACACCTTTAAGGAGGTGTACTATTCGCCCGTCAGTTCCGAGACTGCCGTGAAGCAATTGCGGGAAGCAAAAATCGACGGCTGAAGCAGCGTCGGAATGATTCGGATAAGAATGTTTTGTGTGGGGATAGCCGCCCGCGGCTGCCCGGCGGGCGCAGCTTTTGCCGGACCACTGCTCCCTGGCTGCTACAATCCCTGCCGTCAGGAGACTCGTCCCGTGAAGCTCTTGTTCTGTTGCGCTCTATTGCTGGCCACATCCCTTGCCCAGACCGCCGCTCCATCCTCCGGGAAACCGAAGGTTCTCTGGCAGAAACTCGAAATCCTAATTCAGGATGTCGACCAAAGACTTGACGGCGTCATGGGTGTGGCCATCGAAGACCTCACTACCGGCGACCACTTCTTCCTACACGAGGATGAAGTATTCGCCCAGGCCAGTTCCATCAAGATCACCGTTCTGGCCAATCTGTACTTGCAGGTGCAGCAAGGCAAGCTCAAGCTCACCGATCCATATACGGTGCAATCATCCGATCTGGTTCCCGACAGCGACATCATGGGCGGACTCACGCCCGGCGTTACGCGTCTCACCCTGCGCGATCTGGCAACGATGATGGTCGCTGTCAGCGATAATTCGGCGACCAATGTACTCATCGACCGGGTTGGCATGCCAAATGTGAATGTCATGCTCGACTCGCTCGGCCTCACTCACACCCGCCTGCGCCGCAAGATGATGGACCTGGAGGCCGCCCAACAAGGCCGCGAGAACATCTCTACTCCGCGCGAAATGATGACTCTGCTCGATGCCATCTATCATGGCAAAGTTCTGGACAAGAAGTCGACCGCTGATTTCTTTACCATGCTGAGCACCAATAAAGATTCATTTATCCCGCGCGACCTGCCGGCCGATCTCAAGGTCGCCAACAAGCCCGGCGAGCTCGAAGCGGTGCGCAATGACTCAGGCATCGTTTTCGTCGAAGGCCGCCCCTACGTGATTTGTGTCATGACGTCGTTTCTTCGCAATGAACGCGACGGGGAAGCGGCCATCAGCAAAATATCGCTTGACGTCTGGCGTATGTTCGACCGCCTGAGCCGCGCGACGGAGTATGGCAGAGTAGTTTCGCCAGGAAACGGCGTGCGCTAGCAATTTATGGGGGGAGGACATGCTGGTCCGCCGCCGTTGCCTTCAATCCTGCCTTTTGCCCGGGACGCAGCTTTTGCCTTTGTCCTGATGTTCTTGATCCTCGAACGCGCGCCGCCGACGGACTACTCCGCTGCCCGCCGACTGGTTGTCGAGGTAAGCTGCGCAGCATGAATTGCAGCCCTGCCTTCGCTTCCATCGGGAGGCTGCAAAAGATTGAATAAGTGAATCGCTAAGGACAAACCGGCAAACACCATTGCATAATGTCCGGGTGACTCCCCATCCACCCCTCCGACGCCTGAAGACTTACACCGGCGCTCAGGGCTACGTCTATCAGTACTACTTCGTCGGGAAACGCCCGGCGCTACCCGACGACCCCGCGGCTCCGGCCACCGAATTTGTTTTTGACGTCACTTCCGACCGCAAGCTGACCTACGCTGTGAGCGTTTTCCTCCCGCACAGCACGGGCGATGTCTGGAGCAAAGCCCACGGCCGTCGGTTGAACGAAGCAGAACAATATGCCGCGGCTAAGCTGCGCATTTTCGCCGCCTTCGATGAACTCGAAGACGTAAAGGCTCAGGGTCGCCGCCTCACGATTGACTCCGAATCGCTCGAACAGACGCTGCGAAGTTTAGGTGTGGAATAGCCGGCAGGGAATGAATTGTGGAGCAACGTTATGCATTTTCTCGGCGATGCACCTCGACGAGACTCGCCCTGCCCCTGCGGAAGCGGGAAGAAATTCAAGAAGTGTTGTAGGGAAAAAGGGGGTGGGCGTGGTCTTTCCTCGGTCGCCGTGCCCAACTGGGGAGGTCCGAGTCCAAAAACTCGGAAGGCGCAAGCCCCTTTGCCGGTCGACAAAGGCTTCGAAACTGACTGACATTCGCCTTATTGTGTCTGTTTTGGCGTTGTCTGCAACTCCCGTGCCCGGTTGGCTAGATGAGTATTCTCTAAGTAACTAGGCAAATGACCCCAGCAATGTTTTAATGGGGCATGCCCTTTCAGAGAAAACGTCGGCTCCTGGTCTTCAGCGAGGACGAGCAGCGCTTGTTGGAGCGCCTCCGCAAGTCGCGCACCGAGCAGAAGAGGCGTACGGTGCGCGCGGCGATCTTGCTGGACTCGGTCG
>Ga0210406_10001880_pt1 | contig 24715 bp, 26 predicted proteins | sample IncBWC30MmetaG_FD_155454 | JGI IMG/M metagenome (GOLD analysis project Ga0210406, IMG submission 155454) | Forest soil microbial communities from Barre Woods Harvard Forest LTER site, Petersham, Massachusetts, United States - Inc-BW-C-30-M | ecosystem: Environmental > Terrestrial > Soil >...
ACGCCGTTGTTGACGCCGAGGTCGAACACTTCGAAGCCCGCGCCTTCCATCATCATGCAGACGAGATTCTTGCCGATGTCGTGGATGTCGCCCTTGACGGTCCCGATCACCATCTTGCCCATTTTCGGCGCGCCGGTCGCCGCGAGAAGGGGGCGAAGAATCGCCATGCCGGCCTTCATCGCGTTGGCCGACATCAGCACTTCCGGCACGAACAGAATGCCGTCGCGAAAGTCGATGCCGACGATCCGCATGCCTTCGACCAGCGCCTTGGTCAGCACGTCATACGGCGCCCAGCCGCGCTCGAGCAGAATTCGCACACCTTCCTCGATCTCCTCTTTGAGGCCGTCGTAGAGGTCGTCATGCATTTGCTCGACGAGTTCGTCGTCGGCGAGGGTTTTAAGGTCGAGTTCGTCTTCGGCCATGAACGGTTCAGTCCGATGGTTCGGTTTTAGGGCTTGGACCCTAATATCTACAACGGAGGGCTGAGCGGGAAAGCACAATAAACAATCGCGCGCCCATTATTTTGCGTTTGGCCTTGGACTCGCGGCTAGCGCGCAATTTTAACCTTATGCTCCGCGACCGGGATCATTCCACGCACCTTCTTGACCCGGGCCGGGTCGATCCGAGCCGAGACGATGCCGACCCCGTCTGAGGCCTTGGCGATCACGTGGCCCCAGGGGTCAGCGACCAAGGAATGGCCATAAGTGTGCCGCTGCTCATTGCCGACCGTGAACGAGCCGGTCTGGGCGCTGGCGCACACATAGGTCTCAGTTTCGATCGCGCGGGCCCGCAGCAACACTTCCCAATGGTCCTTGCCCGTCTGCATCGTGAAGGCGGCGGGCATCGCGATCATCTCCGCGCCTTTTTCCGCAAGCGCCTGGAAGAGGTCCGGAAACCGTAGATCGTAGCAGATCGAGCAACCGACGGTGACGCCTTCGCAATCGTAGGTGACGACCTTGTCGCCCGCCTTCACCGTGGCGCTTTCACGGTAGGCTGTTCCGTCGGGCGTCATCACGTCGAACAGATGGATCTTGCGGTAACGGGCGATCTCTTCGCCCTCGCGATTAAAGACGACTGACGTGTTGTGGTAGCGGTCCTCGCCGTCGATTGCCTCCATGATCGAGCCCGCATGCACGAAGATGCGGTGCTTGATCGCCTGTCCCCGCGCCATTTCATAGGCAGGGCCGCCGGGCAGGCGCTCGGCGGCGGCGAGCTTCTCCGCCCGCGAACCGCCGGCCCAGTCAAACTGTTCCGGCAGCAGCACCCAGTCCGGGCTCTCTTCGGCGACGGTCCGCTCGATCAGCGCCTGAGCCGCGGCGATGTTGGCGGCCTTGTCGCTGATCGAATTCATCTGGATGAGCGAGACTTTCATGATTGCGCCTTAGACACCTGACCGGCCAGAAGCCAAAGAAGCATCGCAAGAGTGCTGATGATGGGACCGGCGCCTATCAAGGTGTCGCTCGCGGAATGGGAGTGCCAGTCCACCAAAACGATGGTTTGCTCCGCGATAAACGCCGTCCAAAGGCATTACAAGACGCCTGAGATGCTGCATGGCAGATATATGGGGCCATACTCGCGAAACACGGGGCCGTCTCCCATTTCTCAGGTTGCGTCTCTTAAACCCTCAGCCGCGCACGAATGTGGCGAAGGCCGTGAGCTGGTCGGCGATGAAGCCGCGGGTCGCCGGATCGGTCAATTCGCCGGTCGCGGCGTCGATTTTCGTATTGACCTGGGGGATGATGACCTCCGGCTTATTCAGGACGCGCCCGTCGAGGTAGACGAAGACATGGCGCAGATGCAGTTGCGCTCTTATGCCCCCGAACAGGCTTGGCGAACTGCTCTCGAGCGCGATTGGTTTTCCGGCAAAGGGCTGATTGGGCAATCGGGAGATCCAGTCGATGGCGTTTTTCAACACGCCTGGGATGGAGTGGTTATATTCGGGCGTCACGATGATAACCCCGTCGGCCTTGCGGATCGCCTCTGCCGTATTGGTGACGATCGGCGGGAAGCCGTTGTCCTGCACGTCATGGTTATAAAGCGGAAATTCGCCGACCGACGGGAGAGGCTCGATCGTCACGCCTTCGGGCGCGAGCGCCGGAAGAGCGCGAGCGATCGCCGCGTTGAAGGAGCCCTTGCGCAGGCTGCCCACCATGACAACAAAGTGCAGCGGCGCGTCCTGAACCATTGATTGTCCCCCTCAAGCCAAATCGTAGCCTCACGGCGATTCAGGGTCGCGCTTTGGCGTTTGTCGCCGAATTGCTATGGTCCTTAGCAAAACCGGACCGGCGGAGGGAGCCATGATCGCTGTCGACGAGCTTTTTTCCGTCCGGGGCCGCACGGCGCTGGTGACCGGCGGGGCGACCGGTCTTGGCCGGATCTGCGCCGAGGCGCTGCTCAGCGCCGGCGCGCGCGTCCTGATCGCCTCGCGCAAGGCGGAGGCTTGCGAGGCGGCGGCGCAGGAGCTTTCCTCGCTCGGGCCCTGCGAGGGCTTTGGGGGCACGGTCGCCAATGAAGCCGGCGTCGCCGCGCTGGCCGCCGAGACCCGCAAGCGCACTGACGCGCTGCATATCCTGATCAACAACGCCGGGGCGAACTGGGGCGGACCGTTCGAAACCTTCCCCTGGAAGGCGTGGGACCGTGTGCTCAGCGTCAACGTGACCGGGCTTTTCACGCTGACGCGCGATCTCGCCCCGATGCTGATCGCTTCGGCGACGCGCGACTGGCCTTCGACCGTGGTCAACATGGGTTCGGTCATGGGTTACGTGACCCAGTCGGAAACCGCATGGGCCTATTCCGCTTCGAAGGCCGCGGTGCATCACCTGACCCGCATCCTCGCCGCGGAGCTGGCGGAGAAGCAGGTGACTGTGAACGCGTTCGCGCCCGGGCCGTTTCCGACCAACATGACGAAGTTCGCCATCGGCGATGAGGCGGGACAGGCGCGCAGCGCCAAATCTGTGCCGATGGGCCGCGTCGGACGGCCGGAAGACATCGCCGGCCCGCTTCTCTTCCTCGCCGGGCGCGGCGGCGCCTACACCACTGGGGCGATTCTGCCTGTGGACGGCGGGGTCGGCGTCACGGCGCCGCCCGCGATGTTCGGAGATCTCGAATGAGCGATTGGGCGGACGTCAAACGCGTTCCCGCCGCCGAACTCGCCGCCATGGTCGGGCGCGATTTCGTCTCCCGTTGGCTCACTGTCGATCAGGCGCGGATCGACGCCTTCGCCAAGGTCACCGAGGACGAGCAGTTCATCCACGTCGACCCCGAGCGGGCGGCCGAGACCGCGTTCGGCGGGACGGTCGCCCATGGCTTCCTCACCCTCTCGCTGCTCTCGGCCATGGCTTACAGCGCACTGCCCAGAATCGAGGGCGCGGCGCACGGCGTCAATTACGGCTTCGACCGTGTGCGCTTTGTCCGGCCTGTCCCTTCGGGAAGCCGGGTACGCGGGCATTTTACGCTGCGCGCGGTCACGCCGCGCTCGGCGCGCGAATGGCAATTGAGCTACGACGTCAGCGTCGAGATCGAAGGGGCGCAGAAGCCGGCGCTGGCGGCGACTTGGCTCACGATGCAGGTGATGGCGTAAGCTACGCTCGCGCGGCTGGCGGGAACGGGTCTTGTCCGAACTAGCCTACTGTGTGTATAATACACACCCATGCGAAGCGCTGACCTTATCCGCGAGCTGGAGAAGGCCGGCTGGGTCTTGAAACGGGTCCGGGGCTCGCACCACGTGTTCGATCATCCTCAGCGACGCGGCATCGTCGTCGTGCCGCATCCCAAACGCGAATTGGGTGTCGGTCTCGTCGCTGCGATCCGCAAGCAGTCTGGCCTTTAATCATGCGCTACCCGATCGCGATCGAGCCCCGAACCGAACGTTCCGACTATGGCGTCGTGATTCCGGACCTGCCTGGCGCCTTCTCGGCTGGAGAAACGCTTGACGAAGCGATCTTGGCCGCGGAGGAAGCCGGGCTTGCGTGGATTGACGCAGCGCTCGACGCAGGGGAGGCCATCCCGGGGCCGTCGCCGCTCGAAGCAATCCGCACTAGACCAGAGTTTGCCGGCTGGATTCTGTCGCTCGTGACGATCAATGCAGCCGCCTTGGACGATACGGTCGAACGTGTCAATATCACTCTGCCGCGCCGCGTCCTGCGGCGGCTGGACGAGGAGGCGCGCGCCGCGGGCGAGACACGCTCCGGTTACATAGCCAAGCTCGCAATGGGCCGATGACTCAACCGAACCGCACCGCTTCCCCCGTCGATGGCGCAGTCAATTCGCCCTCCCACATCACCCGGCGCCCGCGCACGATCGTTCCGACCGGCCAGCCCGTCACGGTCTTTCCATCGTAAGGCGTCCAGCGCGAGCGCGAGGCAATCCAGGAGTCGCGGATCGTCTCGCGGCGCCTCAGATCGACGACGGTGAAGTCGGCGTCGTACTCAGCCGCGATGCGCCCCTTGCCGGTGATCCCGAACAGGCGCTGCGGCCCGGCGCTGGTCAGATCGACGAAACGCTCAAGACTGAGCCGCCCGGCGTTCACGTGGTCGAGCATGACCGGAACTAGCGTCTGCACGCCGGTCATTCCCGATGGGCTCTCGGGATAGGGCTTGGCCTTTTCTTCCAGCGTGTGCGGCGCATGGTCGGAGCCCAGCACGTCGACGACGCCCTGCTCGAGACCGCGCCAGATCGCGTCGCGATGATCAGGGCCGCGGACCGGCGGGTTCATCTGTATTTTTGTGCCCAGGCGCGCATAGTCCTCGGTGCTGAGCGTCAGGTGATGTGGCGTCGCCTCGCAGCTCGCGACATCCTTGGCGGTAGCCAGAAACTCCATTTCATCGCGCGTGGTGATATGCAGAACATGCACTTGCGCGCGCGCCTCGCGCGCAAGGCGAATGAGCCGCTCGGTCGAACGCAAGGCCGCGATCTCGTCGCGCCAGACCGGATGCGAGGAGGGATCGCCCACGACGCGCAGGGGCTTGCGCTCATTCAAGCGCGCCTCGTCCTCGCTATGGAACGCCGCGCGTCGGCGAGTCTGTCTCAGGATCGCCAGCACCCCCTCGTCGTCGGCGACCAGGAGGCGCCCAGTCGAAGAGCCCATGAACACCTTGATCCCCGCCGCGCCGGGCAGCCGCTCGAGTTCGGGGATGTCGGCGACATTGTCGTGCGTGCCGCCGACCCAGAAAGCGAAATCGCAATGCATGCGGCCCTTGGCCCGGGCGAGCTTGTCGGCGAGCGCGTCTGCGCTTGTCGTCAGTGGATCGGTGTTGGGCATTTCAAACACCGCGGTCACGCCGCCGAGAACGGCCGCGCGCGATCCGGTCTCGAGGTCTTCCTTGTGAACGAGCCCTGGCTCACGAAAATGCACCTGCGAATCGATGACGCCGGGAAGAATGTGAAGGCCGCTGCAATCGATCCGTTCGCCCGCCGCGGCGTGGCTCAAATCGCCGATCTGGGAGATTCGCCCGTTACGGACTCCAATATCGCGCAAGCCGATCCCGTCGTGATTGACCACGGTTCCGTTGATCAGAACGCAATCGAAACTCGGCGGCATGGCGGTTCTTTCTTGCAGTGACGCAAAAGCGGCCTATTTGACAGTGTCCGACCTTGCAAGCGCGACCGGAGCCTTCTCATGCACAAGAAAGCCGCCATGCTTGAGGATCGCGGCGTCGTTTCCGTGAGCGGCGCGGATGCGACCAGCTTTCTGCAGGGCCTTCTGACCAACGACGTCGAACGCCTTGGCCCGAGCGAAGCGCGCTATGCGGCGCTGCTCACGCCCCAAGGCAAGATTTTGTTCGACATGATCGTCGTGCGCGCGGCCGGTGGCGAGGAGCCATTCTATCTCATCGACTGCGCCGCGGCGCAGGCGGCCGATCTCGCCAAGCGGCTTGGATTCTATAAGCTGCGCGCCAAGGTCGTGATCGCCGACGTGAGCGCCGATCGGGCCGTCGCGGCCTTCTGGGGCGACGAGTCTCCGAGCGTCGCCGACGGTCTTCTCTACGCCGACCCGCGCGATCCGCGCCTGGGCTGGCGCGCGATCCTGTCGCGCCCGGCCGCGGCCGCGATCGGGTCAGAGCACGTGGGCGAATACGAAGGGCTTCGCATCGCCGCGGGGGCGCCCAAGGGCGGCCTCGATTTCGCTTATGCGGACGCCTTCCCGCACGACGCCAATTTCGATCTTCTCCATGGGGTCGATTTCGACAAGGGCTGCTATGTCGGCCAGGAGGTCGTTTCGCGCATGAGGCATCGCGGAACCGCCCGCAAGCGCGTCGCGCGCGTGAAACTGGCCGGCCCGGCGCCCGCGCCTGGGACGCCCGTCATGGACCGCGAGCTCGCGGTGGGCGCGCTTGGCTCGTCTTCGGGACGCGAAGCGCTCGCGCTTCTGAGACTCGACCGCGCCGAAGAGGCGATGGCGGCGGGCCGGACATTGAGTGCGGGCGGAGTGGACGTCGCCCTGGCGGAGTGAGCCTTGGCTCCTTCAGGCCGCAGCCTGATTGCCACCGCGGCAGCCAAGGATACGCGCTGTTAAGCTACTTGTTTGAGCAGCTTGTCTGCTCATTAATTGCTCGGCTTGGAAGCTTGACCCGCTCCGAGCCTGTCTTTAGGAACCCTCCTGGTTAGAGCTGGCGAACGGCTCAATTTCGCGAAGCGCCCGCAGCGCGGTATCGCTGCTTGGTCTCATCGGGAGGACTGGAATGAAGAGATTTCTGTTATCTGCTGCAATGCTCGGCGCGATGCTGGCCCTTACGGGGTCGGCGCAAGCCGCCGACAAGAAGACGCTCGTGTTCGTCGTGAACGGCGCGTCCGACTTCTGGAAGGCCGCCGAGGCCGGCGTCAAGAAGGCGCAGGGCGAACTGCCGAATTACAAGCTCGACTTCAAATATCCCGAACAGTCGTCTGCGGCGATCCAGACCCGCCTGATGGATGACCTTGTCGCGGCCGGCGCCTCGGGCATCATGGTCAGTGCGGTCGACCCGAAGACGATGGGTGACGCGCTCGACCGTATCGGCAAGCAGGTGGCCTTGTTCACCACCGACAGCGACGCGCCCAAGAGCAGCCGCGTCGCCTATATCGGCTCGAGCAACGTCGATGCCGGCAAGCAGGCGGGCGAAATCGCGCTGAAGGCGCTGCCGAACGGCGGTAAATGCATGGGCTTTGTCGGTCTGCCTGGCGCTGACAACGCGCGTGAGCGCATCGAGGGGTTCAAGGACACGATCAAGGGCTCCAAGATCGAGCTCGTCGACGTTCGCGCCGACGACATCGACAGGACCCGTTCGAAGCGCAACGTCGAGGACACCCTTACCGCTCATCCCGAGATCAACTGCATGGTCGGCTATTATTCCTACAATACGCCGGACATCTACACGGCGCTGAAGGACGCCGGCAAGCTCGGCCAAATCACAGTGATCGGGTTCGACGAGGATCCGATCACGCTCGGCGGCGTCAAGGAAGGAACGATCGCCTCAACCGTCGTCCAGCAGCCCTACGAATGGGGCTATAAGGGCATGACGACGATGGCGAAGTATCTCGACGGCGACAAGTCGGTCGTTCCCGCCGGCGGCCTGATGATCATCCCGACCAAGATCATCAGCAAGGATAATGTCGACGCCTTCTGGGCTGAGCTGAAAGAGCGCCAGGGCAAGAAATAAGACGGGACGAGCGGACGCGAAAGCAGCGTTCGCTTGGCTTCCGATTTGGGGCGCCGCGCGTACGCGCAGCGCTCCTTTTCCCTTAAGGACTGAATTTGGCCGATCCCCTCCTTCGGCTGATTGACATCAGCAAGAGCTATCCAGGCGTTCGAGCCCTTTCCCGTGTCAGCCTGACCGTGAACCGGGGCGAGGTCCTCGCGCTGATTGGCGAGAACGGCGCGGGCAAGTCGACGCTGATGAAGATTCTTGGCGGGGTGGTGAAACCCGACCAGGGAACGATCGAGATCGAGGGCGCCGCGCACGACTCGCTCACCGTCTCCGAATCGCTGAGTTCCGGAATCGCCTTCGTTCATCAGGAACTGAACCTCTTCGACAATCTCGATGTTGGCGCGAATGTGCTGATCGGACGCGAGCCGCTGTCGGCCGGTCCGCTCAAGCTCGTCGACCGCAAGACGACGAAACGCATCGTAGCGCCGTTGCTGAAGCGACTGGACGTCGACTTCGAGGTCGACGATCTGGTTACCGACCTCTCCCTTGCCCAGCGCCAACTGGTGGAGATCGCCAAGGCCCTTTCGCTCAACGCCCGCGTCGTCATTATGGATGAGCCGACTTCCAGCCTGACGTCCACCGAGACCGATCGGCTGATGCGGGTCATCGGCGAGCTCAAGGCCGATGGTGTGTCGATCATCTTTATCACTCACCGGCTGAACGAGGTGGAAACTTGCGCCGACCGTGTGGTCGTCCTCCGCGACGGGTCGGTTGTCGGCGAGTTGGCTCGCGACCAGATCCATCGCGACGCCATGATCCGCCTGATGATCGGGCGAGACCTCAAGTCACTCTACGTTCCGCCCAAATTGCCGCCCGGCGCGAACGTGCTGGAGGTCGCGGGCTTACGAACCCTTTCGCATCCCGGGCACGCTACGAGCCTCTCGCTGAGAGCGGGCGAGATCCTGGGGATGGCCGGATTGATCGGGGCAGGGCGAACCGAGCTCGCGCGCGCTTTGTTCGGAATCGACCCCATACTGGGAGGCGAAATTCGTCTCAACGGCGCGCCCGTCGCCATCCGTTCGGCCAAAGACGCAATCGCGCTCGGAATCTACCTCGCGCCGGAGGATCGCAAGCGCAGCGGTCTTGTGCTTGAGGAGTCGGTGAGCGAGAACATCTCGCTCCCTGATCTTTTGTCCTTCGCCAGATATTTCCTCGTCAGCCCGGGGGCGGAACGCAAGAACGCGGAGCGGCAGCGTCAGTCCCTCAACATCAAGACGGCCGATGTCGAGACTGTGGTAGGCACGCTCTCGGGAGGCAACCAGCAGAAGGTCGTCCTCGCCAAATGGCTGTCGATGAAGCCTAAGGTGATGATCTTCGACGAACCGACGCGTGGCATTGACGTCGGGTCAAAGTCCGAAATCTATTCGCTGATGCGAGGGCTGGCCGACGCCGGCGTCGCGATCTTGATGATTTCTTCCGACATGGAGGAGGTGATCGGAGTCAGCGACCGCATCGTGGTGATGCAAGAAGGCGCGATCAGCGGAACGCTGAACCGCGACCAGTTCAGCGAGGAGAACGTGATGCGGCTCGCCGTCGCTCGCGGAGCGGAGCAGAGTGCGGCGTGATGCTGAAGAAAGATCTCGGACTTTTCCTGCTCATCATCGTCGTTGGCGCGGTGGTGGCGTTTCTCAACCCGCGCTTCATCTCGCCGATCAATCTGGAGAATACCGCCAATCTCGTCGGGCTGTTCGGCCTCTTCTCCATCGGCGAAGGCTTCGTCATTATAACGGGCGGCATCGACCTTTCGATCGGCTCGCAGTTCGCCCTGTTCGGCGTCGTCTTCGTTGACCTGCTCGTGAACTATCACCTGCCGTGGATCCTCGCCGTTCTGATCATTATCGGTTTCGGCGTGATCCTTGGCTGGGTGCATGGGTTTCTCGTCACCCGAATGAACCTGCAACCCTTCGTCGTGACGCTCTGCGGCCTCTTGATCTATCGCGGCGTCGCTCGCTGGTACACCGACGACGGGACAGCCGGATTTGAGTTCGGCCAGAGCTTTCCGGCGCTCGAATGGATCACCACCGGACGCACGTACGGCATCCCGCACACGTTCGTCATCTTCCTTATCGTTGCGGCGATCATGGGGGTGCTGCTGCATCGCTCGGTGTTTGGGCGCTATCTGTTCGCTATCGGTAAGAATGAGGAGGCGGCGCGTTTCTCCGGCATTGCGACCAAGAAGATCATCGTGGCCGCCTACGTCATATGCGGCGCGCTCGCCGGCGTTTCGTCGATTTTTCTCACGATGTACACGCGCTCGATCTCTCCCGCATCGCATGGCAACTTCTATGAGCTTTACGGAATCGCGGCTGCGGTTCTGGGTGGCTGTTCGTTGCGCGGCGGCGAGGGCTCGATCCTGGGCATCGTGCTCGGCGCCATTCTGCTTCAGGTTCTGCAGAACCTGGTCAATCTGCTCGGCATCCCAAGCTCGCTCAATTTCGCCGTTATGGGGACGGTCATCCTGATCGGCGTGCTGGCCGACCAGCAATTGGTGCGGCTGAGGCAGGGCCGCGCCGACCGGGTGAAGGAAAGTCTACGCGCGACAGCGCCTCTCGCGAGGTAGCAGGAGCGAGAACGGGCTAGGAACGCGCTGGGCGCGATTGAAACCAAAAAGCGTGCTCGAAGCGTCCGTCAAGCTTCGGACAAGACAGATGTCGTATGCGGGCGCTGAAGCGGGTAGACTCGCGGCCGCGGCGGCTTGTCCGCAGCTTGGTTTGATCAGAGGGGAGCCGTGATCCTGGAGGGCGCATCGATCTTCGCGCTTGTCGTCGCCGCCTCTGTGGTCATCACCGCTCTCATGGGCGTGCGCCAGGTGCCTCAGGGCTACAATTACACGGTCGAGCGCTTCGGCCGCTACTACAAAACCTTGACCCCGGGTCTGGGGCTTATCGTTCCCTACATCGATTCCGTCGGCCGCAAGCTCAACGTCATGGAGCAGGTCATGGACGTCCCGAGCCAGGAAATCATCACCAAGGACAATGCAACCGTGACGGTGGACGGCGTCGCCTTCTATCAGGTGCTCGACGCGCGCCGCGCGGCCTATGAGATCTCCGATCTTCAGTCGGCGCTGCGCAACATCGTCATGACCAATGTGCGCACGGTCATGGGTTCGATGGACCTGGACCAGCTGCTCTCGCATCGCGACGAGATCAACGCGCGCCTTCTGACGGTGATCGACGCCGCCTCGGAGCCGTGGGGCATCAAAGTGACGCGCGTCGAGATCAAGGACATCGTACCGCCGAAGGACCTCGTGGACGCGATGGGCCGGCAAATGAAGGCCGAGCGTGTGAAGCGCGCCGTGATCCTCGAGGCTGAAGGCATGCGGCAGTCCGACATCACCCGCGCCGAAGGACGCAAGGCGGCGCTCGTGCTCGAAGCCGAAGGTCGGCGCGACGCGGCGTTCCGCGCGGCGGAGGCGGTCGAGCGCACCGCTGCGGCGGAGGCGATGGCGACGCGGGTCATCAGCGAGGCGACGGCCAACGGCGACGTGGTCGCAGTGAACTTCCTGATCGCGGAGAAATATATCGCCGCGCTCCACGCGCTCGCGCAATCGCCCAATCAGAAGCTCGTGATCGTGCCCATGGAATTGAGCTCGCTTGCCGGGACGCTTGGCGGATTGAGCCAGATCGCCGCAAGCGCCATGGGCGCGGAGGCCGTCGCAGCCCCGCGGCCGCCTACTCGGCCGCGTCCCCCTGGGCCCGTGCCGAACACAGGCGCGACAACTTCGCCGCCGGTTTCCCCTTGGCAAGGGTCTGAGAACGCGCCGCCGGGCGGCGCCTCTTCCTGAAGGAGGAGCACTCCGAGCTTACGATGGACGCCCTCCTGCAACCGGCCCATCTCGTCGCGCTCACGTGGCTCGTCGCGGGGCTCGTTCTCAGCGCGATCGAGACGCTTGCCCCCGGCGCATTCTTCATTTGGTTTGGCGCCGCGGCAGCGATCGTCGGAGCCGTGGACTACTTCCTGCCGATGGGCTTCGTCGCGCAGCTCATCCTGTTCGCAGTTCTGGTGGCGACGTTGGTTCTTATCGGGCGACGGGTCTACGGATCGTTCGACAAAGGGCCCGGGCCGCTGCCACAAAGCCGCGCGCATGCGATGGTCGGGGCCGACTTCTTCTTGGACGAAGCGATCGCGCGAGGCTATGGGCGCATCCGCGTCGGCGACAGTTCCTGGCGCGTCGCCGGACCGGATTGCCCTGCGGGCGCCCTGGTGAAGGTGGTCGCCGTGGAGCAGGGGTCGCTCTTACGTGTCGAGCGGGTCGACTGAGCCCACGTGGGGTCGGAAGTCGCGCTTCACCGGTAGACCAGCACGGGAATGGTCGAGTGCGTCAGCACCTTTGCCGTTTCGCTGCCGAGCAGCAAGGCCGAGATCCCCCGCCGCCCATGCGAGGCCATGACGATGAGATCGCAGCCAAGCGCGAGTGCGGCGTCGATGATGGCGCGATAGGGCTGATCGTGAACCTCGCGGATCGTCTCGCACGGCACGCCGGCCGCCTGCGCGGCCATCTTCACCTGTTCCACCGCCTTCTCCGACAAGACGCGCGACTGCTCCTCGTAATCTCCCTCGTCGGATTCCTTGGCGAGCTGCACGCCATAAAGAATCGCCTTACGGGACAGGTCGGACCCGTCGGTCGGAATCAGAATGGGCTTGAACATGGATTCCTCCTCGGCTATCGGCCGCCGCCCCATCCGCTCGCCCCGACCGAGCGCAGAATAACCAGAAGGACGATCGCACCGATCGCCGATTCGATGATCATGCCCGTGAGACCGCTCCATAAGTGGAAGTTGAAGCGCGGCAGAAGCCAGTCGCCAATCAGCGCGCCAACGATGCCGATCGCAGCGTCGCCGACAAGTCCGAAACCATTGCCGCGAAGCACCTTACCGATCAGCCATCCGGCGAGCGCGCCGACAAGCAGGATAACGATCATGCGCTCATTCGAAAGATGCACTGAGATCCCCTCCGGAACCTAGCTCAATACACGTCAGTTGATGGATGGCTCAAGTCGCAGAGCGATAACTTGTCACGCAGTTGCGGCGATGGCTTCCGGGGGGTAAATTTGCTCCCACGGGCGCCATCATACTGCGGGTTTCCGTATTTGCCCCTAAACCTCCCAAGGAGCCGTCCCATGGCCTTCACGCTGCCTGATCTTCCCTATCCGCATGACGCGCTGAAACCCTACATGTCGGCGGAGACCCTCGAATTCCATCACGACAAGCATCATCTGGCCTACGTCAACAACGGCAATAATGCGCTGAAAGGGACCGAATGGGAGGGCAAGCCGCTCGAGGAGATCGTCAAGGGCTCGTTCGGCAAGAATCCCGCCGTGTTCAACAACGCCGGCCAGCACTATAACCACATCCATTTCTGGAAATGGATGAAGCCGAACGCCGGCAACAAGATTCCGGGCGAAGTCGAAAAGGCGCTGAAGGATTCGTTCGGCTCGATCGACAAAGCCAAGGAAGACTTCATCCAGGGCGGCGTCACCCAGTTCGGCTCGGGCTGGTCGTGGCTCGCGGTCAAGGACGGCAAGGTCCAGGTGATGAAGACGCCGAACGGCGAAAACCCCCTTGTCCACGGCGCGAAGCCAATCCTCGGCGTCGACGTGTGGGAGCACTCCTACTACATCGATTATCGCAATCGCCGGCCCGACTATCTCAAGGCGTGGGTCGATCACCTCATCAATTGGGAATATGTCGCCGAGTTGCTTGGGCAGAAGTAAGTTTCGCCTCGCGCCCTCTGGCTTGGAGCCTGAGGGCGCCCTCTCCTAGTCGGTCAGATTCAGAGTCTTTTGCGCGCAGACGTCGACGTCCGACGCGTCCATCGACTGACCGTCGCTGAAGGTTCCGTGCAGGTCGACCCGGCAGTTGAAGGGATGCGGGAGCTGCGCCGGCGCGTGATTGCCGGACTTCAACGCACCGAGCACTTTCTTCCAGCTGACCAAGCCGCTTTCAGTCGCCTGGAGCTGGACGAGGTCGGCCTTGCGCGCGTTCGTCACCACCACGGTGACTGTGGACGCGCTCTCGGATGTCTTTGGCCTGAGTTTCGTGGGCGTGTTCTGCGCCAGCGCTGGCGCGGCGATAAAGCCGCCGCATAGCGCTGCGGCGAGCGCCAAGGCCAGGGTCCATCTCGTCATGATTTTCCTCCGCCGGTCGTGCGCGAACTTGCGCTTGCGACGATGGCGCGAGAATGGCGAAGAAAAAGCCAAGACCTCAGCCGCTCTCGCCGCGCCCTACCGTTACAGGTTGCGCGGGGAGACCGAGTCCTGTGGCTCAGGCTCGACTGAGCGGCGCTCCCCGGCGGCGCGCAGCATCGGCAGCACGTCCTCTATTTTTTCGGCCACAAGATAGCGCGCCTCGAAGCCTTCGCGAATGAAGCCTTCGATACGCATGTGTGCGAGCAGGGCGAGCAGCGGGCGCCAGAAGCCCCCGATATCGGCGATGAGGATTGGCTTCGTGTGACGATTGAGCTGGGCCCAGGTCAGCTGCTCGACCAATTCTTCCAGCGTACCGACCCCGCCAGGCAAGGCGACGAAAGCGTCAGCGCGATCGAACATCGCCTGCTTGCGTTCGTGCATGTCCTTGACGACCAGCATCTCCTGGACGGCGGTCAGAGGATGTTCCTTGCGGATGAGGAAGCTCGGGATAATCCCGGTCACATAACCGCCACCCGCCAACGTCGACCGCGCAAGACGCCCCATCAGCCCTTCGCCGCCGCCACCGTAGACAAGGCCGACCCCGTCGGCCGCGAGCGTCCGCCCGAGCTCTTCCGCGGCCTCGCCGAACCGCGCGTCGGCGCCGTCGCTTGACCCGCAATAGACGCAGACACTTCGAATCGCGCTCATGTTTCGATTTGCCGCCCGCGCCTAAGCGCCGTCAAGCCGCGCACATCCTATAAATCATGAACGACCTCAACAGTGGCGTCCCCGATTGGGAACGCCTTTCATGACTTACTTTTCGGACCGTGATTCTCCATGGAATTGACCGCGCAGGTCGGCGCGGTTAATCACAGCAAACTGGAGAAGCGGACGTTCCAGCTCCTATTGGCCGCTGACGCGGTCGCCGCGTTGCTGGCGCGGAACTGGGCCGCAGTGAGTCATCCCAACCTAACAGCGTCGGAGGTTATAAGTGGTTATCACCGTGGCGGCGGTTATTCCGCTCTACAACGGCGGTGAATTCATTGAAGAAGCGATAAGGAGCGTAGCGGCGCAAACCGATCCGGTGGACGAGATCATTGTCGTCAATGACGGCTCCACCGATAATGGGCCAGAAATAGTGCGCTCTCTACTCAGCTCCTATCTGATTACCTTCTTGCAGCAACCGAACGCCGGGCAGTCTGCGGCTCGCAACGCGGCAATAAACCATACCTCTTGCACGCACGTCGCCTTCCTCGATCAGGACGATATTTGGTATGACGACCATATCAGTGTGCTGAAGCAGCCGTTTCTAAAGAAGAAACTGCCGAATCTGGCCCTTGTATATGGAAATCTCAATCAAATCGACAGAGCAGGCCGAATGATCCTGCAGCGCTGTCTTGACTCCGTGCCCACGCCTCAACCGAAAACCTCGCTTAAACAATGCCTTGAACATGACATGTTTATTGTGCCGAGCGCGTCTTTGGTGTCAAAGGATGCGATTAAAGCTGTGGGAATGTTCGACGAGCGACTGTCTGGATACGAAGATGATGACCTTTTCACTCGCATGTTCTCGGCCTCCTATGACAGCGTCTATATTGATAAACCGGTAACGAAATGGCGACTGTATGCATCGTCAACGTCATTCAGCGATCGAATGGCGAAATCACGTATGATTTATTTCAAAAAGCATCTCGAATTGCATCCTTACGATCCAGCTTTTGAACTGCATTGGGGCAGAGATATCATCGGTCCGCGCTTCATGCGACTTGCTCATAACGATTTTGACATAGCAACTCGGTCTCGCGATCTTGCAAAGATCGAGCGCGCCTGGGCCGACGTTGAAACGATTGCGCCGGTATTGAAGACGGGTACGCGTCGACGTGTCCGGCTGATCTCTCCGATGGTCCGCTTCCTGTACCGAAATCGGCTCTACAGACGCGCGAGACTGCTGGCGCGCTACGCAAAGCTCTAGCTCGGCGCAGATGCCCGGGCGGCGCGCAGACTTCGCCTCAACGGGAAACTTCTCGCTTCAAGAGCGTGGCTCACCCTCACGCCATCCCGATCTCCCGCAGGATCTCGTTTTGATGCTCGCCGAGCGTTGGCGAACGACGATTGAGCGCAAGCGGGTTGTCGCTCATCAGGATCGGACTCCGAAGGCCGGGCGTTCCTTGCGGCTCGATTCGCATGCCGCGCGCCTTGAACTGGGGATCCTCGAACAAGTCTGCGATCGTGTTGATCGGCCCGGCGGGCACGACCGCCTTTTCCAGCGCGGCCAGAAGGTCGTCGCGCTCCCAGAGGCGGGTTTTCTCGACGAGCGCGCGCTCCATCTCGTCGCGGTTCGTCACCCGCCCGGGATTGGTCGCAAAGCGCGGGTCGCGCGCCATTCCCTCCAAGCCCAGCGCCCCGCAGAGCCGCGCGAACTGTCCGTCGTTGCCGACCGCGACGATCAGCCAGCCGTCCGCAACCGGAAGCGTCTGGTAGGGCGCGAGATTGACATGGGCGTTGCCCATGCGCCTGGGCGATCGGCCAGACGCCAGATAGTTCATCGCCTGATTGGCGAGCATCGTGGTCATCGAGTCGAACAGCGCAAGGTCAATTGATTGCCCGCGCCCGGTTCGCTCACGCGTGATCAAAGCCGCTTCGATCGCGATCACGCCATAAAGCCCGGTGAACAGATCGCTGATCGCGACGCCCGCCTTCTGCGGCGACCCGTCCGGCTCGCCGGTGATGCTCATGATTCCTGACATGCCCTGAATGAGGAAGTCATAGCCGGCGCGCTTTGCGTAAGGGCCCGTCTGTCCGAAGCCCGTCACGGAGCAATAGATGAGCCGCGGATTGAGCGCTTTCAGGCTCTCGTAGTCGAACCCGAACTTCTGCAAGCCGCCGACCTTGAAATTCTCGATGAGCACATCGGATCGCGCCGCGAGCCGCCGAACGATTTCGCGTCCGTGCTCGGTAGCGAAATCGGCGACGATCGAGCGCTTGCCGCGATTGCACGAATGGAAATAAGCGGCCGAAAGCTCGCCTTCCGTCTCGATAAACGGCGGCCCCCAGCCGCGCGTCTCGTCGCCCTCCGGACTCTCGACCTTGATGACGTCGGCGCCCAAGTCTGCAAGCGTCTGTCCGGTCGTCGGGCCGGCCAACACGCGCGCAAGCTCAAGCACGCGCACGCCAGCAAGCGCGCTCGTGCTCAAAAGAAAGCCTGCAATCCGGTTTGCGCCCGCCCGAGGATCAGCGCGTGCACGTCGTGCGTGCCTTCATAGGTGTTGACCGTCTCAAGGTTGGCGAGATGGCGCATCACCTTGAACTCGATCTGGATGCCGTTGCCGCCGTGCATGTCGCGCGCGGCTCTGGCGATATCGAGCGCATCGCCGCAATTCGAGCGCTTGACGAGCGAGATCATCTCCGGCGCGGCCTTGCCCTCGTCCATCAGCCGTCCAACCCTGAGCGACGCCTGAAGCCCGAGCGCGATGCGCGTCTGCATGTCGGCGAGCTTTTTCTGGAAGAGCTGCGTCTGAGCGAGCGGCCGACCGAACTGCTTGCGGTCGAGCCCATATTGGCGGGCGCCGAGCCAGCAATCCTCCGCCGCCCCCATCGCACCCCAGGAGATGCCGTAGCGCGCACGGTTTAAGCAGCCGAACGGTCCCTTCAAGCCGGCGACATTCGGCAAGAGCGCGCTTTCCGGCGCTTCGACATTGTCGAGCACGATCTCGCCGGTGACCGAGGCGCGCAACGACAGCTTGCCCTCGATCTTAGGCGCCGAGAGACCCTTCATGCCCTTTTCGAGAATGAACCCGCGAATCTGATCGTTGTGCGCGCGCGACTTCGCCCACACCACAAAGACGTCGGCGATCGGGGCGTTGCTGATCCACATTTTCGAGCCAATGAGCCGGTAGCCGCCGTCGATCTTCTCGGCCCGCGTCGTCATGCCGCCCGGATCGGAGCCAGCGTTCGGTTCGGTGAGCCCGAAGCAGCCGATGAGCTCGCCGCGGGCGAGGCCCGGCAGGTATTTTTGGTGCTGGTCGGCATCGCCGTAGGCGTGGATCGGATACATCACGAGCGAGCTCTGCACGCTCATCATCGAACGGAACCCCGAGTCGACGCGCTCGACTTCGCGGGCAACGAGCCCGTAGGACACATAGCCTGCGCCGGCGCAGCCGAATTCCTGCGGAAGCGTTACCCCAAGCAGGCCCGATTCGCCCATCAGCCTGAACAGCTTCGGGTCTGTCTTTTCCTCGAGGTACGCCTTCTGGACGCGGGGCGCGAGCTCCTTTGCGGCGAAGTCTCGCGCCGTGTCGCGGATCATCCGCTCGTCTTCGGTGAGCTGGCCCTCAAGCAGAAGGGGATCGTCCCATTGGAAGGGACCGAGATCCGGCCCGTGAAAGGAGCTCATCGCAACACCCTCGGGGCCCTTGCGCCCGCTTCTGATCTATATTGGCCGACACGCGAGGCGTCGAGGGTTGAGCCACGGCCTCCTAAGACGAGAGCTGCCCAGGCGGCGTTCGTCGAACCCGGCCGGCGTCACAACCTAGGGGTGAGCAGGGGCCAAACAAATGCAAATAAAAGCGCGTAAGCGCCAATATGCGCTAGTAAAAGTGCTAGCGTTTACTAGCGTTTATTTTTTGGAATCGGGACTTTTCAATGAGTTACAGGTGAAAAAATAAAAAAATTCTCCGTTCTATCTGAAGTTGCATGGCAACGTTTCGAGCCGCATGCACCGGCCGTCAAGGGCCTTTCGTTCGCCTGTACCGCCCACCGACCCGGCGCGCTCATCCATGATCCAGCCCGTCATCGCCGAGGATCATAAAGCATTTTCTGTTTTTGTCAACTCAATGTTGTTTTATCAGGAATTCCACGAAACGCCTGAGACGGGCGGCGGAGCTGCAACGTGGGCTACATTTCTGTCCGTTCGGACCAAATCCGAGTCACGACGTCCTTCGCTTGAGCCTCGACGCGCTGGAAGCGCCACGATAGTTAATGCGTCGAAGCGCGGCGGGCGCCCACAAGTCGCTTCGGGAGGAAGTCATGACCATCAGACCTCTAAGAAATACGTTCTTTGCCTGCTTGACGCTAGGCGCAATGATCGCCGGGGCGAAGGCAGCGGAATGCGATGGCGCGATCACCGCGGACGAGGCTTTGAAGGCCGAGGATGCGCGATACGCGGCGCAGACGAAGAGCGATTTCGATGCTCTCGAGCGCCTGTATGGCGACGATCTCGTTTACGTTCACTCGTCGGCCGTCGTCGACAGCAAGGCGAGTTACATCGATCGCCAGCGTTCCGGTTTGCATTATCGCGTCATGCGGCCGAGCGACGTTAAAGTCCGCGTCTTCGGGTGCCTTGCGATCATCACCGGAAGGGGCGACTACGAAGTGACGCAGAATGGGCAGGACAGCAGCCCTCACTTGTTGTTCACCGCCGTCTGGGCGAAGCGGGGTCCGAATGCGCAGTTTGTCTCGTGGGAATCCACGCCCATTCCCAAGCCTTAAGCGGCGCGACCCAGCTCGAATCGGAGCAGTCGCCCGTAACAAAACCTGTGTGGTCGCCGTATGTCGATCCATCGATCATGGCTGGGCTTGACGACGCCGATATGCCGCCGCGTCTTCTGGTCGGCGCGATCGGCGTTTGCGAATTGCCGCTTTCGAGACTGGCGATCATAGGCGGCGGCGAGCCGCCTTCTCAGACGCAAGAGGAGGTACCGCATGTCTCAACCCGAACACTATGACGTTCTGATCCTCGGCAGCGGAGGAGGGGGTAAGCTCACGGCCTGGCATAACGGGCAATCGGGCCGCCGGACCGCGGTTGTCGAGCGCAAATGGATCGGCGGCTCCTGCCCCAACATCGCATGCTTGCCCAGCAAGAATGAAATTCACAGCGCCGAGGCAGCGCATTTCGCGCGCAACGGCGCTGACTTCGGCGTGATGACCGGGCCGGTCAAGGTCGACATGGCGAAGGTTGTTCAGCGCAAGCGGGACATGGTCGAAAGGCTCGTCGCCACGCATTTGAAGAACTACAAGGAAAGCGGCGCCGAATTGGTCATGGGGAGCGGGCGCTTTGTGGCGCCGAAAACACTCGAAGTGAGCCTGAACGACGGCGGGACGCGGACGCTAACGGGGACCCAGGTCTTCATCAATGTGGGAACGCACGCAGCCATTCCGAATGTTCCAGGCCTGGACGCCGCCAGACCGATGACTCACATCGAGGCGCTCGAGCTCGACATTTTGCCGGCGCATCTGATCGTGATCGGCGGCGGCTATTCCGGCCTCGAATTGGCGCAGGCCTATCGCCGCTTCGGAGCCGAAGTGACGGTCGTTGAGGCCGCGCCTCAGCTGATGGCCAGGGAGGATGCCGACGCCTCGCATGAGATTCGGAGGATCCTCGCCGACGAAGGCGTTCATATCCACGTTCCCGCGGACCTCCTCAGGGTGAGCGGCCAGTCCGGAAACGCGGTCAGCATTGCGCTTCGCACGAGCGACGACGAACAAACCATCGATGGTAGCCACATCCTGGTCGCGGCCGGTCGCATCCCGAACACCGCGGGAATCGGGCTCGACAAGGCCGGCGTCGAGCTCACCGATCGCGGTTTCGTCAAGGTCAACGAGCGTTTGGAGACGAGCGCGCCGGACGTCTGGGCGCTCGGCGATTGCGCCGGAAGTCCGCTGTTCACGCACATATCCGAAGACGACTTTCGCATCGTTCGCGACAACCTCGCCGGAGGGAGCCGAAGCACGCGCGATCGGTTCATTCCCTATTGCATGTTCACCGATCCGCCGCTCGCGCATGTCGGGTTGAGCGAGAGCGAAGCCGAGCGTCTCGGCGTCAAGACGCGCATCGCCAGACTGCCCATGAAGGCTGTGCTGCGCGCCCAGGCGACGGGCGAAACCGAAGGCTTCATGAAGGCGCTTGTCGGAGAGGCCGACGACCGGATTCTCGGCTTCACCATGATCGGCGCTCAGGCCGGCGAGGTGATGGCTGTTGTCCATACGGCGATGATGGCGGACATGCCCTACACGCGACTCCGGGAAGCCGACCTCGCGCATCCGACCTTTGCCGAGGGACTGGGCTTCCTCTTCGCCAACACGCCGCCTCGGTCCAGCCAATGACAGTGAACCCGACCGCCAAACGGCTTTAGGCCGTGTCAAACTTATCCCGTGCCTGATCGAAAATCGCCCACTATCATCTGAGGCCATGCAAAACGACGCGCTCTCGCACGGCCTCTGGGAAATGACCGCTCCGCCGGCCCCGCCGACCTCGCCGCTCAAGGGCGAGGTTCGGGCCGATGTGGCGATTATCGGCTGCGGCTACACCGGTCTGTCGACGGCGCTGCATCTCGCAGAGGTGGGAGCCAAGGTTGTCGCTTTGGAGGCGGTCGAGATCGGTTTTGGCGGCGCCGGGCGCAACGTCGGCCTGGTCAACGCCGGCATGTGGCTCGCGCCCGACGATGTCGCAACGAGGCTTGGCGCCAACTATGGCGAGCGGCTGCTCGAGCTGCTCGGCAACGGGCCCTCCGAGGTTGAGGCGCTCGTCACCAAGCACAGCATCGCGTGCGAATTCGTGCGCAACGGGACGCTGCATTGCGCGATCGGGCAATCGGGCCTAGCCAAGATCGACGACCGCTTTGCGCAATGGCGCGCGCGCGGGGCGCCGGTGAAACTTCTCAGCCGCGAAGAAACGGCGCGCCGGATCGGCGTCGACATCTACGCGGGCTCATTGCTCGACCTGCGCGCCGGGACCATTCAGCCGCTCGCCTATGCGCGCGGGCTTGCCCGCGCGGCGCTCGCCGCAGGCGCAGGCGTCCACACGGAGAGCCCGGTGCGCGCGGCGGAGCGGACGGGCGAGGTCTGGCGCCTCAAGACGGACGGAGGAACCGTGACGGCGGACTGGATCGTGGTCGCAACGGACGCCTATGCCGCGAGCGGGCCTTGGCCACAGGGGAAGCGGGAGCAGATCCGCGTCCCCTATTTCAATTTCGCCACGAAACCGCTGAGCGACGAACTGAGGGCCGCGATCCTGCCGGGCCGCGAGGGCTGCTGGGACACGCGGATGATCATGAACTCGTTCCGTTTCGATCAGGCCGGACGGCTTCTCTTCGGCAGCATCGGCGCGCTGCGTCTCGCTGGTCTCGAGGTCCACCGCGCCTGGGCGCAGCGCGCACTCAAGAAGACGTTTCCGCAAATCGGCGAGGTCGCGTTCGAAGCGCAATGGTATGGAATGATGGGCATGACCGGAAACGCGCTGCCGCGCTTCCATCGCCTCGCTCCCAACGTCGTGACCTTCTGCGGCTACAATGGCAGGGGCATCGGCACCGGCACGGTGTTCGGGCGTCTCCTCGCGGAGCATGTTCTCGGAACCTTAAGCGAAAAGGACTTGCCGTTGCCGGTCACCGACCCGGACGCGCCCGCTTTTCCGGCCTTGAGGGAGGCCTATTACGAGGCTGGAGCCCAAATCGCCCATGCCGTCGGCGCACGGCTGTAAGCGTTTTTTCGCTTATACGCACTGGAGATATTTACCGGCAACGCCGCCCTATCCTGGGACCCGCGAACTCCCACGGATGACAAGCGGCTGTCTTGATTTTAACACCTTGTCTGGCTATCCGGGCTGACATCGATGTCCGACTGACGACTCGACATCGCGTCTTGCGGCGCGACGAGGAAGCCTTCCGCATTGATAGCGGACTGGCGACATCCGGCCGCTCACTTCAACTTGATCTATGGGACTGCATCGATGACTACGGGAACCGTCAAATGGTTCAACGCAACGAAAGGCTTTGGTTTCATCCAGCCTGATGACGGCGGCAAGGACGTATTCGTCCACATCAGCGCCGTTGAGCGCGCCGGGCTCAACGAGCTCAACGAAGGGCAGAAGGTCGCCTATGAGATTGTCGCTGACAAGCGCACCGGTCGCTCGTCAGCGGGCAACCTGAAGGTCGCCTGATTTTCCTTCCAATCTGGCGCGCTAGAAACTCAGCCCCGGCGACAAGTCCGGGGCTTTTTGTTTATGGTGGCCTCCTCAAGGGAGGCGGCGATGGCTGAGCGAGCAGGAGAGACGTTTCTGGGGCTCGACATCGGCACTTCCTCGGTGAAGGCGCTGCTTGTCGATTTCGAGCAGCGCGTGCTCGCGGAAGCTTCGATCCCGCTCAGCGTTTCGCGCCCTCAGCCGTTGTGGAGCGAGCAGAACCCTTCCGATTGGGTCGAGGGAGTCGAGGCCGCAGTCGCCGCCATCCACCGCCAGGCCCCGTCCGACTTCGCGGCGCTGTCCGGCATCGGTCTCTCGGGCCATATGCATGGCGCGACCCTGCTCGACGCGCAGGACAAACCACTGAGACCCGCGATTTTGTGGAACGACGGGCGGTCGTTCGCCGAATGCGCTGAGCTTAAGCAGCGCGTCCCTGATCTCGAGCAGCGCACCGGCAATCTCGCCATGTCCGGCTTCACCGCGCCGAAAATGCTGTGGGTCGCCACGCACGAGCCCGAGATCGCCAAGGCGACGAGGCGCGTTTTATTGCCCAAGGACTATGTGCGCCTGCGGCTCTCGGGCGAGGCGGTGTCCGAAATGTCCGATGCCTCAGGCACGCTCTGGCTCGATGTCGGACGGCGGCGCTGGGACGAAACGCTGCTGGCGGCGACAGGCCTGACCGAGAAGGCCATGCCGAGGCTGGTCGAGGGTTCGGAGGTTTCCGCCTATCTCGCGCCGGAAATCGCCTCGGCCTGGGGACTCGCGGGGCGCAAGGTTCCGATTGCCGGCGGAGGCGGCGACAACGCCGCCTCGGCGATCGGCGTCGGCGCCACGGCGCCAGGGGCGGGCTTCGTTTCGCTCGGCACGTCGGGCGTCATCTTTTCTGTCACCGACCGCTTCGTCAGCCTCCCCGAGCGGACACTGCACGCGTTTTGCCATGCGTTGCCGAATCGCTGGCACGGCATGGCGGTCATGCTTTCGGCCGCTTCGTCGCTCGCCTGGATCGCCGCGGTCCTGGGGCGCGAGGGCGACATCGGTGGATTGATCGCAGGGGCGGACGCGTTCGCGAGCGCGCCCGGGGCTGTCGCTTCTGCGCCGATTTTCCTGCCCTATCTCAGCGGCGAGCGCACGCCCCACAACGACGCTGAAGCGACCGCAACCTTCGCGGGACTCCGCGCGGGACACAACGCCGACGCGCTGGTCTTTGCGGTCATGGAGGGCGTCGCCTTCTCGTTCGCCGACGGGGTCGACGTTCTGGACGCGGCCGGCGCGCGGCCGATCAGGCCACTGCTTGTTGGCGGCGGCGCGCGGTCGGAATTCTGGGCGCAGATGATCGCAGACGTCACCGGCTTGACGATCGATCTCGCTTCCGGTGCGGAAGCGGGCGCGGCGCTTGGCGCGGCGCGTCTCGGCATGCTTGCCGCTGGGGCTGGAAGCATCGAGGCGGTCTGCCCGCGCCCGCCGATCCAGCGCGAGTTCAAGCCCGATCCGAACCGCGCCGCCGGTTACGCCCCGCGCCTTAAGCGCTATCGCGCGCTCTACCAGGCCGAAAAGGCGACGCGGCTCTAGGCGACGCGCCACTTGCCGACGAGGTCGCCGATCGCGGTCACCAGGATTTGGACGCCGATGCACATGAGTAGGAACGCCGTCAGCCGCACGATAACCTGCCGGGCGGTGGGCCCGATCAAACCGGTAAGGCGATCGGCGAAGCGATAGCCGATCCAGATAATCGCGGCGTTGGCGACCGCCGCGACGCTCGCGCCAAGGAAGAACGCAGCGAGGCCGACGCCGCCCAACGGCCGCTCGGCGCCGATCGTGATCGCGACAGCAATGGTGCCGGGCCCGGTGGTGAACGGCAAGGTTAGCGGAAAGAACGCGAGCTGCATCGGATCGTCGTCGCTGCTTGGCGCGGCTTCCCGCTCGTGGCGCTTTTGGTCCGGATGCGAATCGCTC
>Ga0210406_10001881_pt1 | contig 24704 bp, 22 predicted proteins | sample IncBWC30MmetaG_FD_155454 | JGI IMG/M metagenome (GOLD analysis project Ga0210406, IMG submission 155454) | Forest soil microbial communities from Barre Woods Harvard Forest LTER site, Petersham, Massachusetts, United States - Inc-BW-C-30-M | ecosystem: Environmental > Terrestrial > Soil >...
AGAATTAAGGAAAAACGGGCTGGCTAGCCCGGCCCGGCACTTGCACTCAAGCACCCACCCTCACAAGCACGGACGAATCCACCGACGATACTGCCAATTTCGAACGCGAACGTAGACTTTGTATTCGGATCGTGGAGAGAACTCCTCCTGAATGACGGGCAGCCCGGAAGCTATTCCGGGCCAGAAGTCGGCATCTGGGAAGTCCCGCTGCAGGTTGCGAGGGCTGACCGATAGTCAGTCGTTTGGAACCCTCGCGCTTTCGTGGTGGGTGCGGCCGCTCGACATCCTCCTATCCAGATCAGCCAGCAAGTCGAACGCCTAACGAATCAGCGATTTGCTGTTTTTCAGCGCACAGCAGCGTCCATTCTCAGTACGAGTCGCGTCGCTTCCGGCCAACCCGCATTCGCGAAGACATCTAATATTTCAGCAAACTGTACCGCGCTGCGCTGTTCGCGGAGGAGTTCTTTGTAGTCAGCCAAGATGCGTTCAGCAAAGACAGCAAATTCGTGGATCGCCATTTGATCAAACTGGTACCCAAACGTGCGGCCGGTGATCAGATACCAAACTAACCGAAGGATTCGCTGAGGATCGAAGGGCAATAACCGATTGAAGGATTCCATCAAGTGATGGGCAGTAGAGGGGGCCATTGGGCGACGGTACCCAGCTTCGGCGCTCACCAATGCTTCCCAAAGCTGAGCGGATTCTGCGAATAAAGTTTTCACGGCGGTGTCGCCCAAAGGCTTATCTTCTTGTCGCACCAATGCAGGATTGGCGTTAACCAGAATGTAGAGTCGAAACACCATCGTGTCGATCGTCATCAAGAGCTGCTTGACTGATTCCGCTCTCCTATTTGCCCCTCGTGGGCTCTTACTCGAACGCTTTTCCAGCAATTGAAAACCGGAATCTACGGCCCGGAGGATTCGATTTTCAATCTCACGCGCTCTAGCGCGTACTTCTCCCGAAACTGTATCGCTCTCGTCGCGATCTAGATCGTAGGTGAGGTAATACGAAGCTGAGGACGCCATAATTCTTAGCGGACCTGCATATCGGACAGGTGATTTTTCCAGCACCCTCAATAGCTGATTGGCCCCCGAATCCCCGAGGTACACATACAAATACATTAGAGAATCTAGAATGACGCCAAACACATCTTCGGGTCTTTGCTTGGGTGTTGGCCGTTTCAGTAACTTCCTGAACCACTCCACCACTGTTGTAGGTTCGCGCTTGGCAATGTAAGGGTGACCAACTGATCTGGCCAGTGCGACCATCACGCCTGTGGCTTGTTCTTTGCTCAACATGAAATCCGCGGTCTGCCAGAACTGCTTCGCGTTTCTTAAATAAACACTCCCCAACCCTGACGCAATCTGGAATCGGACTGCTGGCGATTTGTCGGCGCTTAATTTGACGATCAGGTTCTGCAACTCCGAATCCAGACCGAAATTGTGAACCAAATGAATGATTCCCTGGGCAGCTTCAATCTTGGGAGTGGGGCCCCAAGCTGGTCTGTCGAAATGTTCATCGGCCGTGTCTGAGGCCTCAGGGTGCGGATATACAGCCGCGTTCGTCAGGATCTCGCGACACAGTTTTATGGCGGCACTATCTTCTCTAAGTTTATCGTTCTTTGCTATTGATTCGGCAACTGCAGTCAGCGAAGTGAATATGTTAGTCGCCACCCGTTCATCTGCTCCTACTGTAGTCTTGACAATCTCATATGCGTTCTCCAATTGCGGCAAAATGGCGTCCACTTCAATAACTGCCGGTATTTCATTTAAGAATTTGCTTTCAAATGCCGCTAGGGAAGGTTTTGTGTTAAGCAACTTTCGATTAGGTTCGGATTCCGTGTCGGCGCCATGCTCACGCAGCAAGTCTTCGTCAGTAATTTGCCGTTGTGTTACAGACCCCAACTTGAAGAAGGGCTCATTCCGGATTTCCCTTGCTGCCGCCTGCGCGGCTTCCGCGGCAGTCTTCGAACGTGCGCTCCGCTCATCTTCTGGGATGCACGTCAACAATCTGTCGCGTTGATCTGCTGGTACGCGGTAGATTTTGGCAAGACGCAAACTTGGTATTTTCCAGATCGCCTCTTCGATCTTGGCTTTGTCGTTCGCCTGGAAAGACTTGAAATTCGCAGCGATCAACTCTCCCGCTATAACCGTCGTCTCCGGTGCCGCGAGGATTTCCGGGCATCTTAGGAGTGGCATTGCGAAGGGCATTAGCTCTGGACGAAACGCAGCCTGCCGCAGCAAATGCTTCCACACGACGGGAAACTGATTTTCTTCAGCAATTAATTTGAAAACGGACCAAGCAGATTCTAACGACAAGTCCCCAGATTTCAGGTCGGTGGGTACTTTGTTTAATAATGCATCGATCAGTTGCAGGCTGACATCATCGCGATAGCCTTGGTCCCAGATTTCGCTTCGATCTGCCGACAGACGTGACTTGATGCCGTCAAAATCGAATGTAACTGAATAATTTGCAATCTTTCGTCTGCCTCTCAAATGCTCGCGGCGAACTTCGCCGGCAATGGCTCGGACTGCAGCTAAGGTCGCTCGCTTAAGGTCTACCTCCAGGAACAAATTGAAGCGTACCCCTAGAATGTAATAGGCCATCGAATAATCTTGCGCACGTGTGCTAGTTAATACCAGTATTTTACCGCCCCCCATCCTCGTGGTTTCTTGTGATTTTTCCTTGTGCGCAAATACCTTCGCGTAAACATCGATAGCGAAATCCGGGTCGGCCTTAATCACGATGTCTAGCTTATTCGCGAGCGCATACGCTTCGCTTGGAGAAACATCTCGCCGGCCGATTCGATCAAGTACATGTCTTAGAGCTTCCCTCACGTGATCTGGATCGATGTAGTAAAAACTCGTGACTACGGGAATCACTCGACCGGCAGCTATTGCCAGCAGCTCCTGTGCCGATTCGCGCGAGAATTGCGACTTAGCTTGATCCCAGAGCCAGACCAGCAACCGAATGGACGCTGCTGATAGATTCAATCGCTGGTCCAGTGTCCAAGTCTCTTTGCGAGAAGCGATTTCCAGCAGTGCGAGGTATTCGTTGAAAAACAGGATATTCAGCCGCTGTGAGAGTTCACAGATGGTGTGGAGCCATAATCCGCTGCGACGGCTGCCCATCCCATCAAACGCCTGAATCGCCCGAAGCACACTCAAAGCAGTACTCACACCAGCCTCATCCGAAACAGATAAAAGTGGTTCAAGGTCAGTTCCCAATCTGGCCGAATGGAAAATGGCCATGCCAGGCAACACTTGTAATCGCGCCGGAAGGGGCACAGTAGACTTGAAAAAGCGCGCGGTGACTTTCCAGAACACTTGCCGGTCTCGATACCAAAGCAGGACAAGAAAGTAGGACACACTTGGGCGATAAAAAATACTGCGCTCTGGGTCAGAAAGAAACTCGAAAAGGCGATCATCATCCAACAAGAGTTTTGCGACCGAGAAATCGAATAGGATGTTATGGCTGTATGCGACCCTGTTCGTCGAGGTTTTGCGAAGAATCTCGTCGCTCAATAAAGACTGGAAGACGGCAGATGCGCCGGGCATCGGATGGGCCGCTTGCGCTGGTATGGACAATGTTCGCGTTTTGACCATCTCTGAGCTTGTTTGTGTAAGGATCGCAACGCGGTCGTGCCGATCCTCTCCCTTGGAGATTCGATAATGCCAATACCGGTCCATCAGTTGGACTTCGGACTCGATCTCGTATAGCCAGTCAAGCTCCACTTTTTCATTCAATAGATGGATTAGCAGCCAAAGATTGAAGGCGTTCCGCAGTATCTCTTTCAAGGCTGGTGAAGCGACGTCCAGGACGGGCTCTAGGCGCTTCTCTTGCTGCTTCGCACCCTCAAGCTCGGAATCAGTGAAAACAGGCACTTTTACGTGCCGCGCATGGATTCGGTCCAATTCACCCGCCTCAGGCGGGAACAGCTGTTGGAGTTCTAGCGACTCTTCTGCATCGAAGAAACGGATGCTGGCTACAACGCTCCATTCCGGCAACTCACGACGGACGAGCCGAATCAACTGCCGAAAAACGCGTTGTGAGGCCTCGGCCCTCAGAGCATCCAGGGAATCGATAATGAGATATTTCCGCGTTCCTGGATATGCCTTCAATGTCGCAACTACATCCGCGGTCAGATGTAGGCTGTCCTCCAAATCACGGAGTGACTCAACATAGTTGTGTTCTTCAGCCAAAATGAGCAGCGCCGCATCTCCCGCATCCTCGCGCTCTGCCGCAAACTTTCGCAGAAGCCAGCTTTTCCCCGTTCCCGGGCCGCCGACAACAAGCAAAGATCCGACCGCAGATTTCTGCGTCAGAACTGTAAGCAGATCGGTTCTGTCGAGTTCGATCATTCCAAATCACCTGTCTGGCGGCGAGCAATGTTTTCTCGACTGATCTTTCTTAATTGTTCCACGCTAGCGCGAATTCGAACGTTTGCGTCATCGGGTGCCGCTTCGGGCAGAGGCAGGGAACTGGCCACTGCAGAGAGAGATTCCGGTGTAATTCTCGTTCCCACGGCCGGAGGTACTGCCGCGGCCTGTGTTCTCAGGCTTCCGAGTATTTCGTCATATCCCGAAAAATCATCACCCTGCTGCAGGTAACAAACCGGCTCGATTCCGTATTTCATACGGAACGTGATCCGCTTGGCTGCCTCTAATGATTCGTCCGTTAATCCGAGCACGGCAAAGTGTCGGATCTCGTGATTTCCACCGGCCGCTTTCAGTACGCGGGTTGTAGCGGTAAAGCCGTACAGCAACTCTAAATCGGTGAACGAGAAACCAAAAAATGCCAAAGTCGCGGCGGATGTCATTACCTCCCAAAACCGAGCGAAGATCCGCACCGTCTCATAGGCATCATAGTCTTGCTGCGTCAAGATTAATTTTTCGGGTTCATCGTAGCGTCCATGTACATGCACGATTCGGCGTGAATACTTGGAATCCAAAAAATGCGATATGAATTCCGGGGTCGCGGCATGGTAGAGGCAAATCGATGGCGGAATCGTGCCCACTAGATGGTGCCGTTCCAAACCAACATCATAATTGCTAGTGAGCAGATGCCTGAATGGTAAGCTCACCAGATCTCCGACGGATTTCGATTGCGAACCCTGCGGGCTGAAGACTTCTCGCATTACCTCGAAATAACGCGGCCCTAAATTCTCTTTGAAGATCTGCGCCTGGACGAGCGGATCGTTGAAGTTTTCCAGCACATCTTTAACTCGTATAACCAGCCCGTTCGACTGAACGCTCTCCCCACAGATGCGACGAACTTCTGACGCTAGCCTCCGCACCAACTCCGCCCAGGATGGGTATCCGAGGGACCTGGTTACTCCCGCGCCCACAAATCCGAGCAGATTTCCTGACCGGAGCACGTCGGCCAGTCTGGAGTGCGCAGCAATATTATCGCGGCTATCGAGGATCACCCAGTCTGCTATTTCCTCTCATCTGCAATGCTGCAATTCTGCTGGCCGCAGTCTGGTCCTAGCATCGCAAAATACGGCAAGCATTACGTCTTTGATGGCGGGCAACGCCGAAGCAGCATGCGAATCCTACCATCTGCCAGGGAACGGGTCGTCGGTTCCCCATCGCGCCTTAGCCCGAGCCTCTAGATCCTTCCGGTTGGCGCCGATCGCCTCGTTATTTTTCATCAGCTCAGAAACGTGCTCGCTCGGCATGTGACTGGTGATCAAACTTGACAGTGCGATGAATGACAGGCCGGCGGCATGTTCCAGCGCGAACCAAGCAGCTCGAATAGCAGGTTCGGACAGATCGGGTCCATTTGCAACAACGACAGTTTGCGCTTGCAGTTGATGCCCATGTTGCGCCTGCACCAGCGGATTGACGTGTTTGGCCATGCAAAGCTGCCGGTAGACTCGATATTCCACGGCTGCCTGGGTGTCGATGTTGGGAACACCTAATTTGGCGAGTCCATCCCGTGTGAGTTCATACACCGATTTCCAACTCCTGATTGGATCCTCGTGAGTAATCCATTGGTCGGCCAAAGCATCGTCCGTGCCTATAGCAGCGATGGCGAATGCCGTCTCATACATAGAGGCGACCAAGCTTAATGCCTGGAGCGCGTATCCGCGGCACGCAAGGAGTGCCGCCGACCGCAGGTCGTTGGACAATCTCACCAGTAGGGCGGTCGCGACCTTCCTTGATTGAGAAACCTCCGCGATAGTGAGCTGCGGCAGACTGCTTACCACTTTTCCAATCAAGTTGAAGGCGTTCTCCGTCAGCGAGAGATGAGCGTTCAATTCCACCCCGAGTACGCCGATTGCCTGGCGTTCTGCCGCTTCAAGCGACTCGGGTGCTCGTTCTTCGAGATGATTGGGCAGCACTCCCAACTCGCTCATTTTGATTCCCTCTTGTCAATTCTACCTTGGCGAAAGAGCAACCTCACACACTCTATCGCGACGTGGCACCTGACTTTCCGCAAGCACACGTCAAATTTCATTTCGTTCCTTATTTGCTTAACCCCGGACGCGGTGGGAGCAGCTGCCTCGCCGAGAATTGGGGAAAATGATATTCGCGAGAATGTACCGAACTTCTCGCCGAGAGGATACGCTTTCGACGGAATCGCAACCGGCCCCCTTTGGAAACGCTAGGATTGGAAAATCAGTGAATAAGGCTTTCCCAGCCCACACTTCGCACACTATTAACTGGCTCGAACAGGAGTTGTCACTATATTTGCGAGCGTTGTGACTATTGGAATGTCAGTCGGGGTCACTTCCCTGAAGCCGACTTCCCAATACCTATCTCCGTCGTTCGCTTCACACCCAAAGGCTGCGTCAATCACAACCCCGCGACCAGGCGAACTAGAACGGTACCGTTTGGTTGGGTGGGAGCATCCGCCAAAACATGAAATATGTCTCTGACGCCACCGAGAATGGATATCCGTGTGAGTATCCTTCGGGCGCTGCGCGTCCCCCGTTTCGTGGGGCAAGAACTAGCTTACGGCGAAACTCAGCTTCCTGTGAACGGAGCAGGATGGTACTATTCCGCCTGAGTTCCTTAAGGAGGGCCGATGCCAGCGTCGCTTCGTCCACTTACCACCGGTCAACTGCTCGACCGAACCTTTCAAACTTATCGTCAGAATTTCATGCTATTCGCGGGGATCAGCGCGTTACCAAATGCATGCGTGTTGGTGCTTCAACTGGCTTTGCTCATTTTTTCGAAAAGTAGTGGCGGAAACTCCTCCGGGGCAGCGATCGCTGCGGGAGTTTTTGCTCTTGGATTCTTGCTCGTGAACCTTATTGTGACTGCCGTATCTACGGCAGCCACGACGTTCGGCGTCTCCGATGTCTACCTGGAGAAAGCGACCAGCATCAGCGCGTGCTTTGCGCGCGTGAAAGGCAAGCTTGGCCGGGTAATTTACGCCTCAATCGAACTTGGCTTGCGGGTAGGCATTGGTCTCATCTTATTGATTGTGCCGGGCGTGTACTGGGGGGGCAAATATGGGCTAGCTGTTCCGGCCGTCGTGCTTGAAGACATTAAGGCGAAACAGGCGTTCCCGCGCAGTGCTGCATTAACGAAAGATGCGATCGGCCGCATCATTGCGATTTACTTCCTCACCTGGATTCTGACCATGGTGGTTGCAATCGGCTTGGGAGCAGCCGTGCAAGCGGTGGCGCCGGCCCTAGCTAAGTCCGCGGGCACGATAGCCGCAGGGGCATTTAATCTCGTTCTCAACGCCGTGGTTGCGACCGCGATCACTCCGCTAATGGCGATCGCGCTTACGCTTGCTTATTACGATCAGCGCGTCCGCAAGGAAGCGTTCGACATCGAGAATCTGATGAACCTCATTGGGCAGCCGTCGCTGCCGCAGTCAGCGCAGCTGGCGGAAGGTTCATTGTAGCCAGGAGACTTGAGCGCGTGTCGATCCGTACGCTGGCGACAATCCTGGCAGTCACCCTGGGGGGCAGCCTGGCATTCGCTGTCCCCGAACTACCATGCAGCTCGGTTTCGGAATACCGTGCTCTGCTGCAGCACCTAGCCCACGCATCTCAAACTCCTGCATTCGATGTTGACGAGCTGATTGCTCAAGTCCCCGTCGAATGCAAGCTCGAGGTGGGTGGCAAACAATTCCAATTCTCCACCATCCATATTCATGCCCAGCTTTTCGCAATCAAGACGGCGGAAGGGGAAGACTGGACAGCCAAAATCCACGGCCTGCAAGAAGGACTTACGCGACAGGCAAAGGCGCTTGACGGTTACACCAACCATGTAGATCCAACGGCACAACCAAAGCTAAATCAGATTTTCGCCCGCGGCGAATTCAAGCGTGTGGGCAAGCAGAATGCCGATGCGATCATTCGCGAAAAACTATTCGGACTTCTAATCGCGCTCTTCGCATTCATCGCCAAGAATCCCACGCAAGCTGCGCTGTTCGCCGAAGTCTTCGCCTGGTCGGTCGCTGGTGTGGTGGCGCTGCTTATCATCTGGAAGCTGTATCGCTGGGCCACGCAGGAGCATCTTGTGCGGGGACCACGGAAGATTATGCCGTTTTGTCCATCGTCAAAGACCTGGCAGCAGTGGATGAAAGAAGCCAGGGCGGCATTGGCAAACGGGGAGTTTCGTGAGGCGGTACATTCAAGCTACTGGGCAGCGATTTCAAGCCTCGAATCATCGGGTGCGTGGACGCCTGACAAGGCACGGACACCACGCGAGTATCTGCAGTTGATTGCGGGATCGGACCCTGCTCGTACTCTGCTGGCCGACATCAGCCAGGTTTTTGAAGTTGTGTGGTACGGCAAACGCATTCCGGCGAGGGCCGAGTGCGAGGAGTTCCTCGCGCAAGTGGAGCTGATCGCATGCCGATGAAGATCGTTCCGGAAGATAGAAGGTTATTCGTCGGCTTCGCCGTGCTGATGGCGTGCGCGCTGCTGCTGGTCGGTTACGCGGTATGGAACGACAGAGGTTCGGGCGGAATTCCCTCGTCGTACTCTGCGGGGAACTCCGGTACAAAGGTTGCGTTCCTGCTCCTGCAGCAGATGGGATACCCAGTGCAACGTTGGAGCGAGGATCCGCGCAAGCTGGAAGAGTTGCGGCCGGGAGCCACGCTTATCCTCGAAGACCCCCTACCGGCGGAAGACCGTGAGATGGAGGCGGTTCGGGAATTCGTACGCAAGGGCGGTCGCGCGGTTGTTACCGGGGTCAGTGCGTCGCCATTTTTTCCGACACTGCGCCCAATGCAGGGCACGCCCCACTTCCAATGGAAATCCTACCGACCGACGGAACCCTCGGACTTGACCCGTGGAGTTGACGAGATCAGCATGGCACCGCAGTTTTACTTCGATAGCGCTCGCGGCGAGACTCCCTTCATTGACGGAAGCGAGACACCGGTCGGGCGTTTCGCATACGGGGCCGGGGAAGTGATCTGGTGGAGTTCGTCAGATCCGATGACGAACTCAGCGATCCGCGAGAAAGACAATGCGCAGTTCCTGCTGAACTCGGTCGGAGACCCTGGCGGTGGGAGGGTGTACTGGGACGAATACTTTCACCAGAATGGAAGGACAGTTGTCGATAGCATTCTGAAGAGCCCGTTGCGTTGGGGGCTGATGCAGACGGCATTGATCGGGCTTGCGGTTATCTCCACATTTTCGCGGCGTTTCGGGCCGCAGCGGACGAGCGTCGCAGTTTCGCGAGCGGCGCCAATGGAATACGTGGAGACCATGGCAGCCTTGTACCACAAGGCTGGAGCCGCGCAGATATCGGTAGAGGTGGTTTATGAACGGTTCCGCACAGGATTGCAGCGGCGCTACTCAGTTCGCACGGACGCAACGGTGGAGCAGGTGGCGCAGACGATCGTGCACCGCTTGGGCGGTACAGATTTGGCTGCAGTGACCAAGACCTTACGCGAAGTCGAGAGTTCGCGAGATGACCCCGATTTCCCAGTGGGGCGCGCGATGGCCCTAGTGCGCTCCATGCACATTTGGATCACCCGATTGAAATAGAAAGTTGGAGGAGATGGAAACTCTGGCTAGTGTGGTTGCGCACGTGCGCAGCCAGCTCAACAAGGTAGTGGTGGGACAGGAAGAACTAGTCACGCAGACGCTAGCGACAATTCTGTGCGGCGGGCACGCGCTCATTGAAGGTGTGCCGGGCGTGGCGAAGACGCTCACGGTAAAGTGCCTCGCGCGCGTGCTGAACGTCGGTTTCCGTCGCGTGCAATGTAATTCGGACCTGATGCCGGCAGACATTGTAGGCACCAACGTGTTCGATATGAGGCTTGGCGATTTTCGCCTCCACCGCGGATCTATCTTCACCGACCTATTGCTGGTGGACGAAATCAATCGCATGCCTCCCCGCACCCAGGCGGCGCTGTTGGAAGCTATGGAGGAGCGGCAGGCGACGATCGATGGTGTGACCTATCCGTTGCCAAAATACTTCTGTGTTTTTGCGACGCAAAACCCAGTGGAGTTCGAAGGTACTTATCCCCTGCCCGAAGCACAGTTGGACCGCTTTCTGCTGAAGATTATGGTGAAATATCCGGATCTCGCATCGGAACTGAAGATCCTCAACGAACACAATATGGGTTTCAATCCGAACGAGGTTGAAAGGCTCGAGCTCACACCGATAGCTGCGGAGGCAATCGACTCTGCACGGCAAAACGTGCAGGCAGTGACCGTGGAGCCGACTCTCATAGACTACATCGCGCGACTGGGAAGAAAGACGCGCGATTGGCCAGCGATTACTTTAGGCGCAAGCCCGCGTGCGACGATCGCCCTACTGCGGGTATCGAAAGCATTCGCGGCTATGGAGGGGCGTGACTTCCTGGTACCGGACGATGTGAAGGCTGCGACGAAATGCACGTTGCGCCACCGGATCACTTTGAATCCCGAAGCGGAACTGGAAGGAGTGACACCGGACGAGACATTGGAGCAGATACTTCGCTCGGTCGAGGTCCCGAAGTGAAGCTTACGTCGATGAGGCCGGAAGCGATCGGAGCCCCGGGCAAGCCGCACGGTCGCGTGGCCTTCGCAGCCGGGCCGCGGATGTTTACGTTGCTAATCGCAGGTTTGCTAGTTGTTCCGTTGCTGTTCATGTCGCATGTGTTTGTTTGGACTCTGCTGGCCTGGAACATCGTAGTGACATTCCTATTCGCGCTTGATCTGCGCAAGCTGCCTTTGCCCGATGAGTTGTGGGTGCAGCGCAGCTTTGACGGAGCCTTAGATCAGTTAAAGATGGCACGAATCACCGTAACTTTGGTGAACAGATCGAGTCGTGCACTGCGGTGTGAGATGGTGGATGCCGTTCCGCAGGCCCTCTCGGTGTTGCCGATTGAGCGAGAGGCCCTGCTGCCCCCGAAAGGAAGCACGCGGCTGGAATACGAGGTGGTGCCATCCCGGCGAGGCAATCACGAGTTTTCGAAGATCTACCTGAGATATGAGGGACGACTGCGTATCGCGCAACGCTGGGCGTGCTTCAAAGTCGAGCAGAGTGTGCGCGTGTATCCCATGCTGACCGCGAGTCGCCGGCAGGAAGCGATGTTCATGCGCAGCCGGCAGATCGAATTGCAGCAACGGATGATCCGGCAACGCGGACATGGTAGAGAATTCGAAAGCCTGCGGGAGTTCCAACCGGGGGACGAGCGTCGCGACATCTGCTGGACGGCCACAGCGCGGCGCGCAAAGCTGGTGACTACACTGCGGCAGACGGAGCGCAGTCAGACGATCTGGGTCATGGTGGATTGCGGGCGGCTGATGCGCGCCCGGCACGACCGGCGATCGAAGCTGGACTACGCGGCGGAGACGGCGATGCGCTTGGCCCAACTCGCCAACTTCGGCGGCGATTCTTCCGCCCTCCTCGCCTATGGGCAACGGATCCAGCAGCGTCGGTTGCCGGGCAGAGGCCATTCGCATCTGCACACAATGCTCGATCAGCTTGCGCTGCTGGAAGAGGAGGCGTCGGAGGCAGATCATCTGCATGCGGCGGGAGCGCTGCTGACCATGCAGAAGCGTCGCGCGATGATCGTGTGGGTCACGGACCTCGCAGACCTTTCCATTACGCCCGAAGTGGTAAGCGCGGCCCTGCATGCGAACAAGCGTCACTTGGTGGTGATAGCCCTACTTGGGCAGCCGGATGTGGCGAGGCTGATCGCTGCAGAACCGGAGACGACCGAGCAGACGTATCTCTATGCGGCAGCATCGGAGACGATCCGCCGCAGGGAGTTGACGATCGCGGGACTGCGCAGCCGGGGCGTGCATGTGATCGAGGTGGATGCTCCGCAACTTACAGGAGCAGTGCTGAATAAATACCTGGAAGCGAAGCAGAAGAACCTGTTTTAGAGCGTCCGCTGGCGATCCAGGCGAGCAACGCGGTGAAAAGCGCGAAGCCGAGCCCCACCTTGAGAGAGGTGTCGATCGACGTGGGCGAGATGAATCCTTCCACGAAGCCCGCGACGATCAGCAGGGGAATGGTGCCTAGTTCTATCTTGACTGCTTCCGTTCCCGCGAGGCGCAGCGATTCTTGGCGGGAAAGGTGTCCAGGAAAAAGCAGGCCCGTGCCAAGGCGGAGTCCCGCAGAGCCCGCCAGTAGAATAGCTGGGATCTCCAGACTGCCATGGCCCACGACGAAGCTCCATAGCGAGAGTGACATACCATGGTTGCCGCAGGCCGCACTGACAACTCCCATCAGCAAGCCATTGAAGGCGATGAGCCACAGCGTTCCGATCCCGGCCGTGATTCCCATCGCGAAGGTCAGGAATGATACTGAGAGATTGTTCGTGGCGATCTCGCTGGAGGCGAGCGGTCTTATGGCAACGATAGAGTGGGTCCACATCTCATGACGCTCGATGCTGTCGATCATGGCAGGACCGAGTACCTGCATGGCGAAGTCAGGATTTTGCAAAGTGAGAAGCGCTCCAGCCAATCCACAAACGGCAAATACAGCACCCACCACCAACAGGTATGTGCGCCGGCGCCAGACCAGCGCGGGCCATTCGGTGGTAAAAAAGCTGAAGATGGAGCGGATGCTTGTTTTTCTTCCGGAGTAAATGATACTGTGTGCGCGGCCAAGCAATTGGTTGAGGTAACGCGAGTAGTGCGCACCTGTGGGATCCTGTTGCAAAATGGAAAGATCGGCAGCGACTTGGCGATAGAGTAATCCGAATTCGCGCAACTCGGCGCGGGCGAGGTTCGCGATACCCTGGCTGCCACATTGGTTCAGAAGTTCCTGCAAGCGGTTCCACTGAGGCTTGCGTGTTTCGATCCAATAATTGGAGATCATCGTCCTGTGCCGTATTCGCAGAAGCTTACCATTGATACCCCCGAACAGATCAGCCTTGAATACGAGATCGCTGGACCCGGAAGCCGGTTTATGGCGTTATTTGTGGACCTCGTGATTCAGGTGATCGCGGCAATCCTGTTGATAATCGTGCTGCTGATTGCCGGTTTTTCGTTTGTGGGCCGCAGCAGCTGGGCACTCGCAGTGTATGTGTTGGCGGCATTCCTTTTTCAATGGGGCTATTTCACAATTTTCGAGATCGTTTGGAAGGGTCAGACCCCAGGCAAGCGGCAGGCCGGAATTAGGGTGATCAACGAGACAGGGCGAGAGGCGTCGGTCTATGAATCGGTGGCAAGGAACCTGCTCCGGGCCGTGGATTCGCTGCCGGGAGTATACGCCCTCGGCGCAGTAGTAATGTTTGTCAGCCCACAGCAAAAGCGCCTCGGGGACTACGTTGCCGGGACGGTGGTGATTCACGACCACAAACCGGACGACGATGCGATTTTCTTTAATACCAATGATGAAGTCGCGGACGGAATCAACTACGCGGCGCTAACGCCCAATGACCTCCAATTGGTTGAAACGTTCCTGCAGCGCAGACTGGACATCGAGTACGACATTCGAGAGAAGACGGCAGCAAAGCTGGCCGATCACTTCAGGATGAAGTGCGAAGCCTCGACGACCTCTTGCAAGGACAACGAGAATTTCTTGGAATTGCTAGTGCGGGGATATCGTCGAGGGGCCAGGTTCCATTCGCGGTAGGTTCTGAGATCGGGATGAGGTTCCTGTAGCTCCGATCGCGCCGGCCTTCTCTGCGTCTGGTGGCATTCGTCGGAAGTGGCCCTGAAGGAAACGCCAGTCTTCTCCAGGAGAGTTAAGGGGAGCATCAGTACTCGCAACCAGGTGGAGGCATTAAGTCCGATCACGACACTCGGCACGCATGAAACAGAAATCGCACAGACCCTAGATCACTACCGATAAACGGGCTTGTCGCCATCAACCCCGAATTGTCGGCATCCGTACAATGCGAATCGTGGGATTTCGCACTTGAAAGTGGCACCCGACGCGTCAAGTCTTACGTCGCGTTGATCGTATCGAGTGCCACGATGGTCGCCTTTAGCCAGTCGTCAAGCCGTCGCTCCAAAGAGCATTGCCTCTACTCTTGCGGCAGCTTCGGCCTGCATGTGTGGAAGAACGTGAGCATAGCCATCTCTGGCCGACTGATTCCACCGGTCCCTCGAGGTGCTGACAAGTCAAGTCGCTTTCGCCGCACCATCGGGTTTGTGATCGCATTGCATTCGCCCGGTCAGAGTCGTTGAAACCGGACTGGGTGTCTGTCGTTCAGAGAAAAAACGCATGAAAACTTGCGAGAGGGTAAAGCAAGACACTTTCTCTGGTCCAGTTTGAGAGCAAATGTTGAGGAATTGCTGCGATTTTGCGCAAGATTTCGGAACTAGGGAGCCGAATTTCTTTGCAGCCCAGACTGTTTGGCGGAGGGAGAGGGATTCGAACCCCCGGTACCGTTTCCGGCACAGCGGTTTTCAAGACCGCCTGTTTCAACCACTCACACATCCCTCCAAGCTCGACCCTCAATAGTTTACATCGCCCGTGTGGGACCGCATCACAAACAGGTTTATTCTAAGATGTGGCGGCAGCGGAACTATTCTAGACCTGCACCCGGCTTGCCCGAGAATAGCTATGAAATCGGATCGTTTCCAGTCCGGCCTGTTCCTGTTTATGAAGTACCTCTCATTGATTTTCATGGCGCTTTTGCTGACTTGTTCACGTGCGCAGGGCCAAGGCGGGTCTGACAGTTCCACGGGTCAGGCGAACCAATCCTGGACTGCCACAACCCAGGAGCAGTTGCCCAGCAATCTAAATCCAACCAGGACGTCCGAAACCCATACTGACTCCGGGGGCAAGATCGTGGACAATCAAAGCGTCGAGCGCTTGGGAATGGACGGCCGTTATGAACCTTATCTCGATCTGCAAAAGGAAAGTGTAAAAGTTGATGCCAACACGGTGCGGACGGTCGAGCGCCGATTTGGCAGAGATTCCGACGGCCGGAAAACTCTGGTTCAGGTGATCGAAGAGGAAAAGCGCAGCTTGCCGGGAGGCGAAGTGAAAGTCGTGCGCACTACATCGGATCCCGATGCCAACGGGAGTTTGCAGATGGTTCAGCGCGAAACTCAAGACACCCAGCAGGTCAGTCCCAATGTGCAGGAGACGAAGAGTACGATTCTTACGCCCTCGTCGAATGGCGATTTAACCGCGGCGGTGCAGACCACGGAGCGCCAAACCAAGACTGGCGACCACGATATCGAGTTTCGCAAGTCCACTCTGTTGCCTGACTCCAACGGAAACTGGCAGCTTAGCGAAGTCCGGGAAGGCAAGATAAAGGACGATGGCAAAGATCGAACGAGAGAAGAGCGAGTGCTGCGTCCAGGAACTGACGGGAATCTAGCAATGGTCGAGCGGACGGTGAGCAGGGAATCGCAAAACGCTGCAGGCGAAAAACGCGACACGGTGGAAACCTATTCAACCACTCTCCCTGGAATTCCGATTGACGGCGCTTTGCGCCTGAGCCAGCGGCTTACGACAGTTCATCGCAAGAGTGAGGATGGTACGCAGTCTACGCAAACCCAGGTACAGCAGCCTAACCCTGGGCAGCCAAATGACAGCCCGCGAGTTACCCAAGAGGCTATCGATATCGTTCGGCCAGGTGCTACAACTCGGGAGACTCAGACGCTTCGATCGCTCGATTCCAACGGAAGTCTTGGAGTAGTGTCAGTGGATACTCGAAAACAGGACAATAGCGGGCCCGCGATCCGAGTTGACATAGCTCCAGCCAAGGCCCGCCCGGCAAGTAACCACTAGCCGCAATCTACTTCGTAACCATGCCGCAGGCGATACGATCGCCCGAGTTCCCTGAGGGATCGGTCTTCATGTCATCTTCCTTAGCATGAATGATCAGCGCCGTTCCGCCGTTGCTGAAGAGCGAGTGGCTATCGCTTCCATCTCCCAGGTTAACGTCGTTGTCCGCAAGTTTCGCGGCTGCCTTGCCGTCTTTGCCGACGGTAAAGTTCATCATGTCGCCGGCGTGATGCCCATCGGGATTCTGGAAGCCGTGCTTTTTTCCATCGGGATTGAAGTGCGGGCCCGCCGACTTAAAGTCCGGACCATCGCACTTCGCATTCTGATGGAAGTGGATGGCGTGCGTACCCGGCGGGAGGTCATGCAGCTTAAGAGCCAGCCCAACGCCCTTCGCGCCTTTCCCGCTTTCCTTCAACGTAATCGTGCCCACGCTCTTGCCTTGGGCATCTTTCACCTCAACCACCGTCTTGGCCGCGCTGGACAGCGCCCAGAGAATGATCGAGGACGACACTGCTGCAATGAACAACCATTTGTCTTTCATGGCGCAAATTATAGCCAAGCGGCGGTCTTGTTTGCCAATTCATCCTCACAATTGTTCTACCTTCTTCTGTAACTCCCGCGCGATCCACTCGGGGTCGCTTCCCGCCGCGAATTGGACGGGCGCTCCGATCCTTACCTCCACCTGACCCGGCCGGGTAAATTTTTTCCCTGCTCGCTTCACTTCAAACAATCCGTCAATGCGCATGGGCACGATTGGAATTTGCAGGTTGTTGGCTAACAGACCAATACCGGCACGGAAGGGAAGCATCTTGCCATCGCCGGTATGACGGCCTTCTGGAAAGACAAGTACGCTGTACCCGCGATCTATACATTCCCCGGCGTAGGCAAAGCTCTCGCGAAATCCGGCTTCGCGCGGCAGGGGGAAAAGATTGAGCAAGGACACGCCAAGCGCCCACTTCACCCGGTCATAGGCTCGTGCCACGCAATTGCGCGTGGCCTCAGGAGTACGCAAGATCTCGAGTGCTTCGCCGCCCGTGGCGATCGCGAGTTTGTGCCGCAGGTGACCCGGAAGAGCGGTCAACACGAAACCTGGATCTACGTCGTCGATGTGATTGCAGATCACAAGCACGGGCCCACGGAATCCGCGTAGATTCTGGCGGCCCTCAACGCGAGGCCATCCCAGAAGAAGCACCGCGGGGCGCAGCAATAGGTAGTGCACGGCGAGACGCACCCAGGTGACCGGCCAGCGCTGGACCCATCGCGGATAGTGGTAGGGCGTTCGCGGCGGAAGCTTGCCCTGTAGCATGCGCTCGAGGTCGCCAACTGTCCTTACCGCTGCGAAGCGGGTCTCGCTGAGATCGATCTGATAGCGGTCTTCCAGCGCGCTTAGCAACTCCACACGGTCGAGCGAACTGAGGTTTAGTTCGGACTCCAGATTCGCATTTGGGGCAAGTTGCGCAGACGAGCGTCCCGTGATTCGCCCAATCAATTCCCCGAGCGGACTCGAAGCCATCTGGCCGGATGATTTCTCCGCCAGTTGCGCTTGCACCGATTGCTGAATCAGGCTTCTGAGAGGCTTCTGCGTGGAAGTGCGAGGGAAATCTTCCTCTGGCCACACGACCCAAGTATTCATGCGCTGATACTCCGCCAAGGATTCGTTTACGCGCTTCATGATGGGCTTAAGATCGGCGTTCGCGTCCCGCAGGATGATCGCTGCGCACGGCTCCGCGTTTCCATTGCGGGGCAGAGCGATCACCACGACGTCCTTCACTTCTGGCTGCTGCCGCAGAGCGGCTTCCAGATCGTCGGGATAGACGTTCATGCCGGCGGGGGTGACGATGACATCTTTCTTTCGTCCTTTGAAGTAGAGGTTTCCTGCGGCATCGAGTTCACCAACGTCGCCGGTGCGATACCAGCCGTCTTCGCTGGCCATGGGATTAGGATTCGTTCCATTCCAGTAGCCCGCGGCGACTCCGCCTCCGCGTACCAGGATTTCTCCGTCTGGCGCCAGTTTAATTTCACGTCCGGCGAGAACTTTGCCAATCGAGCCTTTGCCCAGCCGGAAAGGGTGGTTCACGCTTATGAGCGAAGTGGTTTCGGTGAGGCCGTAGCCTTGAACGGCGGCGTATCCGAGGCGTCCCCAGAACTCTTCGGTATCGCGGTCGAGAGCGGCACCGCCCGAGATGAAAGCCCAGAACTTCCATCCAAACCGGCGACGGATGCGGCGGAAGATCCACCAGCGGTGCAGGAAGTGTTTGTTCTCGGCGGCGCGAAACTCTTGCCGGAAATCTTCGCTCAGGCCTTGATCTTCGAGATCGCGTTCGATCTTTTCTTTGAGCGACTGCAGAACGCGCGGGACCCCGACCAACACGGAAACCCGCTGCCGATGAATGGTCGCGATTATCTCGGCCGGCTTAAAGGTGTCCTGGAATATCACCGTGCCGCCCATCAGTTGTGGCAGGAAGATTCCGAGGAATTGTCCGAAGACGTGGCTGAGAGGCAGCAGGTTCAAGAAGCGGACGGGATGCACCCAGCGTTCGTACTTGAGATATTTCTGGATCTCGAGTTCCAGCGGGGCGATGTTGGCGAGAACGTTGCCATGCGAAATCACGACTCCCTTGGGTTCGGCGGTGGTGCCGGAGGTGAAGACGATTTCTAACGTGTCGGCGGGTTCGATTTCAGCGGCGGCGTAGGCTGCCATCGAGTGGGCTGCCAGGGCGTTGGGCAAATCCTCCAGCGTGAGCGTTGGGATCGACTGCTGGACATGCTCTCTGGAGCAGACCAGCAACCTGGCGTTCACCTGCTGGTGCACGCGCATCGCGAAATCGGTCGTGGCGATGTCGTCCATGGGGACGACAACCGCGCCGCGCAGGGCGCATCCGAGAAATACCGCGACCCACTCGGCGGAGTTCGAGGCCCAGAGCAGGATGCGATCGCCTTTCGCGATTGCTCGTGCGTCCAGTTCGCGGGCGAATTGAAAGGCGAGTTCTGCGACCTGGCGATACGACCAGCGCGCGGTACGATATCCGCGGCGCTGCACGTAGGCAGTTTCGTCACCTCTTCGCAAGAAGTGAGTGGGATAGTCGGCGAGAGAGGGGCGTTCCACGTAACCGATGTTAGCGCGTTATGGGATCGAAAAGGCTGGTTACTAATCGGTAATTACCAATTTTAAGAAGATTACCGATAAGTTATAGGTATATACCTCAAAAATGCGTTTTCCGTCCAGATCTATGAAAACAAAGGGTTGGTTTTCGAGATACCCTCGTAAAATATCCCTTCTAAAGGACTTAGCGAGGTGATATCCCCGATCTTTTCTGCTTCGCAAGTCTATGAAAACAATTGGGCATTTGAGATACCCCGCCAAAATATCCCTTCTAAAGGACTTAGGAGCGTAATTCGGATGCGAGAGTCTCGGAGAATCTTGAATTTTCAAAGAGCTTGAAGGGCCAATGCTGTTATCAAACAGCTAATGTCGTAAAGATTTATGTTAGCCGTGTTGGGGCGGCAAGTCAATGGGAAAATCCGCCGAAATCGCTCTGGAATTGGCTGCTGACAGTCCAAGGGCTTTCTCGTCGCACATGTGTGAGTCGGGACTACGCGATGATGCACCTTGAAATAGCGAGGATGCCGGCGAAACCGGGGTATACTGTGAGCCGCATTGGCTGTGCCTCCGCGCAGTCAAGTACTTCCCCCCCAAGTTGCAACGAGGCGGGACATGACGCGAATTATCTCAACGATTTCGACTGTGTTACTTGTTCTGGCCGGATTGATGGCGGTAGTGCCCAGCGCGGCTGCCGGACAGTTTAAGAAGCCGAAGTATTACCAATTGAAGTCAGGCCTTCCGTACCAGATCATCTCGGCAGATTTCAACAACGACGGGAATCTGGACTTGGCAGTTGCAACATTCGACGGGTATGTCGCTATTCTGCTGGGAAGGGGCAACGGTCAGTTTCAATCGCCAATTTATTTTCCAGCCGGTAGCGCCGTTGCTTTGGCGGCGGGTGATTTCAACGGCGATGGCAATCTCGATTTAGCGGTGGTCGAGTACGGGGGGACGGGATACAGCGCGCTGGGCATCTTCTTGGGCGATGGCAAGGGCAATTTCCGGAAATTCGCGGCGTACAACTTGGGCATAGAGTCCTCTTCGGTCGCCGTCGCCGACTTTGACGGGGACGGCATTCTCGATCTTGCGGTGACGAACGGATTTGGGTCCGGCAAAAACGGAAAGGAAGGCAGCGTGATGGTGTTCTTTGGCAAAGGCGACGGTAGTTTTGGCCGAACCGCGACATACGAAATTGGCGGCTACCCCTCCATGATTGCAGCGGGCGATTTGAATGGAGATCACCACACTGACCTTGCGGTGTCGCTATATGAGAGGAGCTCCGTAGCCATTTTTCTAAATGACGGTCATGGAAAGCTAAAGCACAAGTATACGTATGCGTCGGGACCCGGACCGACCAGCATCCTCATTGACAATCTCGGTAACGGGAAACCAGACCTAGCGTTAAGCGACCACGGGGGATTCGATGTCGCGGTGCTACTCGGCAACGGGGACGGGACCTTCGGGAAAGCCACTCTGTATTCACTTAGGCCGCTGGGCAGCGGCGACCCGGTTGCCCTTGTGACGGGGGACTTCAGACGCGAAGGAAGCCACGACATCGCAGTCGCAATCTCAGAAGGCTCGGACGGCGGTATTGCCATGCTCTATGGAAACGGGGATGGCAGCTTCAAAAATCCAGTTATCGTGGCGCAAGGCGGTGCGTTAGGAGGGCTAGCCTTGGGCGATTTCAACAAGGACGGTGCGCCCGATCTGGCGGTTTCATCCCAGGACCCTCTTGATGTTGCGGTACTAATAAACACGCGCTAGTGTGGTCAATCTAATATTCGCCTAGTAAATAGCACCAGCTTCCGCACCTTGAAAAGCTGCGTTCCACGTAACCGATGTTAGCGCGTTACGGGTTCGGCTTGTGAGTGAGATCTGAACGAATAGATGGAAGCGGCATCACGCGTACGGTTCAAGGTGAACATTACTGATTCTCTCGGTATGCTGGTGACGAACGGACGAATGAGCCAGCCAAGTCCGTCGGGGATATCACGTGTGAGAGACAGGGCTTCGAGTTGGATGTATACGCCCCCGTCGCGCTCCTGGAAGCGCCAATAGGAATTGAGTCGCCAGAGAAAACCGCTGTCGTTCCCAACTGGTTCTTCATGCTCGCCCGGCTTTCCCGCACTTACCACTTCTGTCACGCGCGTACTGTAGGATCGGCTGTAAGCCCGTGTCGAGTCTATGTGGAGGTAGTGCACATCGTATTCTGTGTCCAGAACAACAGTGACAATTTTCGTCTCGCGCAGGCGAAGAAAAACCTTAAAGTCATCGCCGTTGCGCTCAATCAGTTTGGAGAGGAGCACACGCGGGGCGTAGACTCGCGAATGCTGGTCATAGGCCTGCAAGAGTGCCACAGTCTGCTTGAGGTTAGTGCCAGGAATAAAAACGATGCCCATCCAATGATGGATGAGGCCGCCGGGAACTTGAATGGGCGTCCCGCGTTCAAGCGTCTCCAGCCTCTGGATTACGACTTCTCCCCGCTTCAAGCCCTCCGACGCCGCTTTCTGTTGCTGCATCGGCAACCCGTCAACCCACAAGAAAGGTCCGGACTGAAGATCATTTTGCATGCGCTGCTCGGTTAACTGCACATAACGATTGAAGGTGGCATTAGTTTCTGGCTTCAGTTTAACAGCGCGGCTTGGGCAACCAGCTAGAAGGATGACGGCAATCATCAGCGAGGGATAACGGTGCACAAAAACCTCCTGGGTTAAGATGGTTCCGATGTTGCCAAGCCACGAAAATGGGATCTTCCGTTTTGGCGCCTACGAGGCGGACCCGGACTCGGGGGAGTTGCGCAAATCAGGTGTCCGCCTGCGTGTGCAGGAGCAACCTTTTCAGGTATTGATTGTGCTTTTGAAGCGGCCGAGCGAAGTGGTTACGCGGGAAGAGTTGCGTCAAAAGCTTTGGCCGGCCGATACCTTTGTCGATTTTGATCACAGCCTTAATACGGTAATCAACAAGCTCCGGGAAGCTTTGAGTGATTCGGCGGCCAACCCGCGATTCATCGAGACTCTGGCACGCCGGGGGTATCGATTTCTGGCTCCCGTCGAATTTGTCCAAAAGCAGAGTAGACTCGGGCTCTCGCCGGCGAGGATTTCTGAGGAGCCAGCGTTGCCTAGAACGCAACCGGTCTCGGTTCTCACCCGGCCTGAGGATGTTCCCGCAGTTCGACGCAAGCATGTTCGTGTGCTCTTTTTCCTGATTCAGATCATGTATCTGAGTTTCTACATTGCAGCCTTGGCTCGCTTGACAAGGGTGCACGAACTCCTTGAGCGGACGGTCGATTATCCGGCCTGGGCAATGACGTTGCTGGTCATCTCCGCAGTTGTTGGTTTGCCAATTCGCTTGTACCTGACCTCGGCCGTCGTGTTCGATCTCTCTGGGCTGAGTCACAAATTTCACAGGCTCTTCTCCGTGACTTTTCCGCTCGACGAACTGTGGGCGCTGTCCCCATTCCTCCTGGCGCCGCAGATCGGAGTAGGGCTGGCACTGGCTGCGACTGCTGCGCTCATCTACGTTCCTTTCGCACAACGGACATTGCTTCTGATGGGAGACCGTTCGCAGGCCGCAAATTCTGCATGAACAGGCGATAGGAATACCCATCGGTCACTTGCGAGAAAGTTTCCTAAAGAGCAGGCTGCAATGGTCAGCAGATTCGCGACGAGCACGCGCATCCTGAACTGACCTACTAACCAGCGCATGAGCAGGAGGCTGCCGAGGATTGAGATGGCTCCGTTACTGAGGTGAAAGCGGAGCAATCGAACGGCGGTCTCCGCCCAACGCGAGGCGGCGCGGTCGCTCCACGTGAAGCGCTGATGCCACATGAAATTGTGCAGCACGGCTGCCTCTACTGCGAGGCCAGTTGCCCACAAATAATGGAGGCCAAGGGAAGTCAGCGCTTCGAGAACGGCGAGTTGAACCACGATTCCGATGGCACCAACCAGAGCGAACTTCGCAGGACGTTGAATGCTGGAGCGCCACAGAAAAGATTGGAGGCCGCATCTCGATGTCCGGCCGTTCATGAAATTCTTTCCTCGTGATAGAGCGTTCTGGTGTGCTGAATCGCTGCCACGATGAGCATCAGCGCCATTCCTCCGATCCCGAGAAGGCCTCCAACATCCAACAGACGCAATTGCGTGCCCAGCACTTTCGCGGTTGGCCAACGCAGCAGCGCCAGGTTGCCGCCGGCCAATAACAGGCGGATTTCCGTGGGGCCAAACTTCCAGTACGAGAGTTGGAACCGGCCGAGCGTGTAAGTGGCGAGGTAGGCCTCGATCGAGAGCATCAGGAAGGCGATGAGCATTCCGAATGCGATCGCCGGGTGAATGTATCCCGAAAACGCGAGGCCTCCCATCAAGAGAAAGGCAGCGAATGTGTCGACAATGTGATCTACGTAAAACCCGTAACGTGGCCGTTGGCAATTTCGAACCCGAGCCAGAGTCCCGTCCAGGCTGTCGCCAAGCCAGTTCAGCGCCAGAAAGACGATGCCTAGCAAAAGGGTGTAGCGGTTCCATCGTGCCAGTGCGTAGCAGACTCCAGCCAGGCACTGCGCCATGAATCCCAGCAGCGTGAGATGGTCAGAGTTGATCCAGCGCGGTGTGCGCTCCGCCAGCCATACAAGCGTTTTCTTTTCCGCAGCGGCTACAAGGCTGTGCTGGAGTCTGGTCGCAGGGATGAAGGGCGGTCTTGCTTGCGGGTACGTTTGGGTGGACATTGATCTCGCCTCCGGTTCACGTTCTTGCGAGACCGAATCTGCAACACAACCGCGAATGAGATCAATGCAAGGGCACTCAAGCCAAAGACAAAGAAAGATCGCCAGCTAAACTGTTCAGCGGACAAGGCCTTTCATCAAATGTCACTTCTTGCAGGAGGATCCCTTTGACGCGAACTACTCGCGGCCTACGCCCAAGGCGTCAGCTACGCGGTTGATGTAGTTGAACCAGGAGGCGATCAGCGTGATTTGCAGGATGGCTTGGTCGTCGAATCCGGCGGAGCGGAGGCGGTCGTGGTCGGCTTGGTGGATTTTGGTGGCGTCTTTGGTGAGTTTGACTACGTAGTCCAGCATCACGCGTTCCTGCTCGTTGATGGGTGCGGTTGTGTAGTCTTTTTTTAGCGCGTCTACCAGCGCTTCGTCCAACGTAACTCTACGCAGAAACTCTGCGTGGGAGTCGATTCAATAGACGCAGCGGTTGGTGACCGAGACCATGGTGGTTATCATTTCGTGCCGGCGGCGGTTTAGGGGCAAGTGTGGGGACATCAGGACGCCGAAGGTGGCGAAGGCGTGGTACAGGGCTTCGGGGATAAGACTGTGGGAGGCGACGATCTCGGCTCCGCCGCCTTTGGCGGGATGCACCGGCGTGGCGTAGTCCACGGGGTAGAGAGACTTCTGGTCTTCGATCGCTTTGCGTAGCTTTGCGTCGGCTTGAGAGAGCGGGACGGTGCGAATCCAAGTCATAGAAAAACGCTTGCCTCCAATCAAGGACGTTCCGTAC